>Ga0214921_10003760_pt1 | contig 22950 bp, 18 predicted proteins | sample LL1505_MetaG_FD_177992 | JGI IMG/M metagenome (GOLD analysis project Ga0214921, IMG submission 177992) | Freshwater microbial communities from Lake Lanier, Atlanta, Georgia, United States - LL-1505 | ecosystem: Environmental > Aquatic > Freshwater > Lake | place: USA: Georgia | collected... | reverse complement strand
TGAATCTCTCTTATTACACCGATTAAAGAGTGCTGTGTGGGATGACTCCTCTTTCAGCTCCATTGCCGCACTCTCTCTCACCCCTAAAAAAGCCTCTTCCCACTCCGGTCTTCGGATTGGGGATGCTGTCACCATGATCCCACCCGTGACTGGAAATGGCATGTCGATGGCCATAGAAAGTGCGGACCTCTCCACACAACCCTTAGTAGATTGGTCCCGAGGAAGGCTTGGATGGAGCAGCACTACACAAAAAGTTGCCGCTCTTCTCGATAAAACCTTTGCCCCACGATTGCGCCACGCACGTTGGCTTCAACATGCGATGTTCGATCCCTTAGCCCAAAGCCTTGTCTGGAATCTATCCCGTCTGATCCCGTCTTTTCCATCCCATCTCTTCCGGATGACACGTTAATTTTCTTTCGCCTTACACCCCTAATTGACTGATAATTCAGGGGTGGACCTGAACAAGCTTACAGAAAATGCTCAAAAAGCTGTCGCATCCGCCCAGGCCGTTGCCGCCCAGCAAGGCCACCAAGCAGTCGAGGTCGAACACTTACTTCACTCTCTCGCTACACAGCAGGATGGCCTGATTCCGCGTCTAATTGAAAAGCTGGGCGCTCAACCCGCCCGCTTTGCAGAACAGCTTGAATCGGAAATCGCCCGCCTCCCAAAAGTCTCTGGCCCAGGCGTCTCTCCGGGAAGCACCATGATCACTCCTCGACTCCAATCCCTTCTGGGACGAGCCGCGGAGGAAGCTTCGAAACTTAAGGATGAGTACATCAGCGTCGAACACCTCCTCCTCGCGGCAATCAAGGAGGATTCCCACACTGGTGCTGCCAAGGTGCTCAAAGAGTTTGGCATCACGAAGGACAAACTCCTTGCAGCCCTTCAAACGGTTCGCGGAGGTCAACGCGTTACCTCTGCCAACCCCGAGGCCACGTATGAATCCCTCGAAAAATATGGGCGTGACCTCACTCGCCTAGCCCGCCAAGGAAAACTGGATCCCGTCATCGGGCGCGATCAAGAGATCCGTCGCACCGTTCAAGTTCTCTCCCGTCGCACGAAGAACAATCCTGTCCTCATCGGTGAACCCGGTGTCGGAAAAACGGCCATTGTCGAGGGGCTAGCCCGCCGAATCGTTGCGGGAGACGTCCCCGAAAGCCTAAAGGAAAAGAAGATTGTTGCCCTCGACCTTGGAGCGCTTGTCGCAGGAGCTAAGTTTCGCGGGGAATTCGAAGAACGCCTCAAGGCAGTCCTCAATGAAGTTGTCAAAGCCGAGGGAGGAATCGTCCTCTTCATCGACGAGATCCACACCATCGTGGGAGCTGGCAAAGCCGAAGGCTCTATGGACGCGGGAAACATGCTCAAACCCATGCTCGCTCGGGGTGAACTCCACTGCATCGGGGCCACAACTCTGGACGAATACAGAAAATATATCGAAAAGGATGCAGCCCTCGAACGTCGATTCCAACCCGTCATGGTGGAAGAACCCTCCGTCGAGGATACCGTCTCGATCCTCCGCGGCCTTCGAGAGCGGTATGAGGTTCACCACGGAGTTCGAATTCAAGACGCCGCCCTAGTAGCAGCAGCCACCCTCTCCAACCGGTACATCACCGATCGTTTTCTTCCCGACAAGGCAATCGATCTTATCGATGAAGCCGCCGCGAAACTCCGCACCGAAATTGAGTCGATGCCAGAAGAACTGGAAAATCTGCAACGCCGAATTCTCCAACTTGAAATCGAACGGGAAGCGCTAAAAAAGGAGAAGGATACGGCCTCCAAGGAGCGGTTGAAGGTTCTCGAAAAAGAGTTGGCCGACCTGAAAGCCAAACGGGATGCACTTCATGCCCGCTGGCAGGCCGAACGAGGAGGAGTGGAGTCCTCCCGCAAGATCCGTGAGGAAATCGACAAGATTCGCCAACAGATCGAAACAGCCCAACGCGCCTATGACCTGAATAAGGTCGCCGAACTCCAATATGGAAAACTCCCCGAACTTGAAAAAAAGCTGAAAGATTCGGAAGCCGCCGCCGAAAGTAAGGACAAGGAAAAGGATGCCAAGCCCCGCCTTGTCCGTGAAGAGGTCACTGCCGAAGAAGTCGGTCAGGTCGTCGCTCGCTGGACAGGAATCCCCGTCTCCCGCCTGCTGGAAGGGGAAAAGGACAAGCTTCTGCGTCTCGACAAGATTCTCCACGAGCGGGTCATCGGTCAGGACGAAGCCGTCCAAGCCGTGGCCGACGCCGTGGTCCGCGCCCGCTCAGGGCTGAAGGATCCGAAACGCCCTATCGGTTCCTTTCTTTTCCTAGGACCTACCGGGGTCGGGAAAACCGAACTCGCCAAAGCCCTGGCCTCAACCCTTTTTGATAGCGAGGACGCGGTCATTCGGATCGACATGTCGGAATACATGGAAAAGCACGCCGTATCGCGCCTCATCGGCGCACCTCCCGGCTATGTGGGTTACGAAGAGGGCGGACAACTCACCGAAGCGGTACGACGACGCCCTTACTGCGTGATTCTCTTCGACGAAATCGAGAAGGCACATCCGGATGTCTTCAATACCTTCCTGCAGATTTTGGATGATGGTCGCTTGACCGATAGCCAAGGTCGGACCGTTGATTTCAAAAATACCCTGATCATCATGACCTCGAACATCGGCTCCCCCCTGCTTATGGAAGGACTCGACTCAAAAGGAGAGATCACCGAAAAAGCCCGCAAGTCGGTCATGGGGGAGCTTCGGAAACATTTCCGCCCTGAATTCCTAAATCGTGTTGATGAAATCGTCCTCTTTAAGCCCCTTACGTTGGCAGAGATCAAAAAGATTGTTGATCTCCTACTCAATCTACTTCGGCAGCGCTTGGCCGAACGGCGCTTGACTCTCGAGCTATCCGATGCCGCCCGCGAACATATCGCTCGCGAAGGCTACGATCCTGTCTACGGAGCCCGACCCCTGAAGCGCTATCTCCAACGCGAGGTGGAAACCCGCCTATCCCGAAAACTTCTTCAAGGAGACATCCCCGACGGCTCCGCCCTCACCCTCGCCTACAAAGATGGGCAGTTGGACATTCAGGTCGGTTCCCCCAAGAAATAGCTAATATGCCCTCGTTTGACGTAGTATCCGAAATCGATATGGCGGAAATGGCCAATGCCCTGCTCATGGCACGTAAAGAGCTGGCAAGCCGTTTTGACTTCAAGGGAGTCGAATGGGAAATCACGGAGGAAAAGGACAAGCTCATCTTTGCGGCAAACGACCAGTTCAAGTTGGATGCACTCCGGGAAATCGTTATCGGCAAGCTGGCAAAACGGGGGATCCCCCTCAAAAACTTAGAGACAAAAGACGCTGAACTCTCCTCCGTAGGTCGTGCCCGCCAAGAGATTCACTTGAAACAGGGGCTTTCGGGCGAAAATGCAAAATCGGTTAGCCAGTCGGTCCGCTCTTCCGGCCTAAAACTTCAGGCGGCTATCGAAGGAGGAAAAGTACGCGTTTCTGGGAAAAATCGAGATGACCTCCAAGCAGCGATTGCCCATTTGCGTGGTCTCGACTTCCCCGTCTCTCTCTCCTTTAATAACTTTCGTGATTAAATCCATTCTTTTGGCACTCCTCCTGAGTTGCTTGTCCACATACGCAGCTGACGAAACCGTCAAAACCGCTCAAGTCGCTACTCCGAGCACGATTGTCTGGCCGACCCAGATGGCGTCAAAGATTTACATCCTCCCCGTAAAGATCGACCCTACCGCTATCACCGACGCTAAAAAGAAAAACGAGGAGGGAATTTCAATTCTGCCATCAGACGATGAGGAAGAGACCAAAAAGAAGCTTACCGACTTAAAAACCGACCTGACGGCCGCTATCCTTGAAAAAATGAAGGACGCCGAACTACCCGCGCAGATTTGGACCAGTTCTTCCCCTGTTCCCTCCGATGGATGGAAGCTGGAGGGTAACGTCGTCAACCTCGATCCAGGGAAAAAGGTTCTTGGAACTGACAATCCCGTCGTTGGTATCGTCATATCCGTGGCCGATTCCAGTCATCCCATCACCGAACCCTTCCTCGTCTATAACAGCTCTGCCAAAGCCAAGATGTCTCCCGGACCCGGACTCAGCCCCTTTGCCAAAATCGGCAATATGATTGCCAAGGGAACTGGGCTTCAGGAATCCATGCAGATTGGTCGACTGGCCGAGAGCGTCACCGAACATTTCGGCGAAGCCATGGAAAAGCATGGCCTAAAGAAAAAAGACGACTAATTCGGTCTCTTCGGGAGTTTTAACTTCGGCCCCCGTTGGGGACTCCAGGGATTTTTTTCATACTCCCCCACCGACAAAACAGCTTTCATCTCCCTCGCTAATTCTAAAATCACTTCTATCTGGATTCCTTCCCACTCTTCTCCATATCCGGCCAGGTTTTTTTCCGTCAACCCTAGAAGTCGAAAAGCGGGTGCAAGACGCTGCCGGTGCACCCGGTGATCGGGATACTCAAAATGTTTTCGCATATGAACAAAGGCCCCAGCCAACTGGATTAGCCCCTGGTAAAAAGCCGCGCCCCTTGCCTTCCGTCCTCCTTCGAGCCAAAGGGACTCGAGAACATCGTGGGCTTCGTAGTAATCCTCACGGTTGAAATGATGGAAATAGGCGGCATATCGCACATCCCTTCCCTCAGGATCAATCCCCTCCCACAATTGGGAAATCCGGCTTGCTTTTCCTGACATAGACCCATCCTACCACCACTTTTTTTTTCGCGAAGCACTTGCCGAAACCGTGTGGTTGATTAGCTTCCGCCCATGGGAGTTACCCCGGATCGAGCGACTGCTGCGGCCAAGATTTTGGCCCAACCGTCTGACTACAAGGTATGCGAGGGTTGCGGCAGTATTGTTTTAAAAAAGGCTCTCCTCTGCCCAAACTGCCATGCCTACCGGTTCGATGAAGCTGTGACCCGAGTTGTTCTTCAAGCTGAGATTCTGGGATCCCGCGATGCCGCTTCTGTAACAAAAGACGACTACAACTAGTCTCTCGACTCGTTCCGCCACTGCCGACCCGCTACAGTTTTTCAAATGAAACTGACTCTAGGCCATAGCCCTGACGCGGATGATGCATTCATGTTTTATGCGATGGCCAAAAATCTGGTGAACCTCCGAGGCCATGAATTCACCCATATTCTTCAGGATATTGAAACACTCAACCGGCGTTGCCAGGTAGGTGAACTGGACATTTCGGCCGTCTCTTTCCACGCCTATACAACCATTTCAGACGCCTACGAGCTGCTATCCTGCGGGGCAAGCTTTGGCGATGGCTATGGCCCATGCCTGGTTTCAAAAAAGAAGATCAGCCGCGAAAGTATGAAAAAGATGCGCATTGGAGTCCCAGGGCTTCTCACGAGTGCTTACCTCACCCTTCAACTCTATCTTGGTCTTCCCCACGGCTCCTTTGACGCATTGAACCTACCCTTCGACAAGATTCAGGAGGAGATTCTTACAGGCCGAGTCGATGCAGGCGTAATCATCCACGAAGGCCAACTTACCTATCAAGAGGAGGGATTTAAGCTTTGCGAAGACTTGGGAACTTGGTGGGCCAAAGAGACCCGCGGTCTTCCACTTCCACTTGGAGGCAATGTAGTTCGCAGAAAACTTGGCTCAGAGGTCATCTCGTCTGTCACGGAAACACTACGGGAAAGTGTTCGGTACGCCTTGGAACATCGCAAGGCAGGAGTTCTCCATGCCCTGCCCCTAAGCCGTGGAATGGACGAAAAACGCACCGACAAATTCATCGGCATGTATGTAAATGATCTGACCTTGGATTTCGGTGACCGTGGCCGCGCAGGCCTGAAAGAGTTCTTTGGCCGTGCGCACAAATCGGGCCTGATCCCCGAAATTCCATCCTTCGGGTCGTAGATCAATCAGTTACTAGCGCAATACCACGCCTCGCTCTGAGGCCTTCAAAAACTCAATCAGCTCTTTCACCTCGTTTGTCTTTGCTCCCTTCTCAATTAAATACTCTCTTGCTTGGGAAAGATTGTATTTGGGGTTCAATAAAACCTTCAGCGCATCTTTCAAACTGCGGATCGCTTCTTCGGAGAACCCCTTCCTCTGCAATCCGGTCAGATTCACTGCCCGCGTCACTGCAGGATTTCCGTCTGCAATCATGTACGGCAGTACATCCTGCACAACTTTAGTGCATCCCCCAATCATCGCATGCCGCCCAATCCTGCAAAACTGGTGAACGGCAGATAATCCCCCTACCACCGCAAAGTCCCCCACGATCACATGCCCCGCCAAGGTCCCGTTGTTGGAAAAAATACAGTCGTTTCCAACCACGCAATTGTGCGCGATGTGTGCGTATGCCAGAAAATGATTCCGACTTCCAATGAGGGTCTTCTCCTCAGGTCCCGTCCCACGATTGACCGTCACAAATTCCCGAAAGTTATTTTCGTCCCCCACTTCCAAATAGGTAGGTTCTCCTTTGTACTTTAAATCCTGCGTCTTCCCCCCAATCGAGCAGAAGGGATGAAACACGTTCTTTTTCCCAAACCGACTCGGCCCCTCCAAATTCACATGGTACTGCAACACGCAATCCTCTCCCAACTCCACCCCTTCACCCACGACACAGTAGGGCCCAATCACTGCGGAACTAGGCACCTTCGCCTTCGGATGAACCACAGAGGATGAGTGAACCGGCACAATCCCTCCTCAGCGATCGATGATCGCGAACATAAGCTCCGCCTCTGAAACTACCTCGCCATTCACCAGACACTGACCCTCCGCCTTCCCTATTTTCCCCCTAGATTTGGTAAGCTCTACGTGCATCGTAAGCATATCCCCTGGCATCACAGGTTTGCGAAACTTTGCCTTATCCACACTCATGAAATAGCCCAATTTCCCAGCATTCTCGGTGTTGCGTAATAGAAGGATGCTCGCCACCTGCGCCATCGCCTCGATTTGTAATACTCCTGGCATAATCGGGTGCCCCGGAAAGTGACCTTGGAAAAAGGGCTCATTGATCGTCACCATCTTCATCCCCACCGCCTTAGTCTCGCCTTCAAAACGCAAAATGCGATCCACCAACAAGAAAGGGTATCGATGGGGCAAGATTTTCATCACATCGTTCGTATCCATCGCCCGCTCCCCGACAGGAATATTTTCTACAGGCATCAGCGACGACTGATAGGCCCGGTACGCTTTGTAGAGAGCCTTGGCAAATAGCAGATTGAGCCCGTGACTCGTTTTTGCCGCCAAAATATGGGCCCGAATCGGCACGGGGAAAAGCGCCAGATCCCCAATGATATCGAGAATCTTGTGACGAACAAACTCGTCGGGATAACGCAAAGGCTCCTTGCTCATCACCGATTCACCGCGGATCACAATCGCGTTTTCCAGGCTTCCCCCCTTGATGAGACCCTTGGCCAAAAGCGGCTCGACTTCCTCGTAAAATACAAACGTCCGTGCCCGTCCAATCTCTTTGGCGTAATTCGCAGCCCCAACTTCCAAACTCAAAAACTGCGTGTGATGATGGGTGTGATTTGCGTTCGTGCAGGAAACTTTAAATCCGTCGTGAGGCAAAGCCGCCATGTAGCCCCCGTCAGGAGTTGTCACATAGACAGGCTCCCGAATCTCGAAAACCGATCTGGGGGCCTCCAACTCCTTGCGACCTGCCTGCGCCAACATCTCCAAAAAAGGAGCTGCACTTCCGTCCCCAATCGGTGGCTCATTCGCATCCAACTCAATCAAGGCATTATCAATTTCCAATCCGCGCAAAGCCGACAACAAATGTTCGACAGTGCTGACCTTAACACTGCCCTCTGCCAGCGTGGTGGCCCGCTCCACCTGCTTCACTTTTTCCAAGAAGGCCGGAATGGTAGGCTGATCTGCCAAATCCATCCTACGGAACTGATAGCCAGATCCAGCCCCAGCCGGCTTCACGGTCAATCTCACCTTCGAGCCGCTATGCAGGGAAATCCCTGTCATACTCGCCTCCTGAAGAACAGTAGTCTCTCTTGCCGTGCCCATCACGACTTTCTACACATTTTCCACCCCTGAGTCACCCCTCGTTCTTCCCTACTTTCGCCACCCCTTCCCCCCTCTGGTAGACTCCACCTCTTGAGCCAAACACTTCAAGATGAAGGGATTCTCTTCCATATCCGCCGCCAAGGTGAAACCAGCCTTCTGGCCGTTTGGCTAACCCGACGCCACGGGATTCTACGCTCCCTAGCCCGCGGAGCTGCAAAACCTGGTAGCCCGCTTAAGGGACAACTCGACCTCTTTCATGAGTGCGAAATCACCTGGGACCTCTCCCGGCGAACCTCACTTCATCACCTCAAAGAAGCACGCCTGCGGGAGACCCACTCAGGCCTGCGCCAATCTTACTCGCGCCTACTCGCAGCAACTTACTTCTCGCAACAGATCGAAAGCATCGCCGAAACAGATGCACATTTGGAATCTCTTCATCATCTTCTCCAAACTGCACTTCAGTGGCTTAGCAAAAAAGATCCCCACTCCCGCCTTGTGGAAAGATTCGAGCGAGCTCTTCTCAAAACCCTCGGCCTTGATGACCCGCGACGGACCGCTCGATCTCTCCTTGATGATCTTTGTCACCGCCGCCCGAAATCCTATGCGGCTCTAATGCGTATGCTTCGAGACTAAGCGGGCACAGGAACTCCACCCGCAGGTGCATCCACCCATTTGCCGTGCTCGCGAATTAAATCCTTCAAACGATCTACCGCCTCGGCCTCTGGAATATTGAACTTCACGGGAGTCTTTCCCACGTAGAGGTTGATCTTCCCAGGCGCTCCTCCCACATAACCAAAATCGGCATCCGCCATCTCTCCAGGCCCATTCACAATACATCCCATGACGGCAATCTTAACGCCTTTGAGATGAAGCGTAGCAGCCTTGATCTTGGCGGTTGTGCTCTGGAGATCAAAGAGGGTTCTCCCGCACGAAGGACACGCCACGTAATCCGTCTTAAAGATCCGACTTCCCGCCGCTTGTAAAATATTGAACCCAAGCCGCAGACAGGCGCCAGGAGCAGGCTCACCCCTGACCAGAATTGCATCCCCAATTCCATCACACAGTAACGCTCCCAAATGAACCGAGGCTCGAATCAGACCGCTCAATCCTCCTTCCGATGCATTCGGATGCAATGTGTCTTTCAATAAAATTGGATGTCGCGCTGGAATTCGAGCAGCCAACAGGCGGGTTGCCGAAACAACATTCAAATCCAAACCATCTTTGACACTCACGAGAACCGGGTCCTTTTTCTCCTCGAGGCTCTTCACCTCAGCTTCACTTTGCGGATCGATCTCCACGATGGCAGTTTTTTCATGAATCAGTTCGGGCGCTAGATCTCCGAGCTGTGCTAATCGGGGCCGCAGAGCCTCTTCCACTTTCGCAGACACCATAACCCTTGGCGGTTCTTCCCCACCTATCTTTACTCCACCCACTACAACCCTTGTCGTGACACGCTTGTTGTAACTAAAAGGATCGTAGGAAAGCTTCGCCTCAGAATCAAAACTGCCCTTAGCACGCTCCTCCAAATACTTAACTAACGCGCGCCCAACTGGAATCTCATGTACACTGTCCTCGGTCAAACTTACCCGAATGGTGTCTCCCAACCCATCCAACAAAAGAGATCCAATGCCAATCGCGCTCTTGATTCGTCCGTCCTCTCCGTCCCCCGCCTCCGTCACGCCCAAGTGCAACGGATAGTTCCAATCCGCACCCTCCTTCGCCAAAGCCACTGTTAACAATCGATACGCCTCAATCATAACCTTTGGATTGGATGACTTCATCGAGAAGAGGAAGTTGTGAAAATTCAGCTTTCTCGCGATTCGGGCGAACTCCAATGCGCTTTCGACCATTCCATGGGGCGTATCCCCATATCGGTTCATAATTCGATCTGAAAGAGATCCATGATTCGTTCCGATCCGAATCGCAATCTTTCGCTCCAAGCACAACTTAACTAACGGCCCAAAGGTCTCCTCAATCCGTGCCAACTCTTCCCCATACTGGTCGTCGGTGTACTCCCGAACGGCAAACTTCTTCTTATCTGCAAAATTACCCGGATTGATGCGAACTTTCTCCACCCACTGCGCGGCTTCCATTGCCGCATCCGGCTTAAAGTGAATATCCGCCACAATCGGGACATGACACCCAGCCGCAACCAGCTCTTTTTTGATTTTCTGAAGATTGGCTGCGTCTTTCACTGTCGGAGCTGTGATACGGACGATTTCACAACCCACCTTCACAAGGTCTAGGGTCTGTTTAACCGAGGCAGCCGTATCCATCGTGTCACAGGTAATCATGCTCTGGACACGGATCGGATTGGCTCCACCAATTCCCACTTGTCCTACCTTGACCTCGCGTGTTGCGCGACGGGTATATCGGTATGGGCTACTACAGTAGGTTTTCATTTTGCTTTTTTCTCAAACACAGGGATCTCAGCACTTTCCACAGGTTTCTCGATACGTTTTTTTAGCCTCATCGAGTCATGATACGTCACCAAAAGAAAAAATCCTGCTAAAAGCACGACAAAACATGTCTGAATTCTAACAATCGTCTTGGCCTCCATCTGCCGGCGCCGTACTGCCTCAAGCAACGAAAATACGATATGCCCTCCATCCAAGACCGGAATTGGCAATAAGTTCATGACCGCTAAGTTCACATTCAAAATCACGCTGAAATAGAGAACTAATCTCGGATCCGTCCGAAGCAAGGATACCAATCGATCAAATATCCCGAGGGGGCCGCTTAAATGCTGCAAGCCAACGCTGGAAGCAGGGGTTACCAAGGCCCGAAGGGTTCGCCATACCAAACCCGCAGCTGAACTCACCTGCTCTTGAGGTGTCGGATGGGTAATCTTGATTTCCGAGCTCCTCCAAACTACTCCAATCATTTTATCCTTACGATTCGTGGCTTTTTCAGGCCGCACCTTGACCTGAACTTCCTCTCCTGTCGGACGACGGATTCCCAGCTGTAAAACCTCCCGCCCATCTTCCACAGCCGCTTTGACCGCAGCTGGACTCCAAATCTTTTCTCCCCCTAATGAAATCATGAGATCCCCCGGTCGAATTCCCGCCCTTTCAGCTGGCCCTCCCGCAATCACCTGCTCCACCCACGCGCTCTGAGCCGGATACATCTCAAATCCCAACCTGCGCAATCCGTCCATCTCAACTGTTTGCTCGGGTAAAATTCTGGCCGTAACGATCTCTTTCCCATTTCGGTCGAGCTCGATAAGAATCTCCCGATCCGTTCCCAAAAGAATACTCTCCACGACCGCTCCTGGTCGCCCCGCCCACCTCTCTGGCCTCTGATGATCAATTGCTAAAATTACGTCCCCGGGAAGGATTCCTGCCTTCGCAGCAGGAGTACCGGGCTCGACCCAACCGATCGTGGTCGTCCGATATGTCATGTTCGTCGGTACCCCAAAGATCCATACCCCCACAGCACAAAGCACTCCCAAACCCAAACTCGCCACAGGTCCAGCTAGAGCCGTAAAAATCTTTGCTCCGGGTGACACAGGCGGTAGCTCCTTGAAATCCTTACTCGATTTTCCCTCCAACTCTTCGGCTGGACTCATCTGGGGCAACTGCACAAATCCCCCCAAAGGGAGAAGATTCAGCTGCCACTCCACCCCATCGATTACTTTTCCGTAGATTTTAGGCCCAAATCCAATCGCAAATCGCTCCACTACCAATCCCGCCTTCTTCGCTGCACAAAAATGTCCGAATTCATGTGCTGCCACAGTCACCCCGAACAGAAACAGAGCAAAGAGGATTGTCCCAGCCACAGTCACGATCTCCATCCAGGGAAGCCCTGACAAGAAACTCATTTTTTCTTCTCTAATCTGGCCTTAGCCTCACCCCTTGCCCAACGATCCGCATCAATAATGGCCTCCAGGCTGGGCTCCTTCTCCGTCCGGTGCTCTTTCATCACTTCCTCCACCATGCCCCAAATCCTTGGAAATGAAATACGCTTGGCAAGAAATGCCTCCACCGCCACCTCATTCGCCGCATTCAACACCCCAGGCAAAGTCCCCCCCTGCTCCCCCGCCTCACGAGCCAAGCGTAGCGCAGGAAACCTGACCTCATCCGGCTGTTCAAAGCTCAATGTGCCCAGTTTTGCCAAATCCAAAGGAGGCAATCCACTCGGCATTCTCTCAGGATACGTCACTGCGTACTGAATCGGAAAACACATGTCGGTCACGCTCAACTGCGCCAATACCGATCCATCAATAAACTCAACCAGCGAATGAACGATGCTTTGAGGGTGCACCACCACATCTACTTGCCTCATCGGCAAACCAAAAAGCCAGTGGGCTTCAATCATTTCCAGGCCTTTGTTAAACATGGTGGCCGAATCGATTGTTATCTTTTGTCCCATCGACCATGTGGGATGTTTTAACGCCTGCGCCAAGGTCACCTTCTCCATTGCCTGTGCACTGCTTTGCCGAAAAGGCCCACCCGATGCCGTTAAAATGACTTTTCGCACCTCTTTCTCATCTGCTCCGACCAGACACTGGAAAATGGCGTTGTGCTCACTGTCCACCGGTAATACCTGTTTTTTCCTTTTTTTCGCCTCAGCCATAACAGCCGACCCTGCTAAAACCAAAATCTCTTTACTCGCGACAGCCAGATCTTTTCCGCTCCGCAACGCCGCCAAAGCCGGCGCCAAACCCGCCGTTCCCACAATGGCCACTAAAACCATGTCCGCCTCGGTTTCCTCGACCATACGTGCCAATCCCTCAGCCCCCGGATAAAATTGCGTCCCCTGAGGTAAATGCGACTTCACCTTCTCAGCCGCTTGCGGGTCGGATACTGCCAACGCCTTAACTCCAAACTCCTTCGCCTGCTCCAGCATTCGGTCTGTGCTCCTCGCTACCCCCAATCCAACCAATTTCATCTTTTCAGGGAGAGCCCGAGCCACTTTGCATGTGCTCTCCCCAATCGACCCACTCGATCCTAAAAGAATAACCTTTTTCATACTCTCCCAGCTAAAACGATATACCCGTAGAAAACGGGAAGACTAAAAAGCAAGCTATCTACCAAGTCCAATGCCCCTCCGATTCCAGGCAGAAAATGACCCGAATCCTTTACTTGGGCATCCCTTTTGACAACCGACTCACCCAAATCCCCAATCACACTCGCACCCGCTAAACCCAGCCCCAAAATCCAAGCATGAATTCCACCCAATTTACCCAAGGCGTCGGGAAAGAGAGACGGCAGACTTATACTCGTCACCACTGCAAGGATAACTCCTCCCGCCAATCCCTCCCACGTTTTTTTGGGGCTAATCACGGGACTCATCTTGTGCCGACCAAAAAGCTTTCCTGCGATATAAGCCCCCACATCGGTAAATTTAGACACAGCCACCGCATAGGTGAGAAGCGCGATCCCATTTCCCTGACTTCCAGTGTAGAGAATTTTTGTCGCGTAATTTAAAAGATAGGGAACATAGAAAAAACCAAATAAGGTCAAAGCCATGGCCTCCGTAGCCCCCTCTACCTTCGGGTGGAACACCCGCCGTGTGAGCGCTCCTAGAATCACCAAAAGAACCAGTACCGCCTCCCCGGAAAATGCCGCTGGAAATCCACCCGAGGGTGATACCACAGAGAAAAATGTCGCGGCATAAAGTAGACCGCCCGCCAAAAGACCCGTTTTCAAGAAAACCGTCCGACCTGCACTTCTTTGGGAAAGATAAAATTCTCTTTGCGCCGCCAATCCGACAATCGCAATCAGAAGAAACACCCCATTGGTGTAGCGAAGGGTTACCAAGGCCAAAATGATACCCCAAAGCAGAAGCGAAGAGAAAAGTCTGGCTCCAAGCATGCTAAATCCCTCCAAATCTCCGGTCCCGACCCGCATAATCTGCCAAAGCTTCCGCAAACTCCTCTTTCCCGAAATCGGGCCAAAGAACAGGCGTCACATAGATCTCGGCATACGAAATCTGCCAAAGCATAAAATTACTAATCCGCATCTCTCCACTGGTCCGAATAAGAAAGTCAGGATCAGGAATTCCATGCGTGTAGAGGTGAGCAGACACCGTCTCCTCCCGGATTTTTTCAGGATCCAGCTTTCCAACTTTTACTTCCCGCCCTATCGCCTGCATTGCCTCAGTAATCTCAGCCCGCGAGCCATAACTGAGGGCGAGAATGAGATCCAACCGCTGATTCTCTTTCGTTCTTTCTATGGCAGCCTCCAACTCCTCCCGAACTGCATCCGGTAAATCCTGTTTCCGCCCGATCGTTCGCAACCGAATGCCCTCTTTCCCCATCTCATTCAACTCCTCCCGAATCACTCCACGAAGCAATCCCATCAGCCCCTGCACCTCTTCTCTCGGCCTCTGCCAATTTTCTACGGAAAAGGCATACAAGGTCAGATATCGAACCCCATGATCAATCGCCGCCTGGACGACCTGCTTCACCGACTTTCGACCCGCCTCATGCCCGCTCAAACGAGGCAAATGATGCTTTTGAGCCCAACGCCCATTCCCATCCATGATAATGGCAACGTGCTGGGGTACGGTGGAAACTGTCTTCTCCTTAGCCATGCCGGAACGTCTGATCTCGCCCTGCCCCAACAGAAATAATTCCTAAAGGTGCTCCAACCATTTTCGCGATCGCGGATAAATAAATTCTGGCTTTACGGGGCAAATCTTTCCAGTGCCGGGCCTCTGTTGTGGGCTCACACCAACCTTCAAACATACGGTAGATAGGTCGGCACCGTGCCCAATCCGTCGACTCCACAGGTGGCTCTCGCAAAATCTTCCCTTTGAGCCGGTACCCGACACATACAGGAATTTTTTCGAGCCCATCCAAACCATCCAGATTCGTTATCGCCATCTCCGTGACCCCGTTCAGTTGGACCGCTCTGCGAACCAGCACTGCGTCAAACCACCCGCAACGACGTGCACGGCCAGTGGTGGAGCCAAATTCTCTTCCCATTCCATGCAGTAAATGCCCAAGCGTCCCATCCTCAGTGACGAAGGGCCCACCCCCAACTCGAGTCGTATACGCTTTCAAAACCCCCACGACCCGATGTATTGCCGTGGGCGGAACACCCGTACCCGTACACGCTCCCCCTGCGGTACAATGGGAACTAGTCACAAAGGGGTAGGTTCCGTGATCTACATCCAAGAAGGTTCCTTGCGCCCCTTCGATCAAGATTCGTTTTCCCGTCGAAACAGCACGATGAGCTAAAGTCACCCCATCCGCCAGATACGGACGTAGAAAGCGGGCTGCTTTGCCCATCTCTTGTACCGTCCGGGCAGCTGAAATTTTGTCCCAACCCTGACTTGCGGCGTGACGATTGTGGGCTGCCACACGGTCCTGCAAGCGTCTACCCAGCTCTGCAGGCGGCAACGCCAGCTCACCTGCCCGCAGCCCCACCCGCGTTGCCTTGTCGGAGTAAGCCGGGCCAATTCCCCGACCCGTTGTACCAATCTTTCCATGCCCCCGTTTTTTTTCGGATCCCTGATCCACAGCCCGATGATGTGGTAAAACAAGGTGAGCCTGCTCAGCGAGATGAAGCCTTCCCCGTGTCTTGATTTTTCTTCGATTCAGCCCCTCAATCTCCTTCACTAATCCAGCGGGATCCACCACTGCCCCGCCTGCAATTAAGCAGGAAACATCCGCACGCAATATTCCAGACGGGACCAGATGCAGAACATATTTTTCATTTCCGATCTCCACCGTGTGGCCCGCGTTATTACCCCCTTGGGCTCGCAAGACCCAATCCGCCTCCGATGCCATCACATCCAAGATTTTCCCCTTACCTTCATCCCCCCACTGAAGGCCCAGAACGATCGTAACGCGCGACTTCAACGCCCAACGCTCGTATACTCAAATCCTAGGGACTTCATTTCCGTAGGATTGAGAAGGTTTCGTCCGTCAAAAATTCGTGGGGTTCGCATGGATTGCCTGATTCTGTGCCAATCCAGTAAACGATATTCTGGCCACTCTGTCGCCACAATAAGTACATCCGCCCCTTCCGCAACCTGATGGGCATCCGAAACAATCTCGACCCCTTTGGGTAAAAGTTCCCGAGCTTTTTCTCCGCCCTTCGGGTCGTGACACCGTAGAATGGCCCCCTCAGACACCACCCGCTTGGCCAATTCAATCGCGACACTGCAGCGGACATCATCCGTGTTCGCCTTAAATGCGAGGCCCAACTGGCCGACCCTTTTGTCCTTCATCACCCAAAGGGAAGTGCGCATTTTTTTCAGGAACCTTTCGGGAATGGATGCATTAATCTTTTCCACTTCCCTCATCAGCCCGAAATCCACCCCTAACTCCTCCGCAATCCGAATAAATGCGCTCACATCCTTCGGGAAGCAGGATCCTCCATATCCCAATCCGGCATTCAGAAAAGCTCGCCCGATTCTTGCATCCGACCCCATCCCCTCCGCCACCTGCGTGACGTTGGCTTGACTCGCCTCGCATACCGCCGCCACCAGATTGATGTAGGTGATCTTTAACGCCAAAAAGCTATTCGCTGCATGCTTGATCAATTCCGCACTGTTCAAGTCGGTGATCATGATGGGCGCCTTAAAGGGCTCGTAGATTGCCTTCATCGCAGCCACGGGCCTCTCCGAGGCCACTCCGATGACAATTCGGTCTGGTTTTTGGAGATCAGCAACGGCACTGCCCTCTCGAAGAAACTCGGGATTGCTCACAACGTCGAATTCCACCCCCTTGCGGCAGTAACGCCGGATCGTTTCGGTGACATGCTCACCGGTCTTCACGGGCACCGTGCTTTTATCGACGATGATTCGATATCCGGGCAGCACTTCAGCAATTTCCCGTGCCACATGCTCGACGTAACTGAGATCAACCGATCCATCCTCTTGAGGAGGGGTAGGAACTGCAATGAAGATGACTTCGGAATCTGCCACTGCCTCTTTCGTTGAGACCGTAAACGAGAGACGCTTGAGTTGGACATTTCTGCGAATCAACTCCTCTAATCCAGGTTCGTAGATAGGAATGCGGCCCGCCTGAAGTTCCTTAACCTTCGCCTGATTGTTGTCCACACAGATAACGGTGTGACCCGCCTCGGCCAAGCAAGTTCCCGTCACCAACCCGACGTAACCAGAACCGATAATCGAAAGTTTCATCCGCGAAATACTAGAGGAAGAAGGGTCACCCCCGCTAGGGGGAACTGCTTCCCGCCGTTTGCTGAGCGCCACCCATTCCTACCCCCGAACTGCTCGGGTTTTGATTGAATCCCAAGGGAAGATCAGGAAAAGCCTTGAGAGTCAGCGTGGCTAATGCAACGAACTCGGACGAAGCCCCATTATTCTGTCGATTGCCGATCTGAGCACCCAAAATCCACGCGCCGATATCTCGATAGACTCCCACGTTCACCTGTTGAAGAAGAGAGGGGCTGACCGAATAAGTTACGCCCGCGTTGGCAAACCAGCTTTCGTTCAAACGATAACTTGCAGAACCGTTGATCAAACTGGTTTGTGCAGCTCCCGTTGTCGTCACATCCGTGTTGTTCAAGGCATCTAAATAGTTGAAACCATTCAAATAAGAATACCCCAGACCAAGCTCTAAAGCGGAAACAACTTGCCACCGACTGCCTAGGTTCAAAGAGTTAAACCCATTTCCACTGATCGCTGTAGTCGCTCCTACCGTTCCCGTCCACCACGGCACGGGCATAAAATTAAGAGTGTTGTACAATTCAGGAATTGAAGATGAGACAGTTTCAGGGGCCTGCACCGTGCTGAAGTTCAAACTCGTCAGATCGGGCCGAATCGGCTGAAAGTCCGTATACACTTTCCAATTCGCCAACTCATAAGGGGATCCATCCCTTTTCGTGATCATTCGGTTCATCATTCCGGGCCGTACGATCAACAATTTGTCAATCGAGTCGATTGAATTGTAGAGAGTCGAATTGAGAGGTCGCGATTCGGTTGTATTAATGCGGTTATCGTAGCCCGCAAACTCGCTTGGACGCACGTTCGGTTGCGGAATATAACTGGCCTGAATAAAAGGCTCGAAAACGTGACGAATCCCGTCAATCGCCCATGCTTTATTTTTAACATCATTCCATGTCGCATAGGCTTTGGTGGATGCATCCAAACCAAAGTTAAACACATATCGGAAAAGAGAGGTGTCGGCCAAAGGTTCGTTGTTACCAATGTCATATCCTGCGCCTGAGGCGGTATTTTGCGCTACCCCGTTTGTAGTTAGGTTACTGCGAGTATAGACGGTCCCACGAATTCCTGCCCGAGGCGTGAGATTCAGCCAGTTAAAATATTGCCTGGGGTAAAGTAACTGATGGTAGGTGTCGTACCGCAAAGCTGAGTAGTCGGTTTGATTGGCGACCTGATTCCACTGAGTCCCCAAATTATCCACGCTCGACTCGCCCTCGTAGGCCAAACCAGGGTTCCCATCTGGATTTTTGAGGAGCTCCTCCTTGTCATAGGTTCCTGGAATAAATTGGCGCTTAAACTCGATTTTTGCTGACGGCTTCTGCTGCTGTGTCTGAAACAGGTTATTGATCTGCGTCCGTGCATTGACTGTGACCGTGAAATTCGAATCCTGATACATCACATCCGCAAAGGTGTTAGGCTGCTGATCCCGAATATAGTCATCCGCAAAAAAGTCCTGTGTTACATAGGCGTCGCTCAAAACATTGAGCTTAGATCGCGAACTCAAGGAGGGCGCATCAAAGTCAGGAGCCCGGTCTTTATCGACAGGATTCCCTCCCTTCATGATTGTTGTGTTATGTTTGTATGGAAAATAGTAACGACCTCGAGGAGGGGCAGAAGCCTCAGATCGCTCGGCGTCCCCCTCATTAATTTGATACCCACGATCGTTGATGTACCAACCCCGTAATGCCACTTCGGTGAGCGGGTGATCCGAATTTTTCCCGGGTGTCACATAGGACAGAGCAGCTCCACCAGCCCAGCCCCGCCGGCCATAGTAATCCAGATTGACCTCCCCTTTGACTTTATCCGTTAATGCAAATCGATAAGTCCCGAGCGCATACGTTCCTAAGCGAGATACAGAACCAAAACTAATATCAGGAGACGAACCCATGTCCCGCTCGTAAAGGCTGAGCTGCGGAAAATAGAAAAAGGGCACATCTCCGAAATACCCAACAGAATTTTCCACAATCGTCTTGTCCCCAGGATAAATCGAAACCGAAGACGCCTTTGTTTTCCATCCAGGGGTCTCGCGGTCATCCGTCGAGTAGTCCCCTCCTGCAATGTCGTAGTGACCCAACTCAGGGCTGTCGATCGACTCCCCCTCCACCATCATCTTTCCATCCAAAAAGCGGAACTTTTCCGACAACATTTTCTTGGTGCGAAAATTATAGGTCAACAGATCACCCCGATAAATCTGACCTAACATATATAACCGCACATTCCCCTTGGCCGTCGCCTCTTTGCTTTGCGGATTAAAATGAACCTCATCCGCCATCAAAACATCCCCCCCATACGTCACCACCACATTATCCTTTGCGTAGTAGATTCCCCCCTCATACCGATTCGCCCCATCCGATGTAATCTGTAAAGGTGGCTCCACGGACTCTGGGGTCTCTTGCGTCTGCGCTCCACCTGCACTCAGTGACCCCATCCAGGTCAAAAAGGCGCAAAAGATCACCTTCCATGAATCGTTTATTTGCATAGGATTGCGTAAAAAGTTCTAGCGAATCTACGCCCTCTGCCTAGTCAAATCCTTTCTCGCCCCATAGACGCCTTTTTATATCTTTAAGTCGCTTTTATATAGCTAGTTACGGCTCCAGTCCAACATCCTCTCAATTGGGGCTTTAGCCCTTTCAATCACCTCCCGACTCAATACCAGTTCGGGGGACATATTCTCCAGTGCCGCCACTGCCTTCGGCAACGTATTCATCTTCATGTACCGACACTCCCCGCATGCACAGCGGTCCGTCGGTCCCGCTATAAATTGCTTATCTGGCATCTCCCGACGCAACCGGTGCAACATCCCTTCCTCAGTCACAACAATAAAGGCCCGAGCCAGCGAATTTCTGCAGTACCCCACCATCTTCTCTGTGGAGCACACCTCATCTGCCAAGGCACGAACCGCCCTTGTGCACTCCGGATGAGCTACCACTCGGGCTTCCGGATGCTCTTTGCGAATTCGATCAATCGAGGCAGCCGTAAATTCCATGTGCACATAACAGTCCCCATCCCAAAGCCTCATCTTTCGCCCCGTTTGCTGCACGACCCAATCCCCCAGATTGCGATCCGGTAAAAACAGAATCTCCCGATCTTCAGGAACTTTTCGAACAATCTTCTCAGCGTTTCCAGAGGTGCAGATCACATCACTCTGTGCCTTCACCGCCGCCGTGCAGTTCACGTATGAAACCACGTAGAGCCCAGGATTTTTCCTCCGGTACGCCTCCAGATCCTCTGCAGGACATGAATCTGCCAAAGAGCACCCGGCGCCCAGATCGGGCATCAACACTTTCTTCTCTGGATTCACAATCTTGGCCGTTTCTGCCATGAAATGAACCCCGCAAAATAGAATACAATCCCCTTTTGCCTTCTGCGCCTCGTAACTTAAGCCCAGCGAATCTCCCACATAGTCCGCTACCTCTTGAATCTCCTTGGGCTGATAGTTATGTGCCAGCACAACCGCCTTTCGATCCCGTTTCAGATCCAGAAACTTTTGCTGTAAGGAGGTCACAGAGTAACTTTGCCTTAGATCCCTCCCCGTGACAAATCTCCCCATGTTTCAAATTCGCCCTTTTAAGCCAAACCTGACTAAGATGTAAAATGAGCCATCGGGCATGGATTCTTTGCCTTTTCACACCTCTCCTTTTTCTCCTGTTTCCCTGCCCTCTCTTGAGTGAAGAGGCCTTCGAAAAAAAACCTGAATCCTTACTGCCCCTTACTCCTCATTCGGGCTGGGAAAACACCTCCGCAAAAGAGTGGGCTAAACTCCTAAACCTACCTACAGAATCCGAAACAAAATATCAGTCCAGTTATCGAGTTTATATCGATCAAGGGCTCGAGCTGTTAGGTGCCTGCCCCAAATCCATATCCCTGATTGCAACGGAAGATCGCCCCGATCAACTCACGATTATGTTTGCCAATAAAGGCGACTCAGCAAGCACCTACCTTCGTTCCAACGCTGCTGCGAATGCCTCTCTAAAAGATATCACCGACGTTAAGCGCCTGATCCAAGCTGATTACGATATCTTAAAGAAAAACATTTCAGAACAACTTGGGAAACCCTCCACCCAAGGCTTTGGAGAGGCTGGCAAAGCTCGGGAGTTCCCCCTTCGATGGGATCATCTAGGAACAACCTTCCTGTTAACCGAAAGACCTGGAGAATACTGCGTCCTTCGAATCCTTTCATCCACTTCTGCAGACCTAGGCGGAAAAATAAGCCGTATTTCCGACTCGGCGATGCGCGAGAGAATGAAAAACAATGTGGTTTACCGCCCCAATGGAGACCTTATCATTGAAAATATTCCTATGGTGGACCAAGGACCCAAAGGATTTTGTGTTCCCGCAACTTATACCCGAGCTCTCCTTTACGCTGGCGTTCCTGCTGATCTTTATCTTCTCGCCCTCCTTGGACACACGGATGTCGGCGGAGGCACCTCGACAATTGCGATGGAAAACTCAGCCCGTGCTCTTGCCGCTAGCTATGGACGAACCATCACCTCGGTTCCCCCCACCTTGGATCTTTCTAAACTCGAAACATTCTTTGAAAAAGGGATACCCCTCACATGGGCTATGGTTATCGATGAAAATCTCGATCATGACCTCTCGTCCCGACTACAGCAACGGACCGAGTCCGATCCTGAGTCTTGGCTCAAAACTCTTACCGAAAAACGAAAAGCCGCTCGATCGATCAAAAAGAATCTTAAGAATGCCCACATTTGCCTTCTGATTGGTTTGAACCGCAAAACAGGAGAACTCGCCACCTCCGACTCTTGGGGACCGGAATTTGCCGAGCGTTGGATCACAATCGAAGAGGCTCGAGCCATATCCCAAGGAGATCTCGGAGCCATCGTTCCCTAATTCCGAGGATGACAAACCACCTACTTCATTTACCATTTTTCTATGGACGAGGCACACACAGGGTTGGGGTTGATCTTTTTACTCGCTGTATCTGCCCTATGTGGAGGCATTGTCATTTGGTTGATCGTTACCGAGGGCATCCGCCATAGCCGGACGAATGATCAGAAATCCTCCGGATCCCCACACTCGCACTAAGCTAAGGCAATAGAATCACGCGGACGAAACATGCCCGGGCATCTACCGATACCGGAACCGTCACCGAACTCGTCCCCGCAACTGCCGTCACGGCCGAACCCGCATTTTGCCAAGCACCCGAGGTTAACTCCGCGACCGTCTGGACCTGATAAATCTTTCCGGGCACCGAAGCCCAGATAATCGTCAAACTGTTCCCGTTATGCGTCATCTCCCCCACTTTGAAAGTGGAAGCGGAGCTTTTTGGATCGGTCCCCAAGGCATACTCCTGGGCATTGCTGAATCCATCCCCGTCTGAATCGACCGAGGCAGAGACGCCCGAGGTGGTTCCAAAATACTGACTCCACCAACTGTCTGGAATCCCCTGAGTCATGGGGTTGAAAAAAACTACCGGGGATTCGATTTGGGTCACCATGGTGGGCTGGATTTCCACATAGGTCATATCCCCGAGATAAAGATTATAGGGTGTGTCCGGTCCGGCATTGTTGTTGGTCACCACCAACTGGGTGATTGCCCCGTCCCCACCGAGGTTGCCCGTGATCTGGTTCGTCCCCGCCGTGAATCGGTAGCTATTGCTCCCCGTCAGCTCGAAATTCAGCAGCCAGCCACTACTTGAATAAGGCACTCCAGTGATCGTTCCGTTGCTGGCGTCATTGATCCAATAATGGGTCTGCCCTCCAACAAAATAGAAAGAGAACCGGTTACTGCCGGAGGAGTTTGCCAAAGCCATTCCCACCTGGCTTCCGGTGCTGACCCAGTTGTTATCAAAACGAAGCG
>Ga0214921_10003759_pt1 | contig 22954 bp, 20 predicted proteins | sample LL1505_MetaG_FD_177992 | JGI IMG/M metagenome (GOLD analysis project Ga0214921, IMG submission 177992) | Freshwater microbial communities from Lake Lanier, Atlanta, Georgia, United States - LL-1505 | ecosystem: Environmental > Aquatic > Freshwater > Lake | place: USA: Georgia | collected... | reverse complement strand
CTGATACTAAGAAGCCTTCATGATCACGGTAATAAGAGGGTAAGTCTGTGCCACCGCCACCCAAAGTAATTCGTAATGGACTACGCGCAATGATCATAGCCAGACTCCTTGTAAATTTTCTCTACGATGACAAGCGCCGCACTGGCATCAGCCAAATTTGCTGCAGGTTCTCTGTTTAATCGTATGTCGTCAAAAAACTCTGCAATTTCTACTGCCCATGAATCATCGGCCATGGGGTATTCCCATGAAGTGGTGTCAGGCGGGCCCATCTCGGCCAACATTTTGTACCAGGTGATTTTTTCCAAGCCGTAACTGCCACCAAGACCGGAAAGGTCTAACTTACCCAACTTGCCATAAATTTCCATGGAAAAAAGGTTCTTCCACTCAGTGCATGAAGCGTGTAAGAACGCTGCTTGCTTCTTTGCCGTTTTTAACAACATAAACCCGTTGTCGTCAACCGGCATATCCCAAAAATAGGTGTGCGCAAATCCTTGCACATCTGTAATGTCGCCCAAGAACCATCGAGACAAATCAATCAGGTGCGGTCCTTGATCTATAAGCTCGCCTCCACCTGATAAAGCGGGATTGGATCGCCATTCCTTCTCGTACCCCACGCGAGCGCCATGCCCATAGCGGGCACGAACAAACATCAACTCACCCAGTTCACCAGAGTCAACAATCTCCTTTGCTTTGCGCAAAGACCGGTGATAACGATGATTAAACCCTACGTGTACTTTTATGCCATGCGCCTTTACAGCTGCCATGACAGGAGCCAGCTCAGCTGCATTTCTTGCAGCAGGTTTTTCTACCAGTACGTGCTTACCGACCTCTGCTGCAGCACGGGTAATTTCAGCCAACGAATCATGAAGGGTAGCTACGATTACCACGTCAACTGACGAGGACCAAACGAGTTCTCGCCAGTCCCTGAACACCTGAGCTCCAGTGGAACTGGCTAACTTTTGGGCACGATCCGCATCCAAGTCTGCGCAAGCTACCAATTTGCCACCGGCACCCAAAGCTTTAGCTCGCTTTTGACCAATCAGGCCGCATCCAATCACACCCACACCAAATACTTTCATTTATCGCCCCAAGTAAATCCTCTGTCTCGCCCCGTAATACGGCGTAAGGTGTAAGCGTCAGATTTGGACAATTCAGATAGATACTCTGGCCAATGCTCCCAGTCATCCCAAACGGCGCTGATGAGCTTGCCAGTGATTCCTTTGCTTGCATCACTGGCTAAAAAAAGGGCTAAATCAGCGACCCGCTCCATCGAAGCCCCACCCTCTTCGAACACCTTGCTTGCCATGGAGTGCTCTTTTTCACCTGCTTCATGCGCTTTAGATAAAACCTCTGCCAACATATCTGTCTTCATGGCTCCTGGGGCTATGCAATTAACTCGAATACCGGAAGGCCTCAACTCTTCCGCAATGGTTTCGCTGAACCTAACTAAACCCGCTTTGGCGGTTGCATAAGCACTGAAATTAGCTCTGGGACCTGTAGCCCCGCCGCCAGACAAATTGATAATAGACCCACCCCCAGAAGAAGTCATTAAAGGAATAAAACCTTGGCAGAGGGCAACAGGGGCAAGTAAATTAACTTGCAAGGCTTGTTGCCATACAGAAAAATTATTCTCAGATAGCGGTCCGATTGGTCCCTGCATGGCTGCGTTGTTGACCAGCACCGTTGGTTTAGGACAAGCCAACTTTACGCGATCAATAAACTCTGTAATTTGTGCAGGGGAACCCATATCGCAGGGTATTGCCAAAGCTTTTTGATCAACGCGCTTAGATAACCTGTTTAACACCTTGTGAATATCAGCTTCTTGCCTGGCAGTAACGACTAAGCTGAAACCGGCATTCCAAAAACGTTTTACTAATGATTCGCCTAGCCCCCTTGTGCCACCCGTAATTACCGCTAATCCCACTGTCATTAGCGAGCCTCAAACACCCACTCGTTATCCCGAAGGTACTGCACAGTTTTAATCACCCCCTCTTTAATGCCAAATTGAGGTTTCCAACCAAGAGACTGAATGCTCTTGGTATCCAAAAAAATAAAAGGATTGTCCCCAATCCAACCTCGGTCACCACCAGAATATTCAAGTTTAGGTTTAACTCCCAATTCCTCGCAGATCCATCCTATAGAGTCATTTACTTCGCAATAACCATCTACACCTAGATTAAAAATATTGACCTTTTCTTGGGACTTGTCCATCGCCAAAAGGATTGCATCAATACAGTCCTGAACATAAAGATAAGACTTGCGTTGCCTGCCATTACCCAGCACAGGAAGTCGGCTAGGGTCAGCCTTCAGCTTTTGATAAAAATCAAAGACATGCCCGTGGGTATAGCGCTCCCCAAGAATAGAAACAAACCGAAAAATCCAAGACTGGAAACCAAATCCCTCACAATAAGCGGAAATCAAACCTTCCCCGGCAGCCTTGGATGCGCCGTACAAGGACGTCTGTACAGGGAATGGACCATCTTCGGGAGTTGGAACAACGGGTGATTCACCATAAACGGAGCCTGTAGAAGAGAAGGCAATTTTCTTTATTCCGTTTGCCCGCATGGCCTCTAGCACGTTGTAGGTGGCGATTGTGTTCTGCTCTAGGTCGCGACGAGGGTGTTCGGTACCAAAACGCACATCAGCATTGGCTGATAAGTGAAAAACTGCTTCGCTGCCTTTGAATGCAATCTTCAATAATTCAAGGTTGAGCAAATCAATTTCGAAAAGTTTGAAATTTGGATTCGCTAGCGCACCTTCAAGAAATCGCCGCTGGCCTGTGGAGAAATTATCTATGCCAATAACCTGGTGACCATTTACCAACAAACGATCTACCAAATTACTACCAATAAAACCGGCGCTTCCGGTAACAACCACATGACTCATACCGTCTCCTCGTTTACCTTAAAAACCCAAAAACGCCCAAGTATGTAGCCGACGCACATAGTAAATAAAACAGACACACATACTCCAAGGTAAGGGGATAATTTATAAGTTTCAACTGAAAAACCAACTATAAAAATTGTAATCAAATAATTGATCAACCACATCACTAGGTAACGCGAGATTTGGCCGAAATGACTGTCGCTTGAATCTGCAAAGGTGAAACTCTTGTTAGCTAAAAAGTGGAATACTGTAGAAAGAATGTAGGCCAGGCTAACGACCACAAAATATGGAAGCACAAAAAATTCAAATATAAACCACATCGCAAGAAAGTAGATAGCCGCAGTTATTGCACCAATAACTCCAAATTTAGCAAAGGCAAATAAATGAGACTTAGGAGACTGGGTTTCAGTGCCACCAAACATCTTTATGCTCATTCAGGTCGGAGAGCAACTATGACCACTCGTTTTCATAACGGAATTATATACTTCACCAAGTAATTGGGTCAATTCCTCCATTGTGGACAAGCTTAAACCCATAGCAACAAGGTTCAAGGCACTGACCCACTCAATTAAGTTGTGCTTCAAACTTGAATCCGTGCGATAGAATTTAAAATTAAATGAGTCAATTGGCTATTGATAACGCCATGAAATAAATTTTTTTAAACTTTAAAAAAATATGAACTGATTAAATTTTTTGCCCATGCTGCAAACACCATTCAATACTTCGTCGCATGCCTTCTCGCAAGGCAACTAAAGGCTCATACCCTAAAACCTCATGAGCTTTATGAATGTCACAGGCAATAGTCATATTCATCTCGGATAATACATGAAATTTTTGATGGTAAAATCCAAAAAATTGAATTGTGCCATCTACTGCGCGAGCAATATCCGAGGTTATAGATGGAAGGTGTATTTGTCTAGAGGCCACCTCCATTCCAAAATCATCTCGTAAAGTTTCTTTCACAGTACTAATAATTTCTTGCATGGTGTAAGGATCTCTATCGGCCAACCAGAAGATCTGATTTGCCGCCTCTACTTTTTCAATCCCAAGCAAAATTCCAAGCGCAAGAGAATCAACATAGCCCATAGACCTTCGATTCAAGCCATCCCCAATTATTGGAAACTTACCCTCTTTGATCATATTAAAGAAGAGAGTTTGTCGTGGTGGCTGGCCAGGGCCATAAAACCAAGGGGCACGAAGTAAAACAATTTCGGGACCTTGTCCACTAGCCATGTGTGCAAGTAGTAACTTTTCCATTTGCATCTTTGATTTACCATAACCCATATAAGGGTTGTAGGGGGAATTTTCGTTAAAACTTTGATCGGGAGACAAATTACCACCAAAAGGAGAATTTGATGACATCACCACCATTCGCTTAATTCCGTTTCGCTTGGCCATATCCAATACCTGTTGGGTACCATCCACATTAACTGAGTTAAACCATTCAGTTCTTCCTGGGGGATGAATGAGGCCAGCCATATGAATCAGAACTCCTCCACTGGTGTTTCGCATTAAATCTTCTAGGGCACAGGTATCATTTACGCCACCGCGAATAATTTCCGCGTCTAATGCTTGTAAATCAGAAGTATCCTCTCCTGCAGGTACCAAGCAACGTATTTTTTTACCGCCGGCGCCAACTCTGCCCAGCTCTGGAATACCGCGAGTTAATGCAAGAGCCACTCGGCTACCTAACCACCCACTTCCACCAGTCAAAATATATGGAGTTGAATTCATTTTACGAATACCTTAATTTCAAAAAATGTTGAGCATTACGATCAGCAATCGCCATAACTGTAGCCTGAGGATTTACTCCAGGCGCCTCAGGAATCAGACTAGCATCTGCAATATACACATTGTCTAAATCATGAATCTTGCCGAAAGAATTTGCAGCACACCTCTGCTTATTTTCGCCCATAGGGCACGAACTAAAAAGATGAATCGTAAAAGGATTGGCAAATTTAGGAAGGCTTTCAAGCAAGACATCCCTACCAATGGGCTTATCTTTAAGCCAACCAGAATGCCCCGCAATCGAAGGAAATATCTGTGTAGCGCCTGCGGCAAAGAGCAACTTCGAAAGTGACTGCAATCCCATCTTCAGTAAAACCCAATCTTGATCAGTTAAGCGAAATGTCACAAAGGGATCGTGTAATCCAGGAAAAGAGTAAACCCTTCCAACCCCTTGAGATCGAATCATGGCGTAGAAAATTGCGCAATGATCAATCTGGCTTTGCAAATGACCGCGATTTTGCCAATCCTCCGCTAAGCTCATGCCAAAAAAACCTGGCCTGAAAACTGAGCAGCCCAAACGGATATCTGGCATAAATTCTGTTATTGCATAGGGAGCCAAGATGTGTTTTTGAGCTTGAATTAATTTTGGAAAATACGATAATGCTTTTAAGGTAGGGTGTAGGCGTAGCGTTTTTCCAATATTATTTTTCACGCCACTACGCAATAAAAGTGTCGGCGTATGCACTGCGCCAGACGCTACAAAAACATGGTTGAAATAAACAGATATGGGATGTTTACGGCCGTGTGCATCTTGTGCAACCGCCTTTATGGAAACAGCCTTTTTATTATTAAAGATGATCTGATGTACCCTGCATTCAGATACCAAACGCAATCCTTTTGCCAATGAATATTTTAATAAGGTGGCAGACATGGATCGTTTGCCATCGCCATCATCAGAACGCTCTAAGGGACTAATCTTCCAATTCAAGGCTGCCGCTCCATTAATCATAACTTCTGATAACGGATTAGTTGCTCCATCTATCACTCTTGCTTTAATGGCTTGGAAGGATTTATCGTAGTAAGGCATTAATGCAGACTCGCTAAACTCTTTAATTTCATAATCTTGAGCCCACTGATCCAGTAGATTGGGGGGGGTGCGCTGAATGATGGCACTATTGATCTCACTACCACCACCCACACATCTACCTTCAGCATAAGAAACAGGAGCACTACCAAGAGCAGCAGTTAACCCATTATTTCGCCACAATTGTTGCAAGCCCTGAGCAGAAGAGCTTTTTGGGGGCATCGTCGACATCGGCCCCTCTTCTAGCATCAATACATCTATGCCTGCTGAAACCAACTCGTTAGCAGTTACACACCCCCCTGGGCCAGAACCAATTATCAATACATCGCATTCGAATTTGTTGGACCCAGAAACACGAAAACTACCCAAATTCATGATCGATCCCAAACTAAAGGATGTTCAAAATATAAAAGCATTACAAAAGATCGGTACAAGCGAATCAGCCCCTCGAAAGGTCTGCCGCATTGACACCATCTAAGAACAAAGACATCACGTTTAACTTGCGATTGATGGCTGAAACGTTGTCCGTATCTAAGAAAAGCGCTTAGTTCAAATAGTTTTTGAAAATGCCAAAGAGGAATTGCCAAAGACCAAGGCATTAGAAAAAAAGCTTGATCAATATAACTGTAAATATCATCATACAGCTGGATCCTAGCCAGATCTGATAAATGTGGTGTAGCTGGAAGAGAATATTCAACCAAAGCTCGACAAGGTCTATAGCGAAATTCCAATCTTATGCACCTTTAATCATCAAGAATAAACCCGTAAGAATCATTGCCATTGCAATCCATTGGACTGAACTAAATTTTTCATTGAACAAAAAACCAGCCATGATTGTGAGTAATAAAAATCCAGAACAAGCTAGAACCGGATAAGCGGTAGAAATTGGAAGTTTGCTAAGTGCTTTTACAAATAGCAGAACATTGATTGCATAAAAGGTGACGCCACCAATAAACCAATAATTGAAAAGTAAAGCCAGCAAACCAGCCTCTTCATTGACGCTAGCTTTTTTAAGCAGCAAATTTCCAATAGTGGAATTAATTGCCGCAAGCAATACTAAGATCCACGCAATCGAGACAGTCATCAAAGTATCCGAAGGATTAAAGCCACCACTTAACCATCTTAAGAGCGCCTTGCTTAACTGCAGACCGATGATGGCTCGCACCTGTCTGCTCCAATACTTTCGATCTATTTTTTAGATACCACTCATAGCTATCAATAAACATTTCATCATTAGAAAATTGAGGTTCCCAGCCTAAATTGAGTTTAGCTTTAGTCACATCAAAATACATAGAGCGTCCATACATAAGTGCATGATACGCTCCAAGCGGAGACAAACCTAACGAACTAGTTAATTTCATTGCTTGAACTGCAGGCCACATAGGAACACCAGTCACTTTAGAACCTGTTTTTGCATGCTGACATAAATTTTCCAAGACTGAGCGCATACTGCCGAAGCGATCCGTTCCGCAATTAAAGATATCAGAGCCAGGCCTGAGTCCCGCTAAAATGCAAGCATTCGCTAAATCGTCAGAATGTACAAATTGATATAAGTTGCTCCCGTCACCTAGTACGGGAATATTGTCCCCCTGCCTTATCCATTCGAACAAAATTTGAAAAATTCCAAGCCTTCCATGCCCCATTATTGTTCTCGGGCGAATTATGCTCACGTCCAACCCTTGACTAGTAAATTGATGACACATCAACTCGCCCTTATATTTTGCAAGGCCATAGTCTTCGCCTGGATTAGGTTGTGTCAATTCAGTCACAGGATTAGATTTTGGAACGCCAAATACAGCACTTGAGGAGGTGTACACAACTTTGCCAACACCACTAGCCATAGCAGCCTTGAGCATATTTTCAGTACCTAAGGTATTTACTGATTCAAACAGTTCAACATTTTTTGCTAACGGAACTTGGGCTACATTATGAAAAACAATATCCATTCCAATGGATGCATTTTTAATACTTTCAAAATCTCGAATGTCACCTTGAATAAAGCGTACATCTGAAGCACGGTCACTAGCATTATTGACATCAAACACTGAGCAATCAAATTTTTTTTCTCGTAACTTTTGCAATAAGAGAGACCCAAAGTAGCCAGATCCACCTGTGATTAAAACACGCTTCATAAATACTTTCTATAAAAAATTATTGTAATAATCATAAGAACCTAGCTAATAAGAAAAGAGCCACAAATCCAGACAAAATAAACCAGCTAACATTATCTTTCGCCGCAAAGAAAACAGGATCATCATACATCTCACCTCTGTGAGCAATTAACCATATTCGCGAAATCCAAAAAAGTGAAAGTGGGCACGTCAACCAAATAAATTCAGGACGATTATACAAATGTGTAATTGTAACATCCTGAATATAAAAAGCCAACACTAGAACGGAGATATAACCAGCACTAATCCCCATACTTGACACTAATTCTAAATCATCAATCAAATATCCACGACCGGGAAGATTTAGCGATGATACAGATGATTGCATGACCTTTATCTCGCTAAAACGCTTTACCAAGGCCAAGCTCAAGAAAATAAACATTGAAAAACTCAAGAGCCAAAATGATAAAGAAACACTAATAGCTGCAATCCCTGCAATAATTCGCATTGTATAAAGACCAGCTAATGTAATAACATCTAAAAAAACTTTCTTTTTCAAAAAAAATGAATACGCAAAAGTGAGTGCAAGATAGATTGCCTGAACTACAACAAAAACTATAGGCAGCGTCCAGATTGAAATTGCAAAGGCTACAGCAATAAGCGTTGGCCATAAAAACCAACCGTACAAAAGAAAAACACTTCCTGCGGCGAATGGTCGAAATTTTTTTCTAGGGTGGAGCCTATCAATATTAATGTCAACCAAATCGTTTAAAATATAAGCACTCGAAGCAGTTAAACCGAAGGCAATAAATGCTAAGGATGAGTTTATGATACTGGGGATATCTCCATACAGCTGCGCGGCAAACAAGGGAGCAAAGATTAATAAATTTTTTAGCCACTGAAGAGGACGAATAGCATTAATGAGAGCCCTCAATACATGCGGCCTGCCGTCATCAAAGACGTGGGCTAGATTTCCTATTAACTTTACCTTTGCAATTAAGCTTGGAGAAGAGCTGACAACATGTGCATATCTCGCTGAATTCCAAACAGCAAGATCAGAACTTTCATTTCCAACATAATCAAAACCTTTTTCGCCATACATTGAAATCAAAAGTCTTTTCTTTTGAACACCCTTAAGATTTATACATCCCTCAGTCGCCAAAACATCATCGAAAAAATTTAAGTGATTTGCTACAGATTTGGCCACTTTACTATGACTAGCAGTAGCTAAAACAACATACCTACCTTTTATTTTTTCTTTTTTTAACCAATTAATAAGCTCAAAATTATATGGTAAAGTGTTGACTTCTATGGAAGTTATATTAGATAAATATAATTTTAGCTTAACTTTACCATACAAAAATAACAATATAACAACTTGAAAAATTTTAAATGGAGAGCGAATAAGAACCATGTTTATTTGCTCAAAAAGCAAATCAGATTTGATAATGGTTCCATCCAAATCTACTATTAAAGGAATATCCATATCATCACTCACAAAAAGGAAAGGAAAAAAAATTTAATAATCCGGATTGACATATCTAGGGTCCACATTAAATATTTTTACAAGAGTTGAATTAATACTATGGACAACTTTACCTCTAGGGGTCAATATACACTGATCTAATTTACAAAATAAATTACCTGAATTAATTTGCTCATTTACCCTTTTTTCAATCGCCTCATTTTTAATGATGAAGCCATTATAAAAGGCAGATTTGTAACTCTCCATACTGGTATAAGACTGAACATTTGAAAGACCTAAAATATACAAGGAAATAGACCTGTCTAATAGCGATGGGACAGTGATATGAAAAGAATAAGCTAATAGAAAAAATGTAAAACAGATATTCAATGAACTTTCATTATTTTTTAAAGTGTAGTACAATATTATGTAAAACAAAGGTATTAATAAAATTATTAGCTCTAGACCTTGATAAAATATTATCTCCGAAGGCTGATAATGTCTTATCAATATATAAAAAATTAAATATATAACGAATAAAATAAAAGTAAAAAAAATGTTTTTCATAAAATTAACTATTTATTATTTTCATACCAATTGCAAATGAAAATTGGGTTAATATTTTTACATTGAAAAAAAAGATGCCTCTCTAATAATGTACTGTTAATAATAAAAAACACAGATAAAATTAATACTGGAGCTGATATCATTTTAATTATTTCTATTTTTTCAAATTTTACTAATATTGAACACAAGCCGATCATGCTTGTAATGAGTATAAAAGAATAAAATTCAGCCTTGTATCTTAAAGCCATTGAAATCAACATTAAAGCCAATAAACAAGGTACGAATGCTAATACAATTATTGGAATCAATTTAAATTTAGTAATTGGTGATTTTTGAAATACATTAACAATTCCAAACAAACTAAGAATAAGAAAAATTGGCATAGTTAGTGTAATAGAAAAATACCATTCTTTGTAATCAAAATGCTCTAAGCTGAATGGTAGAATTTTATTTCCAGGTTTAATAAAAGGACTTTTATGAATAAAATTATCATTACCTATCATGAAGTAATATTCCACGGCTTCGGGAATACGTTTATAAGAAATGGAAGGTGATAATTCTGCAAGCCTTCCTCTCTCGGTACCAATAAGTTGTTCATGATATTTTAAAGGTGAAAATTCAAATGCGCTTCCCCATTTCTGATAATTTAAAACGCCTAACATGATTAGTGCTGATAAGAATATAATAATTGCGGGTATATTTTTAACTGTTATTCTTTTGTGTTTAAATTCATTAACCGAGTAAAGTATAAGCATCACCCCTGATGCAAAGGCATAAGTTGGCCTTGTAAATAAAGATAATGATGCAATAAAAAATAATATATATATATTCAAAGTATTTTTTTGATTTTTCAAATATTTTATAAAAAATAGACATTCAAGTAGGAATAAAGAAAGGCCCCAAATAATTGCCTCCCAATAAATACTAGACTCAATAAATAAAGTAATAATTGGAATAACAAATAATGGAAACCAAGCACTCAAAATATTAAAAATATTTTTAATAGAGTATAGTTGCAATATTTCCTTAAATAGGAAATATACAGAAATTACATACAGACTTATTCCAAGCAAAAAAGATGGTAACGGATACTGCCCAATATATATTAGCGAGAAAAAACCTCTTACTAATGCAGGAAAGGGAAGAAAGTATGCTACTGTCTTTCCGTTAATAATAAAAGTCTCACCTGCGAGTACACTTCTGTCTATCCCTATATCTCCAGAGATAATTTTTAGCCACATATTATAAAATGCTTCTGAATAGCGTCCTTGATGATATAAATCAAAAGTAAAGTTTGAGAGAAATCCGATTGCGATTAGGTTGCAAATAAGAATAATCATCACTAAATAAATAGCCTCTACGCAATATATTATAAATGTATTACTTTCTTTTTGTGTTGTATTCATATTTATCTTTTAAATATAAGGAGAATTAATGACGAAGTGTAGCTTTGAATAACTGATGGTTTGGTGGCTGAGGATGTTTAGCATTCAAGGCTTCTTGACCTGGCAATCGAAGTCGCTTACTACCTACAAACACCTTAGCCAAACGGAAAGATATCAGATTCACTTCCTCATGAAAGCCGAATAGGTTCAGTCTTAAACTTATTAATGGCTGAACAACTTAAGTTAACCATGAATCATACTGAAACAGAGACTTACAGGGGTTAAGATTCTTAGCAGGCTTGCGAGATGTCTGCCGATCACACCGGTCGACTAGCAACGGCTGTAGCTCTAATTCCAAACGGCAGTCGAATATTGCCAAGATAGTTTGTTTCAAGTTTCATTGCCCATCTGACTAAAAGGCTTCCTGAAGTAATTGAGGCCCGATCACGAACAACTGTCCTATTTATTTTGAATGTCAACCATTTGTTCATTAGCTTAACAACGACAAACGCGGGATACAGTATAAAACCCAGGTGTGACTGCTTCACTACCCTGAACCCAGCCTCCCTTAATTTATCATTGAGTTCGGCAGCAGAATATCTCCTAAAATGGTGCAACTCTTTATCGTACGCGTCGAACAAGAATGGGCCTGCAGGCACCTCAATAACCAGAGACCCACCTGGCTTTAACAATTTAATCGCATTCTTTAAGGCTCTTACGTCATCCTCAATATGCTCAAGAACATTCAGCATAACCAGAACATCAACGCTCTGGTCAGGCAATGGACACTTGAGTAAGTCAAAACGAATTAGAGGAACACCCGGTAAGTCTCTCGCCAATCTGTTAAGAGGCTCTTTGACAACATCAGCCCCGACAACAGTCGAACCAGGAAAAGACTTGATCAAGTCCTTAATCAGAAAACCAGAAGAACACCCAATTTCCATGATTAGAGAGCTAACGTTGGGAAGAAGTGATCGCCTAACTTGCTCGATCGCGTTCTTGCGGGACGCAATGTCAATAGGATGGCTATCCCCAGCAGCTTCTTCGTGTAATGCCGTTAGGTCATCCGACCAGCCAGCGAAGTTTTCGCTGTATTCCAGCACTGGCGTGCGCTGGCCGTCAATAATAAAAGTCTGGCCATCCCACTTTGGGATATCCGAATGCCCAGACGGCGCCGGAAAACTAAAGGGTAAATTCATTCTTGCTTTCCAAAATTGACTTGCCTGTCAACAATATACAAGGGCCTGCGCTTAACCTCATCGTAGATTCGGCCAACATACTCGCCAATTAAGCCGAGGCCAAGTAACTGTACGCCGGCAAAGAAACTAACCAAAAGCACCGTGGTTGAAAGTCCGGGAGTTAAATCAATGCCGGTCAATTTTTGGAATACATACCAAGCACCTAGGAAAAAACTAAATCCTGCAGTAATAAACCCAGCAATAGACATGACAAACAAAGGCTTAGAACTAAAACTAATCAATCCGTTAAGACCTATTTTAAGAGAACCTGTGAAACGGTTGTAGTTGCCAACACCAGCATAACGTTCGTCTCTGTCATATTCAATGAATGCTTGCTTGAATCCGACATAAGCTACCAAACCACGTAAGAACCCATGGCTTTCATTCAAAGAACGTAATTCTTCAATCACTCTGCGAGTCATGATGCGGAAATCGCCTGTGTTGCGAGGTATTTGAACATCGCTTAATTTATTAATAAGAGAATATCCAATATGAGAAATCAGTTTCTTAAACAATGTTTCTCCTTTTCGGGAACGACGCTTTGCATACACAACTTCATAACCCTCTGACAACTTTAAATACATCTGTTCTATCAATTCAGGCTGATCTTGTAAATCAACATCAATTACCACGCAAGTATCACCTGTACAACTTAATATCCCAGCCATTGTTGCTGCCGGTTGACCAAAGCGTCGCGAAAAAACCATTAATTTAATATTTTGGTTGCGGTTGATTTCTTCAAGTATGATCTCTTCTGTCCGGTCCGGAGAAGGGTCAAGGGTAAATATGATTTCATAACTAATTTCCATGAGTTCAAAAACTTTTTCGACCCGTAAAAGAAAAGGACGAATATTGGCTTCTTCTTTAAAGACAGGAACTACAAGAGAGATTATTTTCATACTATTTTTGACTTTCAATGCTTAAACTAATAAATCCTAAACCTAGTAAACGAGGATCATTATTATCTGCATTAAATTCTTTCGCAAGGCGAGGAGACTGAATTAAAAATTCAAAATTAATAGTTCCTGAATTTTTAATGTCAGAAGGAATGTCGATATTTAATACAGTAGGTTTCGTCAGTAAAATTGAACTAAATTTACGCTCATTTATAAATATCGAAATATTTTGATTTCCAAAAGGATTTACCTCAAATGAAAAAATATTATCTTTGCCGATTAAGTTTTGTGGAACTATGACTGTTAACTTTGCTTTATTACCAACTGTCCAAGTTCCCCAAGGTTCTGCGCCAGAAAAACCTTCTAATAATTTCACCCCAAAATTCAGTGCGCAGTCAGCTCCCTTTAAATTGAAAAATACTTTGCTAAATTGCATTTCGCTAAAATTGATGACTTTATATCCCTCATTGACAATACCGTCTGGTAGGGTTGAAACGCACTTCGCTGGTATCACGACACGAGTTTTTTTAGGATCCAACTGATTAATCATTTCTGGATTTACTGGTGGCAAATAGCTGTTAGAAAGTGGATACAAAATAAAATCTTTTGAAAGAATATTAAAAACGGCCATAGTCTCTCCATAAGGGGGAGTTGCCAAGATTACATTTTTAATATTGTCGGTGTATAAGATTTTACTTATTGAATGAAGGTGGTCAATTCTATTTGAAAATGATTCCAAATTAGATTGTTTTGGCATGGCCACAAGTAAAGATAAACTCACAAGAGAGAAAATAGTAACAAGACAAATTTTTAATTTTAGGTAATCCCCAAAAAAATAACTAAAATTTTTCGCCAAAATTGCAACCATAATGAAACTTGTTGGAAGAACAACAAAAGCAGCTAATTTCCAAGCTTGATAAATACCGCCTTTTTGAAAATAAAAAATTACATAAATTAAAAGAGTTAAGCAGTAAAAAATAAATAATGAAAGTAGTTTGATGGGCAACTTCTCAGCTTTCTTTTTATAACCAAGTAATGTAAAAGTAAAAATTGTTATAAGTGTAACTGTCGCAACAATGTAATGCCAAGGGCGCCCTGTCAACTCTGGAAAAGGGGGTAGAACTGGTATTGATAATAAATATATAGGAGAAATTAGTTCTAAGGGCCAGCCAGCCGCAGCTTCTGCAACTACCATTATTCTTTTAATTGTGTGCAAAGTAAGTTCTGGTAGTATTACCATAGCCAACAGTGCCCCAAATGGCAATGAGAGCCATGAAAACAAATCAGTTCTAATCTCAATTGGAGATAGCCTAGGTTTAAAGTAAATTTTTAAAACCGCATACACAGTAGATAGAGCAAATGAAAATAAAGTAAAAATAAAAAAACCACTTTGATATACAAGTAAAAGGCCAGCAAATAGAAAACTATATATTACGATGCTCTGAATAAAAGCGCTGTTGTTAAATGAATTTTCTAATTCTAAAATAATTAAAATTACAGATAAATATAAAAATGTTGCCAGTAATTGGGCGTAAAATCCATTGTAGGCTATGTAAAAAAGAAATGAACCTGCACCTGTCAACATAGCTATAAATAATGAAGTGAAATCATTAAAGTTAAACGATTTTTTTATTATTTCATATGCGCAAAAAGTAATTATAGTTAAACAAAAAATTGTAAAATGAGGGGTAGATTCTAGTGCTGATAATCCAATAAATTTTGCCGTCATTGCCAATATGAAATAAGTCCCCCATGCATCTGTTTGCATTGACTGCGCAAATGAACTTCCACCTGGTAAAATATTATCAATATTTGTTGCTCCAAGCAGTTGATCCGCAATTAAAGTCCAGCTAAATATATCATTGTTACCAATTCTCCCTATAAGATTATTAGCAGATCCAAGAGCAATAATTGCCTGAATAGTAAAAAATAACGCTAAGATTGGCAAATAATAGCTTGATGGACTAATATTTATTTGTATTTTTTTATTTTTCTTAAAATATTTTAGTTGCCACATTAATTTGAGGATAAGTATTACTAATGCAGTAAAAAAAATAATGACAATAAATATACCTGCAGGAGCTCCAAGCTTGTATGAATACCAAGCTAAAAAAGTTGTTATTGCCATTCCTGTCGCGATGTATATGCTTTCGCCTTCCAATTTTTGAATCTTTATCAATCCAATAAATAGCCGACCGTATAAATTTAAAAGTACTGCAAATACTGATATTACAAGCGTTATTGAAACGGCGCTATATATTTCAGCCCATATATTTTCGATTTGCATTTTTCTTAAAAGCTCTTGTAGTTTGATTATATTTATATTTTAAAGGGGTCTTGAATTTGAAGCATCAGAGCGAGTCATTATGATGATATATGGTGTATCTTTTATATATGAATCATTACTTGCGAAGCCAATTGACAACTTGATAAAGCATGCTCCTAGAAATCCAATAATTCCAACGAAATGCAGACACTATACTTAAAATACCAAGATGTATAGGCTTGGATAGCAAGTGATTTATTGCTGAGGGAGTTTGCTGTACTGCATGCGCATAATTAAACAACCATCTATCCGGCACTTTACCAATTTGTTTTTTCAACATATTATTGATTTCTCTATGCACCTTTACTCTGTTGCCAAGTGTTTTGTTGTCGGCGTATAGCCTTGAGCCAGCAAGTTTCTCCTCTAGGTAAGCAAATCGTACTCCAGCATTGCCTAGCCGTAACCAATATTCGTAGTCCATGCAGTAAATGAGTGATTCTTGTAAAAGTCCATGCGCTTGAACTACACGCCGCCTGAAGAAAAGTGCTGGCTGGCAGATGAAACAAATTTCTTTTAGGCGATCAATATCCCAAGACTCCGTAGGATAAAGCTCCAACGCATGATCTGTCAGATCAATGTGGTCGGCCATGCCATAAACCACGTCAATTTCAGGGTGGTCTTTGAAGTAAGCAACAACACGTTCAATCGCTCCTGGGTAATAAATGTCATCAGAATTGAGCCAACCGATGATCTCGCCATTGGTAGCACTTATGCCTTGATTTACGGCATCAGTTTGCCCCCTGTCTTTTTTGGACACCCATCGCACCGGCGGGTTGAATTGTTTGAGTATTTCAACGGTATTGTCGGTGCTGCCGCCGTCGAAAACCACATGCTCAATCTCTGCGCCGGCCTGGCAGGCCACGCTTTGCAGCGTGCGCAAGATGAATTGCCCCTGGTTAAAGGAGGGGGTGATGATGCTAACTTTCATGCGGAAACCTTCTCGGGGAACAAATTAATATATTCGCCATCGGCACGCAAGATGCAACATCTCTGCAAGATTACGGAGAGCTCGCGTTGATCAACGCCATGCCCTAATCGGGCAGGGACAAAAGTCGGCGTAATCACAACTTCGTAGTAGCCACCAACAGCTTCCAACGCTAGCGACAAAACCGCGCTAGTGCCACGTTGCAAGACAAGCGGGTCACCTTGAGGATTTCCACGCAAGCTCATTTGAATGGTGATGGGCGACTGCGGCAACCATTCCGGTGCTGACAATTCAAGCTCCAGAGTCTGTGTGCTGGCTTCGGGGGCCACTTGTATGCTCATGCAAGGTCCTACCCAGCCATCGGCAAAAGTGCCGGTCAGCAGGTTCTCATACTTTTTGTTGGACAGCGCGTATTGAAAGAGACCCCAATATTCCCTTGTCATGCGTTCTGTGTCCGAAAATTCGGCAGCTCGCTGTAGTCCAGCTTGAATGAGGCGTGCACGCAATGCATCATTCTCAACCAGTGAAATTATGGCTTGCGCCATCTGGGTTGGAACGCGCGGGTCGAAGAGGATGGCCGCTTCGGCTGCCACTTCGGGAAGGGAGGTCGTGTTGCTGCACGCCACCGGTACGCCTGCTGCCATGGCCTCGATGACGGGCAAACCAAAACCTTCATAAAGTGAAGGGAACACCACGCCAGTGCAGTTAGCCATCAAAGCTGCCAACTCCGCGTTGGGCAGATATCCCGGAAAAAGGATTCGATCGCCCAGATTCATGGTACGTGCGGCGTTCATCAACCACGCTTGTCGCGCGCCCGGCGTACCGGTGCAGACCAGCTTTATATCAGCCGCCAACCCATCGTGACAAGCTATGCCGAAGGCGGTGTGGAGCATTTCGTGATTCTTGTGCTTCCAAAAATTGGCGGGATAGACCAAGTAGCGCTGCGGGGCGAGACCAAGGCGATCCAATATGGCCTTGTCGTGCTCGACTCCAGGCGCAATACGCTGTGCCATGCGCAGGTGGATCGTGCGTATTCGCGCAGGATCAAGGCTGCCATGGGTCACGGCGGCGTCCCGCGAGTAGTCGGAAATGGCGGTGAGCGCCGCTGCCCGGCGGCAGGCTTCGATAAAGGTGTGCTCTCGGTGGGCAACATCCTCTGCTGCAAAAAACTCGGGATAAGTTTTGTATTGCAAATCGTAAATCGTGCAGACCGTCGGTATCCCCGGTTCGAAATAGGTAGGGGCGGTAAAGGGGCAGAAGAGCAGGTCGACGCCCATGTCGCGCAACAGCGCGCCGGAACCGCCTCTTTTCAACGCTGTGTTTAATTTGTAGCCCAAGCGGTTAACGACGCCGCGCAGCCTAGCGGGGAAATGCGGCAGAAGGCGGGTGGCGAGGCCCAGCAAACGCGGTCGTAGGGTATTCGCCACTACGGGGCCGACGACCATCAGGCGCCGCATGTTGGGTCGATCCAATGTATCCAGTTCTCCGTGCGATGCGGCTTGCGTGAGCAGTACAAATTGGGTCTGAGGCGCCATTTCGGCTAGGCGGCGCAGCAACTCAAGAACGAAAATCTTCGCACCCCCGTTCTCCCCGCCGGGGAGAACGGGGGTTAAATCGACGGCAATGTATTTAAGTGGCCTGTCTAACGCATGTGTTACCAAGCAGTTGTTAATACTTTGTAACTCTGGCCATTTTTTAATTTTAGCTAACATGCGAACAACTCTGAGCGACAGCAAAAAACTCAACCATTGTTTAAATTGCTGAGCTTGGGCTTCAGCAGAGATGGCTCGTGCGCTGGCCTGTTGAGCTTGGGATTCAGCAGAGATGGCTCGTGCGCTGGCCTGTTGAGCTTGGGATTCAGCAGAGATGGCTCGTGCGCTGGCCTGTTGAGCTTGGGATTCAGCAGAGATGGCTCGTGCGCTGGCCTGTTGAGCTTGGGATTCAGCAGAGATGGCTCGTGCGCTGGCCTGTTGAGCTTGGGATTCAGCAAAGGTGACTCGTTCGCAGGCCTGCTGAGCTTGGGATTCAGCAAAGGTGGCTCGTTCGCAGGCCTGCTGAGCTTGGGCTTCAGCAAAGGTGGCTCGTTCGCAGGCTTGCTGGGCTGCAGTAAGCGCTTTTGCATGAGAAAAAACAGTGAAGTTATCGAAAACATTCGGTGGATAACGAAGACTAGTCAGCAACTCCGAATGCTCAAGTGCAACATAGAATCGATTGAGACCATCTGCATAGGCCAGCTGATAGTTTGTTTTTAATAATAAATGCTCCCATTGAACATGAATTTCAATCGTAGAGTTAGGTGCAGTAGATTCAATGACAATGATCCAAGGTCTGAAGCGCAAAAAATCGGCGCCTTCTAGAACATCCTGCTCAAACCCTTCAACATCTATTTTTAAAAAATGAATATCATTTTTCACAAACTCATCACAAATATCCGCCAATGTACGCATTGGCACTCTTCGTAAAGTTCCTCGATGGCCAAGAGATGATAGTTGGGCAATGACTTCTTCCTTAGCCGTTGCCCATCCTCTGACATCGCACTCCCAAAGTTCAATTTCACCAAGGGTAGCACCGGCAGCACAGATTAAATTAATATCATTGGGGCGATCTAGCAATAAATCATCATGGTGTGAAATAAGTGGTTCTATGTTGATACCACGCCAACCTGCCTCATAAAAAGCTTTAGTCACCGAATCAATCGTTGGGTCATTAGCGCCTACATCAATATAAAACCCCCGATCGACATGTTGAAGCGCGCGCCAAAGCATGACGTCTTCAAAGTTTTGGGAGTAGGAAATAAAGTTCATGCAGCTGTAATTTCAATTCGCGAGTCCATCCAGGCACTACCCGCAAAGTGAGGCTTGTTGATGTTCAACACATTAAAAATAAGAGCTAGGTCGCGCCATTCGTAGTTATTGCATAAATGCGTGTCACTGCTAACCAACGCAGTTTGAACGGAATAGGTGCCCGGCCCAAGGTTGGCATTAAAGAAAATATTAAATACAAACCTTGATTCAGCCGCTACAGCCACGAGTTCTTGCTTTTTGAGGTGGGTATTGGTGCCATAAATTACTTGGCCAAGCCTATCTTTGATGCCATAACCCAGCACAAGCCTTGGTAATGCACTATGCACCTGCACCTCAATGCGCAGGCACACAGACTGGCCTACATCCACCACATCAATTGGTCTGGCTTGGCCGTCCAATAAAGCAATTGTCGTCAACGTCGCTTCACCCGTGCCGGAAATGGTTTGTACTTTCCCGTCTTTGCGCACTTCTTGTTTGACCTCTTGATATTGGTGCTCAGCCAACATCGCGTTGTAATAGTCCATCACCGTTTCAGGCTCACCCTCCATAGCCAACTGTCCAGCATTCAACAAAATGGCTCGGTCGCAAATGCTTTGGATTGCTTGTTTGTCGTGACTCACAATTAATAAGGTAGTACCCAACTTGCGAAACTCGCGAATGCGGTCAAAACTTTTATGCTGAAAGTAGGCATCCCCCACTGACAGTGCTTCATCCACGATCAAAACATCAGGTCGAATGGCTGTGGCCACACTGAAAGCCAAGCGCATTTGCATGCCACTGCTGTACACACGTACAGGTTGGTCAATATAGTCGCCAATTTCTGCAAAAGCTTCAATCTCGGGCATCAGTCGGGCAACCTCTTCGCTGGTGATACCCAGCAACTGTCCCGACATGAAAGCGTTTTGTCGGCCCGTGAAGTCGGGGTGAAAACCCATGCCCAGTTCCAACATGGCAGCCACACGACCTGTCATGTGTACGCTGCCTGTCGTGGGCTGCGTCGTGCCGGTGATCAACTTCAGCAATGTGCTTTTGCCGGCCCCGTTGATTCCAATGATGCCCACTGCTTCGCCAGCATTTACAGTGAAGCTGATGCCTTGCAGCACCCACTTGAGGTTGTGGCGTTTGGTATTTCCGGGCGTGATCCACTCTAGCAAGCGGGACCAGCGGTTGGGGTATTGCTTGTAAGCCTTGCCCAGGTTGGAAACAGTGATGGTGCCCATTACAGCTCGTCCACCATTTCGCCCACATTCTTTTTAAACAAGTGAAGACCCAGCAGGCACAACGCGACTGACAACAAGGCCGTTGGCCACAAGCTGGTCCAATGCGGCCATTGCTGGTTTACCAAAATACCTTGGTAAGCTGCCATGACACTGGCCATGGGGTTAAGCACCATGAAAGACGTGATGGATTCGGGCAAGATGGTGACTGGGTAGACGATAGGCGTGAGCCAAAACCAAAATTGCAAAAAAATACCAAAGAATTGGCCTACGTCTCTGAAGAACACATGCAACACGCCCAACACCATGCCTAAGCCCATGGCAAAAGCTATTTGCAGCGCCAAGACGGGCAGCACCGCCAACACCACCCAGCCTGGGAAATTGCCACTGACCACCAAGAAGGCTAGAAACAAGCCAAACACAATGACAAAGTTAAGCCCCGCATTGGCCACCACGATGATGGGAAGGGTGATTCTGGGGAAGCTGATTTTTTTAAGTAAGTTGGCGTTGTCCAAAAACATGGTTTGGCTTCTACCCACCATTTCTGCAAACAGCCCCCAAGTAAGCACGCCAGCGCAAAGATAAATACTATAAGCAAAGGTGCTGTCTACGCCAGGTAACTTGGCTCGCATCACCTGCGCAAAAATAACGGTGTAAACCACAATCATGGCCAAGGGGTTGATGATGTTCCACGCTGCGCCAAGCAATGAATTGCGGTATTTGATTTGAAACTCGCGCTGAACACTTCCCCGAATAAAACCACGATAAGCCCAAATGGCTCTGAGCATGCTCATTTACGATCGGCCATAGTTGTCTTGCAGACGCACAATATCATCTTCACCCAAATAAGCGCCTGTTTGAACTTCAATCAACACGCATAAATCTTTACCCGGATTGGTTAATCTGTGCTGATGCCCAGCCGGAATAAAAGTGGATTCATTCACCTGAATATCAATTTCACTTTCCCCATTGATAACCTTGGCAACACCTGCTACCACCACCCAATGCTCACTGCGGTGGTTATGCATTTGTAGACTTAAAGACGCGCCAGGTTTAACTTCAATACGTTTGATCTTGAAGCCTGCGCCCTCTTCCAAAACCGAATAAGTTCCCCAAGGCCTATGAACTGTTTGATGAAGCTTGTGGGCGTCATGCCCTTTTGTTTTAAGAGAGGTGTAAATGTGTTTGATATCTTGCGCATTGTTTTTGTTGGCAACCAATAATGCGTCCGGCGTATCAATAATCACCAAATCGCTCACACCCACCGCACCCACCATACGGTCTTGGCTGTGTATGGTGCAGTTATGGGTGTTGTGAGTCTCAGCCTCACCCCTTATACGGTTGCCATTTTCGTCTGGGGTTTGAAGGTCGCCCAAAGCCAACCAAGAGCCAATATCGCTCCAGCCAATATCGCAAGGAACCACCGCAACTTGGGTCGACTTCTCCATCAAAGCGTAGTCGATGGAGTCGTCTGGTACCTTTTGAAAAGTTTCACCGTCTAGCTCTAACTGCTTGAAGCCTTCTCCCTTGGCAGCTCTTGATTGCTTGATACACAACTCAAGAGACGAAACCATCTCAGGGCAATGTTGACGCATTTCATTAAGCAAAGTCCCAGCAGTAAAGCAAAACATGCCCGAGTTCCAAAGAAAACGACCAGAGGCAATGTATTCTTCAGCACGCGCCAAAGTTGGTTTTTCAACAAACCGTAGCACAGTGTTGCCCTGTGCCTCAATGTATCCAAAACCCGTTTCTGGCGAGTTAGGCTGAATGCCAAAGGTCACCAACTTACCCTGCACTGCCAGTTCAGTTGCTTGAGTCACCGCTTGTTGAAAGGCTGAGTCGTTGCTGATTAAATGATCAGCCGCCAGCACAAGCAACACAGCGTCTGCCCCATGCTCTTCAAAAGCTTGGAGAGCCGCTGCAGCAATCGCAGGCGCTGTGTTTCTGCCAAAAGGCTCCAAGATGTAAGAAACCGAAGTTTTGGATTCACAAACTTCTCGAAATTCATCTTCGGTTTTAAAGAAAAAATCTCTATTGGTAACAACCGTTAAGCCGTCGACATTATGTAAGCCCATGGCTCTGAGAAATGCTTTTTGCAGCAAACTTTGACCATCTTGCAAACGAATAAATGGCTTGGGATGCTGTAGACGCGACACTGGCCAAAGCCTAGAACCTGCACCACCCGAAAGAATAACTGGTACTAACTTCATACTAATGCACCACACCATCCCTGCGCACCACTTTCACAAAAGTGCGCAGCAATATCTGCAAATCAAAAAACCACGATTGCTTTTGTAAATACACCTTGTCTAATTCCACTTT
>Ga0214921_10003758_pt1 | contig 22955 bp, 21 predicted proteins | sample LL1505_MetaG_FD_177992 | JGI IMG/M metagenome (GOLD analysis project Ga0214921, IMG submission 177992) | Freshwater microbial communities from Lake Lanier, Atlanta, Georgia, United States - LL-1505 | ecosystem: Environmental > Aquatic > Freshwater > Lake | place: USA: Georgia | collected... | reverse complement strand
TGAAGGCGTTTTTTATGCCAAGGTACTTTGTAATAATGGCGAACGTGAAATTGAGCTTGACTCACGCACCAGCGATGCCATTGCAATAGCGCTCCGATTCAATTGCCCAATATATACCTATGAATTTATTATCAACTCAGTAGGAATTGCAATTGATGACGATGATACCAATATGGCCATAGATTCTGAAGAGGATTACATTGAAAAAGAAGAATTAGCTGAACCAATAAATATATTCTCAAAATACACAGCAAATCAGCTCAGCACCATGTTGCAAGAAGCCTTAGATGCCGAAGATTATGAAAAAGCAACAAGCATTCGCGACGAAATTAACGCAAGAAAAATTCAATAATACATAACACTGATTATGGAACAATTTACAGGCATCATTGGCTTTATACTTATTTTAGGAATTGCTTTTTTAATGAGCAACAACCGCAAAGCAATTAATTATCGTTTGGTTTTAAGTGGGTTAGGTATTCAAGTATTACTTGCGTTTTTTATCCTTAAAGTTCCATTTGGGCAAGTTTTATTTAGTAAGCTCGGTTACTTGGTTACGAAGGTTTTAGACTTTTCAATGAAAGGCGCCGATTTTGTTTTTGGGATTTTAGTGAATGGAACAAAACTCGACAATGTATTTGGCGTTGGTAGTGGTTTTATTTTTATTTTCAAAATCATGCCTACAATCATATTTGTGAGTGTGTTGGTTAGTATTGCTTATCATTTAGGTTTAATGCAACGCATTGTTTCGGTTATTGCAAAAATTGTTCATCGTTTAATGGGCGTAAGTGGTAGCGAAGCATTAAGCAATGTAGCAAGCGCATTTGTAGGTCAGGTTGAAGCACAAATTATGATTAAACCTTACATAAACACAATGACAAAAAGCGAATTGTTAGCAAGTATGGCTGGCAGCATGGCTTGTATTGCCGGTGGTGTAATGGCTGTATATATTTCTATGGGTGTACCTGCTCCCTATCTTATTGCAGCAAGTTTAATGGCAGCTCCTGCTGCTTTGGTTATTTCAAAAATAGTATATCCCGAAACCGAAGAATCACAAACTAAAGGAACGGTTTCGTTAGAAATAAAAAAAACACATGCTAATTTGTTAGATGCAATTTCGCACGGTGCTGGCGATGGTTTAAAAGTATCATTAAACGTGCTTGCAATGCTAATAGGTTTCATCGCATTAATAGCAATGGTTGATGCTGGTTTAGGATATTTAGGACGAGGTTTAGCTAGTAGTGGAGTTAGTTTAACTGCAATTGGAATTGATGTAACGCATCTTTGTTTGAAAGAAATTTTAGGAAGTATATTCTCAGTTTTTGCATGGGCAATGGGTGTGCCAAGTGCCGACACACATGCTGTTGGTGGCTTATTAGGAACCAAAATTGTTATCAATGAATTTGTTGCTTATAGTGATTTGTCAGCTATGCTCAAAAGTGGCGCGTTATCACCAAAAGCAGTAACTATTGTTAGTTTTGCATTATGCGGATTTGCAAACTTTAGCAGTATCGCAATTCAAGTTGGGGGCATCGGCGAACTTGCTCCTGAACGTCGTAAAGACTTGGCAAAACTTGGAATGCGTGCACTTATCTGTGGTACACTTGCTAGTTATTTATCAGCTACACTTGCAGGCATTTTAGTTTAAAAGAACAAACAATTTATTTCATAAAAGTATAGCCTAATGAGTGATTTGAATGATGAGAAATTTATGCGTCGTGCTATAGAGTTATCAATTGAAAATGTAACTTTGAGAGGTGGCGGTCCTTTTGGATGTGTAATTGTAAAAGATGGAAACATTGTAGCCGAAGGTTATAACAGAGTTACTGCCATTAATGACCCAACGGCTCATGCCGAAGTAACAGCAATACGGAACGCTTGTGAAAAATTAAATTCATTTCAACTAGATGATTGTATTATTTACACCAGCTGCGAACCTTGCCCTATGTGCTTAGGAGCTATTTATTGGGCTAGACCAAAAGCCGTATATTATGCAAATACAAAAACTGATGCAGCTGCAATACTATTTGATGACAACTTTATTTATAAAGAAATTGAATTGGGAATTCAAAACAGAAAACTTCCTTTTAAGCAAATCATGAACAAAGAAGCCCTAGAAGCCTTTAAAATGTGGAGTAGCAAAACTTACAAAACAGAATATTAATAAATGAGTAACAACGATATACTAAAGAAAATAAGAGTTGCATTGCAACTGCGCAACACAGATATTATTCATATTTTGAGTTTGGTTGATTTTAGAATAACAGAAAGTGAATTGGGAGCAATATTCAGAAAAGAAGACCATCCCAACTTTAAACCATGTGGTGACCAAATTTTGCGAAACTTCCTTAATGGTTTAGTAATACACATGCGTGGCCCTATGGATGAAAAGAAACAAGTTAACGATGTGTAACTATTTTAAGTAAGGATAACTAACATCAACCAAAAATAAACCACACGCTTCAGCTGATTTTCCTGCTTTTTTACGGTCTTTACTCAAAATGATTTCTTCAAAATCTTGAACAGTTATTTTCTCTTCTCCAACCATAATTAGCGTACCAACTATTGCACGAACCATGTTTCTTAAAAACCTGTTTGCTGTAATTTCAAAATAATTTTTATCATTATTTATTGCAATCCATTTGGCATTTGTTATGCTGCAGTTATTCGTAAATACTTGTGTATTACTTTTGCTAAAACAGCTAAAATCATCGTGCTTTAATAAAAGTGAGGCCGCATCATTCATCAAATAAAAATTTAATTGTTGATGTAATTTGCAACTCAATTGGTTAATAAACGGATTTTTTGATTTGTTTATAAAATAGTGGTACGTTCTAAAAGTAGCATCGAACCTAGCATGCGCATCATCTGCTACAGAAATAATATTATCGACACAAATATCTAAAGGCAATAAAAAATTTAAAGATTTTATCCTATTGGGAATATCTTCAATTACTGTTTCTAAATCAAAATGAGCATAAAACATTTTTGCATGCACACCTGTATCGGTTCTTCCGCAACCCATTGTATCAATGCTTTGGTTAAAAGAAATAGATAAGGCTTTGTTCAGTTCTTGTTGCACTGATGTGGCATTTGGCTGTATTTGCCAACCATGAAAATTTGTTCCTTTAAATTGTATTTGAATAAAATAGCGCAAAAATATTGTGGTTTACTTTTCGTTGATATAAATACTTTGTAGGCTTTTTTGATTTGAATGAATCAGTAAGTAATTTCCAAATTCGTCATCTGAATTTATTATTAATGGTTTGCCTGATGAGTTTATCGGAAATCCATTTTGTAGCGAATTATCTTTTGTATCAAACAAAAAAAGCTTGTTTAAAACTTCATCTCGGTAATATAAATAATCATGTTTTGCAATTTGTATTAAGTTGATATTACCCTTATTGCACTTATTATTTATTAGCCAAGTTGTCTTTTTATTATGTATATCAAACTGTGCTATGCCTTTGTTAGTAAGCAAAAGCAACAGGTTAATATCATTTTTATCAACGGCCATATCATAAACCATTGTCCCAATATTTATTGATTCAGTTGAAGTGCCATTTTTTGTATCAATAATATGTACAATACCTTTTGCTAATGCAACTGCACTTTGATTACCAACTGCACAACATTTTTCTATATTCAAAATTTGTAGTTGAATTGAATCTTTCTTGTTTGATTTTTTACCTTTTGCATCGAAACAAAAATAATTACCATCATCATCAAAACCACAGTACAAAGGCTTTTCTTGGTTATTGGTTTTAATTAATGGCAATTGCAGTTGATTCTTAATCTTTGGATTTTTCCAATCTTCAATTGCTTTTCCTTTTATATCAAAAAGGTAAATTCTATTGTCATTACAGGCAATCATAATCCTTGCCTCGTTTTCAGAAGTATAAAAAACAGTTGAAGAATTATTCGTCTTTTCTTTCAAACTAACGGGAAATCCTTTTTGCATTTCGCCATGAGCATTGTAGACGTATAACTTAGTTTTTGTATTGAATAAACAATATTCATTTTTTGATTTTTTTGATTTGACAGATGCAATATCACCAACCAAGGTATCTACCAAAGCAATTGATTTTATTAACTTTCCAGATGTATTAAGAATTTCAATTTTTGAGTTTCGATGAACAGCAATATAATCGCATGAGTCTTCTTTAGAGTGTAACTTAATGGGTTCTAATTCTATTGCATCCTCAAAATTATGTTGCCAAGCTTTGTTTAATTCTAGCTTAGGATTATATTTAAAATTAACATAAATATTACGTTGCAATTGTTTGCCATTGTTGCTAACAGCATTGCATACAAATGATATTTTCTTCAACCAGTTTTCATTACTTGCATAAACATTTTTTCCGCTATCTCTTAAGTTCTGAAACAAATAGCTTGAGTATTTATCTGGGAAATAAATTGAAATTTGGTTGGCATTTGAAAACAATTTATCGGCACAAAATTTATAATCGATGTTGTTAACCAATGTGTTTTTTAATTCAATTTGTTGGATGTACTTTTTTAAGGCCGTGTAAGAGTTAGCAAACACAATATATTGTTGTAGTTGCGCGCAAAATGTTTGATCACCATTAATATACTTCTCATTAAAAAGGGAGGAAAACTTTTTATTTGAAATTGTAAAAACACTATCGTCAAATTGCTTTACAACCAAGCTACTATCAACATTATGAATATACTTTTTGAAGTTTACATTCTCTTTTAGTTCAAAAATTTTAAATTTATAGGTATCAATATTCTCATGTAAAGAAGTGCCTGTAAGCAACGCAAACTCATTATCGAAACAATTTAATTTAACTGTATTTCCCGAATCTGAAACTTGAATAAATGATTTATTATTGAAGCTTGCATCATTGTACCAATCAATACTTGCCATGTTTGATGGTATTATTTTTACCATTTCAAAACTTGATGGCCTGCTTAACTTATTAATTGATTTGGCATCGTTTGTAATGAAACCATTTGCAAAAACGTAACTGTTGTTTAACTCTACATCAGCCGAAATCCAATTATCAATATTGCCATTGTAACCTAAAAAGTCAGTTTCAGATTTAAAGTAATTCCCCAAAAATTTACTGATGCGTTTTGAGTTTACATAAATGCTAACTGCATTGTTGGTGTTGGATAATTTGGTTAATTCATCTAGCTCCGTATTTGTCTTTTTTTTCTTCTCATCATTAAGTTGCAACCACGATGATTTAAGAAGTAATTGATTTTGTGATGCTGCAAAAATCCCATTCAATAAGTAGAAGTACAATTTATTTTTCGCATCAATTTCTAATTCATAAGTCTCTCCACTTTGTTTTGGTTCTGTTTTCGTTTTTGCAATATTTTTTATAATGTTCAGTAAAACTCTTTCATCAATTTCTTTAGGAATAGTAGTACAAAAAAACCAGTTGTATGATTTGTTACTGCTTTGGTAAAGTGCTGTGTAAACATTATTGCTTTTAAATGCATTTACAAGTCCATTTTCATTTGAAATATTCTGTTTTATAGTCTCCATAAAATGAAAACAAGAACTAATATATTGCTGGTTTAGAAAATGTTTTTGTAATGAAGAATCGTTAGCATTTTTAATGTCTTCAATTAGGTCATTCATACCATGCCACTCCATCAAAACCATAGCATTTTCGGGTAATACAGAAAGCGCGTCTTTATTATTTGCAGTGCTTTTTCTTAACTGCAAATAACCATATACCAACAATAATAGTATTGGAATAATAATAAGTGATGCTAAAATTCTGCGAAACAATTTTATTAAATTTTAAATGTAAACTTATTAAGATTTTTATTTGTAACCATTCAGTAAAGAAATCTATAACAACATACAATTGTTAGTTACTTAAATAATTTTCTTGCTAATAATTCACAAGCCTCATCCACCAGTTGAAACACTTTTTCAAATCCATCTTCATTACCATAGTATGGGTCGGGAACTGCTTGGTTTTTTTGAGGCATGGAAATGTTGAGTAATAAATCAACTTTGCTTTTGTCATGTTCAGATGAAGCAAGTTTTAAGACATCATTATAATTATTAGCATCCATCACATAAATCAAATCGAATTTTTTGAAATCTTCATCAGAAAATTTTCTTGCCTTTAAATTCGAGATATCTATACTGTGTTTTCTTGCATTTGCCATACTTCTTTCATCTGGCTGCTCGCCAATATGGTATCCAGCAGTTCCAGCACTATCAACAATTGCATCTAGTTTATATTTCTCAATTTTATGCTGCATGACTCCTTCAGCAACTGGGCTTCTACAAATATTCCCAAGACAAACCATCAAAATTTTTGTTGGCATATTAAAGCGAATGGTTTTATAAATTTGCTATTAGTTCAATAATTCTTTCAGTAGTTTTTCCATCCCAAAGATTTGGAATGTTGCCTTTTTTATAACTGCCGTTTTCTATCTGATTAATCAATGCCATTATTTTTTCTATCTCAAACGGAACTAAGGTATTAGTGCCTTCGCTAACTGTTACTGGTCTTTCAGTATTGGGTCTTAACGTTAAACAAGGTATCTGCAAAAATGTAGATTCTTCTTGTATTCCGCCACTATCGGTTAATATAAATTTACTTTCGGTAATTAATTTTTGAAATGCAAAATAATCTAATGGCTCTGTTAAAATAATATGCTTGTTACTATCAAAAAAATTTTTCATTCCAAACTCATCTAGCTTTTTTAAGGTGCGCGGATGAATAGGAAAAACAACGTCATACTTGGTTGTAACTTCCGTTAGTAGTTCAATGAGTTTAGTCAAGCCTTCCTTGCTATCAACAGTTGCTGGCCTGTGCATTGTCATCAACACAAAAGTTTTTGGCTTTAAATTCAATACACTCATAATGCTTGATTTCTCAATTTCTTGAGCATAAGCCACAAGTGTATCTATCATAGTGTTACCAACATATTTTATTGAACTTTCATCATAACCTTCCTTCAGTAAATTTTCTATTCCGCTTGGCTCTGTTACAAAAAATATATCGGTTATGTGGTCTGTTAATATTCTATTGATTTCTTCTGGCATTGTTTTGTCGTTACTACGCAAACCACTTTCTAAATGCGCAATTTTGATACCTAATTTATTTGCAGTAAGTGCAGCCGCAAGTGTTGAGTTTACATCACCAACAACAATTATTAAATCAGGCTTGAAACTTGAATTGATGAATTGCTCAAGACGAATCATGATTTCAGCCATTTGCGTATTGGCTGATGCCTGAGGAATACCTAAGAAAAAATCAGGTTTCAAATCAAATTGTTCAAAAAAAACATTTGCCATTTTTTCATCAAAATGTTGACCTGTATGCACAATTTTAACCTCAAGATGAGGATATTTTAAAACCTGCTTTTTTATTTGAGTAACTTTAATAAAATTGGGACGGGTGCCAATTACAACCAATATTTTCTTATTCATCAATACATGTTTATAGACCGCTAATATGAGTATTTTTCAAGAATTTGTGATGAGCAAATCATTCTTGTAAATTTCACGTTTCGCATTTGGCACTAAATTACCTAGAAATACATTTCCAATCCTAATTCGTTTTAAGGAAAGTACGTTATAACCCAATTTATAACACATCCTCCTGATTTGCCTGTTTAATCCTTGTCTTAAAATTATTCTAAAATTGAACGTATCAATTAATTCAACAATGGCAGGCTTGGTTTTAACACCCATTATTTCAATACCATTACTGAGTTTTAAAATAACTTCATTAGTAAGCATTTCATTCACTTCAACAATGTATTCTTTCTCCACTTTTGATGAAGTAACCTCTCTATAAATACTACCATCATTAGTTAGTATCATTAACCCTTCTGACTCTTTATCTAACCTTCCTAGCGGAAAAAATTCAACATTTAAATCAACTGCATCAGATAAATTATTGGGTATTGATTTACTTTGTGTGCTTTCAATTCCGCGAGGTTTGTGGTAGGCAAAATAAAATAATTGCTTTACATCTTGCACCAAATTATCGTTGCAAACTACTACATTATTTTTGGTTACTAATTGTTTTTGAGTGGCGATAATGCCATCAATTAGCACTGCTTTTTCGTCAATAAAAAATATTGATTGTTGTGTAGATATTTGTAATCGCTTTACCAATAGCTTATTGATGTTCATACTATTATTGGGATTTATATTAGAACTTAGCAACCAAAGTTATGTTAACTTATCTATTTATTTAAATGTTATTAGACTATGTGACTATTAAATTTCTGAAAAAATATGAGATAACCACATTAGCAATGGCATTGCTTAATTGCAAAAAATAGATTCCCCCAAACAATAGTATTGCTAAATATTTATTGCTTTGCAAACTAGATATTAGACTAAGAAGTCATCTGATAATTTATTAAAAAAAAATGAACAATTTTATAGAAGAGTTACGTTGGAGAGGCATGTTACAAGATATAATGCCTGGAACGGAAGAAATGCTAATGAAAAACATGACCAGTGGTTACATTGGTTTCGACCCTACAGCAGATAGTTTAGGAGTAGGTAATTTAGTACAAATAATGACACTACTTCACTTTCAGCAATGTGGCCACAAGCCCGTTGCTTTGGTTGGTGGAGCAACTGGTATGGTGGGTGACCCATCAGGAAAATCGGCTGAACGTAATTTACTAAATGAAGATACTTTGTTGCACAATCAAAACTGTCAACGCAAGCAGCTCGAAAAGTTTTTAAACTTTAATTGTGGAGCCAACTCAGCCGAAATAGTTAACAATTACGATTGGTTTAAGAATTTTTCATTTTTAGAATTTATTCGTGATGTTGGAAAACACATTACGGTAAATTATATGTTAGCTAAAGATTCTGTAAAAAACAGACTCGAAAACGGAATGTCGTTTACTGAATTTTCATACCAATTGGTTCAGGGATATGATTTTTATTATTTGCATAAAAACAAAAACTGCATGTTGCAAATGGGCGGCAGCGACCAATGGGGAAACATTGTAACTGGCACTGAACTTATTCGCCGAAAGTCGGGAGGCGAAGCTTATGCCCTTACAACGCCACTTATAAAAAAAGCTGATGGAACAAAATTTGGTAAAACAGAAAGTGGTAATATTTGGTTAGATGCAGCGCGAACTTCTGTATATAAATTCTATCAGTTTTGGTTAAACGCAAGTGATGCTGATGCAAGCACATTCATCAGAATTTTTACATTAAAAAACAAAGAAGAAATAGAAACTTTAGAGGCAGAGCATTCAAAAGCTCCGCACAACAGAGTGTTACAAAAAGCCTTGGCAGAAGAGATTACAACGCGTGTTCACAGCAAAAAATTGTATGATACAGCTGTAGAAGCATCCGAAATTTTGTTTGGAAAAGGAACAGAAGAAAGTTTACGCAGTTTAAGCAACGACGATTTGATGAGCGTTTTTGAAGGTGTTCCTCAATTTTCTATTGGTAAGTCCGAATTAGAAAATGGAATTTCGATTGTAGATTTTGTTGCTGAAAAAACACAGGTATTTTCATCTAAAAGCGAGGCTAAAAAAATGATACAAGGTGGTGGGGTATTCATTAACAAAACAAAAATCGAAGACGCTGTGCATACTATAAATAGTACTGATTTGATAGGAGAAAAATATATTATTGCACAAAAAGGCAAAAAAAATTACTATCTAATTATAGCTGAATAATGCATACAGGCACAGTACTTTTTTTTGACCCATACAAAGGCTTCGGGAAAATAATTGACCATGACACAAAACATGAAATTTTTGTTCACATCAATGGGTTGATTGAACAAGTATATAAAGACAATAAAGTGTCTTTTAATTTAGAAATAGTTGATGGCAAAGAACAAGCTGTGAATGTTGTTTTGCAAAATAATTGATAATTTTAAAGAGTGATTTCATTACATTTAAAAACAATATATAAACTTGGTAAGTGGACAATCTCTATTGGTTCGGTACTTTTTATTTTTCTGAAACTTAAAAACGCTTCGTTCACCGAAATTGATTTGCTAATGAAAACCATTAGCCTAAAACCCAACTTCAGTGTATTGACTTTATTGCTGATTTTAATGTTTCTAAATTGGTTAATAGAAGCAGCAAAGTGGAAAATAGTTTTACAAAACTTACAAAATATTTCAGTTTATACATCATACAAATCAGTATTGGCAGGGGTAGCATTTGGCATTGTCACACCCAATAGAATTGGTGAGTTAGTTGGTCGTATTCTTTTTATTGATGAAGAAAAAAAAATTTCTGCTTCCTTGTTAAACATAATTTGTAGCCTTTTACAACTTTTGGTTACCCTTATATTTGGAGCTATTGCAATACTTTTTTTTAAAGAAAATTGGTTGTCTCAAATCCCATTGCTGTCATTATTTTCGATAGCAGTATTAATCCTTATACTCATTTTTTGTTTGTTATTTTTGATTCAAAAAAATCCCTTGTTAAAACAGAAAATTACAGAGTACTTGCTTCCTTTCAAGCAAATTAATATATATAAAATAGCTATAATTTTTGGCCTTTCTATTTTTAGGTATTTAGTATTTACCATTCAGTATATCCTTATTTTAAGACTTTTCGGAATTGAACTAGACATTGTAAATACTATTGTTTGTGTGGCATTGAACTTTTTTCTTATTACAATAATTCCATCCTATGCACTTGCCGAAATTGGAATAAGAGGAACGGTTGCAGTATCTATTTTTTCGGTTTATGGAATTGCGACTTTGCCTGTTGTTAGCGCATCATTATTTATATGGATAATTAATTTGGCAATACCAGCCTTGGCAGGAACAATTATTTTAATCAGAGAAACGTAGTTTATCGAGGCTCTTACTTAATGCAAAATTCTGCTTGATTTTGGGTAATAGTTATTGATGCGGTTTTGTAAAATCTTCATCCAACCCAAAGCGAAACCTTTATAGCTTGCCAAGGCCCATCCTAATTTATTTTCGGAAACTAAAATACCCTCGCGTTTTAAATATTTTATTGCTGACTCTTCATCCAATTCTACTTTGTGAATTGTCTTTTTTACCAACATACTCAAAGCTAATGCATGAGAAGGAATTACATCATCGCGCATTATTTCGCCAACATCAACACCAACTTTTTTAATGTTTAATTGAGATGTTAGTTGTTCAATTTTATCATAATCATGTTTATTGATACAACAATTAAAACCATTGCGACTAATTATCATTTTGTTGTTTTCTAAATCAACAAACTGTTCAAATTTTTTTGTGTTTGTAGTTATATAGTTGCTTTGTTTCTTGAAATGCTTTTTAGAGCAATTAGAATTTGATTTAAAAACAGCAATAAAAAAACCTTCTCCAATAACTTTATCAGGATAAAAACGATACCCAAAAGCACTGTGTTGTTTAGATTTTGATTCAACAACTCCCCATACTTTTTCAATAGGAATTTGTACGGTTTCCAAATCAAAAGTATCTATTAAGTAATCACAAATTGTTTCGTTTTCATCAATTGAATATGAGCATGTAGAGTAAATCAAATAACCATCATTGCTCAGTGCAGGCATCACATCATCTAAAATTTTTTGTTGTCGAATGCTACACATTTCAACATTTTCCAAACTCCATTCTTTAATAGCCTCTTTGTCCTTTCTAAATAAACCTGAGCCACTGCAAGGAGCATCAACAACAATCAAATCAAACATTCCAGCTAATGAGGCAAATTTTTTAGCATCATTATTTGTAACAACAGTGTTTGTTCGTCCCCATTTATTAAGATTCTCAATCAATACTGTAACCCGGCTATTAACCAATTCATTGCTTACTAACAAGCTATCATCATCAAGTGCATCAAGCAATAATGTTGATTTTCCGCCAGGCGCAGCGCACAAATCTAAAGCAGTGTCTATTTTTTTAATGGATGAAATGTGCTTTACTACATGGTGTAAAAACATGGAAGAAGCTTCTTGCACATAATAACATCCAGCATGAAATAATGGGCTGTAGGTAAAGCTTGGCCTAACATCTAAATTATATGCATGTTTACACCACCCTATTTGTTTTTGATTATCAAAGTCAGAAATTTCTTTTTTTAAGTTAATACGAACGCTGGTTGGCGCTTGTATATTATGACTCTGGACAAAATAATCTTCGTCGAAACCAGCAGCATTGGTAAGTGTATGTATTAGTTTTTGTGGTATCATTTACTGATTAATAAAAATCGAACTACATAAGTACGATTTACATTAAAAAGCAACAACCAATTCATAAATAAATGAACGTTTTGGTGCTTAGTGAAGTGGCGGCATTCGGAGCGGAAAACTGACAATAGACCACTAAAGTTGATGCGAAGCGCTGATCCGCCAATTTCTTGTAGGTGCTGTTATTGCAAGTGGTTCTTGTTTCATAAATTATCTATTTCGTTGCAGACTGTATTTATGTGATCTAAACCATAAAGCAAAGCCGCTTCATCAATTTGCATCCATTGAAATAATTGCAAAATTAAATTATAGTGTTGTCTTGTATAGGTGGTATCTTTTATGGGTTGTCCTGGTAAAAAGCATATGGGTTCATGATGTGCCATGCGGTTTCTAATATCATTGAGTTGAGCCAACTGGTTAAATATGTAAATGTTGTTGTATTGTATAGCAGGAGTTGATGTTGGTTTTGAAGGAAATACCCGCAATAATATTCGACCTGTGGCATTAAATTGGTTTTGAGCAAACATAAAACGCCAAAATCCAAAGCCTAATTCTGCAACCAACTTATAGTGATTGTAAACATGTAGTTTGCTTATGGCATCGTTAATATTATCTCTTGTTAAGCGGCATCTTGGCGTGTCAAATACTCCACCAGTAGCAGCAGCATTTCTTAACCAGTCGTTACCTAATGAAGGTGAAACTATAGCATCTATATAATTTCTTAGTGCTACTTCAAAGCAACTGATTACAGTAAACAGTTCTTGATTGAGTTGTAAGTTCTTTCTGTAAAGCGTCATTGCCTTGCGAGTATTGCCACTGCAAGCTAATAAATAGCGGTTCATTCGGGCATTGGTCATTACACTAACAAAGTCGCTGTATTTCATTATTTTTTGAATTTGTTTGCATTTTTAAAATTTTGCCTTATCTTGGCTTCAACTTATTCCCATTAGTCCCTGAAGCAATTCAAACTAGTGGGTTTCGTTTTTTATAATGTTGCCGTTTTAAACGAACCTGTTCACCATAGACTATTATCATAATGAAATACGTTGTGCATTGTTTATTTACAAATAATTTATTCATTGGTATAAATGAGCAGCAAAGCTGGTTCCAGATTAAGTACGCTTGAACATTTTTATATCAATTTTGTAGTGATGCTACTTCTTGGTCCAGAAAAATAATTATCAAAATCCTTTACAACATGTATCAATTCAATTATTTTTAAGTTTTTCAAACATACTGTTTCAAAGGGATTTTTTGTATTTGTCAGTTAGGAAACTTCGCTTAACTACAAACTACAACTAACGGGGGGGTGTGAGAGGCGCACTCCGTCAGTGAAAGCTGGCGGAGCCGTCTACTCGATTATGCGGTCGTTTTTCTTCTGTTGTTAAGTCTGTCATTTAGTTTCTCGTTATTCTGTTTCTATGTCAATTGCCTTCCATTGTAGTTTTGGCATATGTTAGTTGCATTTTATTCTAATTCACTTATTTCGTAAGTAATAGTATTGTTTTTTGTTTTCTCAACATCAATTACAATATCATTATACCAGAATTGCACGTAATTTTCTGAAAATTCTATTAGGTAACAGCCAAGATGTTTTATATGTTCAACTGTTTTCTCGTTATTCTTTAAATAAGTAATTATTGCTTCACTTTCATTATTTGTAAGTCCGGTTTTACAATGAACATTTTGAGATATTTCTTTTTTGGCAAAATTGTAACTGCCTAAACATTTGTATTTCATCAACGGCTCAAATGAATAATAGTATTTTGATTTGTTGATTTTTATATCGATTGTTTCCCACGTATAAAGCAAACAAAATAAAATAATTATCCAATTTATTGAGTAAAAAATAACTTTTTCAAAAAAAACACCTAACAAAAAAAAGACAATAATATTAACCATAATAACTTCCGAATATATATACGGTTTTAATAAAGTAATTATTACTGATAATACTACAAAACCAAACAAAGAGATGAATAGCATTTTATTATCTGGTTTGTAAAATCTATCTAATAACATTTATGCTATTTTTTTAACTTGTTTAAAATTGTTTTTATAAATATCAATACCACGTTTTATTGAATAAGAATCTTTTACGTCATCGAAACCTGTTTTTTTCAACTGATTTAAATTTGCTCCTGATAACAAAGTTGTTTCATCTAATCCGAAGGCTGCACCTGCCAAAATACTATTTGTCATTTTGTCTAGTCAAACTCAAAAATAATAATATTATTCTTTTTCTTGTCATTGCACGATTTCTGCCTGTTCCTTGTCGTTTTAAAATGCCGCATAACGTTTGGCAGTTTTACGAAGTGGCGATATTCGAAGGTCTGCACTTTCAAGTTACCACGAAGTTATGAATGTGACCCGTCCTAAAATAAGTTGAGAACCCCTCCATTTTGCAAAGGTGCTGTTGTATGTAGCCATTCTTCTGTCGTTGTTGTACAAATGTTCTGTCATACTCTATACCCTTACACCTATTACCAATATGTCGTCTGTTTGCTCAGTATCTTTTTTAAAGTTTGTAATAAATTCGTCAAGTTCTATCGCTTGTTGTTGAATTGGCAAATGCTGTATGGAAACTAATAATTCTTTGAATTTACTTTTAGTAAGTTTTCTTTCACGTTGCCCGCCAAACTGGTCGGCAAAGCCGTCTGTGAAAAGATAAATATTAGTGTCTGATTGAAGATTGAATTGATGATTTGTAAATGGCTTTACACTGTCGTTGTAGCCGATACATTGTTTGTCTGCCTTGGTTTCAGTTAATTGACCGTCGGCGATGAGTAGTAATGAATTATTTGCACCCGCCCACTCTAATGATTTTGTTTTTATATTCAATGCACAAATTGAAATGTCCATTCCGTCTTGTATTTCTTCTTCACTTTTTGAAAAATTTTCTAAAATAATTTGCGTTGTCTTGTCAAGTATTGCTGCTGGTTGTGTTAAACCAAATTCTCTTACTGCTCTGTTAAGTGCATTATGACAAACTACTGAAACCATTGCGCCTGGCACTCCGTGTCCTGTGCAATCGCAAGCGGCAAACAAAATTACATCGTCTATTGTTTCCATCCAATAAAAATCACCAGCTACAATATCTTTAGGTTTATAAAGAATAAATGAATTTTCTAAATATTGCTTTACTATTTTTTGTGGAGGGAGAATGGCGGATTGAATGCGTAATGCATATTCAATACTATCTGTTATTTCTTTGTTTTTTGTTTCTAAATCACTTCTTAAAATTTCATTTACTTCTAGTTGTCTTTTCGTAAATTGATTCCAAAAAAATTGAGATTCCACAATGGTAGAGATAAATGCAAAAATGAGAACATAATTAAAATTATTATAAATGAAAGAAGGTAAAATACTTTTGTATAATTCAACAGACAATGGATAAAAAGTAAAATATATAAATAAACCTAAGATTAATGCAGATATTGAAATATAATAAACAAAAAATTTCTTCTTATTTAGGGTCCAATAATAATATTTTATTTTTATTTCCTCGTTTACAAAATTGTGGGTTCTTACTAGGCTTAGTTTTTTTTCTTTTTTTCTTTTTACATTTAAATTTAAAATTAACCCGATTGTATTGAGAACCATTCCGACAATTAGGAGAATTAATAAGTTTGGGTCATTTATACTAACTTTTTTTTTAACTGATAAAAAACCTAAAGCAGCACCGCATAAAGATCCTAATATCATCAAAATGATACTGATAATCTTCAATGTTTTTGTTGTTAACTTCTTCATTATTTATTTACAAAGGGTTATATATGCCATAGGAGTAGCACCCCAATTGGCAAATGATACTGAAACAATTTCAAACCCGTCCTGTGTAGCTTCGTTAAGTATTTTTTCTACTTTTTGCTTTAATTTTTTTCGCGACCAGAATTCTGATACCGATACTATTGAATATGTCTTCATTTTTTATTTTATTTAATCTCCTACTCATTTGGCTTTTCGGTGTCGACCCGTTTTTTAAAGTGGTTTCTGGTTTCCACATTTTATTTCGTTTTGTCAAGTTCGTGTCGTTGCAAAGTACGTTCGGGTTTCGCAATGGTTACTGATAACGTCCGGCAGATTTGCGAAGTGGCGATATTCGAAGATCTGCACTTTCAAGTTACCACGAAGGTAAGAATGAAACTGTAACTTGCAAGTAAGCTGTGGTCTCACCATTTTGCAAAATCCGTTCCAGTGGGAGTTTTCTTTAATTATAGATGCTAATAAATGCTTCGCAATTTAAGAATGACTTTAAAAGAATAATTTTTTTTCAAACAAATTGATAATACATTTGAACTAACTAATAAAATAATTAACATGATGAAAAAGATACTCTTACTGATGACTTTTGGTGTTTTTTCAAATTTAAATGCCCAAACAATTGTTGAATCTGATTTGCCAAATCTTGGTAATATTGTAATTGAATATATGGATACCAGCAATACTTCCGCTTATTCTGTTTCAGCGCCAGGCACCGGCCAAACATGGAATTTTACTTCTATGTTTTCCGTTGATGACACAAGTGGTTTTGTATGTTTAGCACCAGGCAGCATACCATGGAATGCAGCTGTTGGTTTTCCAAATTCTGAATTTGGGAATTATAACTCTAATGATTCTACAGCTGCTTTTTATAGTAGCAACAACAGTGGATTTTATTTAGATGGTTACTATTCAGTAACCCCGCAATTGTTAGATATAACAACAATTTCTTTTACAAATAAAAGGCTAATGGTACCAGTGCCATTCTCTATAAATAATGTTCGTAATCATTCATCATATTTCGAAATAGAAACACAATACCCCATGCCTCCCCCCGACTCTTTTGTAAACATTAGATTACGTAATTATCTTATTCAAACTTTTACTGCTGATGCAAGCGGAAGTTTGACAACACTAGCCGGAACATTTCCTTCATCATTAAGAATTAAAGAACTGAATTATACCATAGACAGCACTTGGATGGATATAGCAGGAAATGGTATTTGGACACTTACAGATGCTAACGGACCGCATGACACAGCAGTATATTACAGATGGTTTGCAAACGGATTGCCAGGTTATAGGATGCAGTTAGAAGTGAATCCAAATACCAATCAAGTTATTGGTGCTTCAATATTCGACAATGACTTTGTGCTGAAAACAAGAAACTTAAATAGCGCAAAATTTGAGATGTTTCCAAACCCTACTTCAGGCTTTTTTACCATCAGAAATGCGGGTAACCAAACCCTAACAATTACAAATTTAATGGGTGATGTTTTGCAAACACAAAACCTAATGAATAGCATCGAAACAATTAATTTAACTGAGTTTCCAGTAGGAATATATTTTGTGAAATTAACCGATGGAAAAGGTAATAATCTTGTGCAGAAAATAACAAAACAATAACAAGCTTAGTTTTTTTATGGAGGCTGTTGGCAACAACAGCCTTTTTTGTTTGCTTTATTTGATAGTAGAAAACAATCTATTTCAGCTAAAAATTGATATTTTTGTTGGCTCTTATGATTTTTCCGATACAAATTTCACTCATACTTTTTGTTACTACTTTTTTAAGTGGCATGATTGTTTTTTTCAATAACGGTGAAAAAAAACTTTGGCTCAATTTATTGCTTGCATTTAGCGGAGCCTATTTATTTGCCATTTGTGCGCTTCATTTGCTACCTGAGATATATAAAACTAACGCAAAGGTAACTGGCGTTTTTTTGTTAGTAGGTTTTTTTGTACAAATAATTTTAGAATTATTATCCGAAGGTATTGAGCACGGACACATACACAAACACTCGCACACCGAAAAATTGTTTCCGGTGGCTATGATGATTGGACTATCCATTCATGCTTTTTTAGAGGGCATGCCAATTATAGATTTTGCTACCTCATCAACCTCAAGTCCTTTACTTATTGGTATTGTAATACATAACATTCCTATTTCAATAGCATTGATGACAGTTTTATTAAGTGCAAACATTTCAAAAACTAAAGCCATATTTTGGTTAGGCGTTTTTGCTTTGATGTCGCCTTTAGGAACTATTTTTAGTTATGTACTCAATGTAAATTTTGTTGATAGTTTAGGATTGTATTACAACGCAATTATGGCTGTTGTAATTGGGATTTTTCTGCACATTTCTACAACCATTTTATTTGAAAGCTCCGACAATCATAAATTTAATATGATGAAATTTGCTGTAATAGTTGCAGGTGCTTGCATTGCTTATGTTACAATTTAAAGCTCCTTTTATATTAATCCTAACTGTTGCATAAAAGCTTCTTTTTTTCTTCGCGATAGTTCAAGTTCAGTTCCATCATTCATTGTTACATGGTTATCTTTTGAAGCTATCCTCACAACATAATTCATGTTTACGATATGCGAGTTGTGGATCCTAAAAAAATTAGCCGGTAAAATATCTTCGTAATTTTTTAATGTAGCGGCAACTAATATTGTTTTTTTATCAGTGATATGAAATGATACATAATGACCATCCGATTCAAGTCGAACAATATCTTTAAGCATAATTATTTCAAACCCTCTAAATGTTGGTAAAGATATTTTTGCAGAAAATGAATCCGGTTGTTTAAAATTTTGAATCAGCAATTGCAATTGGTCCAAAGTAGGTTTATGCTTTTTGCGTTGCTTTATTTTGTCAACAGCTAACTTTAACTCATCGCTGTCAATGGGTTTTAAAAGATAATCTATCGCACTAAATTTTATTGCTTTTAAAGCGTAATGGTCAAAGGCTGTTGTAAAAATTACATCAAGTTGCAAGTCTTGTATTTTTTCAAGTAAATCAAAACCTGTTTGACCAGCTATTTCAATATCTAAAAATAATAAATTGGGCAAATGCTCTCTGATAGCAGCCTCTGCAATATCAACATTTTCGGCTGATGCAACAACTACAACGTCATCGGCGCAATTTTTTTTTATAAGGTGTATTAGCAGTTCGCGACTGTTTGTTTCATCGTCAATGATTAGTGCATGTATCATATTTCGTTAGGGAAAATAATTTCTACTCTAGTTCCTGTTTTATTGTTTTCATTCAAATCAAAAATAACAAATGAATACTCTTTATCATTAATTTTTTTCAGAAGTTCAATTCTTTCGGTAGTGTTTTTTGTTGCAATAGATAAATTTTGATGCGTATTATTTTTCAATGCAGCTGACGATTGCCTTCCAATACCATCATCTTCAACAATGCACAAAATATTTTCATTTATTTGCTTGAAACAAATTTTCAAATGTGCATTGCCTACTTTTGGAGCAATGCCATGCAGTATTGCGTTTTCAACAAAGGGTTGAATGAGCATGGTAGGCAAGTCAATAAAGTCTAATTCAAGAGATTCTTCTACTTCAAAGCTGCATGTAAATTTATTTTCAAATCGCACTTGCTCTAATTCTACATACAGTTTAAGTAGCTCAATTTCTTCAGATAATTTTATGAGTTGCTTTTCGGAGTGAGTTAAAATAAGGCGGATTAGTTTCGAAAATTTAATCAAATATTTGGCTGCTTTTTCAGAGTTATTGCTCACAACAAAATGCTGAATTGAATTAAGCGAATTGAATATAAAATGCGGATTCATTTGCGAACGCAATGCCTTTAATTTATTGCCTGCAATAGCAATTTCATGTTCCAATTTTTTACGCTCGTTTTCGCGGATATTGTTTGCACGGTTGCGCAGTATTAAATAGATTAATATCAAGATTATTGCAATAGCAGCAATCCTAAACAACCATGTTTTATACCAAGGTGGTTGTATTCTAAAAATGAATGTTGCAGGTGTTTGATTCCACACACCTTCATTGTTACAACTCTTTACTTTAAAAACATATTTGCCTGGTGGTAAATTAGGGTAGTTAGCAATATTTATATGCGATGCAGGACGCCATACCTTATCATAACCTTCAAGTTTAATAGTATATAAAACTTTTTCGGGGTTGGTATAGCAAATGCCTGTGTAGTTAAAAGTTATGTTGTTTTGGTCAAAAGATAGCGTGCTATTTGTTGCTAAACTTATATCTTCATAATTTACTTTAATAGCTGTAATAGTAGTTTTAGATGGCCGCGTATTTTCATAAAATTCTTTGATATTGAATTTATAAAGTCCGTTTACGGTACCAAACCAAATTGTAGAATCACCCTCCAATAACACTGCACCTGTATTGCATTCTACGCCACTAAATCCATCGTTTTTACCTATTTGATAAATTGTTCTTTCGCCATTTTTTCGGAACTTTTCCAAGTTTAAGCGGTTTAAACTTTGGTTGGTACCAATCCATAAATATTTTTCTTTTTCATCAATTTTTAGTTGGTACACCAAGTCGGAACTCAAGCCATTATCAGAACTAATATTTATTAATGATTTTCCATTATAGATATATAAGCCATCAAAAGTTCCGATAAATAAATTACCGAAATTGTCTTCTTCAATGGCCATTACCGATTCGCTTTTTATCCCAATTTTTTTACCAAAATCAACTATGTTCTTTCCATCATATTTATACAATCCGCCTTGATAAGCACCGAACAAAAGTTGGTTGTCTTTGGTTTTAAAAACAACTGAAACATCGCAATCTGTTTGGCTATCAAATTTTATTGTGGAGAATTTTCCGTTAGCATATTTGGTAACTCCGCCCTTGTTTCCCAACCAAATGGTTCCATTGTTTTCGCAATATGTTGTGATGCAAAAATTGTTGAGCAATCCGTCTTGCTGTGTAAACGATTTAAAACCATTTCCATCATAAATAGAAACGCCCTCATTTGTGCCACACCATATATCACCGCTTTTATCAATACAAGCACTCCACACATAATCATCAATAAGACCATTACTGGTATTTAGATTTTTGAAACCGCTATTTGTTTGTATATAAATTCCACTGCCACCGCTTGCTACAAAAAGTTTTTTGTCTTTTGTTCGTAGCAATTGAAAAATAAAGTTGCTATTAATACCATCTTCTTTTCCGAAAGCTATAAAATCATCTGAACGATAACGGAACAAGCCCGAATAGGTACCAATCCAAAGGTTTCTTTCATCATCGCTACACAAATAACTTACAAGGTTTGAGTTGTAGTTTTCATTTACTTTGTATGATTTGAACTTTTGGTTTTCGTACTTTATTATTCCATTATCGGACGCTATAAAAGCCACATTTTGTATGACTCTAACACTATTCAGTTTTATATGTTGAACCAATGGATGTAAAAGTTCATGTAGCTTATTTTCTTTTGAATCATACTCGTACAAACCACCCAAGGTAGATATTAAATATTTATTGTTGTATTTGGCAATACCCGAAATTTCAGGACAATTACTAATAAATTTAACTGTATTATTTTGTTTGTTGTAGACTAGTAAACCTAAATCAGTTCCTAATAATATTTCTTCACTATCAGTTTGTTCAATGGTGTTAATCTTAAAATCGGTGTCTTTTATTTTTTGAAATTTACCATTTGAAAATAGGAATAATCCTCTTTTAGTTGCAATCCATACATTAGCTTTATCGGCTACTACTTTATTAATAGCATCGTTATCAAGTCCAATATTTTTGCTGTTTACAAGGGTGTAATTTTTAAATGTTGAACCATTATAGCAGCTCAAACCTTTTATTGTACCTATCCAAATATTGTGTTTAGCATCTTCGCAAATGGATGTAACACTATAATTAACCAAACCATTTTTAGGGCTAAAATTTTGGAACAAATTACCATCAAATTTACTAAGCCCGCCATAACCACCCACCCACAAATAACCTTTGCTGTCTTGATAAATATAGTTAACCTGAATAAAAGGCAAGCCATTTTCTACACTATAATTTCTAAAATACGAATGGTATGAATACCCTGTAAGGTATCCAATAAACATAAATAGAATAAGTGCTTTTATTTTCAAGGTACTGTTTGTTTTACTATGGAAACGAATGTAGTAAAAAACAATAATAGAGTGACTACAACTTTACATGAGGTTATTACAATTGCAACCCGAAAAAAAAATATGTAAACTATTTACTGCTTTGTAGCAGTTGCTGTGCAGTTGTTGGCTGTTCCGCCAACAGTAGCTTTGTATGAGAATGTAATTTTATTTGTTCCATTAAAATTTCCATCTCCAATAAATCCTATACTCGAAACATTTTGCTGCTTGATGCTTAGCACATTACTTGAAATGGCAGCTGTAGTTGTGTATTGGTTACCGATGTTGTAAAAATTATCTATTAATAAACCATCCGTTGATGTTGTCGATTTTCTTAGCACAATATCAAATGTTGTTACACTACTTCCATTCTCGGTTTCTTCACAACTATATGTTCCTATTATCTTATCACGAGCATCGGTAGGGGTTGGCGTCTCTTCAGGTGCGCACGATGCTAAAAACAAAAGCATTGACATTACTATTATAGAAGCACTTCTTTTTATCGTTATCATACTTTCAAATTTCATTTTTTACTGCTGTATTATTTTTCTTTCCAACTAAATATACGCCTACGAAAATAATAATTGCACTCAATATTTTGTAACTATTCAAATTATCTTTACCCAAATACAAAGCTACTACAGTTGCCAAAACAGGTTGCAAGTAAATATAATTACTAACCACACCAGGGCTTAATGCCTTTAGTGCATAGTTATTTAAAATGTAAGCAATAAAAGTTGTTGCAATAGTTACGTAGGCAAATGCAAGCCAAAGATTAGTTGTAAAATCATGCCACTGTATGTTTTTCAAATCACCAAATCCAATTGGTGTTACAATAAAAACACCTATTAAAAATATCCATTTCATAACTGTGATGGTGTGATATTTTTGCATGAGTGTTCTT
>Ga0214921_10003757_pt1 | contig 22956 bp, 25 predicted proteins | sample LL1505_MetaG_FD_177992 | JGI IMG/M metagenome (GOLD analysis project Ga0214921, IMG submission 177992) | Freshwater microbial communities from Lake Lanier, Atlanta, Georgia, United States - LL-1505 | ecosystem: Environmental > Aquatic > Freshwater > Lake | place: USA: Georgia | collected... | reverse complement strand
CCAAGTCAAAGCAAAAGAAGGGGTCGGTAGATGAAAATGGTATTTTTAAAGAACCATCCTCAACATATCGTATTTTCTCTCGTTTATACTGCAACTTTGTGATGCCGAGACCACCCGGACGTCCTCTTCCCAACGAAGAAAAAGAACCCGGTGCACAAGGAGAGAAAGAAGGTGAAGAAAAAGAAGAGAAAAAAGAAGAAGAGAAAGACAAAAAAGGTAAACCAAGTAAGAAAGGTGATGAAGATAATAATTTAACCAATTTATATGACCGTGTTTTAAAAGAAGGAGAGAAAAAGGGAACCAACGACTTAGAAGGAGAATGGGATGGAAACATAGAGGGTGATGAAGTGATTGAAAAAATTGCGGATTCTACATATGACAAACGAATTCAAAGTGCAATCAATTATTTAAAAGAACACGCCGACGAATACTTATCTCCTCAAGGTTTGGAAACCTACAGTCCAAAATACCTGCATATGTTGGAAAATATTCAAGATAAAGAACATATAGGGTTACACTTGGTTTATAGTCAGTTCCGTACTTTGGAAGGTATCGGAATATTCAAAATGGTATTGGAACAAAACGGATTTGCCCAATTTAAAATCAAGAAAAACAATAGCGGTAATTGGGAATTAGATATGGATGAAGAAGACCGTGGAAAACCAACGTTTGCATTATATACGGGTACAGAAAGCGCAGAAGAAAAAGAAGTCATTCGTAATATATACAATAGCAACTGGGACAATATAGCGGTTTCATCTCCAGCCTTGTATGAAGAATTGAAAAATACTGCCAACAATAATAATGTGGGTGAAATTATTAAAGTGTTGATGATTACCGCTTCTGGTTCCGAAGGTATCAATTTACGAAACACTAGATATGTTCATATTATGGAACCATACTGGCATCCAGCGCGTTTAGAACAAGTTATCGGCCGTGCGCGTCGTATTTGCAGTCACAAAGATTTACCAGAAAAACTACAAACCGTAGAAGTGTTTATTTATTTGATGACTTTTACACCAGAACAAATTAAAAGTGACAAGTCTATTGAGTTGAAGTTGAAAGATTTAAGTAAGAAGACATACAAGCTACGTGCAGATAAACCAGATGAAGCCAAAATTCCATTTACTAGTGATGAAACTTTGTTTGAAATCTCAACGATTAAAGAAGAAGTAAGTAATCAAATTATAACAGCAATTAAAGAAGCGTCTATTGACTGTGCGACTTATTCCAAACGCGGTTCAAAAGAACAGTTGCATTGTTTACAGTTTGGACAAGTAGCGCCTTCAAAGTTTTCATATAATCCTTCTATTGGATCAGATGAAACGGATACGGTTGCAACTATAAATAAAAAAGTAATTGACTGGCGAGGTAAAGAAATTACAATCAAAGGAAAAAAATATGTGTATCGCAAAATTGATGACAGAGTTAAAAACATTTATGACTATGAAAGTTATAAATTAGCGTTGGAAAAACCCGGTATTGAGCCGGTGTTAGTAGGAACTCTTGAGACAAATCAAAGAGGCGAACCAGTATTCAAACAAATTTAATCAAGTTATGTTAATTTACTTATTAGTTTATCAAATTTATCGTTTAACATACTTATTTGGGTTTTCAAGTTATTTATTTCACTTTTTAGCCCCTCAACTTCGTTGTTGTTGGGTGCAATATATTTCAATTTGGAAAACAACGTGTTTTGACTTTCTACCGAGTTTTGCTGTGTATATTCTTGGTATTCATTGTTCCCCCACGAAACATTTTTTCTATCTGGTCTTTCTAATTTTGGACTAGATAAATCTATTACATTTGTTGTTTTTAACGCACTGTCATCAACGTCATCGCCAATTTTAATATATTTAATTTGATTCTGTTGTGGTGCAGTTGTCACTGGGTTGTATCCGGGTTTGGCTGCTTTCACGGAAGTTTCTTGACCTTTCAAAAACTGTTCAACATTAGCAATTCCATTCGCATTTTGTTTTTGTATCATTTGCACATCATAATTTCTTTCTGCGAGTGTTTTAGCAATTAACTCGTCCATTGCACTTCCAATCGGTTTATCTAATTGGTCACCAAACTTGGGAATTTCTGGCACTGGAACAGTCATCGCATTCTTAAATTCGTTTTGTTTTCTCGTTAGCTCGCTTTCAAATTGACTTCTTTTGTCAGTTTGTATTTCTTCTGCAGTATATAACTCTTTGGTTTTTGGTTGGCTTTGTTGTTGTTGTTGCGGCGGCGAGGGTTGAATTTTTTTTATAAACCCAGTAATAAAATCTTGGTTTATTTTAACAAGAGGTATATTCGGGTTACGACCAACAACATATTCTGAGTATTGTTTCACTTGTCCAATATAAAACTGGCGAAACTCATTAATTCTATTTTTTGGTATTACCTTAACAATATCTTCTTCCATTATAATTTCCCATAATAATTCTACATTCTCGCTTGCAATAAATTCCATTTATTCTAAGTTGTATAAATATATAAATATAGGCCGAGTTATTTATATATTTTTAATCTATTAAATTATAAATCTTGATTAAAATAAACCTTTCTAAATTTTTCCATATATTCATCCTTCATAATATGCGTTTTAAAATATTCGGCAGTGTGTTTATCTTCCAACATATGAACAATAAAATACAATGAATAAATACCACATTCGGTGTTACCATACTGATGTTCTACTGGATAATTCTGGTCAAATTTAAAAGCTATTTTTTTACCCGTCGTTAGTTCTGCACCTTGTTTTTGCACCATCTTTACAAATTTCATTATTTGTCTTGGTATAGGGTCACCCGCACTATCAAAATAAAAGATTTGACCTCTTTTAATATTTATGTAGAGAGAAACCCAGTGAGAACCGCCTTTGTAATGAGGGTCTAAATTAAATACAACGCCTATTTTGAACCGTCCATTTTTGATTTCTTTTGCCAAGTTGAAGTGACACAACTCTTCCCACACACATTCACCATATAGTTTATGGGTGTCATAATCAATGGGTGAAGGGCCAATAAAGTCAAAACAAGGATATGCTTTTTCGTATTGTTTCATAACATTCAATATATCAACACTAGATAACCATTCATTGGGATTTTTCTTCCAGTCACTTGGCGCTTCTGGTGCAAAAGATGAATTTTTGATTTCTTTACTGATTTTACTATTGACGAATTTTTGTTTTAACCAACAAGACTCTTTATTACAAGTATTGTGCATATAGTTATTTAATGATTGCCATATTTCTCTCGAGTCGTTAGATTTAATCAATGCGTCGGGATGTCTTGCATTCCACAGTGATTTTAATTTATATAAGTCGTCATCGTCATAACACGTAAAATTATGTTTTCTTTTTTTGGGAGAACAACGCACCTTCACAAATTCTTTTTCTAAAGTTTGTCTAGGTTTGTGAGTTATCTTTTTCGTTTTGGAATGTGGTTTCCCCATTTTTTTCTTGATTGATTTTATTTTTTTCTTCATATTTATTAGTGATATTTTTCTTTTCACGAATTCCTTTATTTTTTAGAATAGGGTCTTTTAAATTAATGTCTTTTTCCCTTGGTAAAATCATTTGTTTTACAAGCTTGGTCTGAGTTCGTTTCACTAGTTTCTCCAGTGAATTTGGTTCTTGAATTTTTATAGAACGCATTATCATCTGATTTGCTTGTTCTGTGTTGGAAACATAATCTACATTTATTTCATTGTTTTTGTCTCTATTCAAAGAATCTTGTATACTTTGATAATCTTCTTGCAGTATATCCGTTTTATCCAACGTTTTAAAATAATCAACACACGCCTTAATATAGTTCTGGAAACCATTTGTGACATCTGGAAATATATTTTCCGATATGGGTTCATTATTCAGTAGTTGTTTGGTCAAGTCGTATATACGTTTTTTATAAAATTTTCGGTCCGAGTTATTTACTTTTTTAGAAGTAGATGATGTTGGCGTTTTTCTAACGTGATTCCCATACTGTTCTTTGTTCATTAAACACTCTAAAGTAACTTCATCAACATAATTTAATTTAGATATTATATTTTTTTCTGATTTTTTTGTAGTTGTATTTTCCATATTTGTAATACAATATAATAATTATTACAAATATATAACGAAGTTTATTTCAGTTACTTTTTATTTTTTAGGTCTTTTTTGTTTTCTGTCATACACCCAGCGTTATTGTTTGAGAAGATAATATCGCCGGCATCTTTTAATTGTTGACGTGTAGAGTTGTAAAAAACATCGTGACCAACATTTTCGGGATTTGGATTGAACTGACTAAACTGTTCTTCTGCAAATAAATTGGGAAATGGTTGGACTTCCTTTTTGGTTGGTTTAAAACCAAATTCATACAAGTCACTATTACTACTTGGAACATAGACGGCTTGACTACATTTTTGTAATGCAAATATTTGATTTCTTAAGTCCGATTCTACATTTACGTTGGAAGCATATCCGGACCAAGGAGCAGCAGTTCCGGGGTTGAATATTTGTTCTTGATTGTAAATAGGTAACTGTTCCATAGGGACATTTATTGGGGCGCGTGGATCTACAATTGGCATTATAGAATATTTTGTCATTACTGGACGGACGCTAAGATATGGTTGTAATATTTGCGAAGGAATATTTCTGTTATAAATACGTTGATTGTTCAAATCAACACGGGACTCGGCACGCATATCTTGACTGCTATTAAAATTTAAATCGCTCATTATACTATATATAAATTATATAATATAATAATTTTATTTCTTTTTATTCAATATTTACATTTTTCTTGTTTTGCGACGTCTATGGTTTTTTCTTCTTTTTAATGTTTTGTGTTTTCTTAATTTTGATTTTTTTGACTTTTTCATCGTTTTTCTTCTCTTCCCTCCCTTTTGTTTTTTTGCTCTGGATTTTCTCTTTCTACCACCTAAACGACTAGAATCTGCATCCGGCATACCCCTAAGTACATCTACAGCTTCATCTGCACTAAAGTCTGAATTTTGAGAACCTTCATCAGATACGACATTAATATTATGTATAATACCTTGTGTAATATTTCCAACATTTTGACTATTTTGAATAATAACATTTTCAATAATTGTTATATCACCTTGAGTCTCTTGACTAGCTCCGTAAGATATGTCTCTAACTAAATCTTCAGCTAAAGGAATTACTGGATTTTCTACATTTGGATTTTCTATTACTTCTGCTACTGAAGCAGTAAAAAATACGGACAATATATTACGAAGAAAACTTGCCATTAACGCTGGGTTACTGCCATAAGTCCCACTTACACTACTTGCATGAGAACTTCCCCTAGTATCCATTGTCGTATCTGATCCTTGACTATCACCTTGACTTTGCCTCATATTTTGTTCTGGCGCAAGAACTTCTTCTAATGTAGTCCCCAAGTGTTGCGCTAAATTAGGGTCATTTAACATTTCAATAACACGTTGGAAATGTTCATTATCTAAAATGTATAACTCTAAAAAGTTTGCAATTTCAGTAAATGTGTCATAATCTACAACTGAAGAGTCTTCGTTGAGTAGCGCAGGCTCCCGCCCGCTGAGTATTAAATTATCTGGAATTTCTTGTGGATCGCCCATAAACAAATCAAACTCACTTCTGGGTGTTAATGCTCTTGCAACTAAATTTACAACAGAATTTATACGATAAATCACATACCTTGCAGTGTAATAAGCCCCTCTTACTGGAAGTCTCGCTACATTTCTTGTAGTGTCACCAACTTGACGAACTATATCGTTGTATAAGTCTTCACCTATTACAAATGAAATTGTATTGTTTGCACCGCGCACGATTCCTTGTGCAACATATCCGGTTATGGATACAGTATTTCTTACTGCAACATAAAAGGCAACAAAAACGCCACCGTAAATATGATAATATTGATTGAATGCTGTTATGGTTGAAATATTTTGTAAATCTTCCCATAAGTTTCCACCTCCGTTAAAAATACCCAAAACCGCACGATAATATGCCCTCGCTGGTTCTAGTCTAGGATTCGTTTGAACAAAATCACTTATATTATCATTAATAGCATCTACAACATCAGTCATACTTGGAATTCCAAGTTGTGTTCTTAATGACGTTAGAACTGTTGAAAATAATTGGGAAACTGGTGCGACAACTGGATTTGAAACGTCGCCTAGGATACGGTTACCAAGTTGAACGACTGAATCAAATCTTTCTTCACCATAAATACTTGGAAACGTCCAACCAGCGGGTATTAATTCTTGCATTTCGGTGTTTCTGCGAACAATTTCTTCTACCATTCCAGCGACGTTTTCTTGTTGTAAATTCACAGTTGCTGCAAAATTTTGATACATTGCAGTTACTGCTTGACGATACTGTTCGGGGTCGGTTATTCCACTAATGTTAATTGGACCTCCAAGTGCTATAGTAAGTGCTGTTATTTGGTCTGGTTGCAAACCATTTACTGCTTGTTGGAAAGCAATAATATCCGTTTGAAACATAAACATAACTGCAATCATTGTAAGCATACTTACTAAAGCATAGTTTCCGACGTTAAAATTAGGACCGAGTAAATCACGAATCGTCCTTTGCAAAGGTCCTTCTTGGTCTATTTGCATTTCATCGTCACTACTACCGTTAGTGATTGCTTTATAATTTTTACTCATTATTCTTATAAAATATTAGTATATAATAATTTTATTTTTTGAATAAATTACTAAATTCACTAAAGATAAAATAAATGTAAATATATATGTTAAGCAAAAAAATATACGACGTTCAAAATAAAGCATTTGACATATTTATATATATATCTTGGATACTTTACTTTGCGATTCTCTTTGGGGTATCAGTGAATGCTCCCACTTATTTAGATACTGTTGACTATTATGCAAAATTGTATGTTAGTTTGTTTTTATTGTATCGCTTTAATGTATTTCGTAAAGTAACATTTACTGAATTGGATAGAAAAATAGCATTTAGCGCTGGTGTGTTTTTATTTGCAACAACAGCGTTAAATCAAGTTCTTACACAATATTTAGACCCTATAAAATCTAAGATTTCTTCTATATTACCAAAAAGCGTAAACCAAACAAAAAAAGATGTTGTAGTAGACAATAACTAACTATAATTTTTAAAAGTCCGTTTGTTTTGCGACCTTCTATTTTTTTTACTTTTTTTAGAAAAATCCATATTCATTTTTTTCGTAGTATCGGCAGTTGTTTTATTATGAAAAAAATTCTGCAAGTAAATCATTGTTTTCTTGGTAATTATTTTATCAATCTCATAATCTTCTTTTGTTTTTTCTACATAGTCGTATTCATATTTACTCATCTGATTTGTCATCCACTCGTAAAAATGAGTGTTGTCCTTAATAATTGATTTCCCCGCTTTACTGTTTGCAAAACGTTGCAATAATTCAGAAAAAGGAAGTTCGTTAGTATATGCTTGTAGTTTGATATAGTATACGTTATCATAATTCATCTTGGGATGAAACAAGTCGTCTAAAAAACAAATTTGAGTATTTTCTGGCAACTTGGTACACCTTATAAAGTCCTTTAGTGTTTTTTCGTGGGTTGTTCTGCACATTTCTATTTGTTTACCGTTAATCTTGAATGCACAAATAACGTGGTTGAATAATTTATATTTGATTTTACTTTCAAAAAAATCCTTGATATGTATTACCCAAGGTTTAGGACCAGTATTATTGGTATAAATCATTACACCTTGACACTTTTTAGATTCTACTTTGCGTTTTAAATAATTCAAAATAGATAAAATATTGGGACGAATAAATTCGGGGTATAAACCAAATATGTCGTTAAATTGATGTTCTGCTATTTGGAAGTTTATGTTTTCTTTTTCACAATATTGTTTTAAAGAATCCCAGAAAATTCCAAACTCGGTAAAATAGCCAAGTGTTTCATCCATATCAAATACTACTACTTTTCCAGATTGTTCCATATCCTAATAAACATATATATTTAAAAAATCAACAAATAACTGAATTTACAAATTTATTAATTATTTTGATAAAATAAAAAAAAATAACTCTCTATAGTAGTATTCAAAGAAATTGAATGTCTTCTTCTTCATACAAAATTACTAAAAGTGACTACATAAAAATTTTGAAATATTATAATTTAAAGGTTCCATCTAAAACCGAAGATATTAAGACAACTGCGGAAAAAATACTCAGTGAAAAATTATGCAAATGTATTAAAAAAGTAAGTCCTACAAATGAAGCAAAAGCAATAGGGGTATGCACAAGAGCAATTTTCAACCGCAAAGGTTTAACGCGTGGTAATTTCAGTTGTAAAGACAAAAAACAAGTGTCTTTCAGTAAAACAAAACGACGCTTGACGGTTCCCCAAACAAAAAATAAAACATTGAAAAACAAAAAATAATTTCTGGATTTAAAGTAATAAATTATTCATCGGTTCAATACGAAGAAGATTTGAACTTCGTTCTTTGTATTTGTTGGTAAGAATATACACTACACAACAACTCAGTAAACAAATTTCTGTACAACTACGATATAGTAACGGATGGTCATTTCTATAAAAACTATACCTTATCCACAAACACGATGAAGTTATGTTCAACAAACAAAATAAAAGCGAATAGGTATTAGTGCTCTTTTTTGTATACATCAAGTACATAAATACAAATCGGGCAATAATTGAAATGCTAATAGCATTATAAACGACGACCTTTAACTCATCGCTTGGTTCCATCCCTTGTTCAAAACATAATATAAAATGCAATATTCATTTTATATTATTTTATCATTTATTTATATGACAACACAAAATAAAAAATCAAAATTAGAGAGAAACTATTACGACGTAGTAATCATCGGTGGTGGAATTGCCGGCCTCTATAGTGCCTATAATATTCACAAGATGAGTCCCGCTACTTCCGTGGTCGTTTTAGAAAGATATAAGCAAAAATGGTTTGGAGGACGATTGGGAAATGAAATGTTCCAAGGAGTAGAAGTCGTAAATGGTGCCGGAGTAGGACGCAAGGAAAAAGACTATTTGCTGATAGAGTTGATGAAAGAACTCAAAATCCACTACTCAGAGTTTCAAGTAAAACCATCTTATTCTCCGTTGATTCAACCTCCGTGTGATGTTAAAAAACTTATTTCTCTCTTAAGAAAAGAATTCAAAAGTAAAAATGAACCAAAAAATTTGACATTTAAGGAATTTGCTACTTCCGTATTGGGAACCGATATGTACAATCACTTTATTACTTGTGCCGGTTATACCGACTACGAACAAGAGGACGCATACGACACTCTTTATCACTATGGGTTTGAGGATAACTTCACTGAATGGACCGCGTTGCACATTCCTTGGAAACAACTTGTGCATCGTTTGGCAGAAAAAGTGGGGAACGTTCGCATATCAAGTAAGGTGACCAAGATAACAAAAAATAACAACGACCATTTTTTGATACAAACTGAAAAAGGTTCTCACCCCGGACCTAGTTATGAATGTGAAAAAGTGATTATTGCCACCGATATTAGTTGTTTATTAAAAATTCTTCCGACCAATATTCCCAGTCGCGCATTATATGAACAAATCCACGGACAACCATTCTTGCGCGTTTACGGAAAATTCTCCAAAGATTCTCTCCCCATCTTGGATACATTTGTGCAAAGTTACACGATTGTCCCCGGCCCCCTCTATAAAATAATTCCGTTTGACCGCAAAAAAGGTGTCTATATGATTGCTTACACCGACAATTCTGGTGCCCTTTTCCTAAAGAAATATCTGGAAAACACGGAAAAAAACCGGCACTTTTTTGCATACTTAGTGGAAAAGTCTCTCGGATTACCACAAAATACGTTGCATTTACTAGCGATTAAAGATTTTTATTGGCCAATAGGCACTCACTACTACGCTCCATTAGACCATACAAAATTCAAAAATCGTAGAGAATTTGTCAAGGAATTACAACATCCGGAACCGAATATGTTGGTGGTAGGAGAGATGATTTCTATGAACCAAGGATGGACACAAGGTGCATTAGAAAGTGTTCAAATGGGATTAACAAAAAAATGGATTCAGTCTTAACTATTGGGTCTATTTTACTTTTTTGGAGGAGGGGGAGGAGAGAAAGTTTCGACCGTCATATAATATCCATGGTATCCAATAGAAGCAAAACCCAACATCAGTAGGATTTCAAAATAAAATCTAGGGGTGGCATCCTTGTTCAAACCAATAATCAATAAAGTAGGTGCAATAATAAACATATGAATGAGGTTGATCCATGGATTTTTACCAGATGACAACTTGATATACGTTTTGTATCCGTGGTATAAAAAAATGATTACTGCTAACGCTAAAAGAATCGGATAAAAGAATTTAGGTATATTGGTTCGTTGTATTCCTACATACAGAAAGAGAGAACCGACAAACAAAATATGGAACAAATGAACAAAAAATGGTTTCATATATAAATTTATATTATAAAAAAATATTTATATAATATAAGTATTTCAATATGGCAGAACAACTACAAAATATAGATGCCGCACAAGCCGAAGAGGTTGTAGATGCGATGTTTGACAGTGATAATGAAACTCACGTTACTGATATGACAGAACTACCGTATCACGTTCCAGTTAATATTAATGATTATCCAAATTATTGTTTAGCAGATTTAATACCCAATGTAGTATATTATGAAACCGAAAGAAATCCAGATGGAACACGTTATTATATTAACAACTCATTTAAGGGAATAGATCGGGATGGTAAAATTGTTTATGAAAATAAACACGGTGACAACTTGAAGATTGAAAAAAGACCCCAAAGTGTTATTTTTTTGAAAGCATACGATCTTCATAAAGAAGAATATGATAAAACAAAAACTCCGGAAACCGAGTTTTTATCAGTTTTGGGAATACACGATGAACTTACTGATATGGATGAAAGTGAAAGCGATTTTAGCGATGATAGTGATATGGAAGGTGGTCGTCGTCGTAAAAAATCTTTGAAAAAGTTTCACTTTTCATCTACCCAAAAACATCAACACGGTGGAAAAAAAACGGTTCGTAATGTTACCATTCGTCACGGTAAGGGACACAAAAAGGTAACTTACTACAAAGGCAATAAAAAAATATCAACTGTTAAAAAACCATTGAAATCTTTTGAGATTGAGTTGATTAAAATCGGTAAATTCATTCCGGGATTGTTTAAAGACTGTGGGTGTGGAAAAAAACACCGCACACGTAAAAATAAACGAAGAAGATAAAACTATTTCGCGTTTGGAAAAACAAGTTTATCTACGGTTGTTCTTACGCAAAATGCACGATGAGCAACAATCCCTAAAATGAAAAAAGCGATGGCACAATAAAAGAAACTTATTTTGGTCATCCAAGACAAAAAGTATGCTGCTAAAACAGTCAAGATAACGTCTACAACAGCAATATTGAAAAAACGATAACTATGTGCGCCCGTTCCGGGTTCGCCAAACATATTTTTGTATTTACATAAATCCACCATTTATAATATATTTTGGCTATATTATAAATTTAAAATGGTTCGTTTATTTATTCGCTAAATGGTCTAGTGCTGCAAGCAATACTTGTTCTTGTCCCGATAACTTCTGAAATACTAAACACTCTTCCATTTTGATTTGGTAATGTTTCTTTGCGAAGTTTTTGCAAACCAAATGAACACCCGTGTCGGCGATTTTAATATCACAAATAATACCACCAGAAGTTAAGTGAATATTTTCTGGGTCGCTTATAGGTATCCAACGAATAAAAGAACCGTGTCGTATATGATTCATTTCGTCAATATATTTATATTCCCTCAACTTTTGCATATATTCCGTCACTTCTTGTGGTGATAATTGTATTTCGGTTAAAATTTCTCTCTTCATGTTGTTCAACTTCTCACTTGTCATATTAATTAAATGTTCGTTTTCATCATTGTCTAATGCTTTCAGCAACTGTTCAACGTCCATATATTATATATACTCAAATGAAATATTTAATATATTTTTTATATTGAAACAAACTATGAAGAAGTTTGAAAAAGTTTACCATTTTGATAATAGTTGTATGTGGAAGTGTAACCAGAATCAATATCTTTTTTACCAAAAACTTCTACTCTACAACTAGGATATTTTATTGACATCTTGACTGCATTTTCTTCACTCAAAAAAACAATCATATCTTCCCATTCACAACCGTCACTGACTAATACATATATAAATTCCATTTTGTATATGTATATATAATAAATCTTTATACTATAAAAATTTGATGATTATTTAAAAGTTAGAACCAAATGCGCTTCCACCGAGTGCTTCATTGGCAGCCATAATCATAGGTTGTTCAAATCCGGGAGTGGCTGCACCAACCATTGGATTACTATCGTTTCTATACATGGAGTTAAAATCTGGTTGCTGTTGAGTTCCTACCATAGGTAATTGACTAATAGAAGTTCCGTCACTGCTTGCGCCCATATTCGTATTGCCAGTATATAAAGACTGATTCACTACTGCACTTTGACCTTGGGAAATAGGTTGAGACACTTTGACATTACCCTTTCCTTTTTTTCCATCCTTTTTCTTTTTATCATCATCACCTTTGCCTTCCCATAATTCAGCAACACGGTCAAATAAAATACTTACCTTCTCTCCTAATTTGGTTTGAAGACTTAACAAAACTAATAAAGTTGATAAAATATTAAAAACGACATGATACTCTGGATACTTTGTTCCGCTATATCTTGGGATGTAAGAAATAATTCTATGAATGAAAAATAATCCTAAAAACATAAAAACAATCTGAAAAACAATTTCTGCTAAAATTTCAGCGCTGCCTTTTTCTTCGTCGGCTTCTGGAACATATTTTTGCATAGTCTTATTTAAAACAATAATTGGAATAATTGCGAGAACTGCGTATTGTACAATATTCATCATATCGTTTTTGGAGTCTTCGTCAAAATTAAATACATATTTAAAAAATGTCATTTTTGATGATACTTTACTGGTTTCTTCCAAACTATCCATATTTTATAATAAGAAATAAAATTAAAAAATATAAAAAATAAAACACTTAAAATTATACTAAAAAGTAATTTAAAATGTCATCTTTGGAAATAGAAAATAATCTTCTAAATGAAAACAAAGAAGAACAACAATATTTGGATTTGATTCAAAACATAATTGCGAATGGAACACTTGAGGAGGGGCGTAATGGAAATACTTATGCCATTTTTGGAAACTCTATGCGTTTCTCTCTTCAAAACGGAAAAATACCTATCTTGACCACAAAAAAACTAGCGTGGAAGACTTGTTTAAAAGAACTTTTATGGTTTATAAAAGGCAGTACCAATAACGACATACTAGTTGAACAAGGTGTGCATATTTGGGACGGAAATGCATCTCGTAACTTTTTAGATAGTCGTGGCTTGACTTACCGTCGCGAGGGTGATTTGGGTCCGATTTATGGGCATCAGTGGAGACACTTTAATGCAGCATATCGCGATTGTGACACGGATTATTCTGGACACGGTGTTGACCAGTTGCAATATATTATAGACCATTTGAAAAATCCAGTCACAAGAAATTCTCGTAGACTGGTGATGAGTGCTTGGAATCCGTCTCAGTTGGATGAAATGGCGTTACCACCTTGTCACATTTTGTGTCAGTTCAATGTACACGGAGGCAACAAATTATCGTGTGCATTGTTTCAACGTAGTAATGATGAAGCTCTAGGAACTCCTTTTAATATTGCGAGTTATTGCTTTTTAACGCATTTGATTGCCAAACATTGTGGGTTAGAGGCACACGAATTTGTTTATTTCAAAGGAAACTGTCATATTTACCAACAACACGTAGAAGGAATGAAAACTCAACTTACAAGAAAACCATATCCTTTTCCAACAATTACCATTAGACAAGTAAGAGAAAATATAGACGATTACGTTTTGAATGATTTTGAACTGCACGATTATCAAAGTCACTCACAAATCAAATTCAATATGGTTTCTTAAGAGAGAAAACTATAAATAAATAATATGCGTAAATAAATTAAAAACATATTGTGTATAACTTTTATAAGTCAGATGAGTTCCAATAGAGCAAATGCGTCCGCAAGACAAAGAAGAGCTGGAGAACCAGTTGGCCAACAACAACAAAATCAACAACAACAAAGAATGCAACCGGGAAGAGGGGGTGTTAGACCGGGAATGCCAGATTCCCAGCAACAACCACTAATGAATCCTAAATTATCGGTATCTGATGCAATTGCTTTGATTACTCTACGTTTAGGACGTGTAGAAACAATTGTTTCAAATTTACCAAATGAACCACGAGGTGACGGCGAAGGTGGCGTACAAATGTACGATGAAAATATGCGAATGGTTGACCAAAATGTATTTAACAGTATTGTAACAAGACTAGATACTTTAGAAAAGAATCAAAAGTTGTTGATTGAAAAACAAAAAGCAGTACCAGTTACTCAAAATACTACGGCGGTGGCACCTACTAAACAAGTAGTTCAAGAGACAATTATTAAAGATATATCTGATGAAAAGATTGAGCCAATACGTGAGAGTATTGAACTCTTGAAAGACGACATTTCAGAACTTAAGGAGTTACTAATGAAGTTACAGAGTTTCACAATGGAAACAAATAAAAAATTAACTGATATTGTTTTTGATGACAATATTCCACAGATGTTTAATAATTCATTTATGTTTCACGGAGCATCAATGATGGGAGGACAACCTTTTAAAGAAGATGGAAATGATGAAATGATTGTTTTAGAAAATATTGATGATGAATGTATTGGAGATGAAATTGCTTGTGAAAATTTGAAATCATCAAATTTAAAAGAGCTTATTAAACAAGAACTATTGAATGAAGAAGTAGTAGAAGGATTGGATGACATGTAATAAAAAATATTATATTATATTATAATGCCAAAAAGAAACATTAAGAGTAAAAAATCTAAAAAATATTCTAAAAAAAATAAAACAACAAAACGAAAATACAAACGTATCTCACGTAAAAGTATTCGTAAATTTTCAAAAAGAACCCGAGGCGGAGATTTACCACCTAATAAACGTCCGCAAGAACCAAATGAAGAAATGTTTATTGAAAGAGAACAACAAAACGAAGATGAAGATATTGGCCAACAAGTCAATCAGTTAATAACACGAGTACTAGACCTAGGTTTAATTGAACAAAATACAAGACCAGAAGTTGTTTATAATGTAATGACACGAATAATAACTTTGTGGAACTATGTATTTGATATGTACAGAGAAGGAGTTTTAACTGAAGAAAATGTTGACCAAACAAGGGTGATTATAGATTCTATCTATGACAGACTAGTAAGAGTGACATCACAAGATACACAATTTATTCACGGTGATGGAGAAGAACCTTTACCAGAAATAATTAATATCAGAAGTAGTGCAATATTAAGTGATTTATTTGACTATGTTGCAAATATTACTTCAACCGAACCCCAAACTCGTATCAATGATGTAATTGTAGTAGAAGACTATGAAACAACTTACGGACAAATTCCAGACGAGGATAACCCCGATTTTGAAAGTGATGATGGTAGTAGTGGGGATGAAATGGATGTTTCGCAATAATAATTTAGAAGAGTATATAAAATATGCAATAAAATATAAATAAAAATATATAAATATGTATAAAGAGTTATATATATTTATAGAATGATTTCTTCCGTATGTATAGACATAAATGACGATAATGACTATATTGATTTTCAAAAATTAAGTAACTATTTTGATAAAATTGACAATAAGTATATAAAGACACAAATGAAACAAGCATCCAATTTAGAATTAATTCAAAGTTTGTGTTACACTCATAAAGAAAATCATATTATTATAAATTATCCATACTTCAAGTATATTACTAAAAATAATATATACAGTGGAGATGAAATTATACAATACTTAATAAATGTAATGCAAAACGTGTTGAAGGAACACAAGCAATTTATTATACATTTAAATACAAACAGTTTAAATTTAATAGATGTTGAAAAATACTACTTGTTTATTCAAAAAGTATCACAAATAATGAAGGACCATTTTCCAGAAAAAATGAAAACATGTTATATTTACAACGCACCGTATGTGTTTTCAAAATTATTTAGTATTGTTTCTATATTTATTGACAAGGACACTCAAAAAAAAATTAAAATAATGGATACTCACTGACTTAACTGTAAAAGTTGTTTATTTAAATTTTATAATATAAAGATATTTTATTTATATTATATATCAACGGGTATTTGCAAAAATGAATCATTATTTATCTTTGATGGTTTTATGTTTATTTAGTTATGTTGTTTCTAATGAATCTTTTATGCCAGTAACTTCAAAACGTTGTGTTGGAAATAATTGTAGGATTGATGAATATATTGAACCAACTCCAAAATTGAAAAAAATAATTAAAGACTTACTGAAAAAGAGTGAAAAAATTAAGAATATTTTAATTTACCCAGAACCAGATGACAAAGAAGACTGGGAATCTGGCGAAATACCTTGGGAACCTAGACCCGCTGAGAATGAAACTTATTCTATAAATGGTACAGCAACTGATAATGAGACACATACTATATCGTCATATGATTTAGGTATGTTATTTATTTAGCTTTGACATTATATATAATATTGATATAAGAAAAATCATTCCAAAAAGGATAGTCATTAAAAATGTTTTTGCTTTTTTACCTCCACTTTGTCCTTGAGAACTGTTTGATGAACTTGTAACAGAGTTTGCAACAGCACTTGCAGATGAAAAAATACTTCTCCCTAAAAGTAGTATAACTATAAGTGTAATAAAAACAAATAAGTAAATGAGTTTCATTATATACTATCAAAATAAAATAATATATTTTACAATATCAAAAATATTACTAAAATACGATTTAGAAATAAACTGATAATAACATATAGGAAAAATGTTACTATCTATTACTGAAAAAACGAAAAAAGAATTATTTATTTCTTTATTTCATTTAATTAAATCTTGCACAAACGCAATTAATATAATGTTCAAAGATGACCATATCTATATCCAAGGTATGGATAAGTGTCATATTTGTTTGTTTGATATTAAAATAATGAGTGACTGGTTTAGTAAATACGAGAAAAAAGAGAGTGACCAAGAAAGTATTTGTGTAGATACAAATATATTTCATACAGTAATATCAATGGCAACAGACAACCATTCTTTAGTTTTGGAATATGACTGTGACCCAGATACAATATACATCAAATGTATAAATGACCAAGGAAAAAAAGCGGACTTTGATAAATTTTTTAACATACCTCTTTGCGAAATAGAAGAAGACTATTTTTCCGTTCCAGAAATTGACTACAACGTTGATTTTAGCATGAATTCAAAAAAGATAAGTGAAATTATCACCCAGTTGAATATTTTTGGAGATGTATTAAATATTAGTTGTAGCGGTGAAGAAAAAATTGTATTCAAGTCTGATGGAACAAGTGGAAATATGAATGTAGAAATTTCCACGGATGACCTAACAGAGTTTGCAATATCTGATGAAGGTAAAGATTTAAATATTTGCTTTGGGTTGAATTATTTGCACAAAATGTGTATCAATACAAAGTTGGCAAGTGATATTAATATTTCGCTAAGTAATGATACTCCGATGAGAATAAAATATGATTTAGGAAAGGATAGTCATTGTGTATTTTACTTGGCACCCAAAAGTGATGATTAAAATTAGTTTATAATAAGTATAAAAAAAAATATATAAATCTTTTTTTTTATTAGTTGTATGAAAATACTTTTCGGATTTTTTATTTTTTGTATTGTTCTATTTATTTATCTTCATATACAATTCCATTTAAAAACCAGTAATGATTTAGAAGTTTATGAAATAGATGATGCGTCTAAAGATAAACTAGAAGAATTATGTGACGTAAGGCAACCCGTAATATTTGATTTTGACTGTGATAAAATCATTCAAACAACAAATAAAAACTTTTTGACTGAAAATTACCAAGCTTTTGAAATAAAAGTGCGAAACATAAATGATGTTGATTACAATAGTGAAATTTATATGCCTTTACCACTACACGCATCTATTAAATTATTTAATGAAGATAAGACTGGATTGTATTTTTCAGAGAATAATGGAGACTTTTTACAAGAAACCGGTGTAATAAAAAATATGCAGTACAACGACCCTTTTTTAAGACCATCAATGTTGTCCAATTGTAACTATGATATTATGATGGGTTCAGAAAATACAATAACCCCATTTCGTTATGAAATAAATTATCGTAACTTTTTCTTAGTGACACAAGGAAGCGTACAAATCAAATTAGCTCCTCCTAACAGCTCAAAGTATTTATATACTGTTTATGACTACGCTAATTTTGAGTTTCGGTCTCCGGTGAACCCTTGGGCAGTTCAAGCCAAATATATTGCCGACTTTGACAAAATGAAGTGTTTGGATGTCGTAATACAAAAGGGACAAACAATCCACATTCCGGCTTACTGGTGGTATTCTATTAAATTTGGTAAAGATTCGTGTATTTCTTGTTTTCATTACAGAACATATATGAATAATTTAGCAATAACACCATATATTGGAATGCACGCATTACAAGTTCAAAATACCAAGGTTGAAACTGCAAAAAAGGTTGATATCAAAAAACAAAATAAAGAATCGTCCAAGAAAGTTGTCATAAAAGAAGAGAATAATACTTACGAAAATACTAATGAAAATACCGATGAAAATAAAATTGAATAGATTTTTATAATTTTGTCTCTAGGCAAACAAAATTATAGCAACATATATACACTTAAGAAATGACACTTTATACAATAGAAATAAAAGACCGTTTATATTCTGAGTGGCTAATTTATCAATCAAGCGACGAAACCAAAGAACCAGTGAATATTTTTGTTCCACCAACAGACCATAAATTATTCAACGGTGATATGTTTGTTACTAATAAAAACCATACTATAGAACTAATATCATCTACAGTTCGTTCATCTATTATACCCGGAGTAATTATTTTGAAAGGTAACAAAACATACGGACGACATACCAACGGTAAATTCTTGTACAAGTGTACTCCAGATGACCCTAAAATACCCAGTTTCTTAGTGCCGTATGAAATGAAACATATGGGATTTTCCAAAGTGTTTACTAATTTATATGTAACCATTGTATTTGTAGAGTGGAGTCAAAAACATCCGATGGGTGTGATACATCAACTAATCGGTGAAGTTGACGAATTGGTAAACTTCTATGAATACCAACTGTATTGTAAAAATGTGAATGCTAGTTTACAAAAATTTACCAAAAACACGTTAAAATCGTTCAAACAACATCTAGAATTAACCGATTATATTTGTGAAAAATACCCCAACATTGAAGACAGAACCGACTGGAAAGTATTTTCCATAGACCCCGAAGGAAGTGTTGATTTTGATGATGCATTCAGTATTCGCCAAATTACGAACGCAAATGGTGAGTCCATAACGCAATTAAGTATTTATATTGCAAATGTTACATTGTGGATTGATGCATTACAGTTATGGCAAGACTTTACGAATCGGGTTTCTACGATTTATTTACCAGATAAAAAACGAACTATGTTGCCGAGTATATTATCGGATAATTTGTGTAGTCTTCAAACAAAATGCTCGCGATTTGCATTTACAATGGACATATTTATATCAGATGCAACAAATGAAATTTATGAAGTAAATTATTTGAACACTAAAGTGAAACTATATAAAAATTATGTATATGAAGAACCGCAGTTGTTACAAGATAAAGAATATCATATGTTGATGCATTATGTAAAAAATGTGTTGTCCCCTAAACACCAGTATATGGAAAATATTGCTGATAGTCACGATGTGGTACAGTATTTGATGATATTTATGAATTATTACTGTGCTAAAGAATTACTTTCTCAAAAAAACGGAATCTTTCGTTCGGTAGTTGTGAAACCTTCTGCCAATACTTCTGGCCTTGATAAGTTACCAGAAGACGTTTCAAAATTCTTGAAAATGATTCAAAGTTTCTCCGGAAGATATATTGATATTAAAAAAACCGACGAACCAATTAGACACGATATGATGAATATGGACGCGTATATTCATATTACATCACCCATTAGACGTTTGGTTGATTTGTTGAATATGATTCAAATTCAAAAAAATATGGGTATTGTTGAACTATCTTCGGAAGCAATGTTATTTCTTAAATCTTGGAGAAAAAACATAGAATTAATCAACACCCAAACACGAGCTATTAAAAAGGTCCAAACCGATTGTAACTTGTTGCACTTGTGTAGTACTACGCCGGAATTGTTGGATAAAATACACGAAGGATATGCTTTTTCAAAAAAATGTAGGTCCCAAGAACAAGATTTGGACGAGTATTCGGTCTACTTGCCAGAGTTGAAGCTTACCACTCGGGTTTTTACCAACACCCCTATAGAGTTGTACGAAAAACGGAACTATAAACTATATTTGTTTGATAACGAAGAAAAATTCAAGAAAAAAATAAGACTCCAAGCCGTTTAAGAGCCGTGAAAAAAAAATTGAAAACTTTTTTCGCGGACCTCTTTAAACCACCCAAAATAAATTATTTCAAAACAACTTAAAGAAAATGTCCGCCTCCGCCTACACCCACGATGATGATGAAGTCCAACCAGTAGAATTTGTCATTGACCGTACCCCAAGTCAAATAACCGTTATTGATTTAGTGAATGAGGCCAACAGTGTATTCGTTGTTCCTCGTACCAACGTCAACACTAGTCGCCGTTGTTCATTTTGCGAATGTTCTGGGCATACGGTTCGTAACTGTACTCATTCAGATATTGACAAGTTAAACCGATGTGCTCAGTTTATGTATCTGACGACTTGCCGTTATTTAAGGACCCACCCACTTTCAGAAATTACCCATAAAAGGTGGCTAGATAACTTATCAACAAGCGAATACAAAATATTAGCAAAGTTAAACAGTTTGGACACAAACTCACGAACAAAACGTAACGAATACCAAGAAAAATTGCATGCTTACTACGTTCAATATGCAATAAATGAACTGCGAAACGACCGTTCAACAAACGCTGTACCCATTCTTGCAATATACGCTGCGAATATACTTGCTGGAATTGTAACAACTGAAGAAGTAATGCGTTATGCTATGCGTAAATTGGACAGTATCATTAAACAAAGCGGCCGAAATCTGTTGGATATGAATCGTATTCGTCAATGGGTAAATGCAAATATTGATTTCCAGTTCCAAGTTTATCGTCCGCGTTACTTTGAAAATCCAGTCCAACCAACGGCAAAAATACTACCTACACTGAACGATAACGTTGAGTTAGAAACGGAGGTCCACGAAGAATGTCCTATCTGTTACTCCGAGATGACGAGAGAAAATGCGGTTCAACTTGGTTGCAAGCATTCCTTTTGTGGAGACTGTATCGTTCGGCAAATCAAGTCAAGTAGAAAACCAACCGCGGAGTGTGGGTTGTGCCGTTCCACCATCAAAGAATGCAGAAGCACTTCTAGAAATCTCTTGGAACAAATGTCATCAAATTTTGCTAATTAAAAATATAAAAATAAAATAAAAAGTGGGTCTTCTGACTCATTTTTTATTTTTCCTTGTCAATAAGTATTTCTTTCGCAACATTTCTTATTATTTTATCGTAGTTTCTTTCATTATCTTCGTCTTTCATTTCACCCATTGAATTATCCAGTATTTTCATATATTCTTCGTGCTTTTTCGTAGTAATATCATCCGCTTTTGGATTTGCCTTCAACCAATCCGGAACTAACTTGATATTCTTGTGCTCTATCAACTTAATCGCGCGTTTCATATGTTTTTTATCTTCATCTTTCACCCAAGAATCATTATATTTCACGTGAATCACCTCGCGCTTTAAATCGCTGCAATGAATCGGTCTTTTATACACATCTAATCCTTTCAACTCACGAATAAGAATATTATTGATACTACCAACATAACCTAATCTTCCGAAATTCTCAAAGTCTTTAAATCCAACGTCAATACCATTAATAAAGTCAGTAATGTTGAATGCATCTTTGCATTTTTCATTCAAGAAAATATTCAAGTTGAATTTATTATTGTTAGTTGTATTATTCGTTATGTTATTATTATTTGTTACATTACTAGTATTCACTAGTTCAAGAATTTTCTTATTTTGTTCAATAATAAGTTCTTTAAATTCGTTGTTTTGTTTAAGCAACTCGAGAATCATCGTACTACTTATTAAACTATCTTCTTCGGATTTTTCTTCTATTTCTTCGGTAGTTAAAGAAATATTTTCATCATTATTAGATGAATTATCTACAAAACAACATTTTTTTTTATGTTTGTAGTAACTTGAATCGTGTTTGTATTCTTTTCCGCAAACACACTTGAAGGATTTCGGAACTTTTTCACTAGCATTTACTAGCCATGAACTAGCATTTTCCTTGCCAGCGTGTTTTGCGGTTGATAAATGTCTGTCATACTGGCTTTTTCGTGACGTATAATAGTCACAAACTTTACATAAATATTTTATGGAACTTTTTTCACTATTTTCACTAGCCATTGTTCCTATATATTGACTAGTAAAAAAAGTTCCTAAACCCTTTTTTTTCAAAATGAAATTTATGCTCACAAAATTATGCTGTCACAAAAAATGTCAAAAAATGTTTTTGAGAGCATTCTGCTCTAAAACACGTTTTGAAAACCAGTTGTCGCCAAAATACCTGGGGTTTTGAAAATTGGACATTTATTTTTGTCCATTTTTTGAAACCCCTACGACTTTTGGGCAAAATTTTCTTCCATTTTCTGCCTTCGGAGATTTTATTCATTTTTGACACTTTTTTAATTTAAAACCTTCGGAATTTTTGATTAAATGTACAAGGATTGGTTAGTAGCTACAAATTTCAAA
>Ga0214921_10003756_pt1 | contig 22957 bp, 24 predicted proteins | sample LL1505_MetaG_FD_177992 | JGI IMG/M metagenome (GOLD analysis project Ga0214921, IMG submission 177992) | Freshwater microbial communities from Lake Lanier, Atlanta, Georgia, United States - LL-1505 | ecosystem: Environmental > Aquatic > Freshwater > Lake | place: USA: Georgia | collected... | reverse complement strand
TTTTATTTTTTTAGGAAGATTGGTATTTCCAACTGGTTTGGGTATATAATTTTGCATTAACTTTTTTAAGATATTTTAGATCCTGAAACAAGTTCAGGATGACAGAATTTTTATTAAGATTTTCTCTCAACGTCATCCTGAACTTGGTTCAGGATCTATTCACAATCTAATACTCACATGAAATTCTTTAAATTCATCCTGAAATGGGGATTCTTTTTTTCAATATGGATCGCGGTATTTACAACCTTGGCGCTGCTTTATTATTTTAAAGATCTTCCCAGCCTCACCGATTTAGAAGCGCAAAATGGCAAACAGATTGTGCAGATTAATTATGCTAATGGCGATCGTATTACCAATCGTGGCGAAATTTATTCTAGTGAAGTTAATTATTATGAAATTCCGCAAGACCTTATAAATGCTGTTGTGGCAACGGAAGATCGCCGTTTTTTCAAGCATCATGGTGTCGATATTATCGGAATTTTGCGTGCGACTTATGTTAATCACGAAGCGGGGCGAATAGTTCAGGGCGGCAGCACAATTACGCAGCAATTAGCTAAAATGTTGTTTTTAAAACCAGAGCGCACTTTTAAAAGAAAAATTCAGGAAATCCTTCTTGCCGTTCAGCTGGAGCGTAATTTTACTAAAGAACAAATTTTAACTTTTTATTTAAATCGCGCTTATTTTGGTTCGGGAAGTTATGGCGTTGGTAATGCCGCGAAGCATTATTTTGGTCGCGATGTTTCGCGTTTAACTTTGAACCAATCAGCTTTATTGGCGGGTTTATTGAAAGCGCCGTCAAAATTTTCGCCGAAAAATAATCATGATTTGGCGGAAGATCGCGCCAATATTGTTTTGAAAAACATGATTGATACTGGATTTTTAGATGAAAAAAATCTTTCGCAAGTGGCGCAAGAAACTGATTATAAAATTGATCACGCGCAGCATCTTTATTTCGCCGATTATGTTTACGAGCAGTTTCCCGAGTTTTTAGAAAAGAAAGTTGCGAAAGAAAATATGATTAAAATCACCAGCACTTTGGATGAAGATATTCAAGAAAAGCTAGAAAATATTTCCGATAAGTTTGTTGAGAAAAATGCTAAAAAATTAGGAAAGTCGCAACTTGCAATTGTGGTGATGGATAAAAGCGGCGCACTGCTTGGAATGTCTGGTGGAATTGATTATCAGCAAAGCCAATTTAATCGCGCCGTTTACGCCAAAAGACAGGCGGGATCTTCCTTTAAAACCTTTGTTTATTTGGCAGCTTTTGAAAAAGAAATTCAGCCCAATGAAATTTATGAAGATAAGAAAGTAGCGCTTGGAACGTGGCTGCCAGAAAATTACGACAATAATTATTTTGGCGAAGTCACATTACAAAATGCTTTCGCCAAATCGCTTAATTCGGTTGCGGTGCAGCTGGGTAAAAAAGTTGGAGGCAACGCGATTGCGTCAATGGCGCGAAAATGCGGAATCCTTTCCAAGATTGATAAAAATGACGCTACGATTGCGCTTGGGACAACGGAAGTAAGCTTGCTGGAATTGACAGGTGCTTACGCCACAATTGCCAATAATGGCGAGCCAGTGATGCCTTATGCAATTTTAACAATTCGCGATGTGAATGATGATGTTATTTATGAGCGTTCATCTTCGGGGTTAGAAGCTGTTATTTCGCCGGCGTCGCAACAAAATATAAAAAAGATTTTACGTGAAGTTGTGGTTAGTGGAACCGGAAAAAGCGCTAATAAAGCTGGTAATATTTACGGCAAAACCGGAACCAGCCAAAATTATCGCGATGCTTGGTTTGTTGGTTTTGATGATAAATATGTGATTGGAGTTTGGATCGGAAATGATGATAATTCTGCGACCAATAAAATTACGGGCGGATCGCTGCCAGCCAGTTTATTTGCCGAGATTATTGAGAAGATTTAGAAGAAATAATAATTTTGAAATGGTGGGTCTGGGAGGACTTGAACCTCCGACCTCGCACTTATCAGGCGCGCACTCTAACCAACTGAGCTACAGACCCATTTCAAAATTTTGCGGGGGAACTTTTGCAAGAGGCGCGGCACATTAGGAAGGCTTGGAGAAAAGTCAAATGTTCGTTTTAGAAATTCTAAAAAAAGATTAATTTTAGCAATAAAAAGATCTTTATTTTTGTCCTTTATCCCTTCGAGATACGGACAAATAAAATGAGATTTTTTTAAATAATCCCGTCTTTTCAAGTTACTGAAATAGCAAAACAAGCTGTTCAATTTTGAACTAGCTTTAGCATATATTTAATCAATTTCTAGTTCACAAATTGTTCCCTAATAATTCTTTCTTCCAATGAATGATTTGGATCAAAAAGAATTTTAAAGGCAATTGAACGATCTTCAAAAATTATTACCTCTTTGACATTTCTAACTTCGCTAGAATCTGCGGTAGCGCTGACTGGGCGTGAATCGCCGTCTAAAACCTGCAACCTAATTTTACTATTAGCTGGAAGTAAAGCGCCACGCCATTTTCTGGGTCTAAAAGGGCTAATTGGCGTTAATGCCAAAATTTCTGAACCAAAAGGAATTATCGGGCCACCGGCGGAAAGGTTGTAGGCTGTGCTTCCAGCGGCTGTCGCAACTAAAATTCCATCAGCCGCAAGAGTTTCTAAGCGCAATTGCTGGTTAATTTTGATCTTGATTTTTGCCGCTTGGCTTGATTGGCGTAAAAGCGCGATTTCATTGATTGCGATATGGCTGTGATGGGTGTTTTTGCTGTCGATAATATTGGCGCGAAGCGGGTAAAGAGTTGATTCTTTGGCGCGGCTTAAAACTTCTAAAAAATCTTCTTCAGAAAAATTATTCATCAAAAAGCCAACAGTTCCGCAGTTTATTCCGTAGACTGGAACGTGTTTTGCTTCATATTCATGCAAGAGATGCAGCATTAATCCATCGCCACCAATGGCGATTACGAGGTCAATATTTTCGATTTGTTTATGATTAGCTGTGATGTCGATAAAATTATATTTTTTAATCAATGAAGCCTTGAGTTCATTGGCTTTGGCATTGTGATTAGCGGCGATTACGGCGATATTTTTATATTTCATTGTGAATCTCCAACTTTATTATTTCCGCGCTAATTCATAAAGCGTAATAGCTGCGGCAACTGATGCATTAAGGCTCTCAACGTTTTTATCAATATCGATTTTAGCAAGCACGTCACAATTTTTTTTCACCAAATCGCGAATTCCATCTCCTTCTGAACCAACGATTAGCGCTACATTTTTATATTCTTTTAAAGACTGAATCGAAGCTTTTCCTTCGCCCGCCAAACCAATGCACCAATAGCCAATTTTTTTGAGTTTTTCCATCAAATTGCTGAAATTGGTAACCACGATTAAATCAGCCAATTCAATGGTTCCGGCCGATGCTTTAACAATGGTAGCATTTTCTCTTGGAGAATTATGTTCGAGGAAAATTATTTTGGTTACACCAAAACCAATCGCGCTTCTAATAATTGCGCCAACATTATGCGGATCAGAAATTTGATCGAGCAAAAGAAGTGTCGGAAGTTTTTCACCTTCTTTGATTGCATAAAGTTCGGTTAAAAGATCATTTTGAGTACGGGTTGGAAGTGCAGAACAATTGGCTGCAAAGCCTTGATGCACCTGATTTCTGCCAACTAATGATTCGATTTTATTATTATCCGCCATTTTAACTAATGACTTCAAATGAAGGAGAGAATTTTTTTGTAAAAAAGTTTCTAGTTCTGATGCTGAGTTAATTGTAACTAGGATTTCAAAAACTTTACGACGTTTTTTTAAGAGAATAGTGAAAATAGGATGCTTACCGCAAAGCCATATTCCACCAAGGTTTGATCCTTGTGGAATATGATTGCGTTGATTTCTATCGATTGGTTTTTTGTTTTTCATCTGATGGTATTACTTCAACTTTTTCTTCTGCAACTGCATCAGCTTTTTTTACATTTTCGTCTTTATCGGCATCAGAAATGGCGCCAGATTTTTCAAGATCAACTGGATCAGGCTTAACTTCTTCCGGTTTCTTTTCTTCAGCTTTTTTCTCAATTTCAGCTTCTTTCAATTTAATCAAAATTTTTACTTTAGAATTTTTAGTAATTTTGGAATTGATTTCATTCAATTTATCCTGCGCTAATTGCTCGCGAATATTGTCTTTTACTGATTCAAAAGGTAATGCTTTGGCATCACGAACATCAGAAATTTTTATGATGTGCCAGCCGAATTTGGTTTGAATTGGATTAGAAACCTCGTCTCTTTTTAAACTTCCAATCGTATCTCCAATTTCCTTGATCATATTATCTTCAAGGATGTAACCGAGGTCGCCGCCTTTTTCAGCGCTTTCTTGATCGATTGAATATTTTTTAGCCAAGTCAGAAAATCTTGCTGGTTTTTTACCCTGCATTTCTTTCAAAACTTTTTCGGCATCATCTTTAGTTTTAGTGACGATGTGCGAAATCGAATATTCTTTTTTACCGTTTAATTCATTGCTTAATTCAGCATATTTATCGCTAACTTTTTGGTCAGTGATTTCTTGCTTAACCATTGAATCGATATAGGACTGGCGAAGAATCTTATCTTTTGCATCAGCAATTTTATCTTTAACTTCTTTGCTGTCTGCGACTTTAGATCTTTTAGCTTCTCTGGCTAATTCCTTGTCCAGATAAACTTCTTTTACTAAAATTTCGATTACCTCTTTTGGTAAATTTTCAACTTCAGGAATTTTATTTTCTTGATTTTGTTCAAGATTTTGACCATCGAAAACGCTGCGTAATTTTCTTTCGATCTCAGATTTATAAACTTTCTGATCGTTAATTTGCGCAACAACTACATCATTTCCTCTTTTGAAGAAATAGGCTGAAGCACCGAAAACTAAGGCTGCAACTGTTGTCGCAACGATAAAAATTTTAGTAGAATTTTTTTTTCTGGAATAGCGTCTCATAATTTTAAATTGGAAATTACAAATTTAGGAAAAAGGTTGTATCTGGCGCAAACTGTTTCGAGTTTGTTTTTATCGACAGTTTGGTTGTAGCTTGTGGAAAGTTCTTTTGAAAGGATTCCTCCAGTAATTAAAAGGCTGTCGATTCCGAAATCTGCGGCACCTTTAATATCAGTTTCCATTCCATCTCCGATAGCAAGAATTTTTTTATTTTCAGGGTTATTAAAAAATTCGCAAACCATTTTGTAAACCGATTGAAAAGGTTTGCCATAATAAACAACTTCACCACCAAGTTTTTCATATTGGCGAGCCAAAGCGCCAGCGCAAATCATTTCAATTCCGTCTTGTTTTACCACAATCATGTCGGGATTTACGCAGATCATTTTTAAATTATTTTCTTTGGCAGCAATAGCTTGCGGAAGTTTTTCAGCTAAGGTTGAAGATTCGTGATCGAAGCCAGTTGTAAGTGCAAAATCGGCTTTGGCGGCATCTTCGACTCTTTTGTAATCAAGGCCATCAAGCAGATCGATATCTTTTTGTGGGCCAATATAAAAATAATTAGGGCCGAAATTTTTGAAGCCATTTTCTTGATTTTTCTTTAGATCAAGAAAAGTTGCTTCGCCGGAAGATAAGATGAAATCGTAAAGATCGGAAGTTACGCCGAATTTGTTTAATACTCCACCAACTTTATCGGCGCGGCGCGGCGCGTTTGATAAAAAGCAGATTTTTTTATTTTGCTGACGGAGATAAGCGATTGCTTCTACCGCGCCGGGATAAGCGTTGCTACCATCATGGATTACTCCCCAAACATCGAAGATGAAATAGTCGTATTGCGAAGAGATTTCTTTTATATTGGAGATGAAATTCATTTAATTTTCACTGCTCCACTATCGATGTTGTCATTTTCCAGACATTATCAAAAGAGCCTTTCTTATATTTTATTTTCACCGAATCACCGAGCCTAATTTTTTCAATTTGCTTTTCATCATCAATTACTACCCAAGAAACTTTAGGTTCAATTTTATCAGCAACTGTGCCACTCGCGATAATCCTAGTTTCAACTTCACTTTCATTGGTAATGGCATTTTCAACTTCATATTGGCTGGTTACTTCAAATTTATCGCCATGCTTGATGCCATCAAGTGACCCAATTGAAATTTTAAAAATTGTTTTACCGTCAAAAACTCGTTTTTCTAAAATATAACCTTTTTTGGCAAAAAAGTTTTTGATTGCAATTTTTATATTATCAATTGCATCTTCTCCGGCGCGCCGCACCAAGTTATCATCGCGATCACTTCCTGTAACTTTATTTCCACCAATCTGAATTGCACCAAGCGCCATTCCTCCATCTTGTTTTACATTTTCAGTTCTTGATTTCTTGCCCGAAAATTCAATAGCATCAACAACGGTAAGAGAGGGAAGTTCGTAAATTTTTAAATTTCCTGAAACGTCGGATGAATAATTATAGCTGGGCGGAATTGTGATAAGTCCGGTGCGTGGGCTATAAAAGACGCTTCCGGCGGAATATTTGCTGGTAAATCCGGAATTAGAAATTGTGCCAGAAATTGCAAAATCCGCCACTTTCGGACCTTTATAAGAACCAGTTTTATTCATTTCTGATAAAGCAATTTCTTTCTTTAATTTTTCGGAAGCCTTGCGATCAACTAATTCGCCGAGGCGATTTTGGGTGACAATATTTTCAACATTATTAGCGATTGCATTTCCAAGCCCAGCTTGAGTTGCAACCTGATTAGAATTTTCATCTAAAGCGAAAACTACAATTTTTGGTGGTTTGCCTTCAAGATTTTCTTTTGAAGGCATAAAAACAGATTTGGTTAAAAACTGTTTTTCATATTTATCAAAATTCTTAATTGTCGGCGCGCACGAGCTAATGATGGCGCAAGATGAGATTAATAAAATCAGAAGCAAATATTTGAGTTTCATATTTTAGTTTGAAATTCCAACGATCTTTAAAATACCATCTTTGGCAATTTTTTCTTCAAATGATGTTAAAGAAGCTAAATAAGATTCATGTTCGCTAATTGCCGAACTTCCTGTAACTTCAACGCTATTGCTCGCAACTACATTTCCAGCGGCGATATTTTCAAAATCAATTTCCAATTTAGTCATAAAAGCCGAATAGATTTCGCTGCTTCTAGTGGTGGAAGTGATTTTTATTACAACCTGATTGGGGTTAGAATTCTTAAGGCTTGGTGAGATTTTTATTTTCTCTTTATTTAAAGCGGTACGAATTATTTTGGTAATTTCTTTTGGCGAATTTATCTCGAAATAAAATTCGATATTATCGGATAATTTCTCGAGCTGGTTTTGAAAATCGGCAGCGCGGTTTAATTTTTTTGCTAAATCAATATTTCCTCCAGCACCTGAAAGAATGCGGCTTTTTAACTCAATTTCTTTGCTTAAAGTGCTGATTTGTAAAAGGGAATTTCTTCTTTGAATAGAATTTTTGCCTGTAGAATTTTTGTCTAAATCGCTGATTTGTCTTTCTAGAAATACGATGCGATCTTCTTGCTCAAGGATGAAACGCGTGCGTTCAATTTGAACTTCGGTGAAGAATTTTTGTCCAATTTTTTGACTTCTGGTAACTTTAAAACCAGTGAAATTTATTTTTTCAACATTCTGGCGCACTTGTTGACGCATTTCTTCATTGACGCTGGTTTTGCTTTCTTCGCGCAATAAATCAGATTGCGAAGAGATTGTAACCATTAAACGCGAGGCTGCGTCGGCTAAAGCATATTTGGTTGATTCTTCGAGATTGTAACCTTCGGCAACGCCATAAAGATATTCGGCATTATTTTCTTTGGGAGAAATATACCAACTTGGATCTCCAGCTTTATTGGTGGCGCAAGATGTGGTAACAAAAATTACTAAAGTTGTTAAATAGAAAAATAATTTATTCATCTAATTGGTTGCGGATGGTTTTGCTGTTATGTTCGCTGGCATTGATTCTTTCAGAAGCGCTGGCAGCTTTTTTGGTTTTTTCGTCTTGACCTTGAATGTTAGATTGGCAAGAAGCAAGGGCGACAAAAATTAGGACGTAAGTAATTTTTTTAATCATTATTATATTTGGGGAATTTGAGATTTTTAATTATTAACTTTGGGTAATTATACCTTGATTCACAAAAAAGCTCGATGTCACCCTTCGACAAGCTCAGGGTGACATCTATTGTGCCTTAAGGGATAATCACTTAACTTTGTCTTTTTCGACTCTTTCTTTTTCTAATTCATCGAACAATTCTTTTGTCGCAGCTTGAGTTTTATTTATATTCTCGCGACTAAGTCCTGATTTAGCTGCGCGTGCCGCAAATGTTCTTTCGCTATTTTCTAAAAATTTGGCATAATCTTCGTTTTTAAGCACCATTTGTACATACAAAGTACCATCTTCGGATTGAAAAATATTAAGTCTTTTTACGCCAGAAAGTGGTAAATTTTTTACTACTTCTTTAGTTGCTTGAGCAAAAAACTCTTCAAAATCGTCATTGTCATTAACTTTTGCCGATCTTAAAGAATCTTTAGTAATGCGGCTGATTTCAGATTGAATTGTAGCTGCGATATTGGCTTTGGCGTCAAGTTCGGCTTTCGGAAGTTGAAATTTTATTCCACCTTTGGAAGGGCTGGCGATACCAACTGCGCCAATACCATCTTTAACCGAAGGATCAATAACCCAATTAGGAAGGTTGGCTAATTCGCTTTTAGGATTAGCGGAAACTATGTTTTTTTTGGCACAAGAAGAAGCGCAAAAAGATAAAACTACCACTAAGGCGATGAGGATTTTGTTTTTCATATTTTGTTTAAAAAATTACGGATGGGATTATGAGCATCAGAAAACTATTTTTGAAGAATCCAAATTACAAGAAAGTTTTATAAATTCTCTTTGCGGTAAATTAGGAGTGTACCAATCGAAAGGCAGATGATGGCGATTATCCAAGTTGAAGCGAATATTGGGATTAATCCAGAAGAGCCTAAAGCGTTTAGAATGCTCGAAGTTATATAAAAAATTAATCCCAAAGCGATTCCGGAAAAAATCATCAAAATTGCATTTTGACTGCGAATATGATTGAGGCCGAAATAGCAGGCAATTAAGGTCATCGCCAAAAATAAAAGCGGCTTGCTTAAAAGTGATTCATAATAAACTTTAAACTTGGTTGAAGAAAAGCCAGAAGACTGTAATTCCATGATTAGATGAGGTAATTCAAAAATTGAAAATAATTTTACATTTTGAAAATTATTAACGATTTTTTGCATCACGAAATCGGCGCTTAAGCCAGTTGGAATTTTGTAATTATCGAGTTTTTTATTTAAATTATTATTGTCGTTTAAAGTTACGTCTTTGAGGAGCCAGAAATTTTCTTCCATTAACATTTCTTTGGCATCAACTTTTTTATAAAATTCGCCATTTTTATTGAAATACCAAACTGTTACATCATCAAGTTCCAGAGCTTCTTGGTAAACTTTTTTGGCCTGAATTATAATTTCTTCACCGGGGTCATTTTCATTGGCTTGTTTGAGCCATATTCCGTTTTCTGGCGCCACAACTTCGCGACTTTCATTTTGGACATATTTATTTTCAAGGGCGTGAAATTTTTTTGCCATTTCAATTGAAATTGGTCCAAAAATTGTAATCCAAAAAACCCCCAGAAGTGCGGCAGTAGTGGCGACGGGTTGTAATATTTGCCATAAGGAAAAGCCACTCATTCGAATAATGGTGATTTCACTTTTTGAAGAAAGTAGAAAAAAAGTTATGATTGCGGAAATCAGAACTAATGAAGGAATAACATCATTTAGAAAATCAGGAATTAAGAAAAAGGCCATCAATATTCCAGTGTAAATTGGTGCTTCATTGCCACGGACTTTTTCTAAAGAATCAAGTAGATTTATAAAGAAAATCAGCAGCGAAAATCCTAGCGCAATTTGCAGAAACTTGGTTAGAAAACTTTTGGCAATGTAAATATTTATCAGTTTTGGTTTCATGATTTGCGGCGATCTGAGGATAGCATTGATATTCCGATGATAAAAAATACAGCAAAATTGAGATATAAAATTGGCGTTAATTTTGCCGAAGTTTCTACCAGTGAATAACACACCATATTGAGGGTAAAAAAAACTACTGCCAGCGAAACTGCCATTATGATATTTGTCAGATTTCCTCTACGGTTAAAATCGCCCCGTAAAATTGCCGCCAAGGCTAGAACCGCAAAAATGATGGGTAAAAGTGGATAAGTGAATCTTTGATGAAGTTCGGTGCGATATTTTTTGAGATCTTCTTCTTCTGAATCATCGTTAGGATTTAACAATTCGTGCAAATAACGCTCTTTCGATTTCCAGCGCATTTTATCATCACCTTTTTGAGTTTCGGTGAGGTTGAAAACGTAATTGTCAAAATTGAGAATTTCAGATTTATTGTCGATATAATTTAATTTTTGGATTGTTCCGTCTTCCATGTAAAGCAAGGCGGAATTGTCTTCCATAACAATATTTCCTTTTTTAGAAGTTATGGTGATTGAATATTTATCCGATCTTTCATCATGAAGTAAAATGCCAAAAAGATTATCGTCAATATCGCGTTTTTGAGAGTAAATTGTAAGTTTGTTTAAAGTTTCAAAAGTTTGAGGATTGAAGGCTAAATTGGCGTAATTATTTTTGAGATCAAGGCGCGAAAGCCGCAGTTCTTTATTGGCGTAAGGCATTAAATAAAAAGAAACCAAGAAACATAAAATTGAAGATAAAATTGTGATGCCAATAACAGGTTTGCAAATTGCTAATTTGGTGAGGCCAGAATTTTTTAAAATGGTAATTTCATTGCTTGAAATCAAACGGTTGTAGGTAACTAAAATTGCAGCAAACATTGAAATCGGAACAATAAACAGCAAAAGCCAAGGCAAAATTAAAACAAACAGATAAAAAAACCGGCTTAAACTAATGCCATTTTCAGTAACATATTTTACAAAACTAATGGCGCGACTAAACCAGATCAAAAAAATGAAAACGGAAATAAAGCCAGTAAAGCCAGTTAAAGTTTTATTGCGAATGTAGCGGGAATAAAGTTTCAATGGAATTATTAAGGAATGATTATTTTTAAAGATCTAAATACGCCGAAGTCCAGAGGACTTTGATATAGATCCTGAAACAAGTTCAGGATGACGATAATGGGAAGATTTATCCGAATCCGTCATCCTGAACTTGTTTCAGGATCTATGCGATTTATAACAAGAGAAAATATATCTAGGTCGAGCTTTAATTAGCTTTATTCTAAAATCTAAAATCCAAAATCTAAAATCCAAAATTAAATTATGTCAAAAATAAAAATTCTGCTCAATGGCGAGGAAAAATTTCTTGAACAAAAAATTAGTGTAGCGCAACTAATTGCTGATCTAGAACTTGATGTTAAGAAAATTGCAGTGGAAAAAGATTTAGAAATTGTAAATCCCGATCAGTTTTTAAAAGTGATGTTGGATGAAGGAAGTCGGATTGAAATTGTACATTTTATCGGTGGGGGCTAGAGCTAATGAGTGTGTTGTTATGTCCTATATTTCCTAATGATGGGTATAATGGACTTGTACTAGGTATAACTGGAAGTAAAACTTTAGAATCTTGTATTGTAACTCCAGTTCCTACTTGTCCTTCTTTTTCTTTAGTATTAAGAGCGGCAGAATTTTCTGAGTTGTTAAGATCATCTCTTGCATCGCCATATCCAGCTTCACTTTGACGCCTCGCCCACTCATCACCAATAAATTTTGCAGCATTTAAATGAGCATAAACACCAAAATCTTCCCACATTGATCTCATAAATCTTTCAGTGCCTTCAAGGCTTGAAGCCCAAGCAGTATCTTCCCAAATCGAAGATCCAAAAACACCTTTAATAATTTTTGCATCCAAAAGACCAGCAACTTTGATACCAGCCCAAGCTACGCTAGTTACAGCGGTTCCAACAAGGGCAAGTGGAACGCCAACAGTTGCTGATACAGCGCCTTTAAGAAGTTTAAAAGCTGTGCTTTTGTTAATTGCGGAAGCAATTTTACCTACTCCATTTAGAATTGATCCCAATGCACCAATTGTTGATTTAATCATAAAAGCCTAATCGCGAAAGTTAATAAATTGTAAAGGAACTTCATAAGCACTGGCGCGCAAGAAAGTTATAGCTTCCTGTAAGTCATCGCGTTTTTTGCCGTCAATCCTCACTTCTTCACCTTTGATTGAAGCCTGAATTTTTAATTTTGCATCCTTTATTTGTTTGACGATTTTTTTGGCAATTTCTTGTTCAATACCATTTTTTAATTTCACTTCTTGTCGAAAAGAATTTCCGCCCGCCTTTTCTTCTTTTTGAAAATCTAAAGCTCTTGGATCAATGCCGCGCTTTACGCAAAATACTTTTAGTGAATCACGAATTTGACCTAACCTAAATTCATCTTCAGCAGCAAGATTAATGATATTTTCTTTGCCTTTTAACTCGACTGAAAATTTTACACCCTTGAAATCATAACGATTGGTAAGTTCGCGCAGCACCGAATTAACAGCGTTATCCATTTCTTGCATATCGATTTTTGAAACAACGTCAAAGCTTGGCATATTTTTCTAAAAAAATTAATTGGTTAAAGCCTGATTTAAATCGGCAATCAAATCATCAACATGCTCCAAGCCTACGGAAAGGCGGCACATTGATTCGGTGATTCCAATTTTTTCTTGTTCATCGCGCGACATATTTGAATGTGTTGTTGTCGCGGGATGCGTAATTAGAGATTTGGAATCGCCCAAATTATTTGAAATGTCAATAATTTGCAGGTGATTCATAAAAATGAAAGTATCTTTTTTGCCATCTTTAATTTCAAAAGCCAACATCGCGCCGCCATTAAACATTTGTTTTTTGGCAACTTCAAATTGCGGGTGCGATTTTAAAGTTGGATATAAAACGCGTTTAATTTTTGGATGATTTTCTAGAAATTCCGCAATTTTACGGGCATTTTCGCAATGTCTTTCCATGCGCAATTGAAAAGTTTCCAGTGATTTTAAAACCACCCAAGCATTGAAAGGACTCATCGCCGGACCAGTGTGACGATGAAATGGTAATAAAACTTCTTTAATAAATTGCTCTTTCCCCAAAACGCAACCGCCCAAGGTGCGACCTTGTCCGTCCATGTGTTTGGTGGTTGAATAAACCACAATATCAGCACCAAGTTCCATTGATTTTTGGCTGTAAGGAGAAGCAAAAATATTATCTACAATCAGGCAAGCTGAATTTTTTTTACACAAATCGGCGACAAATTTAATATCAACAATTTCGAGATTGGGATTGGCGGGAGTTTCGATAAAAACAACTTTAGTATTTTTCTTAAAAGCTTGTTCCCAAGCCTTGTGATTTGTGCCTTCAACTAATGTAACTTCAATTCCATAATTTGGTAAAATTTTAGTAGCAATGTGAAAACATGAGCCAAATAAAACTTTCGATGCAATAAAATGATCGCCAGTTTTTATCTGACACATAATTGCAGCAAAAACCGCCGCCATGCCGCTGGCCATAACGCAAGCAGCTTCAGCGCCTTCAAGCAAAGCTAATTTATCTTCCAGCATTTTTAAGCTTGGATTTGAATAGCGCGAATAAACATAACCCGGGGCTTCGCCATTAAAGCGGCTTTCGGCAGTTTCAGCGGAATTATAAGCGAAGCCAGAATTTAGAAAAATTGCTTCTGAAGTTTCTCCGAAGTTAGAGCGTATTGTTCCGCCGCGCACCATTTGAGTTTCGGGGCGTAATTTTTTGAAATCGAGATTTTTGTTTTTGTAAGTCATTATTTACTAATTTTTAATTTTTCTAATAACGCATCCGTGTCGTTGCGCAGTAATTCAATTTTGACTTCTGTTGTACCTTGACCTTTAAATCCAAGGGCAACTGCCGCTTTTTCTGAAACATCAATCACGCGATTTTTAGCAAAAGGCCCGCGATCATTAACGCGAACAATAACATTTTTTCCGTTGCGCAAATTAGTAACCCGAACCAGAGAAGGCAATGGCAGAGTTGGATGGGCTGCCGTCATACTTCCCATATTATAAACTTCACCATTGGCAGTTTTTTTGCCATGAAAATCATCGCCATACCAAGAAGCGGTTCCAGTTTCTTGATAATCTTCATAATCTTGTGGAACATAAGAAACGCCAAAAACCTTGTAAGGATTTCCAATTTTAAAGTGGCCGTCATATTCGCCATTTTCACCTAGCATTTCTGCGGTTTCTACTGAATCATCATCTTCATCGGCAGTTTTTTGCGATAAGACATAACGAGTTTTTTTAGAATTTTTAGTAGCTGCGGTGCGAATTCGGTAAGATTTACTTTTATTTGTAGCATGTTTTTTTAAAGCTTTGCCCTTGTTATTTGCGGAGCAGGCAGAAAAAATACTTAGAATTAAAAGCGCTAGGCATAATTTTTTCATTCTTTAATTATTTTGTTGATATGCAGCCGCTGTAGATGCGACTTTAAAATCGACGGAGGTTTTTTTAGAAAAAATAAATTCTTCCTGACCGGTTAAAGCTGGTTCATTTTTAGTGATTAAAAAAATTCCAAATTCAGCAAAAAAGTTAGCGATCAAATCATGACCCAAAAATCCTAGAAGTCGATGTTTTGCAGTTAAAAAAATTTTTTTCTTAATCGAAAATCCTAGATCGCCGCATAATTTCTCAAAATCTTTGATCGAACAAAAATGAATGTTGGGCGTTTCAAACCATTCAAAAGGAATATTTTTATTAACCGGCATCGAACCTTTAAATAAAAGCTGTAAACGGTTTTTATAATGGGCGAAATTTGGCAGAGAAACAATTGCATATTCGGCAACTCGCAGCATTTCTTCGAGAATTTCTTTTGGTTTTTGAGTTGCTTGAATTGTTTGACTTAAAATTGCGAAATCAAAATTGCGGTCGGGATAAAAAGTTAAATCTTTTTCAGCATCACCCTGAATCACCGAAAGCCCGCGCATTAAAGCCTGACTTACTTGTAATTGCGAAATTTCCAAACCGCGCGCATCGGCATTTTTGGTTTTTTTAAGAAAATCTAAAAGCTCGCCATCGCCGCAGCCAATATCTAAAATGCGGGAGTTCGGTTTGATAAGTTTGGCGATGATTTCTAAATCATAACGAATTTGGTGCTTAATAATATTTTGACCAATTGCAGTGTTTTTCATGGTTTTTTTGCGAAAGAAATAAAACAAATAAATCTATTGCGGATGCGCGGGTTTATCACGCGCGCAGCAATTCAATTAAAACTAAATTCAAACGATAGTTTGAATTTAAATCATTATAAATCCGCGAATGGTGTTTTTTAAAGTGTCGCTTTCAAGTAAAAATGAATCATGCCCGGCGCTGCTGTTTATCGTGATTGAGCTTACATTTACGCCACATGAAATTAAAGCTTGGGTTAATTTTTTTGCCTCCGAAGGTGGAAAAAGCCAGTCGTCAGAAAAAGAAATTAAACAAAATTTTCCGTTTTTATTTTTGGAAAAATCAAGAAAAGCCGAGCCTAATTTTCCGCCAAAATCGCTTTCCAAATCAAAATAATCGACAGCTTTTGTAACGTAAAGATATGAATTGGCATCAAAGCGTTCAACAAAGCTTTGACCTTGATGATGTAAGTAGCTTTCAACCTTAAAATCTTGGGCAAAAGTGAAAGATAAATTTTCTTTATTTTGTAAATTGCGCCCGAATTTTTTTTGCAAAGCGCTTTCCGAAAGATAAGTAATATGCGCCGTCATACGCGCAACTGCCAAACCACTTGACGGATATTTTTTTTCTAAAAAATATTTGCCTTCGCACCAATTTGGATCAGCCATAATTGCTTGTCTTCCAACTTCGTGAAAGGCGATATTTTGCGGACTGTGGCGATAAGAAGTTGCCATTGGAATTACTAAATTCACTTTTTGCGGAAATAAAACTGCCCAAGCTAAAGCTTGCATTCCGCCAGTTGAACCGCCAATTACGGCGTGAAGTTTGGAAATTCCTAAATGCTCAATTAAAAGATTTTGCGCTTGTACCATATCGTTGATGGTGACGATGGGAAATTTTAATCCGTAAGGCTCGCCGGTTTTTGGATCAATTTCTTTGGGCCCAAAAGATCCCATGCAACTGCCGATAATATTTGATGAAATTACAAAAAATTTATTGGTGTCAATTGGTTTGTCGTCACCAATCATAAAATCCCACCAGCCGTTTTTTCCGGTGACAGGATTTGGTGACGCAGCATATTGATCGCCAGTTAGCGCGTGGCAAATCAAAATCGCATTTGAACAATCTGCATTGAGTTTGCCGTAGGTTTGAAAGGCTAAAGGGAAATTTTTAATTTCAGAACCGCTGGCAAGTTTGAGGGGTTTTTCTTTGGCTAAAAAAACAATTTCACCAATCTCAAATTCTTTATATCCAGGCCCGAAACTTGACTTAACTTTCATTGTTCTTAAATCGAATTTTATAATTTTAAAAAATCTTAGACAGCCTCTTACTTAAATTTCACTTCAATGGAAAATCAATCAAATAAAGCCCCAGAAGCGCCATTATTGGTTCTGCGCCAAGAAATTGACGAAATTGATAATCAGATAATTTCTCTTTTAATACAGAGAATGAATGTAATTACGCGCGTTGGCGAGTTGAAAAAAAATAATCAGGAAAAATTTTTCATCCGCTCCAATCGTGAAGCCGACATGATTAAAGATCTGGTGAAAAAGTCAGGTAATATTTTGCCGAAAACAACAATTGTCAGCATTTGGCGTAAAATTATAACCACCGCCAACATGCATGAACAGCCGCTTGTAATTGCAATTCATAATCCAAAAAATATTCCTGATTATAATTATTTGGTAAGAGAATATTACAATGAATTAGTGCCGTTGCATAATTTTGATAGTGCAACAAATGTGGTTGCAGAAATTGAAAAAGGTGAGGCGCAGATTGGAATTTTTGCTTTACCTCATGAAAGCGGCGAAGAAAAGAAAGAAGATACCAAAGAAAATTGGTGGATTTCTTTAGCCAATAACCGCTTGGGTTTAAAAGTTTTTGCTAAAATTCCTTTTTATGAAATTACAAAGCAGAAAAAAGATTTAGACAAAATTGAATTAGTTGCAGTTGCGGCGAAAGAGCCTGAAAAATCAAGTGATGATCGCAGTTTGGTTTATTTGGAAGTGGCAAAAGAAATTTCTAAAACGCAGATTTTATCGGTGTTAAAAGAGTTGAATTTGGTTGGAAAAATTTTGAAATCAGTAAAACTGGCGCAAGTTGAAGGAATTATGTTTCACTTAATCGAGCTTGATGGATTTTATTTAGAAAGCGATTTGGCGATGAAGAATTTTGGGAAATCGAAAGTTAAACCTTACATAAAAATTTTAGGGCATTATGCGGTGCCGATAAATATCATAAATTCCTAATTGACAAAAAACTTTTCATCACAACAATGCCCGTCCCTTCACTTTCAAACGTGTAAGTCACCCTTTTTAAAAAAGTTATTTTTTTAGAAAATTTTTCAGACGCAAATAGTCGATAAGACCAATCCTGAAAAACCAATGGGAATAGCAATTAAAATCAATCACAGACATGTCTAAAAGACTTAGTGCTAAGAAAAAAATTAGCAGAAAATTAGGCGCGAGCCTTTGGGGTCAAGCAAAAGATCCATATAATAAACGTAATTACAAACCCGGCCAACACGGCGCTTCCGCAAGAGGAAGAGTTAGTGATTATGGTACTCAACTTCGCGCCAAGCAAAGAATGAAATTCTACTATGGCAACATTTCTGAAAGACAATTTTTCAACAGTTTCACATTAGCTTCTAAATCAAAAGGTGATGTAAGTGAAAACTTCGTAGCCCTTCTTGAAAGCAGATTGGATACTGTGGTTTATCGCGCTAACTTCGTTGCAACAGTGTTTGCGGCAAGACAATTCGTGAATCACAAACATGTTACTGTAAATGGAAAAACTGTTAACATTCCTTCATTCAAAGTGAAAGTTGGTGACATTGTTCAAGTTCGTGAAAAATCACGCAAACTTACAGTTGTAATGGAAGCGCTTCAAAAAATGGAGCGTGATATTCCTTCATACATGACTTTAGATAAAGATAATTTCACAGCTAAATTGACTACCAAACCATCATTTGCAGAAGTTCCTTATGCTGTTGAAATGCAACCGCATTTGATTACAGAGTTTTATTCGAGATAGTAAAAATGCTTTCGCATTTTTAGGGGAATGGAAATCCGGAATTTAAGAGCGGTCTTAAATTACTATAATAAAAAACTCCGTCACTTGGGAAAAGTGGCGGAGTTTTTTTATGTTGTTTAGGTGGCGGAAATAAATTGGAAAGTTCTAGTATAAACTTTACCTCATCGTCATCCTGAACTTGATTCAGGATCTATCTGGTTTGTAGCGAATTATAACTTTTTGGCCAGTTTGCAAAATTCTTCAATCGTCAAATTTTCTGGTCGTAAATCCGACCTGATCCCAACCTCATTTAAAACCGCTTCTGGATTTTCAAAAACACTTTTTAAACCCGATTTTATCATCTTGCGGCGTTGGTTAAATGCAGCTGCGACAACGCGTTCTAGCTTTTTAAAATCTACATCAGCTAAAGGTTTTTCTCTCGGAATAATTTCAACAATTGCCGATGTAACTTTTGGTGGCGGCGTAAAAACGGTGCGACTTACGGTAAAAACTAATTTGGTGTGACATAAAAAATTCACCATTACAGCGAGGCGGCCATAGTGATTGGCGTTTGGTTTGGCGGTTATTCTTTCAACTACTTCTTTTTGTAACATCAAATGCATTGAAGCAATTTTGGGGGTGATTTTGAGCCATTTAAAAATCAAAACTGTGCCGATATTGTAAGGCAGGTTGGCGATGATTTTGAATTTTTTTTCGCTATTTAAAATTTTAGTTTCATCAATTTCTAAAGCATCGCCTTCGATAATTTGAAAATGTTCGCCGTAAAAATTTTTTAATTCGTTTAAGGCTTCCAAACATCTTTGATCTTTTTCAACGGCGACTAGTTTTTTTGCGCCAGCGTCCAAAATTGAACGAGTTAAACTGCCAGGTCCAGGACCAACTTCCAGCACTTCAAAATCATTTAAATCTCCTGCGGCACGAACGATTTTATCGGTGACGTTTTTGTCTAAAATGAAATTTTGACCTAAAGATTTTTTGGCGTCTAAACCATATTTTTTAATGAGATCAGAAGTGGAAAGAAGGTTCATCGGATTTGCGCTATCATGGCTGGATTATGAAATACAAAATTTCAGTTCAAATATATGAACATGTGGACGGAGTTACAAACTCCGTCCGGCTGTAAGTCAATTTTAAAAACCAAAAAATTAGGTGATTATCCCCTGATTCACAAAAAAACTCGATGTCACCCTGAGCTTGTCGAAGGGTGATTCTAAGATCGAAGCCTTGAATCACCCTTCGACAAGCTCAGGGTGACATCTATTGTGTCTTAAGGGATAATAACCAAAAAATTATTGCGGATGCAGCGATTTAATCGCTGCGCAGCAATTCAAAATTTACCAAATTCGACAGAGTCGAATTTAATTCATTATATAGCAGATTCAGCTTCAACGAATTTATGTCCCAAAGCATCGGCAACCGCTTTGTAAGTAACTTTGCCGTCAATCACGTTCAAACCATTTCTCAAATGAACATCATCAGCTAAAGCTTTTTTATAGCCTTTGCCTGCGATTGCCAAAGAGAAAGGCAAGGTAGAATTTTCTAAAGCTTGAGTTGAAGTTCGAGCAACAGCACCCGGCATGTTGGTCACGCAATAGTGAACTACGCCATCGACCACATAAGTTGGGTTAGAATGAGAAGTTGGTTTGCTGGTTTCAAAACACCCGCCTTGATCGATTGAAATGTCAACCATAACGGCGCCTTTTTTCATTTTTTTCACCAAAGCTGCCGAAATTAATTTTGGAGCAGCCGCACCCGGAATTAGAACCGCGCCAACTACAACATCAGAATCAACGGTATTTTTTTCGATATTTTCTAAGCTGGCGTAAAGAACTTCGGCAGAATTTCCGAAAATATCGCACAGATAACGAATGCGCGCTAATGATTTATCAAGAATTACAACTTCAGCGCCCATGCCGATTGCAACTTTTGCAGCATTGGTTCCAGAAACGCCGCCACCAAGAATTGTAACTTTACCGCGAGCAACTCCCGGAACGCCGCCCAGAAGAACTCCGCGTCCACCTTGAGCTTTTTCCAAAGCGCGAGCGCCTGCTTGAATTGAAAGTTTTCCCGCAACTTCCGACATTGGAGCAAGAAGTGGAAGGGAGCGATCTGCGGCACTTACAGTTTCAAAGGCAATTGCCACGCAGCCAGATTTAATCAACATTTCAGTTAAATGTGGTTCAGCTGCTAAATGCAAATAAGAGAAAATAATTTGGCCCGAACGGATCATTTTGCATTCAGATTCTTGTGGTTCTTTAACCTTCAAAATCATTTCCGCTTTTTCATAAACTTCAGCTGCATTGGCGACAATTTTTGCGCCGGCTTGAACATATTGTTCGTCAGAAAAATCGATTGCTGTTCCGGCATCTTTTTGTACCAAAACTTGATGGCCTGCATTTACTAATTCGCGAACTCCCGATGGAGTTGCGCCAACGCGATATTCGTGATCTTTAATTTCTTTTGGAATGCCAATTAACATAAGTTTTTCTCCGTTTTAATTTGAGTTAGAAATGTTAGAAATTTTAATGATGTTGCTTTCTTTTGATGTCAAACTTGGGTGTAAATCATAATCAAATTGAAAAGATTTTTTCGCAAGTTCAATTTCTGAATTTAGATTTTTGCCTTTTAAAAATAGACAAAAACCATCTTTTTTTAAAAATTTTTTACTGTGAATTAAAAGTTGATCAAGCGGCGCTAAAGCTCGCGAAGTTATGCAGTCAAATTCTTGAGCTGCTAATTCTTCAAGTTTGAATTGATGAACAAAAACGCGGTTTTGTGAAAGTAATTTAGCGCGACGTAAAAAATCGGATTTTCTAAAAGATTTTTCCACCAAATGCATTTCGCGAAGTCCTAAAATTGAAAGCACCAAACCCGGAAAACCAGCGCCGGTGCCGAAGTCAGCGAATTTCAGGTTTTTATTTTCAATGAAACGTAAAAGCTGGGCGCTGTCCAAAATATGGCGTTCCCAAAGATTTTCGATAGTTGATTTGCCGATGAAATTGAAATTGTCATTTTCTTGTAGAAGTAATGCTACATAATCTTCGAGACCTTTAATTTGACTTTCGGTTAATGTTGTGAATTTTTTAATTTCGTCAAAAGCGGCGAGTTTTTTTTGTTCGAGTTGCATGGAAAGTTTAGAGTTTTTTATATTTTGATAGATCCTGAAACAAGTTCAGGATGACATGATGATTAGATAGATCCTGAAACAAGTTCAGGATGACATGATGATTAGATAGATCCTGAAACAAGTTCAGGATGACATGATGAAAATATGACATGATGACAGGATATATTTGGCAGATGTTCTTTGTATCGTCATCCTGAACTTGTTTCAGGATCTAATTGGTTAATATAGATTTAAACAGTTTTAAAAAACCCCCAAAAACTTAGCAATTAAAAACTAAAAACTTGACGCTTGCGACTCGTAATATAAAAATTTTCTCACACAAAATTCCCTTCTCGAAAAAACTTTCCAAAAAATATGAAAATCTCTACTAAAGTTAAAAAAATTCTATCTTGCTACGAAAGCGACAATGCAGGAACTAAAACTAATTTAGCCCGTATTTTAATGCATGGTAAATTAGGTGGCACCGGTAAAATGGTAATATTGCCAGTTGATCAAGGTTTTGAACATGGCCCAGACAGAAGTTTTGCGGTAAATCCAGATGCTTACGATCCGCATTACCATTTTCAACTTGCAATTGACGCTGGCTTAAACGCTTACGCCGCGCCTTTAGGAATGATTGAAGCTGGTGCTGAAACATTTGCTGGCGCAATTCCAACTATTCTCAAAGTTAATTCTTCAAATTCTCTTCACAATGGCGGAACCGCTCCACATCAAGCCACAACAGCTTCTGTAAAAGATGCTTTACGTTTAGGATGTTCGGCGATTGGCTTTACAATTTATCCGGGATCTGACGCGGCTTTTGACATGTTTGAAGAAATCCGCGAAATGTCAGAAGAAGCTAAATCTTATGGTTTGGCAACGGTAATTTGGTCTTATCCACGTGGCGGCGATCTTTCAAAAATCGGCGAAACTGCGATGGATATTTGTGCTTATGCAGCCCATATTGCCGCTTTGTTGGGAGCGCACATTATAAAAGTTAAACCTCCAACTCAAGCTTTGGAAAATCTTGAAGCGATCAAGGTTTATGAAAAAGTAAAAATTCCTGTTGCAACAATGGAAGAGCGCATTCGTCACGTAATGAAAACTACTTTCAACAATAGAAGAATTGTGGTGTTTTCTGGTGGAAATGCCAAAGGTGAAAATGAAATTTACAATGAAATCCGCGAAATCTACAAAGGTGGCGCGAATGGCTCAATCATTGGTCGTAACACCTTCCAACGTCCAAGAGCAGAAGCGCTTAAAATGCTTGAAAACATCATTCATATTTACCAAGGAAAATTCTAGTTTTTTAAGAAAAAATTCAGATAACAAATATGAAGCAATGAAAATCAATTCGTAACAATAAGAATTTTTTTTATCATATTTGTTATCGTTTTTTATGCGCCGAAGATTTACTAAATATTATTCAAAAATTATGAAAAAAACTTCTCGCGCCTTCACCCTAATTGAACTTTCCGCCGTCGTCGCAATCATCGGCATCTTAATCGCTGGCGTTATGACCGCCACCGGCTTGGTCAAAAAATCCAAAATCGAAATCTTGTGTTTCTAATGCTGGCTGGTGTGGAGCTGGCGGAGGTGGTGGTAATTATGGAAGAAGCGCGGGTTCTTTTGGTGGTTCTGGTGGTGGTGGTGCTGGAAATGCTACTCATTATGCTGCTCCTGGCGGCTCGGGCATTGTGATTGTGCGATATGC
>Ga0214921_10003755_pt1 | contig 22958 bp, 24 predicted proteins | sample LL1505_MetaG_FD_177992 | JGI IMG/M metagenome (GOLD analysis project Ga0214921, IMG submission 177992) | Freshwater microbial communities from Lake Lanier, Atlanta, Georgia, United States - LL-1505 | ecosystem: Environmental > Aquatic > Freshwater > Lake | place: USA: Georgia | collected... | reverse complement strand
CGGCAATGCACTGATCGGCATGAGCCTGTATGACAGTTCGAAGATCATCAGTGCGCACATCGGCGGAGCACTCGAACCGCAGCAAGTCATCGATCACCTGACCTCAGCGGTGAACGAACACCTTAAACACGAAATGCCGTGGCGTCCCGGCGCTAAAGCACTGCTTATGCACTTGAAGTCGATAGGCGTAAAGACTGCGCTGGTGACCATGTCGATGAGACGCACGGCGCTACAGGTGGTTGACGCCATCGGTTTCAAAGCCTTCGACGTGGTGGTTGCGGGCGACGACGTGAGACAAGGAAAACCACACCCGGAGCCTTACCTCAAAGCCGCAGAGCTATTGGGAGTAGCCCCTGGCGACTGTGTGGCCTTCGAAGATTCGATTACCGGACTACTGTCGGCCGAAGCAGCTGGAACGAAGGCCGTCGGCATCCCCAACATGGTCACACTTCCTCAGATCGAAGGCCGAGTTCTCTGGCCTACGCTCGAAGGCGTGGGCATAAAAGAACTCAAACAACTCTTTAGGAACAAATGACCGAAAACTTGAAACGTGGCCCATTTCGCGAAGGCGACAAGGTTCAACTCACCGGACCGAAGGGGAGAATCAACACAATCACGCTTTCGGCCGGGGCCGCGTTCGGCACACACCGCGGAGACCTGAAACACGATGCCATCATCGGGCAGCCCGAAGGCAGTATTGTTCAAAATCAAAACGGCGTTGAGTATCTGGCAATGCGACCGCTGCTAACCGATTTCGTTCTGTCGATGCCGAGAGGCGCGGCCATCATTTACCCCAAGGATGCAGCGCAGATCATCGTCGAGGGGGACATCTTCCCGGGCGCTCGCGTGGTCGAAGCGGGGGTTGGTAGCGGTGCTCTGAGCATGTACCTGCTTCGAGCTGTTGGTTCAAACGGTAACCTCGACTCGTTTGAACGTCGAGAAGAATTTGCGGAAATTGCCCAAGCCAACGTTGCCACCGAGCTCGGTCACAAGCCCAAAAACTGGAACGTTCACCTGGGGGACCTTCAGGTTGAACTTCCGAAAAAGATTAAGCCTGGCACAGCCGATCGCGTGGTCTTAGACATGCTCGCCCCCTGGGAGTGCATTGAAACATCGGCAGACGCCCTGATTTCGGGCGGTTTGTTCATTGGCTACGTGGCCACGGTAACGCAGCTATCGCGACTTGCCGAAGCCCTCAAAGCCAGCAACCGGTTTGCCGAGCCATCCGCGTGGGAGTCTATGGTGAGGCCTTGGCACCTTCAGGGTCTTGCCGTTAGACCCGAGCACCGGATGATCGGCCACACCGGTTTTCTAATCACCGCTCGAAAACTTGCTGACGGCACGGTGCTTCCTGAGTTTAAGTCGCGCCCGGCTAAAACCGACTTCGCCGACGAGGATGTTGCGGTGTGGAATCCCGATCACCTCAGTGCCAAGAAGGTTGGCGAAAAGAAGCTTCGCCAAAACCTGCGAAACGCAATAAGTTCTGCCGAAGCCAGCGCTGGTCGCAATCAGTCAGACGATGACTAACAGACAACTAAACTTGAATAAAAATCGAAGGATATCTCTTGCGTAAATTGCTCTCTCTTGTTGCCTCGGTCGCACTGATTTTCTCCCTCAGTGCTTGTTCCTCAATCAACAGCGCCGAAGACATGTACAACAGCCTCAAGGTTCAATGTGGAACGGCTGACACTAAGGCCAGCGACCGAGCGGTTGACACGGTGAAGGTGAAGGAGTCCTCCAAGGGGGCTTCGGTTGACTTCGCTACGCCAATGTCCAGCAAGACTGTTGAGACCGCAATCATCAAAGAGGGCGACGGACCGAAGGTCACAGGAAACCAAACCGTTGACCTCGAGTACATGGGTGTCAATGCCGCCACCGGTGAAATTTTCCAGCCTTCGTCTTTCGACGGAAGCGGCGCGTCTATGCAGATGCTCACGCCTAAGCAAGAACCCGGCTTCTGCGAGGCTATCGGTGGAGTTCGCGAAGGAAGCCGCGTGGCCATCCTGTTCCCAGCCTCTCTAATTCACAAAAACCAGGGCATCAAGCAGCTCAACATCGGAAAGAACGATGACGTTCTATTCATCATGGATGTTCGCCGAGTGTACCTACCATTTGCCGTAGGCAACGAACAAGCCGCACAATCTGGTTTTCCAACCATCATCCGCGCGGTTAACGGTGTCCCCGGCGTGAAGGTGCCAAGCGAAGCACCGTTCCCTAAGGCCTCAAAAGATGGCCAGGAAGCTACCGCCGTTGAGGTTCTGATTCAGGGTGCCGGAACCGCAATCGCGGATGGCGACAAGGTGATTTTGCACTATGCCGGATACACCTGGGCAGACGGAGCGAAGTTTGATTCATCCTGGGACAAGGGAACACCGGCGAACTTCACCATTGCTAAAGGTTCACTGATCAATGGATTTGTTGAAGCTTTGGTTGGCCAAAAGGTTGGTTCACAGATTGTTGCCGTGATACCGCCCTCGCTCGGTTACGGTTCACAGGCTCAGGGAACAATTCCGGCGAATTCAACACTCGTCTTCGTGGTAGACATCCTCGGAATTCAGAGCAACTAAGGCAGTTTATGGGGGCGAACTTTGACGAAGGCGATGAAGAGGGCTTCAAACTCGAAGCCGACGACAAATCGGAACGTCTACTAAGCCTCACCCTCACGCTACTCAGTAGCAAGCAGGGCTTCACCAAGGAAGAACTGTTTCGCTCGCTGCGCGGCTATCGCATGTCTAGCGATTCTGGTAAATCCAAGGATGCTCTCGACAAAATGTTTGAGCGCGACAAAGAGTCGTTGCGCGGCATGGGCGTTCAGGTCGAAACTTTCATTCGCTCTTCGGACATCGACGACAACACCGAAACACGCTACTTCATCCCCGCCGACACTTTCGTTTGGCCCAAGGGCACAAACCTCAGTGCGAATCAGCTTCGACTGCTGGAGTTGGCTGCCAAGGTTTGGGCTCGAGCCAGTTTTTCGGTGGAGGCTTCTCGGGCAGTTATGAGGCTCAAGGCTCTCGGGATGCCGAGCGACGGGCTCGACCTAGAAGGTTTTGCCCCGCGCATTCTCACCAACGAGCCGGGCATTTTGCAACTCGAAGAGGCGGCCAGAGAAGGAAACGAGGTTAGCTTCAAGTACCGCGCACCGGATAGGCAGATTGAAACTCGAATCGTTCAACCCTGGCAGGTAAGACACATCTCGGGCCAGTGGTTGCTTGTTTGCTGGGATGCGGAAAAGCAGGACATTCGCAACTTCATGCTCAAGCGCATCGTTAGCCGCATCGAAGCGACAGGCAATAAGTTTGCCGTTGCCACTCATGACCAGGTGGAAGAGGCGTCGAGAAGCCTCGAGCAGTTCATCTCGAAGAATGTCGCGGTAATCAAGGTTGCTCCTCGCACCGAAGCCTGGGTGCATTTTGAGCTTGGTGAATCGGGTTCGAACGCTTCAGACGGAATAGTGACCTTGAATTTTATGGACCTGCACTTACTAGCCGAAACGCTGAGAGCATATGGTCGAACCGTTGAAGTTTTGCAGCCGGTGGAGCTCAAGGAAGCCATCACCAAGGGTCTTCAGCGGGTGGTGAACGCGCATGCCTAAGCTCAAAAACGTTTTATCCGGAGATGACCAGTTCAACTTCCTGATTTCGCTCATCGGGCTCGTTCATCGCGAAGGCGAGATTCATATCCAGGACGCCGCGACTCGGCTAGGTATGTCGCTTGAGGCAGTTCGCAAAGCGATGGAAACTCTGGTTAAATCTGGCGGAGTGAGACCCGACGGGCACGAACTTTTGCCGTTTAACTTCGACTGGGACCTCTTCCACGAAGAAGGAATTCTTTCGTTTTTGGAATCTGGCATCATTGTGGACGCCCCGAAGATCTCTATGCGTCAAGCCTCGGCGATTGCCGCTGGACTTTCATACCTGCGGGCCTTGCCGGAATTCGCATCCGAGACAGAAATCGACGACCTGATAAAACTCCTAGCCAGTTCGCAGCCGGCATCAACGCCGCCGACTATCACCTACGAGGTCGGCACCGTGGGTGCTGACGTGGCAACGCTGCGAAAGGCGATTCTGGCTCAACAACAGATCACCTGCAACTACATCAATCAGCGCGGGGAAGCCGGCGATCGAACCCTTGAACCGCTAAGGCTGGACCTTCAGAACTCGCAGTGGTACCTTCGCGCCTGGTGCCCGCTCACAGAAATGGTCAAATCGTTCAGGTTAGACCGGATGCGACAGGTAAGCGTTATAGGTGAGGCCCGGTCTGCCGAGGCCATCGCCGCGCTTGCCGCGATTGACGAAGAAGAGGACCGCCTCTACATACCCGGCGAGCAAGACACCGATGTCATCGTCGAGGTTGACCCAGAAGCATACGATCTGGTGGCCGAATACACCCAGCTGGATTCACCGAGAGGTGACTCGACGGGAACCATCCAGGTCACCATAAAAGTTGGCTACCTGCCAAACCTGGGGCACCTGATTTCGAAGTACGGGGGAGCTGCGAGAGTCATCTCCCCGGCTCAGGCTCGTGACATAGTGCGCAACTACGCCCTCGGATCTTTGGGTGAAATCAGCCCCTCGCAAGCGCCAAAGAACGAGGACTAGGCCATGGGATTTTGGTTTTGGTTTTGGATTTGGGTCGGCATCGGTTTGGTTTCGTTGGTGATTTATGGGTTCATCCTTGCCGATTTGGTTTTGAGGGCGAAGAAGTTACAAGCTCCGGCGGCACGAATGCAACGAATTGCGGCTGATTTGCAGGCCAAGCTGAGCGAAGCGGTCGAAATAGAAGAACTGACACCAGCACTCGAACAAACCGCCGATTCGGTTTTATCGAGACAAAAGGCCCGTTCGAAAGCGAATCGTAAGCGCAGGGAAGAGCGAGAGCGTAGGCTTGTAAACAGACTCAAAGATATCGATTTCGATGAAAGCAGGCTCTCGTGAGACTAAACGGTTTTGAATGGATCATCATTCTTGTGATCGTGCTGCTGTTCTGGGGCGCACCAAAGCTGCCGGGATTGGCCAAAGGCTTGGCTCAGTCGCTTCGCGTGTTCAAGAAGGAAATGAAGAGCACAGACGACCCTGCGAGCGACGCATCGTCAACCAAGCCAAAGTCTGACGACAAGCCTGAGTAGTGGCTAAGCGCAAGAATCCCGGTGCTCGAATGAGCCTCGGGGGACACCTCAAGGAGTTGCGCGGCAGGCTGTTTTGGTCAGCACTATTCATTGGCGCTGGTTCGGTGGCCGGCTGGTATGCCTACGACCCCTTTTTTCAACAGCTCAAAGCACCTCTCGACAACTTCGCGAGAACAAACCCTAATGTCAGTGTGAATTTTCCCGATGTGATGTCGGCCTTCGACCTCCGACTCCAGGTTTCAATCTTCATTGGCATTTTGGTCACTAGCCCGGTGTGGCTGTATCACCTGTGGGCCTTCATCACGCCGGCTCTTCGAAAGCGTGAGCGCAGGTTCACTCTCGCGTTCCTGTTTAGTGCCATTCCTCTGTTTTCCGCGGGCGCATACATTGCTTGGATTTCACTTCCCGGGTTCATGAACGCGCTGCTATCGCTCACCCCAGAAGGTGCGACCAACATCATCAACGCCAAAGATTACATTCTTTTCGACTTGAGAATCCTCTTGGTTTTTGGTCTCGCTTTCGTAATGCCCGTGATCCTGGTGCTGCTGAACCTCGCGGGGCTCATCACCGCCAAGGCGATATTCAAGTCTTGGCGATTGGCTATTTTTGTAATCGCGGTAATTTCTGCGCTTGCCACACCAACGGCCGATCCTCTTTCTATGTTCGTTCTCATGGTGCCGCTGGCACTGCTCTACTTCGCGGCAGGCACGATTGCCCTGATCACCGATAGACGTCGCAAAAAAGCTGCCGATTCACTCGCTCTCGACGATCTCGCCTAGCCGCCATGTCTGAACAAGAGTTGAGCCCTTCAGAGCGCTACGCGCTCTCGAAAAAGCGCCAGGCTCACCCCGAAATTGCGGGGTTCACTAACCTCCTCAAATTTCCACTGGATGAATTTCAGCAGCAGGCTTGTCAGGCACTAGCTGAAGGTAAGGGCGTTTTGGTTGCGGCTCCAACCGGCGCTGGCAAAACCATCGTTGGAGAGTTTGCCATTCACCTGGCCATCGAAAAGGGCATGAAGGTTTTCTACACGACGCCTATCAAAGCACTGAGCAATCAGAAGTTTTCAGAGTTGGTGGCGCGCTATGGCGACGACCGAGTGGGGCTGCTGACCGGAGACACCAACATAAACGGCGATGCGCAGATCCTGGTGATGACAACCGAGGTTCTTCGCAACATGATCTATGCCAACTCGGATGCCCTGATGAGCCTCGGTTACGTGATTATGGACGAGGTGCACTATCTCGCCGACCGATTCAGGGGCGCGGTCTGGGAAGAGGTGATCCTGCACCTCCCTCGCGACGTAAAGATTGTGTCACTGAGCGCAACCGTGTCAAACGCCGAGGAGTTCGGAGCCTGGCTTGACGAAGTGCGCGGAGACACAGCGATAATCGTCTCCGAAATTAGGCCCGTTCCGCTGAACCAGCACGTGCTGTTTGGCGATGAACTCATGGAATTATTCGATCCGTCTAATGTTCGAGTCAACCCGGAACTCAGCCAGAGACACGCTAACAAGCTTCGCCAACCGGTGAATAAACCGACTCGCGGACGCCGAGGTTACGACAACAGCTGGCAGAAGCAACAGAGTCGCATCCCGAAGGCCAATAAACCCGAGATCATCGAGATTCTTCAAGACGGCGATCTGCTGCCGGCCATCTTCTTTATCTTCTCCCGAGCCGCCTGCGAAGCAGCCGTGAAGGAGTGCGTTCGCTACGGACTTCGGCTCACCGATAACGAGCAGCGTCGAGAGATTCGCCTGCTGGTCGAAGAAAAGTGCTCCAACATAGCCGATGAAGACTTAGCGACGCTGGGTTACTTCGAATGGCTCAACTCGCTCGAGCGCGGAGTTGCCGCGCACCATGCGGGGATGCTGCCAGCCTTCAAGGAGGTTGTCGAAGAGCTTTTCCTTCGCAAGTTGGTAAAAGTTGTCTTTGCCACCGAAACCTTGGCCCTTGGAATCAACATGCCCGCCCGCACGGTTGTGCTCGATCGACTCGACAAGTTCAACGGTGAAGGTCGTGTGCAGATAACGCCCGGCGAATACACGCAGCTCACCGGTCGCGCCGGTCGTCGAGGCATCGATGTGCAGGGACACTCGGTCATTCAGTGGGCGGCAAACCTAGACCCTCAGGTTGTTGCCGGCCTAGCATCCAAGCGCACCTACCCGTTGATTTCATCTTTCAAGCCCACCTACAACATGGCAGTAAACCTCGTCGATGCCTTCGGCCAAGACCGTGCGCGCGAGGTACTCGAAATGTCATTCGCTCAATTTCAAGCCGACCGCTCCGTGGTGGGTTTGGCCAAGGGTCTTCGCGACCGCGAGGTTTCGATCTCCGGCTACTACCAATCGATGCAGTGCCACCTGGGCGACTTCGCAGGATACGCCGAACTGCGCCGCGAGATAAGTGACATCGAGCGCGAACTATCGGCGGGTCAGGTTCGACATGAGCGTGGCAAGGACATCCGAGCAAGCCAGGGGAGGGCCTCCAAGGAGAAGCAACTCGCCGAGCTAAGACGCCGCATGAAGCAGCATCCCTGCCATTCTTGCGGAGAGCGCGAGGCGCATGCCCGTTGGGGAGAGCGTTGGCAAAAACTTCGTCGGGAAACCGATGCACTGATGGCACAAATCGAAGGCCGCACCAATCTCGTTGCGAAGACCTTCGACAAAATCTGCCTGCTCCTGAGCGAGCTTGAATACCTCGAAACCGTTGATGGCGAACTTCGGGCCACCGAGTCGGGGCTTAAGTTGGCGCGCATCTACGGCGAGCGCGACCTTCTGGTGGCCGAATGTCTGCGTCATAACGCGTGGCAGAATCTAGACGCCGCTGGTCTCGCTGCGATTGCAGCGGCTCTGGTTTACGAAGCCAGACGTGACGACGAAGAGAACACTCCTCGCATTCCCAAGGGTGGATTCGAAGCTTCGATGAATACGACCCTGGAGATTTGGGAAGAGATCGAGTTTTTGGCTAAGAAACAAAAACTCACCAAGACCAATCCGCCAGACATCGCGCTCAGCCTTCCAATCCACCGTTGGGCGTCGGGTGCGCGTCTGGATAGCGTGCTCGAGTCTTTTGATATGCTGCCCGGCGATTTCATCCGTTGGACAAAGCAGATCATCGACCTTCTCGAGCAAATAGCTCAAACCGCCGAAGGCAAAGTTGAGACCACAGCGCGCGAGGCTATCGACCGGGTCAAGCGCGGAATCGTCGCCTACTCTTACTTCGGCTAGGTCATAGGCTAAGAGCATGAAGAAGTTGCAAGACGATGTCTTTTTGAGCTCAAGACTTCTCCTGGCAGCCGTGGCTGGAGCATTGAGCTACTTCGCGTATCCTCGACCTAATCTTTGGCCTTTGATCTTCATTTCTGCCGCCGGTTTCTTCATCGCCATTCGCGGAACGACGCTTCCTCGTGCCTACCTCATCGGCTTTGTCGGCGGATTCGCTTTCTTTGCCAGCCAGTGCTGGTGGCTAAGCCAATACCTCGGTCCGGTTCCCCTCGTTGCCCTGTCGATTTCGCAAGCTCTATTCGTCGGTTTAGGTGCCGTCGTGTTTGAGTTGCTGCGCCGCCAAGTTAGCTTCATGTGGGCGCAGGCCCTGATCTTTGCCATCACCTGGACGGCGCGCGAGTGGCTCACCACTCATTTTCCTTACGGTGGATATCCTTGGTCACGCTTGGCGATGTCTCAGGGATATTCGCCACTGGCCAATTGGGTTTACTTTGGAGGCTTGAGTCTTCTCACTTTCGTGCTCGCTCTAACCTCCGCCTATCTGGTCTTGCTAGCGCCAAGGCTTGGCCAGCGCGAAACTAGGCAACGCGCTGTCACCTACCTTGCGGTCTTGCTGGTTACCATCTTTGGCGTTCCAGCCACGGTTCATCAGGTTTCCTCGAGCGATAAGTTCAAGATTGCGGCCATCCAGGGAAATGCCAACGCCGGGTTGTTTGCAAAGACCTATCGTGGTGAGATTCTAAAAAACCACACGGATGTCACCGAGCAGATGGTGCGCGATGGGGCAAACAAGGGTGTGCAGCTAGTGCTCTGGCCCGAGAACGCCTCAGACCTGAACCCGATGTACCACGCGGATGCTGCCAACATTATGAGTAACTTGGTCAACCAGCAGTTGAAAACGCCGATAGCCTTCGGCACCATCACGGCGACTCAGACCGAAATATTCAACTCCTCTCTACTCTGGAAGCCAGGGGAGGGGATTGTCGACCAGTATGACAAAAAGCGGCCAATTCCCTTTGCGGAGTATGTTCCCGATCGCGAATTCTGGAACTCACTGGCTCCCGATTTGATTGGGTTGATATATCGCGGATATGCCTTCGGAACCCGAGACAACTATTTCGAAGTGGAAGGGCACCGTTTCGGTGTTTTGATTTGCTTCGAAATAGCGGTAGACGAGGTCGCGCAAGAAATCGTTGATTCGGGAGCGCAGGCAATCCTCTCGCAGTCGAATAACGCCGACTTCGGCCGCAGCGACGAAGCCTTCCAGCAACTGGCCTTGGCGAGGTTGCGAAACATTGAGACGGGCATCCCAGTGATAAATGCCTCAACGGTTGGCCCGTCGGCAATCTTTGATGCGGGGGAGACCCTGAAGGTCAGTGGGGCTTTCGTTCCGGCTTATCTGGTTGCGGATGTCGGGCTAAAGAAGTCGGACACTCCGGCCATGGGTATCGGCCGAAATTTTGATCTGTTCAACCTAGTGTTGCTTGGTTTCATCGCACTCGGTTTGGCTGCTCGGGCTATTTGGGGCTTCGATTTGAAGCGGTCACTGGCCCGCATGCTTGAAAGAGTTAGAGGATCGAACGCTTGACCGAGCGAACCTCCACTCTGGTGATACTGCCCACCTACAACGAGCGCGCAAACCTGCCGATTGCTCTTGCGAGTCTGTTCGCCCACAACCCCATGGTTCACGCCCTGGTTGTGGATGATTCTTCGCCCGATGGAACCGGAGAAGTTGCCGCGTCAATAGCCGCGTCTGATCAGCGCATCCACGTGTTGACTCGAGCCGCTAAACAGGGGCTGGGCAAGGCGTATTTGGCCGGTTTTGCCTGGGCGTTCGAGCGGGGCTATGAGTTTGTTGTTGAGATGGATGCCGACTCAAGCCACCGAGCACAAGACCTGCCGGCCATGTTGGATGCCGCAAAGACCGCCGACCTGGTGATAGGCAGCCGTTGGGTTAGGGGAGGGGCGGTGGAGAATTGGCCGCTGAGACGGCAAATATTGTCTCGCGCAGGAAACACTTACGCCCGGAAACTGCTTCGATCAAAGATTCACGACCTCACCGCGGGGTTTCGGGTGTTTCGAGCCGAAACACTAAAGACCATAGACCTCGAGCAGATTGCTGCCCAGGGATATTCGTTTCAAGTGGAGATGGCCTGGCGCTTCGAACGTTCAGGGCTAAAAGTGGTTGAGGTGCCAATCACATTCGTAGAGCGGGTGAATGGTGTCTCGAAAATGAGCACAGCCATAGTGCGCGAGGCTCTATGGCTGATTACCCGTTGGGGACTGACCGGCAAATAGATCCGGTCTGAGCGACTAAATGTCGGCTGCGCCTGCCTTGCGGCGAGCGCGGATGTATTCGAGGCGTTCCTGCAAAATCTCTTCAAGTTCTTCGCGGCTGCGACGTTCCAGAAGCATTTCCCAGTGGCTGCGAGGAATCTTCTCGTCGCTTGCATCCAAGACAACCTGCTTGCCGTCTTCAAGAAGCACGGCTTCGGATGGGCACTGCTTGCACTGCCAGGTCTGAGGAAGCTCTGCCTCTGCAGCAAAAACAACGCTGGTTTCGTGGTTGTTTGGGCAACGGAACAGGTGAGTGGATCGCGCCGAGTACGCAACACCCTTTTCGCTTTCCAGCGATTGAACACCTAGTCGCATTCCGCGCATAGTGGACTGAGCCATTGCATCCTCCTGGATGGTTAGAAAATCTGCCGAATCGGCTTACTGAGCCCTAAAACGCCATCTTGGCGCAAAATGTTCCCGAATCCTCTAGATTCGGCAAACTCTCAGGCTTTATCTAAAAGGCTAGTGCCTAAGTTTGGCAACAGCTACATCGGCACGGTCGGTAACGATTCCGTCTGCTCCAAGTTCCACGAGCTCGTGCATCTTGGCGGCGTCGTTGACCACCCAGTAGTAGACCCTTAACCCAGATGCGGCTGCGAAGTTCAATAATCTCGGATGCGTGAGCGCGAGACCTTTTTGGTCGAATGGAATCTGCAGCGCATCGATCTCGCGGCTCAGGGATCTAAAACCGCCAAGCAAGCCAAGGCGAACACACAGGTAGAGGGCCAAGATCTTGGTCATGCCGGCCGAGGTCGCAACTCTGAAGCCAGCGTCAGAAAGAGCTCTGAGGGCCGTTTTGCGGCGTTTTTCGCTAAACGACGACACCAGCACGCGATCCGCTGCGCTGTGTTTGATGATGGCGGCAACAGTTGGGGCTATGGCGTTGGAGCGTTTGATGTCGATGTTGAACCGAGCGGTGGGCAGCGCTGCTAAGGCTTCGTCCAGGGTTGGAATTTGCGCGGTAGCAGCGTTGAGCTTTCTCAGATCGCTAAGATTCACATCGCAAATATCGCGATTTATCCCAGCGATTCGGGCGAGGTCATCATCGTGAAACAGCACGGCGACGCCATCTGAGGTGGCTTGAACGTCGGTTTCGATGTGCGTCGCTCCAGCCTCGAGAGCGGCCGAGAAGGCTGCGACGGTGTTTTCTTGTATGCCGTCAAGGCACAGGCCGCGGTGCGCAAAAACGTGCGTGCCGCTGGGGGAGAAGTAGGCAAGTTGACTCAAGCCTGCTCCTAACTTTGGCATTGCCGCCCTAGGCTAATCGGGTGCAACTTGCTCTCGATTCTAAGACGCTCATGCGCTTTACGCGCCTGTGGCTCGGCTTGTTCATCTACGGTTTAGGTCTCGCACTGATTGTTGAGGCGAGCATCGGTGTTCCGCCCTGGGATGTCTTCGCGCAGGGTATCTCCAAACAGGCTCACATCAGCTACGGCTGGGCTTCGGTCGTGGTTAGCGCCTTAGTTTTGCTCACCTGGATTCCGCTACGCCAGCGATGGGGTATCGGTACGGTGCTCAACGGAATCTTCATCGGCTTGTTCGCCGATTTCTGGATGAACCTGCTGCCGGAGCCATCCGACTATTGGGTTCAGCTGGCCGCATTCTGCGCGGGTATGGTGCTGGTGGCGTTGGCCACGGGGCTTTACATTTCGGCACACCTGGGCACCGGCCCTCGAGATGGCCTGATGATTGGCACACAGCGCTGGCTGGGGTGGAAAATCTGGCAGATTCGAACCATGTATGAGGGAATCGTTTTGTTGATCGGTTGGGCCATGGGCGGGCAGGTGCGCGAGGGAACACTGATATTTGCCGTGTGCATCGGCTATCTGATGCAAATCTCCCTGCGGTTTTTCAAATTCGTTGACCCTCAGGTGAAGTGATGGTTTCGCCCGGCCAGCATCGACCAACCGCCAGAGTGGTTCTGCACAACCCACTCGGTGAAGTTTTTATGCTCTTGACCCACTTCGATCCGGAGGTTGGCCTGCCGCCGCGCTGGTTGACTCCGGGCGGTGGAATCGACGCTGGAGAATCCGCACTGGATGCTGCCGTGCGAGAGCTTCGCGAAGAAACGGGTCTATCGGTCGCTCCAGCCGATCTGGGTGAGCAACTGTGGCAGACCACGGGGCGCTGGGACTGGGCCGATGGCAACTTTCACACTTACACGGATACATTCTTTCAACTAAGGGTTGAAGGTTTGACAATGGATGTTTCTGGCTGGACTCAAGACGAGATCCGAGACGTTGTCGAGTATCGCTGGTGGAACCCGACCGAACTGCTTCAATCTGGAGAATCGGTGGCACCACATGGGTTAGTAGAGTTCTTGGCCAGCCACCGCTTCTAAGGTTCACAATCTACTGCCGATAATGAACATTATGTCAAGTAGTTTATTTATGTCCACTGCCCCTAATGTTTGACTTTTGGCGTTGTCTGCCGGCCGTTGAGGTTGAGCGCTTAGCTTTGCGTGGCAGAGACCCAGGCAGATAGCTTCTTGGCGGCCGCGCCCGAATCGAGAGCTTCACGTACCTTCGCCAAGGCCTTCTCGCAGCGTTCGTTGAGATTCACCGATGCCTGCGAGGCATCCTTGGCCAGTTGATAGGCAACCACGCCTCCGGCTGCATTCAGCAGCACGATGTCACGAACGGCGTTGAGGTCTCGATCTGGCGTTTCTTTGCCCAGCACCATGCGCGCTACCTGAGCGTTGAAGTGTGCGTCGCCACCGACCAAATCTGCAATCGATGCGCGGGGTAGGCCCAGGTCGGCCGGATCAAGCTCAAATTCGGTCACCTCTCCCCCAGAAACCTGCCAAATATGGCTGGTTCCGGTGGTGGTTAGCTCATCTAGCCCGTCGGCACCGCGAAATACCAGTGCTGTGCGCGCACGAGCCGCCATTTCGGCGGCCATCAAAGGTGCAATAAACGGGTTTGAGACACCGAGCGAGGTGGCGATGGGTTGGGCGGGGTTGGCCAGAGGGCCTAAGAAGTTGAAGGTTGTCGGTACGCCCAGAGCCTTGCGGATTGGCGCTACGTGGCGCATCGCAGGGTGAAAAACCGGCGCAAAGAAGAAGGTGAGCCCTACTTCCCTAAACACATCGGCCACTCTTTCGGGTGAAATGTCTAGACGAACACCCAAAACCTCGAGCATTTCGCTCGAACCGGTCTTACCTGAGGCCGAACGCGACCCGTGCTTCATCACCGGTACTCCCGCTGCCGCGGCCAGTATGGCGGCCATGCTTGAAACGTTTACCGTTCCGGCTAGGTCTCCCCCTGTGCCAACAATGTCAACAGCATCGTTTCCGGTGTCTAAAAGCACACTGTGCTCAAGCATCACATCGACAAGTCCGGCCAGTTCTTCAACCGTTTCACCCTTGGCTCGAAGAGCCATCATGAACGCCCCGACCTGCGCCTCGCTGGATTCGCCCGACATAATCTCGGTCATCGCCCAGGCGGCCTCGGAGCGATCGAGGCTTGCGCCATCGAGCAATTTAGCCAGGATGCTTGGCCAAGTCTGAGCAATCGTCATGCGCACTAGTTTATCGGGCAAAATCCGCGTGTTTACGCGCCAAAATGGCAGATTCCACCTCCTTCGCAGGTTATGATTTAAGCATGTCCTCGACTGTCGCAGCTGGTCAAACAGCCCCCGTGATTAACCGCCCAAGCCCCACTTCAGTGGGCACAATCGTTTGGCTGGGCAGCGAAGTGATGTTCTTCGCGGGCCTGTTTGCAATGTACTTCAGCCTCCGCGCTAACTCCCCCGCCATTTGGGAGGTTGACACCGCGAAACTCAATGTGCCGTTCGCACTCACCAACACCATCATCCTGGTGCTTTCATCTTTCACCGCCCAGTTCGGTGTCTTCGCCGCAGAGCGAATGCAACCTCGGGCCACCGGCCTCTCGCCGGTCAAGTGGGGCATGGTCGAATGGTTCTTCATTTCTTACTTCATGGGAGCAGTATTCGTGGCGGGTCAGGCTTGGGAATATGCCACCCTGGTATCCGAAGGCGTTTCGCTCTCCTCTAACTCCTACGGCAGCGCTTTTTATATCACCACCGGATTCCACGCTCTTCACGTAACCGGAGGTCTGATCGCCTTCCTGCTGGTAATCGGAAAAACCTTTGCGGCCAAGAAATTTGGTCACTACGAGGCAACCAGCGCAATAGTGGTCTCCTACTACTGGCATTTCGTTGACGTCGTGTGGATCGGCCTCTTCCTCATCATCTACGTACTCAAATAGGCGAAAGCAAGAACATGTTTAAGCGCAAACTCAACAACTCAAGGCGCAATCCCCTAACTGCGATTCTCGTAATCGCGGCGGGTCTGATTGTCGCCGGTGGCGGCTACGCAGGTGCTACTGCCGCCGTTTCACACAGCACCGCTGGCGCGTACACGGCTGATCAGGTTACCGAAGGTTCGAAACTGTTCCTCGCCAACTGTGCCACCTGCCACGGAAAAAACGCCGAGGGAGCGAACTACGGACCAAGCCTGATCGGAGTTGGAGCGGCTTCCGTTGACTTCCAGGTAGGAACCGGCCGCATGCCGGGCCAGGCTTCGGGCCCACAGCTCATGAAGAAGCCGGTGCAGTTCACTGCTGAGCAAACCGAAGCCCTCGCCGCCTATGTTGCATCGTTGGCTCCAGGTCCAGCCGTGCCAGATGAAAAATGGACTTCAACCACGGGAAACACCACACGAGGCGGTGAACTATTCCGCATCAACTGTGCCATGTGTCACAACGCCGTCGGTGCTGGTGGTGCACTCACCGAAGGTAAGTTTGCTCCGATGCTAAAGGGCGTCGAGGCTAAACACATCTATGAGGCAATGGTCACCGGACCGCAAAACATGCCGGTCTTCAACGACGCGAACCTCACTCCTAAAGACAAGCAAGACATCATCACCTACCTCAAATACGTCGAGGCTAACCCTTCGGCCGGTGGAGAAGAACTCGGCAGCCTCGGCCCAGTGGCAGAGGGATTATTCCTGTGGCTGTTTGTGTTGGGTGGAATCGTAGCAATCACCATTTGGCTTGGCGCCAAGTCAAACTAGTTGATTTGAAACTCAAGGAGAACAGTAAGTGAGTTCTAAAGGTAAAGACCTCGTGGTAGCCCAAGAGGGTGAACACGAGTATGCGACCGGACTCGCGGTAGTTGCGCCAGACGCGATCAAAGACCCCGGTCTAGAACCGCACCGCGTTCGGATGACCGACAAGAGCGAGAAACACGCCAAGAACGCTGAGCGTCAGGTCACCGCGATGTTCCTGGCTTCCATCGTGGGCAGTGCATTCGCCCTCTGGGCCTACTTTGCCTTCCCTCTTTCGGAGAGCGACCTGGGCACAGTGCGTTCAAACACCCTTTTCCTAGGCCTAGGCATAACACTCGGGCTATTCGGCATCGGCATCGGCGCTGTTCACTGGGCCAAGACCCTTATGCCAGACGCCGAAGTTTCAGAGGCTCGCCACCAAACTCGCGGCAGCGAAGAGACTCGCGCCCGGGCCATCGAAATCATAGACCTGGCCAACCAAGAATCCGGTTTCAGCCGTCGCAAGCTGATTCGTCGCACACTTTACGGAGCGTTGGCCTTTTTCCCACTGCCCGGCATCATCCTCTTCGCAGACCTGGGTCCAAATCCAGCCGACTCCCTGAAGCACACCATGTGGCGCAAGGGAACTCGCCTCACCCGCGACCCTTACGGCACCCCGATCAAGGCCACGGATGTAACGCTTGGCTCGGTGTTCCACGTCATCCCAGAGGGGCTCAACGAGAGCGACCACAAGCTCGAAGAAAAGGCAAAGGCTGCGGTTCTGTTGGTTCGTGTCGAGCCGGAGATTCTCAAGGAATCTGACGAACGCAAGGGCTGGTCGTACGACGGCATCGTTGCCTACTCCAAGATTTGCACCCACGTCGGTTGCCCGGTTGCTCTCTACGAACAGCACACCCACCACCTCCTGTGCCCATGTCACCAGTCGACCTTCGACTTGACCAACGCCTGTGCCGTGGTCTTTGGTCCGGCTTCGCGCCCGCTACCCCAGCTTCCAATCACGGTCGACGCCGAAGGCTACCTGGTTGCCCAGAGCGATTTTAACGAACCTGTCGGCCCTAGTTTCTGGGAGAGAAAAGCATGAGTACCGCTACCGCAAACAAGAAAAAGGGTGGGTTCCTAGCCGGAACCGCTAACTATCTCGACGAGCGCGTCGGCGTTGCCGGCATCCTCAAGGAATTCGGCCGCAAGGTATTCCCAGACCACTGGTCGTTCATGCTCGGAGAAGTTGCTCTCTACTCGTTCCTTGTACTGCTGCTTTCGGGCACCTTCCTAACCTTCTTCTTCCAGCCCTCGATGGTGCCCGTCGTCTACGATGGCGTCTACGGACCACTAAAGGGTGCCGAAATGTCGATTGCTTACTCGTCGACCCTTGACATCTCATTTGAGGTTCGCGGCGGTCTGCTAATGCGCCAGGTTCACCACTGGTCGGCTCTCTTGTTTGTGGCTGCCGCAGGTTTGCACATGCTTCGAGTTTTCTTCACAGGTGCGTTCCGCAAGCCTCGCGAAATCAACTGGGTTGTCGGTTTCGTACTGTTTATTCTCGGCATGGCCGGCGGATTCACCGGATACTCGTTGCCGGATGACCTGCTCTCGGGCAATGGTCTGCGCATCATCGACGGCATGATCAAGGGCATCCCCTTCATCGGCGCATACACGTCTTCGCTGCTGTTTGGCGGGGAGTTCCCCGGTGAGGCCATCGTTGGTCGTCTCTACAGCCTTCACATCATGCTTATCCCGGCGCTGATTTTGGTCTTTGTGGCCGTGCACTTGTTTATGGTGGTCATTCACAAGCACACCCACTACTCGGGCCCTGGTCGCCGTGATGACAACGTCGTTGGTTACCCGCTAATGCCTGTTTACGTTGCTAAGGCCGGTGGATTCTTCTTCATCGTGTTCGGCGTGATCATGCTCGTGGCAGCAACCTTCACGATCAACCCGGTCTGGAGCTATGGAGGTTACGACCCCTCCCCTGTTTCGGCAGGAACTCAGCCCGACTGGTATATCGGCTGGCTTGATGGAGCGCTGCGTCTGGCTCCTACCCACCTCGAGTTCATGGTTGGAAACAACACGCTTTCGATGAATATTCTGCTCCCGATGATCGTCGGTATCGGCTTCCTAGTAGTGGTTGCGCTCTATCCGTTCATCGAAGCCTGGGTAACGGGCGATAAGCGTGAGCACCACGTGCTCGACCGCCCAAGAAACGCTCCGACTCGCACTGCAATTGGTGCAGCCGGAGTCACCTTCTATGCGGTGCTTTGGGCCGGTGCGTCAACTGACTTGATCGCCACGCAGTTCAAAATGTCGCTCAACCAGGTTTTGACCAGCATTCAGATCCTGCTGATTATTGGCCCGATCTTGGCTTACATCATCACCAAGCGCACGTGTCTGTCGTTGCAGCGCAAAGACCGTGAAATCGTGCTACACGGCCGTGAAAGCGGCCGCATCATTCGAATGCCTAACGGCGAGTACGTCGAAGTTCACGAACCGATGAACGAGTACGACCTCTACAAATTGGTTGATTTCAAGAGTTACCAGCCGATGTTGGCTCGACCAAACGACAAGGGAGTAATCACCATTCGTTCACGTATTCGTGCCAAGTTGTCTAGCTTCTTCTTCGAAGAGCGCGTGCAACCGGTAACCGCTACCGAACTTGAGGCAGCTCACGACCACAAAGAGATTCACTAGCAACTAGCTAGAAAGCCTCACCCGTTCAAGACGGGTGGGGCTTTTCTTTTAGGATGAGTGAGTGTCTTCACTCTATGCGTTCATCGCAATTTGCCTAGCCATGTCGATCGGCGCGATGAGCCCCGGGCCGAGTTTTGTGCTGGTGGCCAAGACCGCTCTCTCGGATGGCCGAAGGGTTGCCACAATGACTGCTGTTGGCATGGGAATAGCCGGAGGTGTTTATGCGCTATTGGCTGTGTTCGGATTGGCCTCGGCGCTGGGCAGCCTGCCCATCATGTACAACTTGATTAGATTTCTAGGCGGCGCATACCTAGCTTTCATTGCCTATTCGATGATTCGGCACTCAAGCGAACCGCTGCCGGCGAGCGTGCACTCCCCCAAGTCAAGCTCGGGTTTCTTACAGGGATTGGTTACACAGTTAGGCAACCCCAAGACCGTTGTGGTTTACGCAAGTGTCTTTGCCGCACTCATGCCGGCAAAACCTGACGCCTGGCTCCTGGTAACCCTGCCGATAACCATCGGAGCCATCGAAACCGGCTGGTACCTGTTGGTGGCCACGCTCTTTGCCAATCCGTCGGCTTCGGCCATCTATGCCAAGCGCAAGACTTTGATTGATCGCCTAGCGGGTGCAGTGATGCTATTGCTCGCGGTCAAGCTGCTGTTGCTGTCCTAAAGAGAAAGCCGACTCAAATCGAGGTGACGGCTCTCTTAAAACTGCTAAAAACTAGTGCGCGAAGTGCCCGCGGCTGTGCTCAAAAACGAACCCGATGATGGCAACCAGCGCTAGTGGAACAGCGATGAAGAACAGCCACCAGCCAACTGCCAGAGAAGCGAACGCGGTGGCTCCGAATAGCCCGAGGAAGAAAGGCCACCAAGACCATGGGGCGAAGAAGCCGATTTCGGCCTCACCGTCCTCGATGTTGGCATCCAAGCGGTCTTCGGAAACCGGTCCTTGAACTCGTGCGGTCTTAGAAAGATAGAAGGCAATGAATCCAGACATGAAGACCAGCATGCTGATCGCGGCTGTTCCGATAACTTCGAAGTCGCCTGTTGGGCTTGCAATCTTGCTCCAGATGAAATAGCCGGCCGCGGCTACAACATAAAACACGGTGAGAATCCAGAAGAGTCTTGCGTTAGTGCGCATCTGGGCTAGCCCTTCGTTGCAGGAGCTTTGGCGGGCTTTGGCTTGGCCGAAGCCTTAGCCTCTGCAGCCGCGAACTCTGGGTGGTTTAGATCGAAAGCGGGCGATTCGGAACGAATGCGAGGAATCGAGGTGAAGTTGTGGCGTGGAAAGGGAGTTCCGGTTGCCCATTCGAGCGAACGTCCGTAACCCCATGGGTCATTGAGGGTGGTCTTTTCGCCCCTGCGCCAGGTGATGTAGACGTTCCATAGGAATGGAATCATCGAGATTGCCAAGATTGCCGCACCAATGGTGGAAATCAAGTTCATTGGGCCGAAGCCGTCTTCGGGCAGGTATGTCGCGTAGCGGCGAGGCATACCGATGATTCCCAGCCAGTGCTGCACCAAGAAGGTCGTGTGGAAACCAATGAACAACAGCCAGAAGTGAATCTTGCCTAAGCGCTCGTTGAGCATCTTTCCGGTCATCTTTGGGTACCAGAAGTAGATACCGGCGAACATGGCGAAAACAACCGTACCGAACACTACGTAGTGGAAGTGGGCAACCACGAAGTAGGAATCGGAGAGGTGGAAGTCGAGGGCTGGCGACGAGAGGATCACGCCGGTGAGACCACCGAAGATGAATGTGGTTAGAAAGCCGATCGACCAAAGCATGGGGGTTTCGAAGGTTATCGACCCCTTCCACATGGTGCCAATCCAGTTGAACACCTTTACACCGGTCGGCACCGCGATGAGCATCGTAGTGAACGCGAAGAACGGCAACAGCACTTGACCGGTGACGTACATGTGGTGAGCCCACACGGTCATCGACAGAGCAGCAATTGCGATGGTTGCGTAGACCAGGGTCTTATAGCCAAATATCGGCTTGCGGCTGAAGACTGGGAAAATTTCGGAGACGATGCCGAAGAACGGCAAAGCCAAAATGTAAACCTCCGGGTGACCAAAGAACCAGAAGAGGTGCTGCCAGAGCATTGGCCCGCCATTGGCTGGATCGAAGATGTGGGCGTCAAACCGACGGTCAGCTCCGAGGGCAAACAGTGCTGCCGCCAGTGGAGGGAAACACATGATTACCAGAATCGAGGTGACCAGGGTGTTCCACGTAAAGATTGGCAGACGGAACATGGTCATACCGGGTGCGCGCATCGTGAGGATCGTGGTGATGAAGTTGACACCACCCATGATGGTTCCGAAGCCGCTCAGAGCGAGACCGAAGACCCACAGGTCTCCTCCTAGTCCGGGCGAGAAGGTGGTGTTCGAAAGCGGAGCATAAGCGAACCAACCGAAGCTGGCTGCACCCTGCGGGGTAAAGAATCCCGCCACCGCCACGAAGGAGCCGAAGAAGTAGAACCAGTAGGCAATGGCGTTCAAGCGAGGGAACGCAACATCCGGCGCACCGATTTGAACCGGCATAAGGATGTTGGCGAAAGCCGCAAACAACGGGGTTGCAAACATAAGCAACATGATGGTGCCGTGCATGGTGAACAGCTGGTTGTACTGCTCCTTGCTGGCAACAATCGAAAGACCCGGGGCGGTGAGCTGAGCACGGATGACCAGTGCCATAACGCCGGCGATGAGGAAGTAAATAAACGAGGTGATTAGGTACAGGTAACCGATCTTCTTGTGGTCGGTAGTGGTAAGCCAATCAACGAGAATCTGACCCTTTGACTTTTTTGCCTGCGTGCTTTTGGTCTGTGTGGTGTTGGTCATAATCTATTCCTGTGCTCCTGGGTTGTCGCCTGGAAGGTTGCTGTTTCTAACTAGGTCGAGCCCGAGCTGACCGGTTTGACCCTTCGCCGCTAGGTCGGTGAGGTAGCTGGCATACTCGGCTTCACTTACCACGTGCACGTTGAACAACATAAGCGAGTGAGACTCGCCACAAAGTTCGGCACACTTTCCGGAGAACCAACCCTCTTTGGTTGGGGTGAAGTAGATGTGGTTTAGGCGACCGGGGAACATGTCTTTCTTGTACAAGAAGTCGACAATCCAGAACGAGTGGATGACGTCACGCGAGGTGAGCTCGATTTCGACAGACTTGTTTACCGGCAAGACAAGCACCGGAATGGCCGGGTCTTGGCGAGTCTTGTAGTTTTCGGTGCCGGTGAACTGCGACTGGATGCCCGATGTGTAGACGTTCGCATCGACGTAGTTGAAGTCCCATGACCACTGCTTGCCGATTACCTGGATGTTGACATCGGATTTGACCGGCTGCTCAATGGCTGCCATGTCGCGGGCGGTGAAGGCGAAGAAGCCGATCACAAGAATTAGAGGGACGACCGTGAATAGGGTTTCGATCGGATTGTTGTAACGAATCTGCGCCGGCATACCGGTTTCACCCTTGCGGCGGCGATAAACGATGATTGCCCAAATCATGAGGCCCCAAGCGATGGCACCGATGGCCCAAAGAACAGCCCAAGAGCCAACCCAAAGGTCGGTAATGCGCTGAGTGTGATTCGTCGCTCCCTCAGATTTTTCAGGCAGCAGGCCCAGTTCGGCTTGCTTGGCTGAACAACCGGTTAGGAACATTGCGAGGCTGGCAAAAACCGTTGCCGCTACTCGACGAATTGCACGCTTTGAAAGCACAATCGACCCTTCAGATATCGAATCGTTACTTGTCAATCCTACGCTCGATTCGCTGGAAAAATCGGTGATTTAGCCGAATACACGGGCGAGTATTGGCCTTAAATGGCAAACGACCCAGGATTCGGCATTTGAGCCCCTGGGTCGCCAGCAGAGAGCGAGTTTTTAGCTAAAGGAGTCGCCGCAGGCGCAGGTGCTCTGCGCGTTTGGGTTGTCGATCGTGAATCCCTGCTTCTGAATGGAATCTTCGTAATCGATCGAAGCTCCGTCTAGGTATGGAACCGATTTCATGTTGACAACCACTTCGACACCGTCGAATTCACGAACAGCATCAGATTCTTCAAGGATTTCGTCGAAGTAAAGCTGGTAGATGAAGCCTGAGCAGCCACCGGTTTTTACGTCGATGCGCAGGCGAAGGTCGTCTCGACCCTCGGCGGCAATCAGTGCGCGAACCTTCTCGCGAGCACCTTCGCTGATTTCAACATTGTGGGCAAGGGTATCTGTCATTTTTGCTCCTTCTAACTCCGGTTACAAGTTTAGTTCGGCCGTGGCTATTCCCGAATCATTTGTGGGTAGATAGCTCGTTCGCACCGATTAGCATGAGCGCTTCGGCCACCATCGCACCGCGCAGAGTATCCAGGTGCACTGATTCGTTGGGACTGTGCGCTCGGCTGTCAGGTTCCTCAACACCGGTCACCAGAATCTGGGCTTGCGGAAAAACCTCGGTGAGATCGGCGATAAACGGGATGCTCCCGCCGATGCCGATGTCGACGCTTTCATTCAAGAAGGCTTGGCCCAAGGCATCCTTGGCTAGCTTGAAGGCCCAACCATCCGAATCT
>Ga0214921_10003754_pt1 | contig 22961 bp, 11 predicted proteins | sample LL1505_MetaG_FD_177992 | JGI IMG/M metagenome (GOLD analysis project Ga0214921, IMG submission 177992) | Freshwater microbial communities from Lake Lanier, Atlanta, Georgia, United States - LL-1505 | ecosystem: Environmental > Aquatic > Freshwater > Lake | place: USA: Georgia | collected... | reverse complement strand
ATGCAAAAAATATAGCACTTAGAACATTTGATAATACTAATGTTACTGCATTTATTCATCACAATAGTTCACCTGGGACACCGACACAAGATGAAATAAATTTATTGTACAATTACTATTCGTTTATTAATGATGTTTTGCCAACAGCACTTTTATTTGTCAATCGTAAAAATTATGGTATTGGTAATGGAAAGCATTTTGATGGCTCAGATGATCCGGCAGCAAAACCATATGCGATACCATTTGCAGCCGCAGAACAACCGAGTGAAGGGTCAGATTTTAATAGTCCTCTCTTAACAACTGCATTGACAATTCTGGCATATAAATTGAACAAAAAACAACTTCCTAAATTTGCACTAGATAAGCTGTTACATTATATTTCAACATCATACAGTGCAATTCCACCCCAATCGCGTGCATATAATGAGCTCTCAATTGCACTTGTAGATATATTTGGTGGCATGCAAAGAGTGGATGTATTTATTAATACACTCAATGCGACAAATAGTGAATTGCTAAAATTATCATCCAATGATGTGATTGTAAAGTTATTTTGTAAATACTTATGCAGTGGTATTAAAATATCAACAATTCAGGATAGTGTGGCTGGTATTGATCTTATAATGGCATCCAACAATAGATATAAATCTGGATTTACAGGTACTCCAAATATGCCTAAATTCTACGATAATACAGGTGATAATACTGGTATAAGTGATGTTGCAATGGGTATTAAAACATTAAGTACAAAAACAGTCGATACAATCAAAACTGCTATGGAAGAATCTGATGTATTAGTTATTGGTGACAAATTAGATGGCAATTCACAAGAATGGTTGTTATATGATGCATTAAAAGCATGTATAGTAACACATCCAACATCATATCATGGTGTGCTTATAGATATTGGGGCAGTTTTAGTTGGTATGGATGCTTATGATGTATTTAATTTAATTAAAAAGGTAAGACCGTACAATACACAATTGAAGCGCTTTATATTTTGGGATAAAGATGATATTGCAATGGTAATTGATAATGATAATCACACCAGGCAATGGGATAGACAAATGCCTAAAAAAGGTGATAATGATACTTTTTATTATTATGATAATCAGCACATTGTGGGTACCGATGCAAAAATTCCAGCAGATTTTAGAGGACTTGCACTAATAGGAAAAACAAGTCGTTATCGTGATGTTGTTCAAGGTATATTCAGGATGAGAAAACTAACAAAAGGACAACGCGTTACATTTGTTGTTCCGGAAAAAGTCTCCAGATATATTAATGACAAAGTGACTAGTTATGCAAGAAAAGATATACATTCGGGAACAACAACTCTTGATGATATTAGACAAAAAGTTATTGGAGACGGCCGATTTCCAACAATACTAACATCACATGGTCCAACACTATCTGGCGGTGCAGAAACACACAAATTGGACACAGTTCGATCAATGGCAAAAACACTTGTTGGGCAAATGGATGAAATCACAAGATTGCAAAATCTATTGGGTTTCACTAATGGTACATCCAGTCGTCAATCCACACTTTCACTGATTACTGATTTTACAAATAGTTTATTGGGTGCTTTTATTAAAAACTCCAGTGCAGATGACACTTCTATTTTATTTATATTATCATCAACTATTGGAAATATTTTAAATCATGAGATACTAAATTATTTTGCGGATACCAATAATATTAATACTATACCAGATGATAAACTACAAAACCTTGTAGGTGCATTTACTAATGTTGTATCAAATTTACCAGAAGAAGTTGTCAAATTATCGAATTACCATGAATTTACTGAAAGTTTGATTTCTGGTTTTGTTCCTAAGGGAACCACTGAGATGGGCGCGCTCTATCGTTCATTACAATTTGTAATACCACACAATCCTACTTATGTTCTTGGACTTATGATAAAATGCGCACAATTATTCAGTTCTGACCCAGCCCCCAGCATCGTCTCTACCATGACATTATCTGACTTATACGATATATTTATTTTAAAACCTGATTATCTAATGAAACAAATTGTTATAAATGATATGATGTTTTTATTACCTAAAACTATTAATGAACTAAAAATACTGTTTACAAATTTAAATACGCTGATCAACTCACTCCCACAATATAAGTTGTTCAATGATGTGCGCAATGCATTACATGACAAAATAAACAAACAACATCCTCATCCGGTGGGGATTATAAATTTTTGTAAGGATTGGGTCAATCTCACCACATTTCACAACTCCTATGATCAGGACAAAAAATATCAATATAAACGATCAGACCCCGGATGGTTTGACACCGATATGGTGGGAATTCATAAAGCAAAGGATATCACTAGAATTGATTCATTAGAGCTCATCACATTATTTAATCAAATCCCGGATAGTAGTGGTGTTGCACAATGGAATCAAATATATAGCGATTTAAAGTCCATCGAAACATTAGATTCCTATTTACATAGGCCTAATATAAGTATAATGACGTACTATAGCGAGATATTCAGAAAATATATCAGAGCCCTGACAAATCTAAAAAATAGTTTTATTGATGATTTAAATGTGAGAGATTATACAATAGATGAACATGACTTTGAAGGATTAATAATGGATATGATAAAATTGCGCACATGGTTTGAAATTGAAGAAAGAGAATTTATTGAAAGGCAACAACAAACAATGAAAATACATAATGCTCGAGCACTCACACGGAAAATAATACAAAATAGGTCAAGCAGTGTGTCGTTTTCAAGTGACGGCATTATGTATTCACGTACAGGTATATCACCAAAACCATTTACGTGTTTCAATACATTTAAATATCCGAATGTAGATAAAATAAACATCATTAAATACTTACAATCTGGTACACAGGCATTAATCGATGAAATGAATGATATTGCCCTGCTCATTACAGATAGTACAATTACGGACAACCTCAAGATATCACCAGATACACAAATAGTAGCAGGAAGTGTACAACGCGTAACAGTTACTCAAGCGCAACAAGCCGCGATAGGATCTCATATGCATAGTTCTAAGTTACCACCAATATGCTTGGATAAATTTGATGACTTTATTAATAAAGATGCGGTACAAACTTATGGTTCCCCATACTACCAAACTGACATTACATTAGAGGGCAATGGTCCTGGAAAATCCCCGATTTATACAATATCTACTCGAAACATCTTTTATTCACATAATTTGCATACTACATCATTTGATGATAATTCTCTATTCAGAGATACATTTTTTGTACTATATAATCCCACTGATAAACAGATTTTTATAATTACCACATTGGAAGGTTTCAAACTTTTGGATAACATGATGCACAATAAAAAAGATAACATATACATATTCGACACACTCGGTAATTCCTATTGGAACTCAAATAAATCTCCACAAAAAGTATTGAAACCAATCATCCAAATAATAAATAAAGGAATGTTTCCCTTCAAACATATGTCAATAAGTGATTATAAAACACTCTTTACTACAACTATTCCCGATAGATTGCAATATGACATATTGCAATATGACATTCAGATTCTTTTATCAAATGCATTAACCAGCGGAATTCACACTGAAATTCACAAGAAATTCGCAACCTTTTACACCGAATATATAAAAAATTATGACACATTGTATCCAATTCTCATAAAGTGTCTGAATTATACAAAAGATTCTGATGCAACATGTGATACGCATGTTAATCGCATATTGTCAGAAGAAGAAAAGATTGCCAGATTTGCACCAGACCAAAAGATCCTCATAAAAGATATTGTTAATCTTCTAACATATGAGAGAACAGAATGTAGTCCTATCATGTCTGGTGGTGGACACAGAAATACAAGAATTATTAAATTAGCCAACAGACTATTTGTTTTTTAAAATAACTATTTATTAAAAACTAATTGTGTCTAATAAATAAAATTTATGATGAATAGATATCCTTCTTTGTTCTAATTCTTGGTGCAATACACATTGCCATCAATTCGTGCAACAATAACTTGAATGCATATGGAATAATAATTTTACTAATTTCCGTATAGTTGCTGCATGCTTGGCAATAATATATATCATCGTATTGTGCAAAACTCTTTCTATCTCTTCTATTTGCTCTTTGAGCAAACAATCCACATCTATCACACACAAATGTAGCATATGCATCAGAGTTATCCAATAACTTTTCTTTAATAAATTTGGCAAGACCATGAGCACACAGAGCATCTCGTTCCATTTCCAAAACTTAACAAGTATGTATGACACACTTGTCGGCATAACTCATAAAATCATTTCAGAAACACATTGTTCCTGCGCAGGAAATGACTCACTCGTTATACCTACCTTTTCAGGCAAACTGGACTATACCTTAGGCACATCACCGAAATTTGTTAGATTTCTAGTGCCCACAACCGTCTAGTCTCTGAACCTTCTCCATATCCTAACATAACGGACTTAGGAGCTTGGCTGCGGATTGACCCTATTCTTCGACTTTTTACCTTTCAAAATGCTGTTAACATTTTCCATCAATAAGTTTCCCTATTGACTTGGTATCGAAGACTTGCATTATGTGTTCCTTAAAAATCAATATTATTCAGTTTCTGATTCGCTTTCTTCATTTGTATCCTCATCCGATGAACCACTGGATAAATCATCTGACGAGTCGTCTGTATCATCACCATCAAATGATTCACTGGATGACTCATCTGATGAGTCGTCTGTATCCTCATCCGATAAACTGCTAGATGAATCATCTGTATCATCACCATTAAATGATTCACTGGATGAGCTATCTGTATCATCACTATCAGATGATTCACTAGACGATTCATTTGATGTATCATCTGTATCATCATCTGATGACTCATCTGACTTGTCACCGGAATTTTTGTCGGATGGTTCAACTAGTGGTCCAACAGTTTGATCACTAGGTGACTCAACAGATGGCTCACTAGATGGTTCTACAGATGGTTTAACTAATGGCTCACTAGATGGTTCTACAGATGGTTTAACTAATGGCTCACTAGATGGTTCTACAGATGGTTTAACAGTTGGTTTAACACATGCACTTATACTGTGTTGACATGCTTGTTTATTTGCAAACGTTTTTTTGGGGAAGTACCTATCTAACAACTGATCGACATGAAATGCTTTCAAATTCTTGTCAACCCATAGGACCACCTTATTTTCATGTACATCTGCAAAAGACATTGTGCAAGTGTCAAACACAAAACCATTGGGCATAATAATGTATTCTGGATTTTCGACCAGTTTTTTTCCCAATGATAAGTCATATGTTACTTTAACCAATGTTTTCATTGAAGTGTGCGAATCTAGTAACTGAATACTTATCCAGATATATTGATTTTCATTTTTTTTTACACATAATAACAGGTGTTTCCCGCAATTTGGTTGTGTTGCCTACTGCGCGTAGACTAGCAGTAATTTGCATTACCACTTTTGGGCAAAATGGGTTTACCCAATCGGAGACCACCCTCGCGTGATCTCCCTTCTGGTGCTTGTCTTGTGAGAAGTGTTCTTGGACCTCTTGCGCGACTGTTACCTGTCCAACAGGCTTTTCCATTTCTTCGTACATAGAATACCTCTGACGGTACTTCTAGACAGAACACTGGTTTATTGTAATCTTTAATTATTTCTTCCACTTGTTCAGAATCTTCATTATTAACTTCAAATATTCCTTCACATGTGTTGTCTACTGACGTTTGATACTTTTTCATTTTACCAATAATATCTTTGGCAAGTTCAAAACCAAAATTATTATCATTCTCAGAAACCCACATGCGATGTTCCGGTGTTACCATCAAGTCAATCTGTTGGGTTTCAATATGATACATGTCTCCCTTGTAATCAGGGTAGTACAACAAGTTTGTAGGATTTTGGTAAACTAATTTGTTGTCTACTAAACAGGCCACCTTATCTTTCATTGATAGCTCATCATAAGTCTTCCATCCTTCTTCTGTTAACACTTCATGATCCATGGATAGACAATGGATCTTATCCTCGACTAAATGTTTCAAACGTTGATAATATGTTGGACCTATAAAGATCATTGTTTTCATTCTTTCTCCAGTCATTCCATTGTACATATATTCACAGCCATTCTCATTGTATCCCAGACTCTTCAATCGGGCTTTGACAGCTTCGATATTATGTTCCTCGAACGGCGTGCCGTCTGCATCCATGCCCTCCAATGCTGCAACTTTCCCGACGAGGCATTCGACTAGTTGTCCGATAGTCATACGGGATGGAATTGCATTGGGGTTTAGGATGATGTCGGGCTGTATGCCCCGCTCTGTGAACGGCATGTCTGCACCTTGTAGGAGGATCCCTATTGTGCCTTTTTGCCCATGTTGGCTGTTACATGACCATACGGGGACCTTATTTCTTCGCACGTAAATTACTCCCTGTGTATCAAGTGCACCATCTAGTTCTTTTAGAGGGCCATTACCCATAACTGTACAACAGTATACTTTTCCCTTGTACTGAACCCAGCTGTCATGCATTTGTCCCTTGTATTTGTTTTTATTGACTTTTGGTTCAAGCTGTGTCTCAATAATAGCCATTCTATACGCGTCAGTAGTTGATGTTATTGTTTCACCCATTCTTTCTCCTTTTACAATAGTGGATGTGTGTCCAGCCTCATATTTGACGGCAATATTAGTTGCATAACCAGCATGCAAACATAATCTTTGGAAATCATTTGCTAATTTTGTAGATGATGTATCATATCGACGTGTTGAACATTTTTTCATCTGATGACCATCTCCTAACATCATGCCGTTGATCAATACTCTGCATTCACGTTGAGTTAATCCCCACACCCATTTAGGTAAAAATTTATTAATTGCACCCACACTGAATTGACCCATATATGTGGCCAGTTGAATATCATTAATGCAAAATATATTTTTTACGTGCTCTGATGGACGACCCTGATTTTCACAAAGTTTAAATCCCATTATTTTACAACATTTCCGTAAACTATCTTTGACTCTTTGCTTGTGTCCGGCAAATGTAGTTGTTCGTTGATGCTTCCACCCTTCTGCCATCCAAATACCAAAGAATTCTAGCCATGCATCCAGATTCAAAAGTTTAGCGGGTCTATCATTCCACTCTGGCAAAACAAACATGCCATTTTTAAATTCAGCATATTTACTCTTATCAGGCACATATATTTCAGCATTCTTCTTGTAAAACACTGTCTGTCCATATATCTTATTTGCAGTTTCAATTCTAAATCCTTTTGGTCCTCGTCTGTTAATATACATCCTGTGATTAGGTGTAACGACCAAATCAACTTGATTACTTTCAATCTTGTACATTTTTCCATTATAATCATATGATTGAATAACTAATGGATCTTGATAAATTAGTTGTTTTCCATTGATTAAACTTGCCACCTTGTGTGCCTTAGTCAAATCCTTGAAAAAGATCCATCCCTTATCAGTTAGTACTTCTGTTTGATCATCATAACAACAATTACCGACCCATACATTCTTTTTATTTTGTCTCACCATGAAAACATGTGATGGAACCTCCAGACAATACACTTTTCCGTCATAATCATATAATTCTTCACTTTGTCTAACATGTGTACCCTCAACATCATAATTAATTTGTGGATCATTATTTATCTTCAAAATTTGCACATAATATTTATCATCTCTTGTGTCAATTAGACCACTGTATCCTGAGTGAACTGCTAATTTCATTATGTCATCAGCTAATTGTCTAGACACAGTCACACAAGATTCTGCATCTTTTTGTGTTACATCACCTGCCAACAGACATTCTAATAATAATCTTGATTGACGCTGATTAAGTTCCCACACCCATTCTGGCAAAAATTTGGCTGATGCCTCAACATTCAATGGCTCAAATTCTTTCATTATATTTTCATCATCACACATAGTTCCATCAGCAATGAAAATACCGAGCAGCTCAATAAATGCATCCATATCATACTCCTTACCATTAATAATCTTGGTTTTAACATCATCTCCACTCTTCAGACAATCTTTCTTAAAGTGTACACGTTTGCCAATTACCTTGGAAGCATCAATTAATTCAAATTCTCTGTGATCACGTTTCTTGACATATAGTTGATGATCAGTTGTCACGTCTAAATCCACCTGTTGAGATCTGAGTTTGTACATTTGTCCTGCATAATCACGTTGGAATGTGTTCAATGGATGCACATATTGGATTTCGCCATTGACCAATGTGGCAACTTTATGAGTAACCGTGACATCAGCAATCCCAATCCATCCCTTATCTGTTAAGACCTCTGCTTCTTTCGTCAAGCAATATTTATCCCCAATCCTAGGTATTCTCTCAGATCGAACCAACATCTTTCTAATCTCATAACCATCCTGATTTTGAATTCCAATGCACACCCTGTCAACAACACCTGGTGCATGCATCTTGTAACCCTCAGAACTATCCTTGAATTGTTTGCCCGTATTGTTAGCATCTGAAATTGGCGTTACTTTGCCCATCAAAACATCACCATTAACAACAACTGTTTCTTCTGGAACAAACCCACGATCATTCAATTTATCATATGAAACATCCTTCTTGCCCAAAATCTTGTTTGGATCTGGTTTCATGAATATATCATCCTGGGATGTGGACTGATTCTTTTGCACTGACACAATGTATTTCTTCAGATACATACCTCTGAACTTACCTCTCTCAATGGATGTTCTGTTGAAAATCAATGAATCTTCCTGATTGTACCCTGTGTATGTTGCAATGGCCACAGTTGTGTTTGTTCCTGATGGCAAGATTTGAGAATTTGTGTATTTGCTTGCTCTTGTTGTAACCAATGCCTTTTGTGGACCATACAAAATATAACTGATATCAAATCTCAAGCCATAATTAGTGGCATACAATCCAAGTGCCTGTCTACCCTGAGAATACTGGAAAATGTTTCTTGAACCAGGATTATGATCACAGAATGGAATACCTGCTGACAACTCACCCAATAACAATGATGGATGAATCTCACAATGTGTGTATTTCACAAAAAACATTTCATCATATCTGTTATCACAATGTTTGGATTTAACATCTTTAACCTTCTCAATAGATTCCTTGGCTCTGACTCTCATTTTTTCCACTTTTGCCATAGTGTCGGCCACTATTACATAGGGTTGAAGTTCCATATCAATATACTCAATAACACCCTGATACTTAGTTAAGAATTCTTCCCATTCTGTCACTTTTGTACCCTTATTAATTTTGTTCAATGATATTGATTCTATATGTTTCTTATTGAGTTGGACAACATTATCAACCACCCTCAGAACCGGTCTGACCAATCGTCCGCTATCACAATATACTCTAAGTTCACCATCCTCATGATCGGCGACAAGTGACACATTCTTTTGATCAAATTCACCAGACAATCTCATTTGTTCTATCTGGGTTTCCAATTCAACATATTTATCTGTTGTGCCAATCCAATCACCATTCAAAAATACCTTGTAAGTTGTATGTTCTCTCAGTTTTCTGGCTGGCGTATCACTGACCCTTGTTACCTTGCCATATAGGTAATCTTTGAGTATGCTGTATTGATCGCGCGACATGATTGTTATGCTTCCGACTAGCGATAAATGCTTCGTTAGGCCTACTTTACTGTGCTCTGGCGTCTGCGAAACGCAATTGCTTGATATGATACCATTTGCTGTGAACGTGTGTGTATCAAAACGTGTCGTAAAATCATATACCACTTCTCCCTCCAACTTCTTGATCGAACCAATAGGAACTGCCAAATTCAAATTATCTATGTAATACTCAGATTTGAACTTGTCATACTTCATAACATCATCATCTGTTTCGCGCGGTACAGGACACTTGTTCTTGGACAAATTTTGACGAATACGTTGAATGAACTTTAATTCAATACCTGTTAATTTTTGAATTTCTGCGGGTGTTTTCTTCTCTTTGGTCAATCTAATAATTTCATCATATTGGCTTTGTTTTTCTTCTGCAAAAAGTGTCTTGTATTTAATGTACTCAATTGGTGCAGCAGATGTTCGTCTCTTTTCATTGCAATATCGATAGCCAATGATATCGGCATATCTAGCAATGTTTTTATAAGTTACACTAAAACTAACATATACTCTGATTTTATCTTCTGTGTCGGCTTTGTATGTTCCAACATTTGATTCAATACCAAATTTTTCAAACATATTTTTAATGTCGGTCATATATGCAACTGTGGCATCTTGATGAATCTTAAATGTTGTTTGCTCTGTTCTACCAAGACGAAGTTTAAAATCGGTGACATTATGTTGCATTGATATTCTGCAACCATCACCACCCTGGAATCCGGACAAAAACTCCCTTTGTATTCGCGAGTTGCCATTCTTAATCCATTCAGGTATCCCCCGTTCTTGATCTGTTTTGCGCCCAACAAATGCACCCATCAATTGCAAATAGTATGCAAATTCACCTCCCTTGGTCACACACCAAGTGTTATAAATTGTGTGTTTTCCGTTATCCTTATTGATGAATTTCGTTCTACGTTGTGCAATACTACTTGAACCAAAGCCCAACTTTTGAATATCATCAAAGACATCGAGTGCATCCCTTTCTTCACCAAGATTAAATGATGCACTATACATTTCACTCTTAACTTTACCCTTTGGTTCCTTAACACACACATTACCATCCGTTATACTGGCACCAATCAATCGGGCTGTAATTTCTAAAACATCTTGTTTCAGTTTCCTGTCAATCAAACCTGCAGAACGCAATCCATCCAAATACTTATCATTCTTAACATCACTCGCCTTAATAACAACATCCATCTCCTTATCCAAAGGCAAATACTTTTGAGTATGTCTAACAATAACCTGATCACCTTCTTTCAATTCCCCGGCTTTGACCATCACATACTCTTTACCTTGTCTAGTCAATAATGGATGATCAGATGTGCATTTTAGTTTTCTTCCTGAGATAGTAGTTATTTCCAGAATATCATCGGCCTTTCTTGAAAACCAATTTGTCATTGGTGATGGTATTTCACTCAGATCGTTCTTATAGGTGGTCATCACACTATCACCATTTCTAATGTCCTTAATCAGCTTGACAGTTGCATTATCAGACATCAATATTTCAGTATCACCGGTTACACACAAGAACCCCACAGTCGACGGGTGCAAATGTCTAGGTCCAGTCAGTTTGGCACTCGAAGCATCACCCCCTGGTGCATCTACACGACGCAGAAAACCGATCGTTTGTAAGTATGTCAATCTTTGTAACATTTGGGCAACACCCTGACGTCTAATCCAGTTACCGGTTGACAGAGAAGCCTTCAGACCCTGTTCAATTGTGTTAGGCTTAATATAGTTAATAACATTCAATGGTTTTGTATTGTCCTTGTTTCTGTTATCAAAAAACTTCTTGCACTCCCCAAGCATCTTCTTGAATTGTTGCTTGAACAGTTCAAACATAAGATCACCAGGTAAGTCAATACGTTTGTTAACATAAGAATCACGATCATCGACCACTGCTCTGCCTAAACTGACTTTTAACAACTTGTTAATCATACGACCAATGAAATAAGCCTTATCAATGATTTGACCTTCAACATGGGGCAACAAGCTGTTCTGTAACAAACTCATCAAATGCATTTTCTTTTGAATCAACTTTGTGTCCTTGTCAGTTTCTGTGTAACGACCTAACACTCTCATCTTGGTGATCAAATAATCAATTGCTTCTTGTTGTGTTTGAATTTTTACACCCTTTTCATTCTTGCAATTATCTAGAGTGACTTTGGCTAAATCAACCATATCAATATCATGTTCATCATAAACAGTGTAATTAATAATATCCCTATCAGATTCAAGTCCCAATGCTCTCAACAAAATAAACACATTGATTTCATTCAAGATAGGTGCTCTGATTGTCATGATATTATCTTTTTTAATCTTGATAGCAACAACTTGAGTCATTCCATTTGGTTTATAAGATTTAGAATTAACTTGAGCAATTAGAGATAATGCACCTGAATCCTTCTTAACAAAAACCATTGCTTTGTTTTCAATCATTCTGTCCTGAGCAATAACAACTTTTTCATTTCCATTGACAATAAAATATCCTCCTGCATCATATTCACATTCATTCTTATCCATATTCTTATGTGTTGTCAAACTGCACCATTTTGATCTCAACATCAAAGGGATTGATGCAATTGGAACATTCATTTCAACCTCACCAACTTGATTAACAACACGTTCATTGGTTGCAATATCAATAACATCTTGGTATTGTGTTACATCTGCAATCAATTTGAGAGAATATGTTTGATTCCCATAACGTGCATCAGATGGAAACATAGGTTCAACACCATTTTCCAAAACAGGTTCAAGCACTCGAATCTTGTTAAAACTAAATCTGTAACGATAATAAGTAGTTGATGTCATTGTCTCTGTGAAAACATTATCACCAAATTCTAGAAAATTCTTTACATCTTCCTCAATGAACTTGTTGTAAGAATCATACAAGTGGCGGAAGATATAATTTCTTTTGTTAAAATGTAAATCTGCCAATCTGAAAATATCAGATGTTGTCAAATTGTTAACATCCGATGATTTATGAGATACAATTTCAGTTGACTTATCTTCACCTTGCCTAGACAGTTTTTTAGATGCCTTTTTGACATTAACTTTACTGTGTGACTTTTTGGGCATTTTAGTTAGCTGATCTTTTGGCATAGGAATTATATAGCTATATCTATAATAATCAAATTTTTATGTGATTTCTATATTTAAAAATAATAGCCTTTATTACAAAATATTATTATTTTGTAATAAATTAATAAAGTGTGTTAGCTGCTCAAATTATTATCATCTCTATTCCTGTGTTTCTTATGTTTCTTGTCTTTTTTCTTTTTATGTTTTTTAGACTCTTCTTTTTCAGATGGTTCATCTTCTGTTTCCTTTTTGTCTTTCTTTTTGTGTTTTTTTGGTTTCTCTATTTCTTCATCTTTTTCAGATGGTTCATCTTCTGTTTCCTTTTTGTCTTTCTTTTTATGTTTTTTTGGTTTCTCTATTTCTTCATCTTTTTCAGATGGTTCATCTTCTGTTTCCTTTTTGTCTTTCTTTTTATGTTTTTTTGGTTTCTCTATTTCTTCATCTTTATCATGTATTTTTTCATCTTCTGTTTCTTTTTTATCATTCATTATTTCTTTCTTTGTATCATCCTTTTTTTCTGGTTTGCCACCATTTGCCAGTGCATCCAGTAATTTCCAATCAGATAATTTTTCATTAAATTTTTGTTCTGGTATGTCAACAGTTTGTTTATTGTCATGAACATTATCTTTTTTAATTGCCTCAACATATTTTTTTTGTTTTTCTTTTATTCCCTCAGATACATTTTTAGGAACTAATTGTTTTACATCTTGTTTTGGTTCTTGTATTATTTCTTGTTTGGGTTCCCTATGGTTAGCTAAATCATCCAAGAGTTTCCAATCTGAAATTTTCTCTTTGATTGCCTTTTTAACTGGTTCATCTATTACATTCTTTTTTGTGTCCATTTTCTTTGTATGAAGTGCATCCTCATATATCTGTTTTTTAATTTCCAATCCGGCTGAAATCTTTTTTTTGTGCAAATTTATTCCTTTTGCATGATCTTGATAATTTTTGATTAGATCTTTTATGCTCATTGTTTTAGTTTTTTATCTTTGTAATCCTTTATATTTATTATCTGTGTTTACGTTTGGGTTTTTTATTTTTTTGCCTCAAACTAATTTTTTTCTCTGTCAGATCACCTATTTCACATCCTAGCATATTTTGAAAATCAACAAACATATTATCAAAATTAGTTGTATTATTTTTTGATATATCAATTGGCACTTCATTCATCATTGTCGCAAGTGTATTCAAAAAATCATTTGCCATCTGTGTTTGATTTTCTATTGACATATTGGTCATTGGATTGGTTTCAAATAATAATTTTTCTCCAGTCGTCACATCATGTGTAACAGTATCGGAACCATTACTATCTGAATAAACCAAATCATAAGTAAATCTACCCATTTCACACCAATCATCATATTTTGACTTTATTATTTTAACTATGTACACATTTTGCAATACACTATATAACAATACTGCATTTCTTCCCATAGTGTCAAATACAGATGAAATAAACAGATTGCACCATTCCACACAATTCATAAAATATTTCCATTGTGCACTTTCAATACAAACATTAGTATATTTGACTATTCTATTTTTTATTTTTTGATCATAATGTGTCATAATTATTTCATATTTTTGTGTTATCCATACAATTTTACTATTTATACTCTCAAGTGCTTTAATATCTTTAGTCATTTCAGGTTCACTAGATATACTAGACATTTTACTTGCTAAACTGACACTTTTTTTTATCAATTCAAAAAACATTCTTATTTTTTCCCAATTATTGACAACTGCCAACATTCCCAGACACATGCTAAACCAAAATATACCAAATGTGCCAAACAATAATGTTGTCAGTGATACTAAGATTGATATTATGTGCCATTTTGTAAATGTATTGTAAATTCCATCAAATAAGACAAACAGACTCAATAAATTTAATCCAGATATATAGAACATAAATAAACATAGAGCACCAGCTATCCAGTTAATCATAATAATATAAATTAAATGACAAGTGTCCTTAAATGTTTTAGGGTTGCCAAATAATAGGATCTTTTTTCCATTTTTTTAACATTTTATTTGCTTTGCCAAAATGATCACATGCATTAAATGCTGGATATGTCCTAAATGGTGTTGCTGCTGAATAACCTGATGGATGTGACGATATTGATGCATCATGTTTATCCAAATCAACTAGACACATTTTACCAAATGCATCTTTTCCCCAAACAAGAAAGATCACATTATCACAATTATCTGAAATATATTTGATTATATAATCTGTGAACTTATTCCAAACATATTGATGACAATTTTTATTTGCACTGCCATCAATAACAGTCAATGATGTGTTTAACATTAGAACTCCCTGATGTGCCCAAAATTCAAGATTACCATTGCTGGGTGTTGACATAAGATGGCCATGTTTTTGTAAATTTGCATAAACATTTTTGAGTGAACTTGGAATTGCTACACCAACAGGCATTGAAAATGATAATCCCATTGCCTGGGATACTCTTTTAGTGCCACACATTTCATGATCAAAATATGGATCTTGTCCAAGTATAACAACTTTTAACTTTTTAAAATCTGTTAGTTTAAATGCATTGAAAACTAATTCTGGTTGTGGATGTATCATTATGTCATCACCAGATTCAGCCAAACAGTCTGATAACATTTTATCAACATGAACAAATAGTTTGTCTTCCTTCATTTTATCAAACATAGGTTTCCATGATGATTTAACAGATGAGTAATCAAGTTTGACTTTGTTGTCCGGATAGGTTGTTTTCCATGTTTTGTAATTTGAGTATGATTCTTTGCTGAGTAACATTATATTGATTATTATACATCTGTCATTATATCATCACCATTATACTAATATTTTATCAATTTTTGTTTCAGTAAAACTATTGTTCTGCTTAATTTCTTTTTTATTGTACATGTGATAATATAGTTCCTATCATACAATTAATAAAATAAGAATCAATGCAAATCTATATGAATGTAATTATGAGTCTCATTTGTTCATCATAGTGTTTCACATTGTTTCCTGTTTTATTATTGATATGATGGTACACATGTAACATTCTTACTTTGTTCATCTTGAAAAAAATTGATTATTAACAATCGTTGCAATTGTAATATTGTATACATTGATTTATCACTAAATGTCAACTGATATTGTTCTACCTGATGACATGACACTTGAAATGTGCAAAGATGTGCTAAGATCACCATGTCCTGATAAGTATATGATGAATAAAATTCTTGATGCTGGTGTGGAATTGACTGTTGATGAATGTGCGGCACTGTGTAAAATAGGGGCTGTTGTAAATGGATATGTATTTACTAAATATATGAATTCACAAGGTTTGAAACTGTACAAATTTGTCAATAGTACCAGGAAACACGGTAATCATACATATGTACAAGGATTCAATTATGATGATGTTCCATTTTCACCACATTCACAATGTAGTGCTGGTGGACTGTATTTTTCAGACACACACCAAATTTTGTATTTCTATGGTTACTATGGAAATACAATGCATAGGGTTTTGCTGTATTCCTATTCCAGGGTTTATATTGAGAAGTACAAGTATAAGGCCGATCAATTTTACATTGATTTAAATACCACAATTCCTCTCAAATTTGTGATACAGAAATTAAAAAGAGAAATGCTTGATCTCCTGTACAAATATAACAACACATTAAGGATTATAAATCAACATATTGAGTTTGTTGATTCAAAACAAGTCTCTCCAACGTTTTTCCATAACTGTATATACACTTATTCTTCTAGTTCACGCAACTTGTTCGGATGGACATTCTCCAAAAAATATCACGATGAACAAATACATAAATTCATGCGCAAATTTACCAGTGATCAACTAATTGTTATGGTTAGCGATTACTTACTGAAGTATAATTTCTATACCATTGATTGTTTTCCATATGATTTAATAACGGAAGATTTTTGCGTTAAATTGGTGGAACAAAATTACAAAACATATCCTTACTTACCACCAAATATGTATATTAATTACATTGCGAAGATAAAATCATTTGCCAACTGTGCTCAATATGCATTTGGTACAGTATATTCACCCGAATTTATGACAAAACTTTATGACATCTGCAAAGTAAAAATGGATTGAGCTAGTAAACCTTGAAAATGGTATTACCATTAACAAATTTCCCAGCACCACCAAAATCATGGCATATATCATCTCATTTGTTATTTTTTTATTGAACCTCAAATTATCGATTATCACCACCCACAACAAATTAGAACATTTTAATGTTTCCACTAATAAAACAGATGCATCATTTTTTTGTATTAACCACTGAAAAATTGTTGTTGATACAGTGTAAATTATTCCTGCCATTAAAACAGATACAGCAGCCTTATAAAATTGATCCATGTCATAAGGTAAATCAGGTTTACCATAATATTTGACCATGATTGTAATATCAACCACTATCCAGACAAAAAATGATATAATCAAAAATAATACATTTATAACTGCATTTATTTGTGTTGTTATTGGATCACCAGATATCATTTTTATTTTCCATCTAGTAAAATCTCTGGCTGCAACAATGATAGGTAGCACTGATGCAATTGCAATATAATTATTTGACCATTTTTCTTGGGTTGCTAATAAAAATGTGCCAGTAATAATGAATGAATATGAGATAATTATTTTAACAATCTTACTTTTTGACATATTTTGTTTATTGAAATTCATCAGTGAAAATGTAATTATGATTGAAAGTGATCTAATTGCTGTGACTGTACTTGATACTATCAATAACAACAAAAAATTAAATATATAATATGTCATTACATCGCAACACCCATATATTACACAATAACATAATGTCTTTCCATTACACCATATTTTTACATTATCATAGAGTACCAACCATTGATATAATTTTAACCCAGTGTAATAGCAGGCAATAATAATAGTAAATAATGTCATAATAATACTTGCACCAACTGTATATTCCACAATGTATTGAATATTTTGTTGATTTGATGCATCATCTAATGGATTTAATATTTTTATTGATAATGATGCAATCGAGTGTATGATAACAGTAAACAAAACAATAATTGCTGTTAGTGTAGTTGATATACCTTTTTGTTCTGGTTGATTTGAACTTGAATTTATATCTATTATGGAGTCCTGGCTAGACATTACAATTTTAATAAATAACTGTCTTTGTCAGCCAAATTATTATTATTTCAATTTTGTACCATATAAAAATTTGATTAAAAATCACTTAAACATATAATTCCTTTAATTAGTTTAATTGACAATGACTACTAATTTTACTAATGTTGATTTGACCAAATATTTTGAAGATATTGACTTTGATAATTTCCAGAAGCTCCCCAGTAACAAAGTCAATAACTATGATGGACACATCAACAAGAGAACAGAAAATTGTACATCATGTGGCAGTTCTAAAATTATGAATGATACTACTAATGGAATTATAGTCTGTACTGATTGTGGACAAGTTTTGGATGATTTGCTTGACTATAATCCAGAATGGAAACATTATGAAGATGATGATAAAAATAATGGTCGCTGTGGTGTTCCCATTAACAAACTATTACCTCAATCATCATTAGGTACATCAATTGCCGGAAATGGTTTGACACGCCTTAAAATGATTCATAGTTGGAATGCAATGCCATACAGAGAGCGCAGTTTGAATTATGTTTTTAAATCCATTCAAGAAAAATGTGCTAAAAACAAAATTTTAAAATGTGTTGAACTAGATGCACAAATTATGTATAAAACAGTGAGTGAATGCAAACATTTGAAAGGAAAAAATAAGGGTAAATATGTGATTACAAGGGGTGTTAATCGAGTGAGTATCATAGCAGCATGTGTGTTCTTTGCATGCCGTCGTAAAAGTGTAACTCGTACACCCAAAGAAATTGCAGACATTTTTAAAATTTCATGCATGGAAATGAACAGGGGATGCAAAAATTTTCTAAAAATGATTAAAATCAAAAAATTTGATCTACATATGGGAACATGTAGTGCAGAACATTTTGTCAGAAGATATTGCAATCAATTACACATCAAAACTCATTATGCAGATGAGGCTGTTAAACTTTCACAAAACATAGAGAAACTAAATATTGCATCAGCCCATACACCTTATTCAATTGCAGCTGCATGTATTTTATTGATGGCAAATATTAATAAACTATTATCAATTACTAAGAAAAAATTATCCCAACAATTTAATGTGTCAGAAGTTACAATTGCTAAGACTTATAAAAAAATTGAACCATATCGAGACATAATTGTCGATACTACTGCCACAGAAAAAATATGGAAAAAGGTTGATTCACAAAAAGATTCCTATAATGTCTCTCCAGAAATGTTAGAACGAATGAAAAAATTTGGTTTGGCACCTGATGGTACAGAACTGAATAAAGATGAGTTTGATGATGACATAAGTGAATTTGATTTTGAGGAAGATGAATTTGATTCGAATGATGAATTTCTTGATTTTGCTGAGGATGTATTACATATATCAATTGGGGATGATATGGAAGATCTATCAAAGATTCATGCATATATATCCCATTTTACCAAAAATCAAATAGCTATCCAAACAGAAAGAATCAAAGATATTTATATCTAAGGTCTGATCTGATTTACTTTATTCATTAAAATTGAAATGTCATATGATCTATTGGTGCTAGTGAATATAACATTAATTATCTTGAATGTTATTCACTTTTTTGATTTTCATTCTGTTAAATACAGTAAATGCTTATTCTAACCAATCAAGTATTATTTTTGTCAATATGCAATCTGAGTGTGATCATGATTGCATATTAAAACAATTTTGGTATGATACATTTAGTACAAACACCATTTTTGTCCAATCAAGTTTTAACAAATTTTCATTCAATCTGTCCAGAATTATGATTGTTGACATTGGTAACTACATAGTACCATCTGACTACAATTTCTGTTGGTATTCAGAAAGTAAACCACCCTATCCACCAGTAAAAAACATAACTGAATTTTTGTTTGATGCATTTGCTCTTACAAGACAACAAATTGATCCTTTCTCTTTTGACTTTCAAATGTTGTTAGTACCATCTAACAATATTGTTTGTGATATGTTTGCAAATACATACACTGAATCTTGTCCCAACACCAACAATAGATTATGTATGTCAATTGTTAATCGATTTCATAGTGCATCATTCGCACGTGCTATTGGATTTAATCTTGGGATTAGTTATGCACATGATGCATCATATCTTGACTTTGACAGAACTTCTGCTACAGGTGGCATAACAAGTCCACCAGATCTATCAATTCCAACAAATTTTACGGATGTTACCAACTTGACATTTTTTAATGTGCACCAAAGATATCTTCTTGGATGGATTCCTGAAACAAATATTCTGATTGACCCCCCTTTTGGTTCATACATTAATGTTTCTGCTGCAAGTTCTGTTCCTGGCACTGACCCTTTGATCATACTTTTTAATGATATTTTTTTGTACAGTCCTGACTATGTGGATTTTATTAGACAAAATGCCCCAAACTGGAAACCAAATTGGAAAGTATCATTGTCATACAGGACAAATTTGTCAATTGATAGCAATCTAAATACCAGTTATCAATATCATATTCATGTTCTACTCTGGAATCCTCCCACGTTGAGACCAACCTTGGGATATACACATTTTATTGATCAATTTGGTGATAATATAACATATTCATATCCACCAGCTGGATATAACATCTGTTTCATGACAATTGCAAAAACTTGCACATATGCTACTATTTATTTTGGCCCCTGTAATACAACAGAACATTTCTCAAATATTGTTACTGATAAAACATGTAACACCATTTCACAAATACCATCTGCCAGTACAACTAGGACAAAAAGTGCAACTATGACACATACTGGAACAAAAAGTGTAACTAGAACATATACTAAGACAAAAAGTGCAACTAGATCACATACCAGAACAAAGAGTGCAACTAGGACACACACTAGAACAAAAAGTGTAACCAGAACACATACTAGAACAAAAAGTGCAACTAGACCATAATTTTGAATATGATATTTTTTTATTATGCATTTCACTTATCTAGTCTAAATATATGAATGGGCCAGACCATAAGTTATAATAATGCACACAACATACATAATAAAATTATGAGTGAAATAGAGAATATAGTCGGACAATACCAGACATGGTCAAATCCAGAAATATGTAATGAATTAACAATGATTTATCATGATAAACTAATTCACCTTGAATCAACTAGTTTAGCAGGTATAACAGCATCTATTGGATTAAAATATGATAATGGAACAAATAAGGAACAAATTTGTTCATTAATTATTAATCACTATCAAAAAAGAGTTGAGCTATTAATGGAAATAAAATCAGCATTAGAAAAATTATATTCAAAAATTGTCAAAACTAAATCTGGACCAGTATGTCGCAATGTAAATGAATATGTTGATGATTTTTTAGCCTGTAAACAAATGAATGGTTTGTGGGTAAACCAGGATCAATATCAAATAATCATTAACAATATTAAAAAAACACCAAATTATAAAACATGGATAAGTCATGTAGAACATTTAGACAAAAATTGGAAAAAATATTTGACTAAATTAAGTACAATTATCAAAATACTCAGAAATAATAAACTATCAAATGCGTCATTTGATGAATTAGTTAGACACACAAATGAAGTGACGAGAAAAATGGGATATGTTTGTGATATATATTGTTTACTCATTATTAATTTTTAATCATACTCCATATCTGAATCAGTATCACTTTCTGTTTCTGATGATTCCTCATTGGATTCTTCATTTTCTGATTCTTCATCAGAATCATCACTAATTGTTTTTCTTGTATCTGTAATAACATGTATTTGCTCTGCTGATGCATGTAATTCCAAATATTTTGAACTGTCAAATGTTTTTTCATATGTCACATCATGAGATAAATCTGTATTATCTTCAATAAGTGCCATATCTGCAATTTGACTAATATGTTCAACCAATTGATATTTGAATGTTTCTGAAAATAATGTTTTATTTGTTGCCTTTATTTTTTCTATATCATGTTCATTTTCTTTTGGCACAAAAACTAAATTGATTCCTGCCCGTTTGGCCCCATCTAATTTATATTCCAAACCCCCAATTGCTGTGATGTTTCCATTTATTTCTATCTCTCCTGTCATTCCTATATTGTGTTTTATCCTTTTGTTCAAAATTTTTGATATGAAAGCAAGAAGAAATGCACCTCCAGCAGATGGACCATCCTTTGATGTTGCTCCATCTGGTGTATGAATATGTAAACCTGATTGGTAAGCATTAAAAAATTTATCACAATATTGAGTTTTAATAAGATTGGTGGCAATTGTAAAAGCATAAAATACAGATTCTTTCATTACAACACCTTGTTTACCTGTAAGCTTTAATATGAATTTTCCATGTTTACCCATATGATGTTTATAAACCAAAATAGGTATAATTCCTCCCATTCCTGATGTTGTGGCATATAATCCATTAACAACACCCACTTCACTAGTTGTATGAACCTTTTTCACCAAAATATTTGGTTTAGTTAGATATTTATCAACAATTTCTTTAGTGATTGTACAGTGACTCTTAACTTTTGCTTTTGCGAATATGCCACTCTTATAAATTCTATCTTTATTGAGCTTTAGTATTATTTTTTCTATCTTCCGTTTCAAATCTCTCACACCTGCTTCATATGTAAATGATTCTACTATGTATCCCAATGCCTCATCACTAATATCAATTGTTGGATTTTTAATACCAATATCAGCAATGACTTCTTTTAACAGGAAATCTTTTGCAATTACAATTTTATCTTCCATAGTATATGCCTTGACATCGATTATTTCCATTCTATCGAGCAATATTCTATCTATTTTTTCCCTATCATTGAATGAAAAGATAAACAACACTTTATTAATTGGGAATCTAACATCTTGAAAAAATTTGTCATTGAATTCTGCATTTGAATTTGGATCAATCACATGAATTAAAATATCATATATTTCATTTCTTCCATGTCTAAAACATGCTTTATCCAATTCATCAAAAAACATAATACATCTTGGTTTACCAGCTTCTACCATTTTTTTAATAATAAGTCCTGGGACTGCACCACTGTATGTAATTGAATGACCCGTTAACACTG
>Ga0214921_10003751_pt1 | contig 22970 bp, 22 predicted proteins | sample LL1505_MetaG_FD_177992 | JGI IMG/M metagenome (GOLD analysis project Ga0214921, IMG submission 177992) | Freshwater microbial communities from Lake Lanier, Atlanta, Georgia, United States - LL-1505 | ecosystem: Environmental > Aquatic > Freshwater > Lake | place: USA: Georgia | collected... | reverse complement strand
ACGGGTGTGGAAGCGTGGTAACACGTTAAGCTTACCGTTACTAATAGCTCAATTGGCTTGATTTATGCACTGAAAAAATTTTTAGATACAAATTACAATGTTAATGTCTTAAATATCAAAGAATTACATGTCTAATGATTTGATCCAAGATATCTACAAAGATTACTCTGGAAAACAAAAAAAAGTTGTTTATTTAAAATTTTTATCCAAGCTCTCGGCCTCAAAAGTACTAGTGTCAAAGAGTACAGGAACGGTATTCCATGACGATATAATTAAGAGCAAAGATAATTTAAAGTCTTGGAATAAAATTTATTCAAAAAAAATAGAACCAGAAAATTTACAATATACTTCTGATAATCCAATAATGAATTCCAGACACTTTTATGGTGTTAAATTAATAGAACAATTTCTTAGAACAAAAAATTTATTTAAAAGGAGACTAAACTTTTGTGATTTTGGAACAGGCGAGGCTAATTTCCCTTTTCTTTTAAAAAAACAACTAAAAAATGTAGATATTATTTTAACAGAATACTCAAAATTAAATTTTAATTTTTTTCAACAAAAATTTATAAAAGCTAAAATTAAAATTAAAAAATCTTTTTTAGGTTCCATCGAAGATTTTGATCAATTAGAAAATAATAGGACAATAGATTTTGCAAGCCTTAATTGGACTTTATGTAATTGTTCGAATCCTATTGCAGTATTACAATCAATAAATAATTCTTTAGTTGATAGAGGTTTTTTAATGATTGCTGAGAGTTCTAGAATTTTAGTTCCATTTAAGAAGCCCATATATAATTATTTTAACTCAAAATTTAAGTCATCTTACCATCCTTGGCATTTTTCTTATAACTCTTTACAAAATCTTTTAGAAATTTGTAATTTCAAAGTTGTATTTGCTAATAGATATTACGATGAGAATGACTTATTTATAATTTGTCAAAAACAAGATAAAAAATATCATAAGCCAAAAATAATAATTGATAATTACAAAAAAGTTATTGATTTTTTCCGTCGCTGGAAAATTGAATCTAATTTGTACAAATCATTATAATAATTTCGTAATTAATGTTTAATATGCAGTCTAATAAAATAGCTATAATTGGTTTGGGATATGTAGGTTTGCCCCTTGCGTTAGCATTTGGCGAGAAATTTGACACCCTTGGTTTTGATATTAATCGGGATAGAATTAAAGAACTTCAAAAAAAAATTGACTCAAATTTACTATCTAACAAACAATCTTTTTATAACTCTAAAAAAATAAAATTTTCATCAAATAAAAAAGATTTGAGAAATGCTAATATATTTATTATTACAGTTCCAACGCCAATAAAAAAAAACAAAACACCTGACTTGAGTTATTTGCACTCAGCAAGCTTGATAGTCGCTAATAATTTAAAAAAAAATGATTTAGTCATATATGAGTCCACAGTCTATCCCGGTTTAACGGAAGAAGAGTGTGTGCCGATCCTTGAGAAACATTCAAAACTGGAATTTAACAAAGATTTTTTTGTAGGTTATAGTCCCGAAAGAATTAGTCCAGGTGATGGTAGGCAGCTTAAAAACATTAGTAAAGTTGTAAGCGGTAGCAATTTAAAAATTACCAACATTGTATGTAATTTATATAAAAAAATTATTAAGGCAAAAGTTTATAAAGCAACAAGCATTAAAGTAGCGGAAGCATCGAAGGTTATAGAAAATGCACAAAGAGATATAAATATATCTTTTATGAATGAAATTAGTTTAATTTGCTCTAGACTAGGAATTAATACTTCAGAAGTTTTGGAAGCCGCAAATACTAAATGGAATTTTTTAAATTTTAAACCAGGATTAGTCGGAGGACACTGTATTTCTGTTGATCCTTATTATTTAACCTATAAAGCAAAAAAACTTAAATATTCACCAAAAGTTATTTTATCTGGAAGAAATATAAATGATAAAATGGGTTATTATGTAGCCAGTATTTTGCTTAAAAAATTAAAAAAAAATAACTTAAAATTTTCTGAATGTACAGTTGGAATCTTAGGAGTCACTTTTAAAGAAAATTGCAATGATTTAAGAGGAAGTAAAGTTTTAGATATTATTAAAACGCTCCAAAAGGCTAAAGTTAAATTACAAGTTTATGATCCAATAGTTTCTGTAAAAGATTTTAATAAATATTATCCAAGTTTAAAAATAAAAAAGATTCACAATAAATTAGATGCTTTAATTGTAGCAGTTCCGCATAAAGAATTTTTAAAATTCAATTATTCGAAAATAAAAAATATGCTTAAAAATGAAAATTCAATTGTTATGGACGTTAAATCTATTTTTAATGATAAGCAAATAAAAAATAAATTCAATTATTGGAGCTTATAAGTGCTCTGCATAATACAAGCAAGATATTCGTCTAAAAGACTCCCGGGTAAAGTTTTGAAAAAGATCCTAGGCATCACAGTCTTACAAAGAGTTGTTAATCAAGTAAAAAAATCAAAAAAAATCAGCAAGATAATTATCGCAACTTCAAAACACAAAACGGACAAAAAAATTATTAATTTTTGTAACAAAAATAAAATTCACTGCATATCTGGTCCGTTAAATAATGTTTTTAAAAGGTTTTATTCAATTATTGTCCAGGAACATTGTAAATCATTTGTAAGAATTTCTGCAGACAGTCCATTAATAGATCCTTCTCTAATAGATAGGGCGGTTACTCTATTTAACAAGAATCGATATGACATAGTTACTAACGTCTTTCCTCGTTCTTTTCCAAAGGGATTTTCAGTTGAAGTCGTCAATTCAAAATTAATATTAGATTTTTTATTAAAGATTAAAAAAAAAAGACATCAAGAGCACTTAACTAGTTTTTTTTATGACAACTATAAAAATTTTAAGATTAAAAATTTTTATAACAAAATAAATAATAGCAATATAAATCTTAGCATAGATAGTTTTGCTGATTTTATAAAAGCAAAAAGTATTTTAAAATTTTGCAAGAATAAGAACTATAGTCTAGATTATATTTTATTGATTTATAAAAAATTATTTAATGAAAAATAAATTAAATGTAGGCGTAATTGGTCTTGGTGTTGGAGCCAAACATGCTCATACCTTGCATTTAAATAAAAAAGTAAATTTAGTTAGCTTGTGTGACTTTGATAATAAAAAAATAAATATATATAAAAAAATATACAAAAATTGTGACTTCACTAATAATTCTGATGATATTTTCAAAAATCCGAATATAGACATTGTTTCTATAGCTTCGTACGATAATTTTCATGCAAAACATATCCTGCAAGCTATAAAATACAAAAAACATTTTTTTGTTGAAAAACCTTTTTGCCTAAACATTAATGAACTAAAAAAAATCTGCTCAAGTCTTAAAAAAAATAAAGAAATATCTTTTTCTTCTAATCTTGTCCTTAGAAATAATCCTTCATTTATTGATTTAAAAAAAAAGATTAAAAAAAAAATTACAGGTAACATTTATTATTGCGAAGGAGATTACAATTATGGAAGAATCAATAAAATTTTATATGGTTGGCGAGGACAAATTCCTTTTTACTCTGTAGTTTTGGGAGGTGCTATACATCTCATAGATTTAATCATTTGGTTATCTAATAAAAAAGTGCGATCTGTAATTGCTGAAGGAAATAAAATATCAACAAAGAATACTAAGTTTAAAAATTATGATTTAGTTTCTACTTTATTAAAATTTGAAGATGACATGATTAGCAAAGTAACCTCAAATTTTGCGTCTGTAACTCCGCATCATCATATTTTGAGTGTTTATGGCACTAAATCTACTTTTTTTTATAATAATAAAGAAATTAAATTTTATAAATCTAGAGATGATTTAATTCTTAAAAATAAAAAATCTAAGTTTTCTAATAAACAGAAGTCTGAAATTTTGAATTCATTTATTGATAGCGTTTATTATCAAAAAGATCTTAAAATAGTTCATGAAAACGAAATAATTAATTTAATGTCTATTTGTTTTGCTATAGAAAAATCTCTTAAGACTAAAAAATGGGAAAAAGTTAAGTATATTAATTATTCAAAATAATGAAAATATCTTTTGGAAAACCTTTGATTGGAAAAGCTGAAAAAAAAGCTGTGCAAAGAGTTTTGTCAGGAAATATTCTGGTACATGGACCAAAAGCAGTAGAGTTTGAAAATATTTTTTCGAAATTTACAAAATCGCCATTTTCTGTGAGTGTTTCATCTTGTACTGCAGGAATGCATTTAGTTTATTTTACATTAGGTATTGGAGTTGGAGATGAAGTTATAGTTCCTGCCCAAACCCATGTAGCCACAGCTCATGCTGTGGAGCTAACTGGAGCAAAGGCTGTTTTTGTAGACTCTAATTATGAAGATGGAAATATTGATATTAATAAAATTGAAAAATCTATTTCTAAAAAAACTAAAGCAATAGCTGTTGTTCATTATTTGGGAATTCCAGTTGACATGAATAAAATTAATAAAATTGCAAAAAAATACAATTTATTTGTAATTGAAGATTGCGCGTTAGCCCTGGGTTCTAACATTAATAATAAGCACGTAGGATTGTTTGGCGATGTTGGTGTCTTTTCTTTTTACCCTGTAAAGCACATGACAACTGCAGAAGGTGGAATAATTATATCCAGAAATAAAAATTTAATAAAACAACTTAGACTAAAAAAAGCATTTGGAGTTAATAAAACTTTTAGTGAAAGAAAAATACCCGGATCTTATGATTGCGTAACATTAGGATTTAATTATCGAATGAGTGAGTTAAATGCAGCAATTGGTATTGAACAAGTAAAAAAACTTCCATCTTTTTTAAAAAAAAGAAAGCAAAATTTTAATCGATTAAGTTTTTTATTGAAAAACTTAAAAAATGTTCGTGTAATAGATTCTAGTAAAAAAATATTAAAAAATTCTCATTATTGTTTAGCTATTTTATTAGATAAAAAAATTTCTAAATTTAGAATGCAGATTGTAAAAAAAATAAATAATTTAGGAATTGGCACAAGTATATATTATCCTCAACCTGTACCTAGAATGAAATATTATAAAGATAAATATGGTTATAATAAAAAAAGATTTAAAAATGCTGAGACGTTTAGCGATTCAAGTATTTGTTTTCCCGTGGGACCGCATTTAAATCAAAAACATATGACATTTATTGCCAAAAATATTATTAATGTGATCAAGAATATTTAATATGAATAAAAAAATCATTATTATTGGTGGAGCAGGTTTTATTGGTCATAATTTAGGTATAAAACTAAAAGAAAATAATTTTGATGTTAGTATTATCGATGGATTAGAGGTTAACAACTTAACTTCTGTAATTGGAAATTATGACAATTTGCCTTATCCATTGCTTTCAAAGAAAATCATAGACAGTAGGTTAGATTTATTAAGTGAAAAAAAAATACCTTTATATGTTCAGGATGCAAGAAATTATCATTCATTATCGCACATTATCTCAAAAATAAAACCAGAGGTTATAATTCATTTGGCTGCAGTATCTCATGCGGTACGATCTAATAAAAATCCTTACAATACATTTGATCATAGTCTTAGAACACTTGAAAATGCTTTAGATGCTTCAAGAGATAATGTTAAACATTTTATATTTTTGTCTTCAAGTATGGTTTATGGGAATTTTAAAACACAAGAAGTAAATGAAGAAAGCGTTTGTGAGCCCATTGGAATATATGGAGCCTTGAAGTATGCGGCTGAAAAGATCATTATTGCTTATAATCAAGTATTTAATCTACCTTATACAATTTTAAGACCTTCAGCTTTGTATGGAGAGCGTTGTATAAGCAGAAGAGTAGGGCAGATTTTTATTGAAAATGCATTATTTGAAGAAGAGTTAAAAATTAATGGTGATGGAAAAGAAAAATTAGATTTTACATATATAGAAGATTTAACCGATGGGATTTTAAATATCATTAATAATAAGAACTCAATTAATCAAATATTTAATTTAACTTATGGAGAGGGAAGAGAAATTAATGAAATGATTAATATTTTAAAAGAGTATTTTCCAAAATTAAAAGTAAAAAAAGTTGATCGTGATAATCTTATGCCTTACAGAGGAACCCTTTCCATGAATAAAGCAAAGTCATTATTGAGTTTAAAATCTAACTGGAAGTTAGAAAAAGGATATAAAAGATACATAGAGTGGTATGTTGATTTTTTTAATAGTAATAAAAAAGATAAATTGATTTAGAGAATTTATATTGTTTAAAATAGATAGATGGCTTTCTTTTCAGCTTGGATGCTCAGTTTATAATACTAAATATATAGATAAAAATTTTAACTTTTCTAAATATGCACATAAGAAAATTTTAATTACTATTAAGTCTAATAAAAAAATTAAAAATTCATTTCTAAAAAAGAATAAAATAAGATTAATAGAAAAAAACTTAACTTTTTTTAAAAATTCTAAAAAAGAAAAACTAGAGGAAAATTATTTTAAAAATATAAGATTTGCAAATAGTTTCGATAAAAAACAAATTTTAGATATTGCAGAGCATTCCTTTATTTATAGTAGATTTTTCAAAGATAAAAATATTAAAAGATACTTAGCGAGAAAAATAAAGCGAAACTGGGTATTAAATTTTTTTAGGAAGAAAAGAGGAAAATATTTAATTGTTAGCGAGTGCAAAAAAAAAGTTGTTGGTTTTTTGTTAATACTAAAAAGTAAAAATAATTATATTATTGACTTAGTTGCTGTAAAAAAGAATTACCAAAATTTGGGATTTGGAACAAAAATGATAAAATTTCTAGAAAACATGATTTTGAAGCGTAATAAAGTTAAAATTTATGTTTCTACACAGTCTAATAATAAAGATTCAATAAAATTATATATTAAAAATAAATTTAAAGTAAAATATAGAAATTATGTCTATCATTTTAATGGTTACTAATTTTCAAAAAAATGAATTTAAATAAATTAAAAAAAACTTTTATTGTAGCTGAAATTGGCAACAATCATGAAGGCTCTTTTAAAATTGCTTGTAAACTTATTGAAGAAGCTAAAAAGACAGGAGTAGATGCTGTAAAATTTCAAACATTTAAAACCGAAGATTTTGTTAGTCCTCACCAAAAAAAAAGATTTAAAAAATTAAAAAAATTTGAATTATCTTATGAAGATTTCGAAAAACTATCAGTTATCGCAAAAAAAAATGATCTAAAGTTTATTTCAACTCCATTAGATATCAAAAGCGCTTTTTTTTTAAATAATATTGTCGATTGTTTTAAAATAGCGTCTGGCGATAATAATTATTATGATTTAATCAAAACTGTACTTAATTTTAATAAGCCAACATTTATTTCAACAGGACTTCTAGATTTTATTGAAGTCAAAAGTTTACTAAAATTTATAAAAAAGAAAGGTTTTAGTTTTTCAAAACTTTCTTTATTCCATTGTGTGTCTGACTACCCTGTAAGTTTTGAAGAGGCAAATCTGCTATCTATAAAGTTCCTTAAAGAAAAATTGCCTTTAACAATAGGATATTCCGATCATACTATAGGGAAAGAAGCTTCTTTATTAGCAGTGTCTTTGGGCGCAAAAATTATTGAGAAACATTTTACTCTTAGTAATAATTTTTCAAAATTTAGAGATCATAAAATATCTTTAAATCCGAGAGATATGGGGCAATTAGTTACATCCATAAGAAAAGCGGAATTAATGTTAGGAAAGGAAAGTAAAAAAATTCAACGTAGCGAGACTAAGAATTTGTATTTAATAAGAAGGTCTATTTATTCAGCAGGTAATTTTCATAAAAATACTATTATAAAAAATAATATGATAAAGATTTTAAGGCCAGCTAGCTTTTATAAACCAAACGATATAAAAAAAATTTTAAATAAAAGAATAAAAACAAGAATAGAATCGTACAAGGCTTTTTTGCCCAAATATTTTAAATAGTTTAATTTCGAATAATTTATGTGCGGAATTTTAGGATTTATAGGTAAAGAAAAGATTTCAAAAGAAACAATTAATCACTGTTTAAATCAGATGAAGAATAGAGGTCCTGATTTTCAAGATTATAAAGAAATTAAAGTTAATAATTCTATTAACTTATATTTTTTACATTCTCGTCTTAGTATTTTAGATTTGCAAAAAAGGTCTAATCAGCCTTTCAAAAAGAAACATATTACATTAATTTTTAATGGTGAAATTTATAATTATAAAGAAATTAAAAAAGATTTAGAAGAACTGGGTTATAAATTTTATACTGAATCAGACACAGAAGTATTGGCTTGTGCTTATCTGCATTATGGAGAAAAATGTGTTGATTATTTTGAAGGAATGTGGGCGTTTGCTATTTGGGATGATAAGATTAAAAAACTTTTCTTATCTAGAGATAGATTTGGCGAAAAACCACTCTTTTTTTATAAAAATCAAAAAGGTATTTATTTTGGTTCTGAAATAAAATTTATAAAATCATTATCTTTAGATAATTTTATAATTAATAAAGATAAAATTAATATTAATTTACTTAATGGCTATAAATCTATTTTTCAAGATAACACAAGTTACTTTAAGAATGTTTTATTTTTAGAATCTGGACATAATTTTCTAATTGATTCTAATTTAAATAAAAAAAAATATAAATATTGGAAACCAATTGTTAAACAAAATAAGAAATTATCTTATAACGAAGCATGCGAAGGTATAAATTTTTATTTAAAGAAAAGTTTAAAAATTAGATTACGATCCGATGTTCCAGTAGCCTTTTGTTTAAGTGGCGGGGTCGATTCTTCTTTGTTGGCCTCAATAGCTGTTAAGGAGTTTAATACTAAAGTAAGTACTTACTCAATTATTGACAAAGATGAACGATATAATGAAAAAAATAATATTCTTGCAACTGTTAAGGATCTTAAATGTAAAAGTAATTTAGTTTACCTTAATTATGACAAAACTTTTTTTAATTTAAAGAAGCTAGTTCAGTATCACGAATGTCCAATCTCGACTGTATCTTATTTAGTTCATTCATATCTTTCAGAAAAAATTTCAAAAAATAATTATAAAGTTGCCATATCTGGCACTGGGGCAGACGAGTTATTTACTGGTTATTATCATCATTATTTACTTTATTTAAAAGCAATTAAGGATAATAAAAATTTTAATAAAAAATTTTCTGACTGGAAAAAATTTGTTTTGCCGTTAGTTAGAAATCCAAATTTAAAAGATCTTAGTTTAAAGAATAAAAATAATAATTATGAGGATATAAATATTATTAAAAAATTTGTAAAAAAAATTACAAAAAAAAATAAAGAAAAAAAGTTTAAAAATACGGATATTTTAAGAAATAAAATGCTAAATGAATTATTTTATGAAGTAATCCCAGTAATACTTCATCATGATGATTTAAATTCTATGTATTATTCTATAGAAAACAGAAGTCCTTATTTAGATAAAAACCTGTTTGAATTTGCAAACTCTATACCAACTAATTTTTTAATAAATCAGGGGTATCAAAAAAATGTATTGAGAGATTCTTTTAAAAATACTTTAAATGATCAGGTTAGACTGGATAGACATAAAAAAGGTTTTAATGCCTCAATCAATACAATAATTAACTTTAAAGATCCTATAATTAACTCTTATTTATTTGATAAGAATTCCGAAATTAATGACTTTATTAATATGAAAGAAATTAAGAAAGAAATTTATACTAACAATAGTAATCAATTTTCTAAATTTATATTCTCTGTTTTAAATACTAAAATTTTTATTGATGCCTTTAATTAATAATAAACCAGTGGATATAGTAGACGTTGGAACAGGAAATATAGCGAATATCTGTTCGGCTTTTAAAAAAGTTAATATTTCTTATAATCTTTGCTCGAAAGTTTCAGATTTTAAAGGTGGTAAAATTATTTTACCGGGTGTTGGAGCCTTTGCAGATTTTATGGACAAATTGAAAAAGAGAAATATTGATAATTATATTATTGATAAATCAAAAGAAAATATTTCTATTTTAGGTATTTGTTTGGGATTTCAAGTTTTATTTTCTTGTAGCACAGAACATAAGTTTACTAAGGGATTAAATTTATTAAAGGGGGATTTTGGTTTAATCCAATCAAATTTGTTAATCCCGCATGTTGGGTGGAATGATTGTGAAATTAAAAAAAAAATCGATTTATTCAAAGGTATTAATAATAATTCTGATTTTTATTTTACTCATTCATATATTCTTAAAAGATATGAGGACAAAGATATTATTGCGTTTACAAAATATGGTACAAAATTTCCATCAGCTGTAAAAAAAAATAATATTTACGGAGTGCAGTTTCATCCAGAAAAAAGTCAAGACAAAGGATTATTGATTTTAAAAAATTTCTACGAAATTTGCTAATGTTAAAAAAGCGCTTAATATTAGTTTTGACATTTAATGATGGAGTATTATTTAGGACGAAAAAATTTATAGCAGATTATCGCTATACAAAAAATTTTATTGATCTTTGGTCAGCTGATGAAATTATTTTACTGGATATTTCAAAAAAAAATAAACTAAGTAAAAAATTTTTAGAAATTGTTAGATTTTTTTCTTTGAATTGTTTTTTACCCATATCAGTGGGTGGTGGAGTAAGATCTTTTAAAGATGCAGTTAATTTATTTAAACAAGGTGCTGATAAAATTGTTTTAAATTATTCAACTTATAGAAATCCAGATTTAATAAGAAAAATTTCAGAAGTTTTTGGCTCCCAATCTATTATTCATTCTATCGATTGTAGAAAAATCAAAAAAAATAAATATGAAGTTATAATTAACAATAAATTTAAAACTAATTTAGATCCTATTCAGTGGGCAAAAATTGCAATCCAAAATGGTTGTGGAGAACTTTTAATTAACAGTATTGATAATGATGGAAGTTTATTGGGTTATGATTTAGAGTTAAATAATCTTATAGTTAAAAATGTAAATATTCCATGCCTAGCTTTAGGCGGAGCTGGAAATTGGGATCACATACTTCAATTATTTAAAAAGACTAATATTTCTGCAGCCTGCACTCAAAACATATATCATTTTACAAATGAAAGTTTAAAATCAGCAAAAGAATATTTAAAAAAAAATAAAGTTTTAGTAAGACAATAATATATGAATGTAATATTTTGTAAAAATTGTTTCACTCCAAATACTAGACCTAGGATTGTTTTTAATAAACAAAATATTTGTAACGCTTGTTTAAACTCCAGGGATAAAAAAAAAATTAACTGGAAAAAAAGAGAAAAAGAGTTTCATAAAATAATTTTGAACATAAAAAAAGATTCTAAAAAGCATAAAAGAACATATGATTGTATTGTTCCATGGTCGGGAGGGAAAGATTCTTCATCAATAGCTCTTAAGCTTAAATATAATTTTGGCTTAAATCCTTTGTTAGTTACATTCTCTCCTCTAATTATAAATGAGATCGGCGCTCATAATAGAGAGGAACTTCTAAAAAAAGGCTTTGATAGTATCTTTTTTAGACCAAACCAAAATATAGCAAGAATTTTATCAAAGCGCTTTTTTATTGAAAGAGGAAATCCAAAAGTAGCTTGGGATGCAGGAATTAACTCAGTACCTGTACAAGTTGCTATTGCATATAAAATTCCTTATATTTTTTATGCAGAACATGGAGAAAGCGAGTATGGTGGCTTAGTTTTAAGTGAGAAAAGTAAAAAATTAAGAGATGTAAAAGAAGTCATTGAACATCAAATTGGAGACTATCCTGAAAATTGGGAAAGTAAAAATATTTCAAAATCAGATCTGTCTCCTTACATATATCCAAGTGAGGCAATATTAAAAAAAAATAAGATTTTAGCTTATTATTTCAGTTATTTTTTCAAATGGAGCATGTTTGATAACTATAACTACGTAAAAAAATTGTTGCCAAATTTTAGAGAAAATTCACAAGGAAGAACAGAAGGAACATTTACTAACTTTGATAGTTTAGATGATAAGATTGATGATTTATATTATTATATGCAATATATAAAATTTGGATTTGGAAGATCTACACGTGATGTGAGCAGGTTCATTCAGAATGGACAACTAAATAAATCAGAAGGCTTAAAATATATAAAAAAATACGACGGAGAGTATCCGCAAAGAAATCTACAAGTGGTACTAGATTACTTATCTTTAAAACAATATGATTTTGATGAAATTATTGATAAACATAGAAACTTAGAAATATGGAGACCAAGAGGTAATAATTGGGATTTAATTAATAAATTATAAAATGAAAAAATTAGATAAATTTGGTCTTTGTTTAGAGGAGTATGCTAATAATAAAAATAATGCTCAGATTTATTATAATAGAGCGATTGGTAAATCTCCGGAAATGGAAGTATCAAAAGCATTAGCTAAAATAGTAAAAAAAATTATAAAAAAAAATCAAAAAGTATTAGACGTAGGTTGTGCCTGCGGTCATTATTATAGATCGTTAAAAAGAGAAATTAAGAATAATTTTTTTTATACAGGTGTAGATCCTTACAAAATATTTTTAGATAAAGCTAAATTAGCGTGGAAAAATGACTTTAATGTTAATTTTAAAAAAGGAAACATATTTGAGTTACCTATAAAAAATAACGAGTTTGATATTACTATATGTAATAATGTTTTACTTCATTTACCGTCGATAGAAAAGCCATTGAGAGAACTTATAAGAGTTACAAATAAAACAATAATTTTGAGAACAGTTGTTTATAATTATTCTTACAAAATACAATTAGTTTACAATGCTAAGTGGTGGAAAGGTACTAAAGTTAAACCAGTAAATGAATTTGATAAACACGGCAACCCAAACTCTTTTTCATATTTTAATATTCATTCATTTGATTATTTAAAATCTTTAATAAATAAGATAAATCTCAAATTAAAAATTAAATTTGTTAAAGATAATTTTTTTTCAAAGCATAGTATTCAATCAAGTATAAAAAAAGAAAAGAGACCGCTGGCCACAAGAATCATAAATAATGAGCAATTTTCTGGTTGTTTAATGCAGCCGCACTACTTTGTTATTATTAATAAATAGATATAATTATTTTAAGTTTTGTAATATTTTAAAATGAAAAAAAAATGTATTGGTTTTATCCCGGTAAAAAAAAATAGCACAAGATTACCTAGTAAAAATTTTTTAAAGTTTGGTAATAAAAAACTATATCAATATTTTATATTAAAGGTTATTAAGTCAAATTTAGATGACATTTATGTTAATACAGACTCAAAAGAAGTTATTCAATGGTGTAAAAAAAATAATATTAAATACTTAATAAGACCAGATAATCTCTCCTTCGATAGCGCTAATGGTAACGATCTTTTGATGTTTGATGCTAGTAAAATTGATTCTGACGTGTATTTTCAATTATTTGTTACATCACCATTTTTAAAAATTAAAACAATTAATAAAGCAATTAGTATTATTAAAAATAATAAATACGATAGTATATTCACTGCCGAAAAGATGAATACATGGTTTTGGTATAAAAATAGACCATTGAATTATAATCCTAAAGTTTTACCAAGATCGCAAGATAGTACTTTTGTAGTTAAAGAAACAACAGGACTATATGCTATAAAAAAAAATAGTTTAAAAAAAAACAGGTGCAGAATAGGATCTAATCCATATATGTTATTTGTTAACAAAGTTGAGTCTTTGGATATAGATGAAAAAATTGATTATGAAATAGCAAAAAAATTGTATGGCTTATCAGAAAAAAATTTTAATTAACACATCTTCTTTTAATATAAATAATTTTTTTTTTTTCAGAAAAAAATTTAATTTAAAAAAATACAAAATTTTTTTTAATAAAAAAAATAAAACAGATTATGATTTAATAAAAAGTTTTAGAAAGCATCAACCAGAATATATAGTGGCTGGCTTGGAAAATCTTAATGAAAAAACCCTAAGCACAATTAAGCATAAATTATTAGCCATCTCAAGAGTAGGCATAGGAATTGATAATATAGATTTAAACTATATAAAAAAAAATAAGATTAAACTTTTTGTAACTAATAATAAAATTAAATTTTCAGTCTCTGAGCATACTATTTTTTTCATATTATATTTGATAAAAAAAATGAAATTCAATATTAAGAAATATAAAAAAACAGAAAACAATGTTCAGGGCAGTTTATTAAGAGACAAGACAGTTGGTATAATTGGTTTAGGAAACATTGGAAAACAAGTTGCTAATGATTTATCTAAATTAGGTTGTAAAATTTTATTCTATGATCCTTTTGTTGACGTTTATAAAAGTTACAAAAAAATTTTAACCATTAAAAATTTGTTTAATCAATGTGATATAATAACTATTCATGCTAGTTATGATAAGAGACATCATAATATAATTGATAAAAATGTTTTAAATAGCGCAAAAAAAAATCAAATATTAATAAATACCTCTAGAGGTGGCTTCATTAATGAGGATCATTTATTTTCTCATCTAAGAAAAAATAAACTTTATTCAGTAGCTACAGATGTTTTTAAGAAAGAACCCTACAAAGGAAAACTTTTAAAATTAAATAATTTAGTATCAACAAATCACATCGCCTCTAATTCTAAAGAAACAAGAGATGCAATGGAAAAAGATTCTATAGAGGCAATTTTAAAATATGACAAAAAAAAATAATGTAATTGTTTTTGGCGGTTCAGGCTTTCTTGGGCAGCATATTGTTTCATATCTTTTAGAAAAAAAATTTAATATTACTATTTTTGATATTAAAAATTCAAATATTCAAAACAAAAAAATTAAATATATCTTTGGCAATACATCTGAGACAAAGAAAGTAGAAGACGCTATAACTCGAGATAGTTATGTATATCATTTATCTGGCACCGCAGATATTAATCAAAGCTCTATGAACAAGAACAAAACTTTTCAAAATAATTTGCAATCTACCAAGAATATCGTTTCCGCATGTATAAAAAAAAAAGCAAAAAAATTTGTTTTCGCATCAACCGTTTATGTCAACAGCATAAAGGGCTCCCATTATAAAGTTTCAAAAAGAATAGCAGAAGAATTTATTTTAAATTCATGTTATAAAAATAATTTGAATTTTGTAATTTTAAGATATGGTTCTCTATACGGGCCGGGTGCTCAAGATTGGAATAGCATCAGTAAATTCGTCAAATCAATTATATTAAAAAAAAAAATAGTTTTCGATGGAAGCGGTGAAGAAATAAGGGAATATATTCATGTTAAAGATGCGGCCAAATTAAGTGTAGATATACTAGACAAGAGTTACAAAAATAGATGTCTAACCTTGACCGGCGCTCAATCAATAAAAATTAAAAATTTATTTAATATTTTAGAGGAGATTTATGGAGAAAAAATAAAAATTATTTTTAAAAATAAAAAAAAAACAGACCATTACTTATATACGCCGTACTCTAGAAAAATAAAAAATATTGTTGATTGTAAAAATTTGACTTTAAATGAATATATTAATTTAGGTCAAGGATTGTCAGAATTATTTTAATGTTCGTATTTTTGTCGCATACATTAAATTCTCGAACTCCCACTTATGGTAAAAGAAATAATTTTATTATAAGCAAAAAAAAAACTAGCAATAGCAGAGGTAGAGCAAGCGGCTGTTTATTAACTTTTCATAATCATACCGGTACACATGTTGATTTTCCAAGTCATTTTATTAAAAATGGAAAAAACTTTAGTAATTATAGCCAAAATTATTTTATTTATAAAAAAATTTTAATTATAAATTTAAAAAAAATTAAACCATCATATTTAATATCAATTAAAGATATTAAAAATCAAAAATTAACAAGCAGTATTATTAATAAAAAAAATACTATTGATTTTATTTTGTTCAAAACTAATTTTGAAAGATTTCGAGAGAAAGACAAATATATTTTTTTTAATCCAGGAATTGATCCTTTGATGGGAGAATTTTTAAAAAAAAAATTTCCAAAATTAAAAGCTATAGGATTTGATTTTATATCTTTGTCTAGTTTTCAAAATAGTGATGAAGGAAAGAAAGCGCATATTGAATTTCTTAAAAGAGGTATTCTGATTTTTGAGGATATGAAATTAAAATTAATAAATAAAGATTCCAAAATAAAAAAAATTTTTTGTTTTCCATTGCCCGTAGAAGAAATTGATGGATCACCCTGTTCTATACTGGCAGAGATCTAATCTATGTCTAAAAATTGTATTTTAGGAGTAAGTTCTTTTGGACATGATACATCTGCATGTCTAATAGATTGTAGTACTCAAAAAATTTTATTTGCTTCGGCCCAAGAAAGATATTCAAATATAAAGTTTGATGACAATATACCTTTTTTTGTTATTAACGAATGCATAAAACTATCGCAAAAACTTAATTATAAAATTGTAAAAGCAGCAATATCCTGCGACTCAAAGCTATTTATAGGTGATTATTTTTTTTTAGAAGTAAAAAAAATTATTTTAAATGAAAAAAAATTAATCGATTATGTTAATTTTATGCGCAATATTGCGATAAATTATGGGTATTACAATATATTTCATAATAAGAATAAATTAATAGATAATTATTTTGAAAAAAATTTAAGTTATTTAACTTCAAAAAAAATTAAACAATTAAAGAATATAAATACTTGGTATTTTAATTGGGCAGTCAAACATAAAAAAATTCATGATATAATTCAGAAATTTTTAGGGAAAATTGATTTAATCCCTGTCAGTCATCATTTGTCCCATGCCGCAGCAGTATATTTTAATTCGGGATTTTCTAATTCAAATATTTTGATAATGGATGGGCAAGGAGAGCAAGACACTATTACAATATATTCTGCAAAAAATAATAATTTTTCCCTTCTCTCAAAAACTGCATGGCCATATAGCCTTGGGATTTTTTATTTGTCTTCAACAAAATATCTTGGTTATGAATTAGGAGATGAATATAAAATGATGGGTATGTCTGCTTATGGAAAAAATACTTATAAAAAGTATTTCGATTATTTATTTAGAGTTACAAAAGAAGGTCAATTAATAATAGATGAAAACCAATATTTAGGTTTTGAAAAAATTAAGGGAACAAATCATAAGTTTATAAACTTCAAAAAAGATTTTTTAAAGATTTTGCCAAAAGTAAATAATAATAATTTTAGTAAAAGTCATTTTAATTTTGCAAACACTATTCAGAATATTACAGAAAGAATAGGAATAGAATTAGGCACGTGGGCTTTTCACAAAACTAAAATGGATAAAATTTGTATTGGTGGGGGAGTTGCTTTAAATGGTTTAATGAACAATAAAATATTGAACTTAAAATTTTATAAAGATGCTTTTGTATATCCAGCATCAGGTGATGACGGCACATCCGTAGGAGCTGCTTTATATTTGTTAAACAAAGAAAAAAAAAATAAATTTAAGAACCAAAGAATTTATTGTTGTTTTTATGGGAAAAAAGAAAATTTATTTAAAAGTAATAAATTTAGTTTTGATAAAAACCTTATAAAGAATTTACATTATAAAAAACTTAAGAGTCCTCATCAATTTATAGCCAAAAAAATTTCATCCAATTATATAGTAGCAGTTTATAATAACGGTTCTGAGTTTGGGCCAAGAGCTTTGGGAGCAAGATCTATTTTAGCTAACCCTAATCATAAAGATATGAAAAATATATTGAATGCAAGGATTAAACTTAGAGAAAAATTTAGACCTTTTGCTCCAGCATGTTTAGATAGTTTTGTTAAGAAATTTTTTTATTTAAAAAATAAGAGTCATTTTATGCTATTTATATGTAAAGTTAAAAAATCAAAAATAAAACTAATAGAAAGTGTAGTACATCATGATGGTACAGCAAGAGTTCAAAGTGTTACAAAGGAAAATAAATATTTATATAAAATATTAAAAAGTTTTTATAAAATTACTAAGATACCAATGTTAATTAACACAAGCTACAATGTATCTGGCGAGGCGATAGTTAATTCAATTGAAGATGCTATATTATCATTTAAATACATGAATATTGATTATTTGGTCATAGATGATGTGGTATTTTATAAAAAGGATCAAAAAAACGATAATGTTAATTTACAAGACTTCATAAGCTCAAGAAAGAAAAGATTCTCAGATAAGAATCAATTTCCGTTATACAGTATCGGTTATATGAATAGTAATTTTTATAATGATTATTTTTATTTTTTTAGAAGTAAACTAAAGGAAGTGCTACTAAAATTTTTTTTATAAAATAAAATCTATTTTTTTGAAATTTTAACACAATATCCGAACTTATAATCAATCGATTCTCTGGGCATTTTGAAAAATTCTACTCTTAATTTATTTTTATAATTTTTAATTAAATTAATAAAAAAATTTTTACTATAAAAATTATAAGGCGTATCTTGGTATTTTTTATTAAATTCTTTTATTGATAAATTTTGTCTAATTCTTTGATTCATTTTAAATTGATTAGATAATTTTTTGTTTTTAACATCAAAGATAACTATGCATTTTCTTGTTATTTTAATCATGTTTTTTAATACATTTTTAGCATCTTTTTTATTTAAATATTGAAAAACACTATAACATAATGTGTTATCTACTCTATTATCATGAAAAAATTTAATATTATTTGAAAAATTTGTTTTTTTAATAAATTTTTTTTGAAAATTTAGCAAAGGCATTGAAATTTCAACGCTTAAATTTTTTGTAAGTTTGAATTTATTTATAAAATAATATAATAAAGCACCATTACCAGAACCAAAATCTAATAAAGAACTACCTTTTTTTATTGGTACTATTTTTTCAACAAAATTAATTATTTTATTAAATTTTTTCTTATCAATATTATGATGTATAACTTTTAATAATTTGAAACTACTGTATCTGTAATTTTTTTTTACTAAGATTATTTTTGAGTCCCTGTTGTAAATAAAATTTTTATTATTAAATAAATTAAACCAACCACTATTTTTAAAATTTTTCACAAAATTTGATGATTAAAATATTTTATTTTTAACAAATCTTAGCATTTGATAAGTTTTATAATTCATTAAGAGATATAAAAATTTTAAAAAGATTATTAAATTAAATATGTCAATTTCTTTTGGAAAATTCAAAAGTTTTCTTTCATTAATCGAAAGAGTTTTGTCTTCCGAATGAATTATTTTTCCAGTATATAATTTTCTATCTCTTGTTTTTATTTGCTTGCCGAAACTAGTTGGTATTGTTAGTATTTTATTAAATTTTATATTTAAAAATTTTGCAACTTTTTTCATTTCATCATTTGTTTTAAGCACTAGTTCGTCAAAATTACATGTATATACTCTATTTGGGTATTTTTTTATTAATTTTGCGGTAATTTTTCTATTTTCAATATCTTTAAATAAAAAGAATTTTTTATAAATCATATAGTTAAAATTATTTTCAATTTCGAATCGATCACTATGATATATTTTCTTATCTACCTTTCTTTTTATTAGAGATGTTATTATTCCTGATATGTTTCTTTCAGTAATAATTAATTTTAAATTAGGAAATTTTTTTAAATAAAATTCATGGCTAGTAAAATTATTGTCTTCCATAAAAACTTTTTTGGATTTTATTGCTTTGAAATATTGCGTTTTATAATAAGTTTTTATTATACATGAATGAATTATTTCTATTATTCTTTTGCTATCCCATTTTTTTAATTTTTGGATTTTTGAAGTCCATAGTTTTTCAAAATTATAGAAATCAAATCTTGTCTTTATAATAAAGTCGCTTTGAAAGTAATCTTTATAATAGTTATTTTCTAAATCATAATAGTAGCTATCAAATAAAAATTTTCTTATTATGTGCAAATTTTTATATTTAAGAAGGCTCTCAATTTTTTGATTTCTGTGAAATGATGAAAATATAGCCTCTTGGGATGGAGAAACATACAGCTTTGGATGACCATCCAATAAAGATCGTAGCACTGATTTTCCAGAACCCCAAAAACCATCAATTAGTATTATCATTGTTATTACAATTATTTATTTTTTTAAAGAATTTATGAAATATTTATAACTTTCTTTAATACCATTTTTTAATTTATACTGAGGTTTCCATCCTAAGCTTAATATTTTCTTAGAATTTAATATTTTTCTAGGTGTGCCGTTAGGTTTTTTTTTATCAAATATAAAATTAACTTTATAATTTAAAATTTTTGATATTAACTTAGCTAAATTTATTATTGAGATTTCTTCTCCAGAGCCGACATTTATTATTGAATATTTTATTTTTTTTTTAATTAGAAGAATTATGGCTGTAGCTAAATCATCAACATAAAGAAATTCTCTCAAAGGAGTTCCATTTCCAAGTACTATAATACTTTTTTCTTTTTTTATTTTAGCCGTATGTATTTTTTGCATTAGCGCAGCGAGAACATGGCTCTTGGATTTATCATAATTGTCATTTGGTCCATAGAGATTGCATGGCATTACTGTTATAAAATCTTTTTTAAATTTTTTGTTATATTCAGAGCATAGCAAGGCTGTAGTAATTTTTGCAACAGCGTAACATTTGTTAGTTTCTTCTAAACTTCCAGTTAATAAATATTCTTCGATAATTGGTTGTTTAGAATATTTAGGATAAATGCACGACGAACCTATATTTATTAATTTTTTAACTTTGAATTTGTATGCTGCATTAATAATATTTAATCCTATATTGAGGTTTTCATTTAGATAATTAATGGAATCTTTGCTATTAGAAATAATTCCACCAACCTTTCCAGCTGCATTTATCACAATATCTGGCTTATTTTTTTTAAACCAAATATAAACTTTTTTTTTATTAGTTAAGTCTAATTCTTTTCTTGTAGCAGTAAGAATTTTAAATTTTTTATTATTAATTTTTCTTAATATAGATGACCCAACCATTCCATTGTGACCAGCAATAAAAATTTTCTTATGCATTTTTTTATTATATTTTATTTTGTAAATGATTAATATATAAAACTATAAAATACTATAGTTTATCAGTGATACCCTTTTTAAAAAATTTACTTAAAAAAAAGATTCAATTATTTTTTTCCTATATATTTAGAATTAATGAAAAAATTATTATTCTAGAAAAAATTAATTTAAATAAAGGTAGTTTGTTAATTAAATCTTTACTTACTAAAGATACAAAAAATATAAATGATTATGAAGTAAGTATATTTTCGCAGTGGGGAGAGGATGGTATTATTCAGTATTTAATTCATAAATTAAAAATAGAAAAAGACGGAATTTTTGTTGAGTTTGGCGTCGATGATTATATTGAATCAAATACGAGGTATTTGTTGTTTAAAAATAATTGGAATGGGCTTGTTATAGATTCTAACAAAGATAATATTAATAAAATTAAGAATAGTTATTATTTTTGGAAATATAATTTAGATGCTCAGTGTCATTTTATTACTATAAATAATATAAATAAAATAATTTCCTTATATCTTAAGGGTAGAAAATTAGATTTATTGTCTATCGATCTTGACGGAAATGATTATTGGATTTTAAAATGTCTTAATTTAAATATATTTAAACCTAAAATTTTAATTTGTGAATACAATAGTATATTGGGAAAAAAAATTAGTATTACCGTTCCTTACAAGGAAGATTTTAATCGTAATGAAAATCAAAAATATTCTAAAGTTTATTATGGAGCTTCCATTAAAGCTTTAGTTAATCTTGCCGATAGTAAAGGGTATTTGTTTCTAGGTTCTAATTCCAACGGAAATAATTTATTTTTTGTTGATAAATTATATAAAAAAAAATTTAATAAAGTAAGTTTTTTTAATGGTTATAAAAAGAATAAATTTAAAGAAATTGCGCATGGAAACTATAACGCTATTAAAAATAGTCTTAGTAATAAAAAATTTTACGACACAGACGCTTGTAAAATAATTAAATTAAATCTAGACAAAATATAACTCTAAGTGATCGAAACTATTAAAAATTTTTTTTTTGTTATACCTAAAAATTTCGTTTTAAAATTTTATTTTTTGCAATTTTTCTTTATTTTTTCTGCAGCAATTGAGACCTTATCTATTTTTTTAATTGGTCCTGCTGTAAGTTTATTTTTAGGAAACGATTTTTTTAATAACAGAACTTTTTTAAGTATTATTAATTATCTTAATTTAAATGAGTTATTGAAAGATCCTTCATTGCTAAAACTAAGACTTTCAGTTTTATTTTTATTAATTTTTATATTAAGTCAGATCTTAAATTATTATTCATTAAAAAAAGGATTAAAATTAGCGTTTGATGTTGCAGAAGGACTGTCTAATAAACTTTATCACTCTACAATTCAAAAAGACTTAAATGCAATTATTAATTTAAACACTAATAAATTAATATTAATCTTAACAGAGCAAACAGAAAGATTTGTTCATAATGGCTTAGTATTTTTAATTAGAATAAGTCCAAAATTATTTACGTTAATTTTTTTTTGTACAATTTTTTTAATTATAAACACTTATTTAAGTATTTTAATATTATTGCTTATATTTTTTTATTATTTTTTCTTTTATTTATTGCTTAAAAAAAAATTATATTCAGATGGAAAAAAAATAGATTTATATAGTTATGAAAAAATACAACTTATTAATGAAACTTTTACTTCTTTTAGGGACATATCTATTTACCAACTAAAAAATACACTAGCAAATGAACTTCAAAAAATAAACGAAATATTAAAGTTAGCAAGGTCTAGTAATTCAATGTCGTCTATTTTTTCAAAGTATATTATAGAAATAATATTTATCTCAACGATACTTATTTTTGGTTTGATTAATTTATTATATTTGGGCAACTCAAATAATGAAATAATAATTTACTTAACAGTTATGGTTTTTGCTGCGTATAAAATTATCCCGACTTTTCAAGAAATATTTAATACTTTTTCAGGTTTAAAAATGGTTAAAAATGCTGCTAGAGAGATTGCAGATCATATTAAGGTGAATGAAAAGCAATATATAAAATCACCAAATATTACAAAAAATTATAAAATTATTTTTAAAGATTTAAGTCTAGAAA
>Ga0214921_10003750_pt1 | contig 22973 bp, 18 predicted proteins | sample LL1505_MetaG_FD_177992 | JGI IMG/M metagenome (GOLD analysis project Ga0214921, IMG submission 177992) | Freshwater microbial communities from Lake Lanier, Atlanta, Georgia, United States - LL-1505 | ecosystem: Environmental > Aquatic > Freshwater > Lake | place: USA: Georgia | collected... | reverse complement strand
TGATTTGTAAGCATATTAACCTTCGTGAAAGAATCACTTTCTTTATCCGACTTTTTGTTTATTGGGTCCCTTCTAGAAGAGAGACGATTAGCTAAGGTAACAAAAGTTAAGTCGATCCATTCTGGTGCCTTTGTAGACTTAGCGTTTTTTTCTACCATTATTGTATAAATAAAATTTTATAAATGCTTACAATCTTGAACTGCCTAATCGTAATTGTGGCTAAATATGTAAAATTAATTTAATAAAAGTACTAAACCCGCATTATTTTTACCCCTATCAAGGAGAAAGTTGAGAAATCTCCCCGTAGGGGAAAGTCTAGGGGAGGGGGTAAACGGGGTAGGTTTTTTGAAAGTGGGTGTATACTCCTGGCCTTATGAAACCCAAAAAGCACAAAGCACCTTCACTCCTGAGCCGTCGATTCCTCTACAACGCTCAGCTAATCATCTGGATCGATTGTGAGGGCAGAAAGAAAGATGAGTTCCCCGCAATGACCACCGTCTTGATCGGCGATAAGATCACGACCTACATCCACGATCCTGTGCTGAAGCCTGCAGCTGACGCCAAAGGTGTGGTGTTCATGGAATGGAAGGAGTTGTATGTCTGGCTCCTGCAACTCGCGAAAGAGAAGGGCGCATATATTGCCGGCTACAGTATCCCTGAGCGTGATTACTTGTATGCGGCGAATCCGGATCTGAAGGAATTAGTGGATAAGGTCTACTTCAATGCCAACGCGGCATCGTGGTTCCGCAATAAACGTCCGGACATGTATGAGCGTATTCGTAAGGCCATGCCCAAGATGCGTAAGCCTGGGCTCAAGCAGTTCTTATTGGAGCCTGAGGTTGGATATGCCTACCCCAAGTACCTAGTGCGTAGTGAATTCAGTCCAGCCAACGCACTCAGACAAGCCCGTCAGCAATTAACCAAATACAACGGTAAGTATTCCGATATATCAGCCGGCACCAAAACCGCCCTCAAGCATCTAATCAATTACAACCGCCACGATGTCCTTGGAATGAGGTACCTCGTAGAATTTACACAAAAAATTGAGCCGATGATTTAAATATCTACTAACTTTATTGTAGACAGTAAGGTATGCCATTCTATAATGAATTTAACACTCGATGAGGCAGTATCATGTAATCTCTAAGTCGGGTGTACCAGCCGTTGGTCCGCTTACAGCAGCTCAAGTTTTAGGGATGTTTGATGCGACTTCATCGACCGACCAAATGATTGTCTGGTGGAAGGGTCAGCAGGAATGGGCGAACATTAAGACATATATTTCAGAGATTAGGCATGAGGCCCGGTTGGCTTCAGCTCCGCCCGTGGTTCCGACTTCGGCTAAGCAGGTTAATACATCGACTAGGATACCTCCAGGGCAGGTTCGAGTCACTCGCAATGGAGTTATCGTGGGTGTGTATCCTGAAGCAGATATTGCGGCACTGCTTCGAGCCAAAGTGATTTTGTCTAACGATAGTTACCAAGCGGCTGGAATGAATGAACCCGCCCCAGTATCTCAATTATTATTGAAGATGGTCATCACACCTTTGCCTGCTAAGCCAATACCTGCTGCCACCGCGAGTAAACTTACTCCGCAGACACCGGTTTCGACGGCATCGCCAGTACGTCGTCAGCCTGGTCGAGGCGAGATTGTATGCCCCAACCTCAATTGCGGCTATGTTGGCCCAGGGGATAAAATTGCCCGTGGAAGCACCATCGTTGGCATTCTATTACTCCTATGTTGGATTCTACCAGGAATACTTTATTTCATGTTTTTTTCAGGATATCGAACATGCTGCCCGCGGTGCAAATGTCAGATTAACAACGATAACTGATTTAAAAAAAAACTCTGTGTTAATAGTAATATTAATGCTTTGGACGTTTGAACGTCAAAACGATAGCTTCGTTTGACTCTCTAATCGAGGTGACCAGTTCCCATCCCTCGCCGCCCATTTGTGAGGTGTACTCACTGATTAACTCGTTTTGTTTATTTAGTCCGACTCCCAGACGTGTGTGGTCTAACTGGATCGCTTTTCTAAAAACTATAAGCAATGCCTGTGGGCGGATGTTTTCTCGTAATCCAGTTACATATTCATCTTTTCCGAAGTTAGGATATGCGGTTTCAATTTCCATGGCAGTTCCGGCAAACTCCCATCCACTATTGGTCATTTCTTCGGTGAGTGATTTAAGAATTTCTCTGTCGATTTGTGTAGCACTCATCGCATCACTACCTGTTCTATCAGCTTCTAATGAAGTGTACCGTGCTGACCGTGCCGGAACGGAGGAATAGGTATACTTCCATTGTACAGGTGCTTTGAGTGAATTTATATATTCAATATCAGGAAAGTTTATGACTTTGGTGTGATAGTCCCATTTGTTCGTTCTGAAGTGAATAAATAATATCGTTATCAGAATACACAGAGAACTTACAAAAATTGCGACTAAAGCCCAACTATGATTCTTGTTACTCGGTATAACTGGAGGATTGGATTGATTTTGCATAGGTTTTGAAAAGTTTGCAGCAGGTGGTGTTGGATTATGAGTTGAAGATGTGTTTAATTTACTAGTGATATCGGAAAGTTTTCCCCATTTACTGTCGCCTTCGGTCCAGTAGTCATCTGACCCAGTCATATGTCCGGATTGTAAAGCATTGGAAATTTCTGAGAGACTAAAACTACCCAGTTCTTTACCATGACGGGCAACTTTATATTTCGTATTAACTAACATGATAGTGGAGTGTTGGTAAAATTACTGATTATATGGAATGGGTTGAATCCCAATTTCGCGACAGACCTGAATATCTACTTCGCAGTATTCGGGATGTCTCTCGTCGTTGATTAAAGATTCAATCTGTAGCAAAGAGGCTTCGCCTTCCTTGGACGCTGCAGCAATTGCTTCGAAAATAGTATTTTTACTGATCATCGTTGTCTCAATGGCGAATATTCGGCGCTTATGACTTGAATCGTAAACAGCCAGATAGGCGTGTTTAGGTATAAGTATAATACTAACATTAAGACCTATTTTTCTTAAGATAGAGGCGAGCATAACACTACCATCTAAGCAATTTGACTGTTTTTCAGAAATACTTTGTTCGAGTAGACGAATGTGTTGAAACGAATGTAAGGGGGAAATGGTTGACTCAGAAATATTGGAGTAGGTTACACCTTTTTTTTGGAGCGCATTCCAAATTGATTCAATTTGTTCCACGATTTTCTCTTCGCCTTGTGCGTATCCAAAGAACTCCTTACATTTACCGGATGCCTTTGCCTGAACTAATATCGATTCAATCATTGGATGATTTTCATTAACATAGCCTGCAATACAGTTTCTGGTACTTAAATTTTCTTGAATGATGGTTTTGTTTTTTTGCACAATTCTCCTGGAAAGGTTTATAGGGCAGTCATTAATTTGATGAGCCTGCCACACTTCATTAAAAATAATCGTCTCTCCATCGTTTTTTTTAGCTTTAATGGTAATATTAAAGGGTGTAGTTTGTTTTAACTTGTTGAGAGCTTCAAAGTCATAGCAAGGCGCAGGGCCTATGGTTATATCATTCATTGTTTCGTTGGCTGTAATTTTGATTTTAGATGTTTTAATGAATCGATCGCCAGATACCTCTACCTCAATAGTGTCACCTGCCAGAAGCTGATTCACAATTACACCTGAGATGTAATCGTTAGATCCTAGGTTTGGTGCAATGTCGCTGATTGTTTTAGTTCTAAATCCAGTCATTGAATAAGAGATAATTTTGGATGGAAAAATCTCCTGTCCGTAAGGACTAAATGCCGTAAACCCTTGTATACTTGTTAGTGCGCCTTGATAACGACTAGACGAGGGTAATACATTCTCAGTGTTTCTTTGAGTAGCATTTCTGCTCTTAAAGAGCAGAAATGAAATACCAGAAATAAATAGAAAAATTGAAGATACAGTTACCAAGATTACTTTTTTAGAAAGAAATTTATTCTTCTTGTTGACTGTATTTAGCTGCGTCTTGACTGGGGCAGCGACGGGAGTCTTGGGATATAGAATTGAAACCTTTGCCCAAGCTTTCATCCCTTTAGTCCAATAATCGTCACTTGGTTTGAGTAATCCTGTCTTAATAAGCTTACCAATGTCATCTTCGGTGTGCTTACCTAAAAAAGCCCCATTACGACTAAAATGAAATATCTTCTTCATGTATTGAGAAAACTAAGACTAGTTAGTCAAGTTTCACGGTCGTATTTTGAATACGCTCCATTTTGAACGTCAGTTCTTCGATTTCCTTCTTTAGATTACGTAAAGTTATTACGTCTAATTTAAGTTTCTCGTGATTTATTTGTAAACTCTTAACATCGGTATTACTCCAAACAGATAAAGGTGATCTTGTGCCTTGCTCGTTTTCTTGGACGATAATTTTGTTTGCTGACATTGACTTAACTAAAATTTGTTTAGCCCAGTACTTAGGGATTTTAATTTCCTGAATGTCATTCTTGGGAGATATATAAATTATATATCTGCCAGGTGCGAGATTTACTTTGAACTCACCGGCCAGATTAGTCGAAGTTACATCTTGTCTCTCGTATTCGTTACTTGGCAGAAACAACTTTGTATTAACTAAAGTATCCGACTCGTCGAAAATGGGTCCGGCCTCATTTAGAATCGAATCGATAGATGTTTTAAATTCTTCAATTTCAGCACTGGCTTTCTTCTTAATTGTATCGAACCCGGTTTTACGAATCAGATCAGCTAAATCAGTGAACTTTTTGTTGGTCAGTTTGGTCATTACATCCTGAGTTAGGTAAGTCCCTACAACATCAATTGCGGATTCCAGCTTTCTTAACTCTGCAATATCAGTCTCACTCTTGGGATCAAAGTGAATGCTGAGAAGTGTGGCGCTTCGCTTCGCTTGTAGCATCGCCATTGCTACGGTCGTATACTTGTCTACGACCTGATTTGTTTTTAGAACTAATTCCTGTATCTTTGGATTAATATCTTCGTGCTTAGATTTATATTTTAGGCCTAGTTTACCGAGGTCAGATTTCACCGTGTTTTTCCATTTGAATGCCTCTTTTTCTGTTAGTATTTCAATTTTATACCTTACATTCAAAGATCCAGAAATTTCGTTATTATTTTGAATAAACCCTGTGACGGGTTGTTTCATAAGAAAGAAAAGATACCAGAATATCATGACAGAGATGATGAACCCCATCATCATTATACTCACTAAGCTTGTCTTGTGATTCGATATCGGTGTCGGAAGTGGCGAGGTATAAGTTGGATTTGAAGTATTAATGAAACTGGGCGTACCTAGACTTGAAACCGTTGGCTGAGATTGAGAAGTGCTAGTAGTTTGCTGGTTTGTGTTAACGGTAGTATCCGTAGCCAATACATTTCTAGGGTTGTTGTTTATTAATTTAAGTTTGGGTGGAGAACTGGCTGTATTGAATGATTCAGTATTTTCGGTTGATTCGCTTCGCAGGTTTTCGAGATAAGTATCCAAAGGTATCCAGCTTTCGCTTTCATTAATTTTAATTAAAATACCCTGCGATTCGTGCTCGTTATCGAATTGTCGCAATACTTCCTCAGCCGTAAGTGGCTCCGAGTACATACCCTTTATATCTAGGATATAGCTTTTATTTAAATTTTCCACTCAGCTACCCTAATTGCTGTTCATTGGTCTGCAAGCAAGGAAGCTATATTCGGCATATTTTGAATTAAATCTATATACTTGTTTTTTTATATAGCCAATTTGATTAATATAATAATATACAATAAATCATGTGGTTAATATTGAGAGATTTGAGGAACCTGTGTTTTGCTGCTATAGTTGTTACTACTGCGTCTCTAAGAGCAGAGTATTATGATGAGTACGACTGTCGTGTGGGACGATCTGATGTCGCTTTTATTGACGTTTTTGAACAACTCGCAACTGGCCTAGAGTATAACGAAGATGGGGTTATTGTGCCTGCGCAAGGTAAGCGGTTACAACTCACCGCAGACACCAAAATAGCTTTTTTTCACTACGTCGCTGCTACCCATCCGACCGTCTCCATAAAAAAATTGACTCGTTGTTCTTCTTGTAATGGTGCTGGCGGAACACGTCGGCGTCTTGATAGTTCTTTTGGGGATTACAATCTCGGCAATATCGTTGAAGGCGTAAAATGCTCCACTTGTAATGGCCATGGCTTTTCTGTCGGTTATGTAAGTTTAGTGGTAACGTATACTGGTAACTTACCACCCTTAGCAGAATCTCCGCGTGCCAAGGAGATGAAACGTAAACTTTATCTTGCACAAGAAGGAGATGCTCAAGCTCAGTATGAAGTAGGATTATATTATCGTTTGGGAAAAGGTTTTAAGCGTGATCTTGATTTAGCTCGCGAGTGGCTAACCAAATCTGCAATTCAAGGCGAGTCTAGGGCTATACCTGAACTTGCTGAGCTCTATTGCGAACCCGGTAGTAACTTTTATGATCGTGCGTTTGGGTTGTCATTATTTTATGCTGCGGGGAATAATAACCTTCATAGTTTTGGGAAAAAAGGAGTAAAATTAACTCAAGGCGAGGCAACGCCTGCCGTTAAGCTGCAAGCTTTGCGAGATTGCCTCGACGAGATGGAAGCGACTGTTTTAGGGCCTAGAATTAAAGAAGCTCTGAACACGAAAGAAGGAATTTTAAGTGTTCTAAATCCAGAATCCGCACGTAAGTCATTCCCTGCAGTTAAAAACAATATTTTGCCCAATCCTAAAGACTCTCTAACTGTACTTAAAACTGGTATATCCAAATACTTCGGATTGGGTTACGCCAAAGCGGATAAGGATGAGGGAATGAGATTAATTGAAATTGCTGCAAGCCAGTCTAACCCCTTTGCACTAACCATCATTGCATTACATTTTGATGCCGGGGTATTTTATCAAGAATCGGACTCTACCGCTTGGGCATACTATTATATAGCGAAGAAATTAGGCTACAGCGACGAGTACTGCATTGCCAGGATTGATGCACTGGAACATTCAGATGTTGGTACCGACTGGGCTGGGTATCCAGAAATTTTATTCCAGTATTTAAAGTCTGGTAAATTAGATTCTGCATTTATTCGTCGATCGCAAGATTTGTCTATTTGTAGATTTCTTCCGACAAGAAATAACACTCCAGCTAATTCAAATGTATCGCCTAATGGTACGAATAACAACTTTCCCATTTCGTCATCTCAAGGAATTGAATTCGCAAAATCTATTATCAGAAACAAATACAGCCAAGCTGAGTTTTTAGATGAACAGCGTTTCTCATGTCAAAAATACTCAGATAGTAATGGTATATTTTATTATACTGTAGCTGGAGTGGTTACAAAGGTCGAAAATCGTAATAGTTTGTCTTTGCCATCCACTTTCTCGGTTTCTTTCAAGGTAGCTTCCCCTACAGATGCGCCTGTATTACTCTATTGCTCTGTGTATGAGAACAGGGAGGGTAGTGTGCCAGTTCAAGCTTCAGGAGTGCGGTAAGGACTATTGGCTAATTTAAAGTAATCGAGAAAGCGATTGCAGCATTGTGCTCCTTTTAGCCAATAAATCGGAAAGTTTTAATGTATCCTTAATTGCGACCTTTGTTTCGTAAGAAACTTTTTTATCGATAATAATACGACCTATTAATTTCATATTGATATCTTGTTCGGTGTTTAGGGATATTTTTTTTAAAATTTCTCTATCCGAATCAGATTTGAAGATACAAGACTCATATACGCCCTTGCCTCTAGTAATCTCTCGCTTGGGTTCATATGAATTTAAGCGGCTAGTAGTGAAAGTATCTTTTCCTATCTGAAATGAGATTTGTCTTAAGAAAAGCCATTCCTTTGCGGAATAATATGTGTATAAATTGCAATCTCCTAAATTGTCCACACTGGCTCGTAGTATAATTCTGTTACCGATATTATTATAGAACTTATGCGAATAGGTTATTTTTCCATCAATATCAGATTTCTTTTCGATGAAACTACTCGCGATTAGTTCAGTAATCTTAATCTCCAATTCGGATAAGGAACTCACAACTTGATCTCGTTCGCTGCTTGTTGCTGAAAAATTACTCACAGGATTGCTAAATAAACTTTCTGAATAATTTGACAGTAAAATCATAGCAACAAATCCCATGAGCGACACCACAGAAAGAAAAAATAGAACAACCTGAAAATTACTCGCCTTTGGACCTATAGAAGAAATAGGTGGAGGAGTATTATTTTGATTACTTGAAAGTTGTAGGGTGTTTAATAATTGGAACAGTTTTACTGTCGTTCCATCAGGATATTGATATTCATCGGTTAACTCCAATTGTCTGTTATCAATTAAATCTGAAATTAGATTAGGATCAAACGAACCAAGATGAGTACCATTGCGATAAATATCGTATTGTGCTCCTGGTTGGTTTGGGTTCATTTACTTTATAAATATAACAGCCGATAATCCAGCAACTCAAATCATCGATAAAAAATAAATTATTAGTATAATTATATTATTATTGAGTAATTAGACTTTTTAAATTTTATCGAAACATGCCCTTTAATATTAAATTTCATGGCTCATTGGGCGAAGTAACCGGTTCATGTACATTTATTAAGATTATTTCTAGTGGTAATATTTATGCCATAGATTGTGGTTCATCACATAAAAAAAATTTAAACGATGAACCAGCTTATCCTGAAAATTTACCCCAAGACTGTGATATATCCAAGATAAAAGGATTGTTTCTAACACATGCCCATATGGATCACATCGGTATGTTGTTACACTGGGTAAAGTATGGCTTTTGCGGAAAAATTTACTGTACCGACGAAACAGCGCGTTTTGCAGTACACATGCTAGAAGATGCCGTTCGAATCAATGAAAGGGACAAAGTTGAAACGGGTGTGGGTGAGACGGAGATGGCTAAGGCAAAGAAATTCTTTAATTCTCACATCGCATGTGTTCCTGGCAAAGAATTTCAGTTAGAAAATCTAGTTATTGTTAACTCATTCCCTAGTTCACATATTATTGGGTGTGTCGGATTTCAGTTCTCTGCTAAATCTATAATTGGCGATGACTGTAGGGTATATTTTACCGGTGACGTTGGTAGTGTTGAAAATGAGGCTGAAACTATGAGTATGATGCGTACTCGACTCAGGCCAACTAAACCGTCAGATTATATTATTACGGAGTCAACTTACGGAGGTAAAAGTCGACAAGAAATTGATCGAAGTGGTAAACAGCGTTTAGCTAAGTTAACGCAAGTAATCGAGCGTGGCTTCCGTCACGGCGTAAACTCTAAGGTAATTTTCCCCTGTTTCTCTTTGCAGCGTGCACAAGACCTGCTCCTAGATATTTTTCAGGTGCTTTGTTATAATCGTGCTAGTACTGGGCTAGTGGATGGAGTGGCACCGAAGATATACCTAGATTCAAGATTAACTTCTGGTTTAATGCATGAGTATTCAGAAATTTATCTAAATGGAATATCTCAAGGAGGTCCGTGGCTTAATCCGAATTCACTATTCATTAATGAGTATGGTTTAGATGAGGCTAAGGCAAAAGATACGATTCAAAAACTCTTTAGATTTAAAAATACCGGTGACTGCGTTAGACTTTACGATGCTCAGCAAAATCCTAGGACAGCAGTTGAGGTTTTTTGCGGACCATTGAGGCCAAATACACGCGGACCTGTTATTGTACTTTGTGGAAGCGGAATGACAATATCAGGTGCTATCCAGGGTTATTTAAGAGACTATCTCGAAGATGAAACAGCAACTTTCGTGCTTTCTGGATATGTGCCACCCAAATCACCTGGTGCTATTCTAAGAGAACTTTCTGAACTACCTGAGTCCGAGAGATCTAAAGTAAAGTTTGAAATTAAAGAGGACAAGTATCGAAGCTTACCTAAAAAAAATCTATTTGGCTCTGACGTAAAAGCACAATGTAGCCTTGTTTCTGAATTTTATTCAGGTCACGCAGACGGTCCCTCGATTTGCCGTTATATACTGGGCGGTAACTCCGTCAGTCTCTCTCAGCCTCCTAAGAGAATATTCTTAATACATGGTGAAGATGATAAACGTCGTGAATTACAAAATTTATTTATTGAAAAGATTAATAATGCGGGAATTAAAAACTGCAATTCTCTGATTCAATGCCCGTCTCAAGAATCGCCTTGGTTTGATTGTGAAAAAAATAAATGGCTAGTAACCAAGCCAACAAAATTAAGTTTATCTATCCTAATTAAGTCAGAAAAATTACAGTACGCACAAATTTTACAGATTGTTAAAATGTCTTGTATGGCGAAGGAGATTAAAAATATGGGAGGGAGTTTAATGGTTAGCTACTTCGCTGATTTCAATGCAACGACCATAAATACCACTTTAAAACTAACAGATATTTCAAAGAACTGCTTTAAATTAACCGTAGAATCTGATTTTTCTAAGGTTCAAAATGTAACTGATATACGAAAAGGTGCTTTCCGATGGCGCGAGGTATTGAATGCGCTTGGTGTTCAGAAGCGTGACTACTTTGCCGGACATAGGTACTGTGGAACTGATTCCGAATACGAGGAAATCGAAAAGATTATTAGAAATCTTGTAGCGAGTGGTAAGCAGAGACAAATTGGATTTATTGTCGCAGGTACAGGCGCTTTCTTGCCCGAAGAGGTTTCAATGTTTGAGGCGCTTTTAACCCCGCATATACATTTCTACATTGTAGATGAACTTTATCTTTCACGCTTAAATACAATACTTTTTCCCCAGGATCCCAATAGGATTACTAGTTCTAATGCTTTTTACATTCCTGTTAGTGTTTCAAAGTCGGCGGTAAAAATTTCTAAACCATTTAACTCAGAGTGGTTAAATAGCTTTTTGGGTATAGTTGACTCAGATTTAGGCATAATCAATTCACGTCAACCATTCGCACCACCCATCGCCAAGAGTGGGACACAGGATCTGGCTAAAAATACAGAGTTAAATGATAGTAAAAAGATAATACCTAAATCTCGGGCTGTTATCCCAGAAGAGGCCTACAAAGTGCTTACCAAAGGGCAACTAGTGGAAGTTATTGTCGTTAAACCTTTAGAAAGAAGAAACAAGCAGTTGGTGGGATATTCCTTGAAAGTAAAATCTACGGGAGCCCTCGGTATTTTACGATCGATAAACTTTATCGATGGAAAATTTGATTACGCAATGGGCACTGAATTAAAACTATATGTTAAAGATGTATGTTCACTGCAGCGCGAGGTAGAGTTTGTGATGCTACCCCCGCATGATGGAGCCAATCACATTCAATATATCCAGAAAAATATCGGAAAAATAACCTTTGGTGATTTAGCCAAACTACTCAAATTAGAATATTCTCAATTTAAGGGCTACTACCTAGATCATTTAAAACAACATGGTGATGAAGATTTAGTAAAAAACCAAAAAACCCCTGTCCCATCGGGGCGCGAAATAGACATTTATAATGTGATACATCGTCAAATTGAGGTGGATAGGGAAAGTAGGATGAGTGTTGCTCCGGCGCCTAACGAATTCACTTTCGGTCAAATGGCTGATTTAATGGGTGATCATAATTGGAAATCCCTAGATATTTATAATGTATTGAAATACTTTGAAAAAGCAGAACAGCCCGACATATCTGGGATGGCCAAAAGTATTCTCCAAAATTCATCTACAGGTTTAGATTCGGACTTATTTCCTGTTGAACATAAAAACTTATTCATCGCAGCATGTGTTGAGGCCTCTGCAAATAAATGGCCTAAGAACGTCCCTCAGGTTACTATTCTCCCTGCGCGCATTTTAACTTCGCCGAGTTTTTATAGTCTTAACGAACTAGCATCTAGATGGGGTGTGACTCCTGCTCAATTATTAATAGAGGCTGAATCATTAGGTATTAAACTTTTACCTCAGGTTGCAGTGACATCAGATGATGCGGAACGACTTAGTGCTTTATCATTAGGTAGCAATGATAGAGCATTAAGCCAATAAGTTTTTATTTTTACTAAAATGAGTTTCGCGGATATAATTCAGGTTTTTATTTTTATTAATATAGTAATAGTATTATGCCTAGTTCTTTTCTTAAACTACCGTAAAGTCGTCGTAACAAAGATAAAAGAGTTTTTCATAGTTCATTTGAACGCTAATAATAAAAATAAATTATCGCGTCAGTTACCACCGCCACTTCCGCCACCTTTGCCTGCGGCGACGCAGCGACGTCAGTCGGGCACTTCAAATAATATCTCAACAGTTGCTAAGTCTAGAGCCTCACAAGTTAAAGCGAACCCAATAGTGGGTATTCAGCCATTGCGGCCAGCTCCTGTCATACTAACCTCGACGCCTGAATTAAAAGATAAACAAAATTTACTGTTATTAGACTCAGCAATAATCATTGCATCATTTTATGACAGTCAATCCTCTGGGTTTCCTCTGGCACGGTTCTCGGAGTGGTACGCGACTCGGAAGTGTGAAGATTCGCCTAAACTAAATGATTTGATTTCTAGGGCTCATGCCACTTTGGGAGACAACTCTTTTAATTTCGATGAGGTTATTTTGAGATATAGTCTTGCCGCCACTTACTCGCAGAGGTCCGACCTTATTTATTTCTGTGCTACTTCTTATAGTATAAGAGATCCGGACGCAGCCAATTTACGTATGAAATTACTAAGTCTCTCTCAGACCTGGGGTTTATTATTTCATGAATTGCTCTTGGATGTTTCTGGCCAAGAGGCTGAAGAAATTACCCGGCTTGAAAAGCGTCTAGAAGTGGATGAAATTCCAACTATGGCTGGCCGGGTTGCTCATTTGCGAAGAATGCATGCTTATTTTGATGAAAGACTTAAAACTTATCTAAATTGTGGTTTGATGGATCGGCGTACTGATATGATTTCAACTTATAAAGTAATTTTAGAAGACCACGAGCGACTCTTGGAAGTATATGGATTTTCTCCTTAATTTTCTAACTGCTTTTACTTGCTATCGCCGTTCTAGTATATTTTTATAAGCCTGTGAGACTTTCCTCGCTATCTAAGCCGTTACTGTTTCTTGTCTGCGGCGCAATAGGTTCTCTGCTTGGGTGGGCGGTTGCTGAAGCGATTGCCGCTTCGTCTGATACGACACCCCAAGAGCCCGTAAAACTCGTTACTGAAATTTCTCCAGGAGTTTTTAGGCGCAATCTACAGGGAAGTGCTGGTCCTCCTTCCTTGCTTTTTGAGTCAAAAGTTCAAAACCGTCTAGTGGCGGCTGGTGCTAATATGAACGGAGATATTATGGCCGCCTTGAGCTGGGAAAGTGTAGATGATTTAGACCTTCACTGTGTAGATCCCTATGGCGCTAGGATTTTCTTTAAGCGTAAACTCTCCAGATCACGGGGAGAACTTGATGTAGATCAGAACGCAACTACGCCTTATCGTGATGATCCGATTGAGCATATTTATTGGCCTTTAAATAGCGCGCCAGAAGGTCGATACCGCTTTCAGGTAGATTACTACAATAGTAATTCACGGCTCGCCTCGGTGCCCTTCAAATTACAGGTTCAAATCGGAGATCAAATTATTACGCGTACAGGTACTTTGAGCGTTCCAAGAAATAAAGATACTACCGACCCGCTAGATGTATTTTCGTTTGAATACCAAAAGCCGGTAGTCGATTTATCATCTTCCAATAATATTTCTGGGATTATTAGTGGAATGGCTTCGGTATCGATAACTTTAGCGTTCTTGGCCTTGGGTGCTTCGGCCGCAATTTCTCTGATTCAGCAGCGTCTTCTCGGTTATGACGGTATCATTCCGCGCGGTTTTGGTAGAATCGTCATTATGAGTTTAGCCACAGGCGTCGTTTCCGGTTCTGTTGGACAAGCAATGTTGTACATAATTACGAGTCCCGCTGCCATTGCAGGACAAATTAAGATTATCGCATGGATAGTGGCGGGCGGACTTATTGGATTAGGTTTTTCATTTATAATCCCTAATCTTGACCGTGGCCGCGCTATTATCTTTGGATTAATAGGGGGTTTATTCTCAGGTATTTTAATCTCTAACGTCTTTGCTGATTCACCAACCATGGGTCGATTAACGGCATGCCTATTTCTTGGGGGGTCGGCCGGTTTATCTGTGGCTCTAGTAGAGGCAATGGCTCGAGAGGGATATTTAAATGTAATTTGGGGTCCAGGTGAGTTCACTACGGTAAATTTGGGCGCAACGCCAGTGACTGTTGGCACCGATTCTCAATCTACTATTAAAATTCCTAAATCGAGTGGTTACCCTGCGCTCATTGCAACCTTTAGCATGATTGATGGAAGAGCTAATATGTTAAATAATATGACGGGTGTTGTGCACCCATTACGCGACGGAAATAAATTACCGCTCGGAACGGTTACAATCGAGGTTAAACTTTTTTCCTAATATCACAAAATAAATATGCGTAAATTTCTTACAAGTTATCCGAAGTGGGTTGTTTTTTCGTTGGCGGGAATGATGGGCGCAGTGATTTTTAATTCACTCTATGAGTTAATTGGTAATGATCGCGGGAATCGCGATTTCATTACGATAGCATTGCATACGGGTTTTTGGTATAGTTGGTTTAGTGTGGGAGTTGTTTTTGCGCTTTTTATAGTACAACGAACGATTCTTGGTGCTGAAGAGTATTTTAAAGAATCGATTAAGCCCCTGTTAATAGGGTTGGGTATAGGTTTTTTGTCCGGTGCCTTTGCCCAAATACTTTATGGTTTAATGAGGGGTGGGGAAGTCACTCGTGTCATTGCATGGTCGCTGGCAGGCGGTGGATTGGGTTTCGCGATTTCCCTGGCTATCCCAAATCTTAAAGCGTCACGCGCTTTTTTATTCGGTCTGCTGGGCGGACTTGTTGGTGGCATTTGCTTTATAGTAGCTTTTGAAGTTTTAACTGGTTTAGGCGGAGTGGATACGAACAAAATTGCAAATATTGCCGCACGCTTGACTGGCCTCGGGGCTATTGGTTTCTTTGTGGGACTTTCAGTCGCCATTGCTGAATCAACCGCTAAGGAAGGCTACTTGCGAGTTGTCTGGGGTCCAGGCGAGTTCACGCGCGTCAATCTTGGCGAGTCTCCGGTGATTGTTGGCAGTTCTCGTGAATCCACAATCCGCACACCTTCTTCACGTTCATACCCGCCGGTAGTTGCCACTTTTAGTTTAGAAAAGGGACAAGCAAAATTGATTAATCACATGGCTGGGTCTACACATATTCTAAAGGATGGAAATAAGTTAAATCTGGGTACGATTGTCATAGAGGTCCATTTGTCATAAAAACTATATAGGCTAGTTAGATTCTCTACTTTCTTTAGTTTTTTTACTAAAATCTAGGGTATTTCGTAATTTTTATACAAGAATTTTCTTATCTTGGTATCTTGACCTAAAGCAGGTTGGTATCCATAAGTCTGCTTAACTATGAGCTCTACACGTCGCCTCCCCATTTACTTCCTTGTTGATACATCAGGTTCGATGACTGGTGATCCCATCAATCAAGTTCGTACACAGTTAAGTAGTATCATTGATGGTTTAAGAGCCGATCCTCAAGCCCTCGAAACAGCTTATCTCTGTCTCATTACTTTTGGCGCAAAAGCTAATGTCGAAGTCCCGCTCACATCATTAGAGACGTTTAATATTCCTGCCGTCATGTCAGCTAGTGGCTCTACCGCGATGGGTGAAGCACTGGAACTCCTTGTAACTACACGCAAGGCGGATGTTGTCCCTAAAACGGGTTCAACCGCAGGTGACTGGCGCCCAATGGTTTTCCTGCTTTCTGATGGAGTGCCAACCGACGACTTTGATGCAGGAATTAGAGAATTTAAAAAGCTCCGCTGGGGTGTTCGTGTTGCCTGTGCAGTTAATGGCGCTGAAGAATCCAATTTAAGAAGGTTCTTAGATGCAAGCGATGCACCCGCTGGATATAGCGATGAGTCCGCTAATTTAGTACACGTTAGCACGGCTGACCCTATGCATATGCAGTCATTCTTCAAGTGGGTCTCCGCATCGATCTCGGCTGTTTCCGGTAGCGCAAATCCAGATAATATGACAAGCGATACGCCGCCACCAGCACCTGGCGCGAGTTCCAATAATTCTTCGGTTGGAAATCCTCAGCTACCACCACCTCCGCCTACATTGACTTAAATGGCTGAATTTAAACTTGAGGAAAAAGCCGTACCCCAAAAAACAATAAATGAAGGCAACGATGATTTTAAAATTCATCGTCTTTCAACTATTATTGGACTAGGACTTTTTATATTAGTACCCATTTTTTCCTGTATTTACGTTTTAACGTCTTTTGTACCTTTACTGAGTAAATTACAGATGCCTTCCCTGGATCAATTTTTTGAAATACCCTTTTGGAAAAATGTAAGCATACTTGTGCTTGTTGTTACTTTTCTAGCCATAATGTTAGGATGGGTTTGGCATGTGCTGAGTGAAATCATACAAAAAAAACGATGGAGAATTATTGATGAGCAGAAGTATCAGGAATCTTTGGCTAGTAATGACTCCTCCAAAAATAAAATGAACCAAGACAATAAAACTGAAGGAAAGTTGCCAGACGCTTCGGACAATAAAAAGCAGGAAGCCGAACGTATTGCTAAGGAAAGCGCAGAAAAAAAAGCTGCGGCCGACAAAGTTGCCGCTGCTACTGCCGAGAAGGAGCGTGTTAACAAGAAAATTGAACAAGCTAAAAAAGACTTCGAATCCAAAATTTCTATTCTCAAAAAATCTATCCCGAGTGAAATTGTTATCACACCTGAAAACGAATCCTATGATTTTAGTATCTGCATTAAAGAGACAGGCTTAAAATTCATAGTTATAACTAAATCCTTACCCATATACATGGAGTGGAGTCAGGATAAATTAAAAATTACCGTGCATGATCGTATGCCTTTTATTTTAGCAAAATATGTTACATTTGATGTCGATATTTCTGATCCTGTTGCGGAGACGGATCCAGAACTAAAATCCCATATTAAGACTCTAAATCAAAAGATACACCTTGTTGCAAAATACCCGAAGCAAGCTGAAAAATTTATTGAATGGACAAAAGGTACAGCCGATCAGGTTAGGCTTACTAATGTTAAACAAGGTAGCCCTACCAAATTCAATCTAGTAGAGCTCTTGTTGTTCGACCCCTCTTGGGCTGAGTTAGTGGGTACTGAGGATGCCAGCAATTCGCTGCTTTTAGATCGTTCCACTAATACACTTACAGGTGTAGTAAAGGAACCGGCCAACGACATAAAAATCACCACACGATTTGAGTGTAAGGCAATGCCGTCTTTTAAACATTCTGTTACACTGCTCTTAACCTGTACAATGGATCCCGAAATGCGGTGGAAGCAGATTGAGCAATCAGACTCAGATAAAATTCCGGTATTAACAGAGAGTGATTCAACTGAAATAAAACGTATGTATGACGGGTTGAAGGATGTTAAGCCATTATTGGGTCTAGTTGATGATTTCAGTAAGCCCAATCGTGTATCCTATCGGCTGGTTAAAGCAGGTTTTGACATGGCCTATGCATCGATTCGGGGACGTAGCCACATTAAGGATGGCAAATTCCGTGAGGACGATGTCACAGCAAAGTTATTTTTAGATGATAAGGCTGTTGCTATTGTTGTTTCAGACGGTGCTGGCTCGGCTTCGTTATCAAGAAGAGGGTCTCAAATTGTTGTAAATTTAGGTCTGGAAACACTGATTAAATCTTTTGAAAAAATTCTAGCTGAGGACCCAGATTATTTCTTAAAAAATACTGAGGTCGAAGAAGTAAAAAACAAAGTTAAAGATATATTTACTGCTGCAGTTTTAAGCATCCGTGAGCGTATTGAGTTTGAGTCCGATATGATTCGCAGTGCTAAGTCCAGTTTTACTAAGAAGGATATGTATGCTACATTTTTAGCCGCGGTGGTTCTTCCGTTTAAGGATGGACACATACTCTTCAGTTATTCGGTAGGTGATGGCGCCATAGGCGTTGGGGGTGCTTCCGACGAGGTTTCGGGCCTCAAATGTGTGCCTGACCACGGACAGTCTGCCGGACAGACATTGTTTATTCAAAGCGAAGGTGCTACCGATGTTAGTAAGCGACTTAACATTACAATGATTTCTGGGGCTTTCTCACTTATCTTAATGAGTGATGGAGTGAGTGACCCCTGCATTCCACTAGATGTTGAATCCAAGCCACAAACTTGGCATTCACTTGCGACAGAATTAAAGTCTATTGTAGATGGTGAACTAGTTTCTGACGTCGAAAAATCTGAGACTTATCAGCAGCGCGGCAAGCTCTGTGAATGGCTGGATTCTTATCAACCAGGCCACCACGACGATCGCACGATTGCTACACTATCCTATAATCCTATTTCGTCATGACTTTAAAGACGAACACTGGACAGCAATATAACATCGATACTACCCAAGAGTCTAAGTCAGGTAGAATGAAAGATGTTTGGTTTTGTAGTGATGGAATCAATGTCGCTGCACTCTATAAAAAACCATTGATTTCTAGGGATGAAATACGTCTTAAAAAAATTATTAGCGTGTATCGTGATTCTATCCTCAAGGGTAATGAATCCTACTATAGTTCTGTTTTTTGTCTGCCCTTTGCCTCGGGTAGTGCAGTACACCCACAAAATGGGCCAACCCAATTTATTGTTTTAAGTAGATACCCGAAGGAATTTTTTTTTGTTAAAGGTGCGAAGAGCAATGTACCCATAAAAATTGCGAAAGCAGATAAGAAGGGTCGCTGGTTTGCCTCTGCCAAGTTAAGAAAAAAGTATCTTCATCCTGATGAACTCGGTACATGGGAGAATTACCTAAAGTGTTGTCTAGAAATGTGCCGAGCTATTGCTAAAATGCACCAAGCGGGTGTGGCACATTCTGATTTATCTTATAACAACGTTCTCATTGATCCAACCACAGGTAAGGCCTGTGTGATTGATTGTGATATGCTGGTTGTGGAAGGAATGTTTCCCGCTGACGTTGTTGGTACGCCCGACTTTATCGCGCCCGAAGTCTATAAAACACAACACCTCCCGATGTCGGATTCGAATCGTGTTTTGCCAAATCAGAAAACAGATCTTCACGCATTAGCTGTTTTAGTTTATCAGTATCTATTGTATCGTCATCCTTTACGGGGTCGCCTCGCAGGCACTTTAGCTCCTAATGATGCAGGGGCCGATGAGGCTAAACTTATGGGCTCGGATGCATTATTTGTAGAACATCCGACTGACATACGTAACCGAGTTAATGCAAGTAGTCCGGATAATGCTGATTATTTACCCTACTGTGATTCTAGTAAATTGCCCATGGACACTTGTGGCGAGCCAATCAAAAAACTCTTTTTAAAAGCTTTTGTTGATGGGCTACATGATCCTAATAAGCGCCCCACAGCCGTAGAGTGGATTCGAGGAATTGAGCAAACATTAGCCATGGTTGTCCCGTGTAATAATGAGAAGTGTCAGCAAAAGAGTTTTGCCTATGCTGGTCGCCATCAGTGTCCATTTTGCGGCACATCATCCTATGCCTATCCGGTCGGAACTTTTTATTCTCCTGAGGGTCTTGGTGATGCGAAAAGTTATAAGCCTGATGGGGCAAGTGTGACTATAGTACATAATCGCCAGTTACATGAATGGCATACTAATAAAATAGGTTACGAAAATATGGCAGGTCCTGCAAATACTCGTACTGTTAAGGGTAGGTTTATTCGTACGCAAACTGGCTGGTCTTTTGAGAATAAAGGTTTTGATACCCTAGTGATTCGTAGTACCAAAAAGCCTATTCCCATAGGCGCAGTCATTGAAGTTGAAAACGATATGCAGCTTCAGCTTAAAACGGACGGGCGAATTTTATTAATAAGAATTCCCTAACAAAAATTTCAAAATGGAAAAGTTTCCATACACCCCAAATCATACTATTCAGCCATCTAAAAAGTTTGGGTCTAAGTTTGGATCCATCATAGTTTCATTTTTTCTTGGCGCTATACTGATATACTGTTTATTTCCTAGAGAGACTATTCTAGAAAAGATCGTAGAGAAGCCCGTGGAGAAAATAGTTGAGAAAATTGTCGAAGTACCTGCTAAATTAACCAAAGAACAAAAGCAGGCAGTTTTAACGTATATTAAAATACTAGAAACTGGAAAACATCAGATAGGGAGGTCTGATAAAGCAGTTTATCCAGCACAGGATAATGAAATTCAAATCATTGTTGTGGGTGAAGATTCAACCTTTCGAAATATTTCCAAATCTGAAATAGAATCTCGTGTTGAATCGGTTTTCCGTCGTAACGGATTTAAAATAGCCAATACGGACAGCAAAAACCTTAACACATATATCGTAGTATATCCCCACCTTATGTTAAGTGATAACAGGATTACACTATCTGGTGTGTTAAGTATATCTATACATCAACATGTTTTGGGCTTCTCTGGTAGCATTTGGAAGCAGACCCACGTTGCCACAAATCTCTATGAACAAAATATATCTTATGGCCGAGATAACTTTCACGAAATTCCTGCGCTTTTTGATTCTTTGGCAATTAAAGCGTCGAACGATTTGAATAAAGCGGGACAAACTCCGCTTTTAAATCAATGATACTCTAATGATTCGTGGTAATAAAAAGCCTATTCCCATAGGCGCAGTCATTGAAGTTGAAAACGACATGCAACTTCAGCTAAAAACGGACGGGCGAATTTTATTAATAAGAATTCCATAACAAAAATTTCAAAATGGAAAAGTTTCCATACACCCCGAATCATACTATTCAGCCATCTAAAAAGTTTGGGTCTAAGTTTGGACCAATCTTAGGCTCGTTTTTTCTTGGTGCGTTACTGATTTACTTTTTATTTCCGAGAGAGAAAACTGTAGAAAGAATCGTCGATAGACCTGTCGATCGCATAGTCGAAAAACCCGTGGATCGTATTGTGGAGAAGCCCGTAGAAGTTATTCGAACCGTAGAGAAAATAGTTGAAGTTCCTGCTCAGTTATCTGATTTTCAGAAAACCAGCGAAGCCGTCGCAAAAGACATTATTGAAGCCGAATCACATCAGTTAGGTGCAGGCGCAACAGCTATATATCCAGCCAGTAACAGAAGTGTAAAAGTATATATTTTTGGAAATAATGATGAGATTTTTAAATATGTTTCTAAGTCAGAAATTGTAGCACGTGTAGAATCTATTTTTCGAAGAAATGGATTTGTTGTCTACAAAGATGATGGGCCTTACTCCCCAACTTGGATAGTGCTCAAAATTAACCTTCTCCCCAATTATAATAAAACAACTCTTTCGGGTAGTTTACGTATAGAAATTAATCAGAATGTTATGGGCTTTGCAGGTGGTTTATGGAAAAAATCAGCAGTCGTAACTTCAGCATATGGTGAAACAATATCCTACGGTTCAAATAATTATTATAAAATTTCGTCCGAATTTGAGAGTTTGGCGATTGAAGCTTGTAATGATTTATCTGCAGCTGGACCTACAGAGAAAATTAAATAATTATATAAACACCTTACAGGGGTTTAATCGAACACAGCCGCTCCCGATTGTTATTAGTATCAATATACATTTACTTTTAGGTAAATTTAAAGTTTTATTAATAAATTATGATTAAGCTGCCTGTTGGGTGTTTTCGGTTTATGTGCTATGGTTGGATTCTAACCGGGATTGTTTTTATACTCGGACTTAACAGGGGCGGCGAGAACCTCACGGGCGCCGGCATTCTTGGCCTGACAATCGGATTGATTGGCCTCTACACGACCCGCTCACGCGATTAAACAAAACAGGATCAGGCGTGTCATGCATTCGTGGTGACACGGTGTCGTAGGGGTAAAATGAGAAGGGTCAGACACCCTCAATGGTGCCTGACCCCCTCGAGGGTGTCTGACCCTTTTTTAGCGTTGGGGGACGGGGCGGAGTTTGGAGATGTCGTGGCCGTTATCGACCAGCCACTTTACGAGGTCATTGTAACGAGCCTCAGGAAGGGTTTTGGAACGGGACATGATCCAAACATACCCTCGGTCAGGTACACCTATGATGGTGGTCTCATAGGTATCGTCGAGATACGCTATCAGGTAGGTGGCTTTGAAGGGCCAAACAAACTGCATACGCCATTCGGCATTGGTCTCCTTGTTGTACACGAAGCCGCGCGGGTGGTAGGTTTTGAGAGGTCCGGTAAAATCGCCTGTATTGAACACGTAGGTCGTCGCAATCGAGCCATCTGGGTCGAGCTTGTAACTTTCGACACCATTAAAGGCATCGTCCTCGATGAAGGTGGGGATGTGTGCGATGACGTACCAGTCGCCCATGAAACGATTCAGATCAACCCGACGGTCGATGGCGCGTAATGGCGGTTTAGAATCCGATCCAAAATATTTTGACCACGTCTCGCATCCGCTAAACAACGTTGCCAGCGCAGCAACCAACAATGACCGCCCGGCATGTATCGTGATAGAACTTCGCTTGTTTGTAATCGTCATAGTTAGTATGCTACGACCTAGGGGACAAGTTGGCAAGGTGACACGGTGACAAGGGGAGGAGCAAAGATACCAGACAATCAAGCGAGGGTTACAATGGCGGCCGGAAGGCGTTTGGGTATATGTCCTTATATGACCACATCATTCGTTATTTGTATCTTCGTTCGTTAATCCGATTCAAATGTCGTGTTTGAATTAGTCGGATGTAGTTTCGACAACCTATTTTATTTATTGTAAAATGGCATTATAATAACATTACCATAGGTTTTGCTAACATGTTAGATATAAATCAATTAAACAAACTTTGTGCCGAACATTTGTCTGTTTCAACTGATAGAGTTAAGCAGATTGATAAATATCTAATGAAAGATTGGTCTGTTCATTGCATTTCATTAGAGGACGAATTCTTTTTAGATTTTATAAATAAAAAGCAAAATGCAGAAGCTTATGAACGTTATGTTAAACTCATTGATTCACGCATCTCGAAGTCTGGCGGAAATATAGATCTTGAAACTGATGAGGAAACTAAAGCCTTTTACT
>Ga0214921_10003748_pt1 | contig 22975 bp, 19 predicted proteins | sample LL1505_MetaG_FD_177992 | JGI IMG/M metagenome (GOLD analysis project Ga0214921, IMG submission 177992) | Freshwater microbial communities from Lake Lanier, Atlanta, Georgia, United States - LL-1505 | ecosystem: Environmental > Aquatic > Freshwater > Lake | place: USA: Georgia | collected... | reverse complement strand
ACGCCGGAGGCGATCAAAGCATCAATGGCAGGTTGTAGATAACCAGCCACAATTGCCAAGCGTTGGGCTTCGCTGAGGGTGCTGCTATCTCCCTTCACGATGGTGCCGTTGGGAGAAGACTTAACTAGCAGCTCAAAAGTTGTTGCTCCCACAACACCAATCTTTTGGCCGCCTTGGGTGATAACAGTGTATGGAGCAATTTTGCCCTTGATGGCCGTGGATTCTTGGCCCGCAAAGCTGTTGGCAGCGTTTCCGCCCAGGGTTTTATCCGCCAGGGAAATAAGGGATGAATCCTTGCTGAAGTCGAGGTTTGTGGTGATCAACGGGAACTGAGCGCCCACCCAGGTGCCTGAGGCGGCAATTGCTCCTTGGAGTACTGGGGAACCGAGGTCGAATTCGTGGTTGCCCAGGGCCGATACGTCGGTGCCGAAGGCATTCATGATCGCCACATCGGGGCGAGCTAAGGAAGTGCTTTTAATTAGTGGGTTGGCACTTAGAGATGGGTCGGCACCACCCACTAACCAGGGTCCAGGTATGAAGCTATCGCCTTCGCCAATTACTAAGGTGTTGGAGTAAGCGTCGTCAAACTTATCGATCAGGGCGCCCATGATCGGTGCCGTACTTACCCCCAGGAGTCCGCTTTCTCCGTAGTAGTGGAGAATTTGAAGGGTGTAATCGGCAACTGCCATGGTGTTCAAGGGATGATTATTTATGAATTTACTTAAACAACCTTGGCTTTTGATTAGCGTATTATTTCCTTTAAGTTAAGGAGTGATTAGTAAATAATTAAGATAACTGGGCTTGTTCCCCTTTGCTAAAACATCCAAGCGGAGCCTTCGCTAACGAAACCTAAACCTGGCAGGTTGGCCGCTTCAGCGCTGCTTGCTGTGTAGAAATGTTCGCCGCTTGATGGCTTATAGAACCTCTGCACAGTTGTAAAACCAGTGCTTCCTGAAGAAGGAATAGATAAGGCTCTACCCGCAACACCTTCATATAAATAACCAAGGTTTTTAGCTGAAGTAACTTCAGCATCGTTCAAGGTAAAAAGGTGATCTTTGTTATTTGGGTTGTAGAGGCGATGAACCTCAGCAATAGTTGCGCTTTCTCCTCCGGCTGCTTGTAATAAATTCCAGGCCCCACCTTCTAATTTCCAACCAGTTTTGTTTAAAGTAGATTCTTCGGTTGGGTTTGCTGTATATAGATGCATGCCTGTAAGAGGATCTAAGTAGCGGGAATGATTGTAGCCAGGAGTGATTGTTATTACTTCTAAATCTTTACTTACTTCATTGCTAACAATTAATAGATCTCTGCCATTGGGGCTTTGAGCTGCAGGAATAACTAGCAGGCCTTCAGGTGAAACTACTCCACTTATTGATGCTTGGAAATCAACCAAAATGCCGGCGTAGGGGTTGGTGATATCAAATGCTGCAATTGAGCTTGAAGTGCTTCTCTCTAAACCAACAAATGCATATGTTTTACCTGCAATTGTTGCCACAGTCAGATTTTCAGGTTCAGTACCTTTGTCGTCAGAACGAGTGTCGTCGTATACACCTGCTGTGATGGCAGCTCGATCTATAAGATCACCACTATCCCAAACTATGTTTCCTAGTGAGTCTGCAATTGTGATCGAACGGGCGCCAAAGGCAAACTTCTGTTCATAGGTTGGTGTGCTGGAATCATAGTTTCCAAGATCCTTAATAATTTTCAAGCGATTGTCGTTGCCAACACCAGTGCTTCCACTGCGAACTTCGTCGCTGTAAACAGTTCCCTCTTTTGTGGTAACGCCGCCACTAATAAAATCACCATCTGGGCGAACCCTTGTGTCGCCTTCATTGGCAAATACTGTAAATGTTTGCACTTTTCCATCTAAACCCACAGCTTCAAAAGAAGCTATGCCATCAGGCATTCTCAAGCCGTAAAGATTTTGCCCAGCAAGAAGTTTAATAACACTATCTTTATCGCTTGGATCTATTCCTGTTGGCGCAAAATTTACAATGCCAAGTTCTATTTTTGCATCAGCAGGATTAGCCCATACATATGTTTTCGAACCATTAATGTCTGATGCTAATTTGTATTTGGCTTTTTCGGCTTCGCTCAGAGCTGTATATCCAGCTGCATCGAGGGATGTTACACCAAAATCATTGTCATTTATAACGGCCAAGCGTCCATCGCTCAGTAGTGCCAGGCCTTCTGGTTTATCGTTGGGGAAATAGCCTTCACTTGCTAAATTAGTAATAAGAACTTTATTCGGTAATTTTACGCCTTGGGCGCTCAAAGAATCAATGCTTATATTTTCCTCATTTGCAATTGAGTTGCCAAGTATATTAGTTGCACCTTTTAAGCTAACTTCAAAAACCTGTTTATAGCTGATAGCACCTGGGGTTGAATCTCGCTCAAGCACGTAAAATACCTGACGACTTGAATCATATGCAACATCACCAATCTTATCTACTTTGTTTTCATAAATAGCCGCATCAGGTGCAACGGTGTCTTTCCCAGCCATCGGGTATAAATATTCAGCAGTAGGAATACCAGTGGTTGCATCTATTTCAAGAATTCTTATCAGTGAACTCTTTTTAGCATCTGTAGTGTTTGTTGCAGCTAGTGGGCTTTGAACAAATGCCCATAATTTATTAGTGGTTGCATCGTAGGCCATGCCCTCAAAGCCTCGATTCGTCTGGCGTTTTGCATATTCAGCAGGTAGGGTTTCTTTGCCTAATGAATCTGCGCTTAAGCCAGCAGCAACACCAGCACCAGTGGGAACATAGCGCTCAATCAATTTACCAGTTGAATCTACTTTGTAGATTGCTGGTCTATATTCATCGCTCATCCAAATATTTCCATCTTTGTCTTGAACTATTGATTCAAGGTCTGCACCATATTGGTCATAAGTTAAGAGATTCCCATTTGCATCTACTGGGATCTGATCTCCTTTGCCATTTGAGCGCCCAGTTATAGGAGTTATACCATCTTTTTGGGTGAGTTTTATTTCTCCTGTTGTGGATACAATTCCTGTTTTTTCATCCAGGGCAAGTTTGTAAAACCGTGCCTGATAATCTGGAAGAAGAAACGGTTGAACATCGTCTAAAATTCCGTCTGTTCCTGGTGTGCCATCTGCTTTAATTACATCTTTTTTTGCGCCACCACCATTGGGGCCTCTATCTGCAGGGGCAAGAAATGTTAATCTACCTAATGAATCTTTACCAGTAGAGAATAGACCTGAAAGGCCACCGCCTGGAACAATTGCACCTGCGCTTGTGGTGCCAGGGCTTGCAATATTTACGTTGTAGTTTGTAATACTGGCTTGTCCCCTTAGATAATCCTGAACACCTAGGCTGCGCAAAGAAGCTAATGATGGTGAGCCTGTTCCAGTTAGATTGATCACACCAAGTGCATTATTTTCTTGGAAGGTTACATATGCTTTGCTTCCATCTGCGCTTACAGAAACATATTCCGGTTCCAGATCCTTGGCTGCTGTAGTACCCGCTGGCCCTGAGAGGCGAATGCCTAATGATCTTAGTTCTGCTTCGCGGCCATTGTAGTTTGCAAAACTTATCGATGTAACAGTAGAACTACTTGGAGTAGTTTCATTAATCGAAATTACTGAAATTGAACCCTCAGGGTCAATTGTGTACAGCTCATTGGGTTCTCCCTCATTGGCTACGATTAGTTTGCTGCCATCGGGGCTAAAAGCAATCGAATCTGGAACAACACCAACAGCCACAGATCCAACTGCAGTTATGGTTGCGCTACTGCCACTGCCTGAAACAGTATAAAAATTAACTCTTCCTGCTTCATATCTTGCGGTGCCTAAACCCTCTAGAGCCACGGCTATTAGTCCGTTTTTATTTATAGCAACACTATTCGTATTACCAGTTAAGCTGATTACTTCTTTGAGTGCTGGCGCAAAGGGATTCGTAAGATCTATAACTGATAATTTATCAGCGCCACCAATGCTAAATATAAGTTTTGCAGAATTGTGATAGGCACTAATCTCTGCACCACCAGCGGATAATCTTAGTGTGCTGAGGCTATTTAACGCAATGTTGTCTTCGGGGCTGAAATCGCTTTGCTGAATAATATTTTTACCATCGCTAACTAATGTATCGCTCTCCCAGATTGGTTTAGCTGTAGCTGGGTCAAACCCCTTGAGGTATTGAAATTCTGCTGTAATATTTGATTTTCTTACATTTAAATCTAGGAAGCCCCTATCTTGAGCATTTGCATAGGTGAGATCGTTAATGTAGGCTTCAAATAAATCACCAAGTCCTTTTACACCTGGAAAATATCTCTCTAATCCAGGTGATGACACCCCTGGGGTTCCCAACTCAATACCAACAGGTGTTCCTGTTGATGTGTCTAAAATTCCCGCCCATGCGTTGTGAGTGTCCCCTGCTAAATTTACAAATTTTTTGTTTTGTTGTAACGCAAGCGCATATATTTTTTCCCTTTCAACTCCATATCCATCCCAAGCATCAAGATTGTAAGGTATTTTTGTGGCTTCACTAAATAGTTCTGCTTCATCTGCGGATAGAGATTGTCCTAAGGCAAGTTTTTGTAGTGGAGCAGCATATTTCGCTAACACTGTTGGATTTCCCGCATTGAGTAATAGTTCTGCAGGTATGGCCATGTTCTGCATTAATGTGCCAGAACCAGTTATTTGCCATGCTGCATTTGATGTTTTAATTTCATTCTCAAGCCATGCAAGTTGTTCGCTGCCGAGGAGTTCGCGTTTGCCTGTATAAGCTTGCAATACGGCAGCTGCAACCAATTCATTAGTTACAAAACTTGCAATTGCAGCTCCAAATCTTGCTGCATCAGCAGTGTTTGCTGGAGCTGCAACTTTATATTTACTTGCATAGGTGGCTATTTCTGTTTGGCTGCTGAGTATTTGACCAATCCTAGCTTGAACTTCAGTTGCTGTTGGATATGTGATTTGTTTATCCCTTGCCAGTAATCTGGTTTCAAGTATGTGAAGCGAAAGAATATCTGCAAAATCAAAGGATCTGTAGCCTTTGCTTAGTGGCGTGCTAACTGTTCCAGCGTCTACACCATCCCTTAGTTGTGGTTCTCTGATAGGAATCCATTCGTAGTAAGCCTTTAGGGCGGCATCCCTGCGAGTGTTCCAATCACCTTCTGTGGCTGTTTGATGATTTTCGGCACCAGATTTATAGCTATCATTTGCTGTTTCATGGTCATCCCAGATGGCAATCATCGGTGCTGATGCCCTAAGTTTTAACAGGCTCGGGTCAGTATGGTATTGGGCATAACGTAATCTGTAATCTTGTAGGCTAACGATCTCCTTGTCAGGGGAAAAGCCCCTTGTAGCAACAGATTCTTCTGCTGAGCTGTAGCCACCTTTGCCATATTCGTATATATAGTCTCCTAGATGTATGTATGCATCATAGGGGTTCGCTGAATTTATTTCAGCTGCTCGGCCATAGGCAAGGAATTCGTTTGTGGCTGTGAAATTTGCACAAGAAAATACGCCAAGATGAATGCTGTCTGCTGAAGTTGCCAGGGTTTTTGTGGTGCCGATATCGGATATATTGTTTCCACTAATGAATCTATAAAAATATTTTGTACCTGGATTTAAGCCCTCTGCCTCCGCTTTCACTGTCCAGTCGCGATCCGCGCTTGTTGATATAACTCCTTTTTTTATGATATTGGCTTCTTTAAAGTCGCTACTTGTTGAAACTTCCCAGTTTACATTTGCAGACGCTCCAGAAATTAATGCTGGATTCAAGCGTGTCCATATAATAACTGAATCTTTATAAGGATCTCCGGATGCAATGCCGTGACTGAACGGAGCGGGAACCGATGAAGTCATAAATGTAATGATAATATTATTATTAGAATCCTCAATGGTTTTATTAACAATATGAAATAGCTAAGCCTTGCTTATGGTTTCATTATTTTTCGGTTATGGGTTTTAAGATTTCCTCCCTATTCCCCTTGATAGCCAAGTTCAGCTAGGCGGCCCGGTTTCTGGCGCCAGTGGGGCACCACCTTTACAAATAATTCCAGGTAAACGGGGCCATCAAATACCTTTTGCATTTGCAGCCGGGCTCCGGTGCCGATTGCTTTGAGCATCGCGCCGCCTTTACCGATAAGTATTCCCTTTTGGCTGCTGCGCTCCACCATCACGGTGGCCAGCACCGCCGTGCGGGGGCCATCTTCTTCTAATCGTTCGATTTGCACTGCAACCGAATGGGGGATTTCTTCGCGGGTGAGATGCAAAACCTGTTCGCGGATCAATTCAGCTAGAAGCAGGCGTTCCGGTTGATCGCTGATGGTGCCAGCCGGATAGAGCATCGGCCCAGGCGGTAGTAGTTCCGCCATGGCTGCAACCAATGCAGCACAACCCTCACCGCTGGTGGCGCTGAATGGGAATAGGGGCGCCTGGGGCAAAGCTGCTTGGTAGCTGGCAATAAGTTCTGCCTGCTCTTGCGCTGCCACCAGGTCTTGTTTATTTAGGCCTAGCAGCACCGGTTGGCGGATTTGCTGCAGCAGATCAAGCACGAATTGATCTCCACGACCCATGGGCACGCTGCCATCCATCAGGGCAAGCACCACATCCACTTCACCAATGCTGTTGCGGGCGGTTTGCACGAGGCGTTCACCCAGCAGGTGGTGCGGTTTATGGATACCTGGTGTGTCTAGCAGCACCAGTTGAGCCGTTTCTGTTGTGAGAATTGCCCGCAACCTGTTGCGTGTTGTTTGGGCTACCGGTGAGGTGATCGCTACTTTTTCTCCCACCAATTGGTTCAAGAGGGTGGATTTACCCACATTTGGCCTGCCAATTAGGGCAACAAAACCGGAGCGGAACCCATCTGGCGTTGGGGTCCATTGCAATTCAGTGCCGTTTGGTATTGGAATCTGCATGCACCCAGTGTGCAGGTGCAACCAAACCAGCGGCTAAAACCCATAACCTGGATTGATGGTTTCAACTCTTGAGATGAGCTTTGAAGAGGCGATGGAAGCAGCTGCCCTTTGGTGTGGCGCTTGGGAACAAGGGGACCTCAGTGATGAGGTATTAGCAGACAAAGTGGCTGATCTCGTTGCTAGCCGTGATGGCGCCCGCGGCTTTTTTGTGGTGAGTTTGCCAGCGGAAAATCCCTTGATGGATCGCCTACCCGAACCGTTAGTGATGGCCCTGCGCTCAGCGGGTGAGGGGGTGGTGGATTTAACCGTTCGCAACTTAGCCATGAGCACTGCCATGGCCGTTTATCACCTAAGGGTGGGCGCTGATGAACAGGCTTTAGGCTCCAAGCGGGTGCAAAGGCGCAGTATTGAGCTACTGCAACAACTTGAACCAGCAGCTGTTAAGAACCGGCTTGAAATCCTATTGGCTGCCACCAATGGCGATGGCAGTGATGTGGCTTTTCTTGAGCGTTGGCAATACGACGCCGAACAAAAAGCCGCCATTAAGGCGGCTGTATTGTCTGTTGCTGAGTAAATACAATTTAAAGCGCTAACTCTTACCAATCAATCGCGGCGGCTGCCACCATTAAGGGCGATTATGAGGCGCAGGATAAAGATAAATAGATTGATGTAAGTGAGATACATGCCAAGGGCACCGGCTAAATATTGGTCGTCGCGATAGGTGCGGGGCATTGTGTAGAAATCTACAAATGCAGCTCCAACAAATAACACCGTGCCAAAGCCGGCAATCATTAATTCAAATCCACCACCCATGAACATGCCGGGGGCAAAAATACCGCCGATAAGTTGCACAACCATGGCGATTAATAGCCCCACGATGCCCAAACCCACCACTGCCGTGAGGGATTGACCAACGCTGTCGCTCATGCGACGGCCCACAATCGATGCGATCACAAATGTGATGCCAGTAGCTAATGCAGCAATCGCAACCCCGCCAACACCAGCAGCTCCGCTCAGGGCCATGGCCACTAAGCCGCTGAGGGTGAAACCGGTAAGCAGGCTGTAAACAGCTAATAGCGGTAAGGCAGTGGCGTTATTAGCTTTGAGCGCTACGTTTTGCGCCACAAAAAATAGGATTAAGTTGCCGATTAAAGCCACCCAAAAGAGGGGCATGAACAGGGGCGTAGCGATCATTGTTAAGCCACCAAGCACCCCCACTGAAGTGAGCACCATGCCGCCACCCACATAGGGCAGAGCGCGGTTAACAACATTTGGCCCCACTAGGGCGCTGCTTTGCGCTTCCTTTATCGCTTGTTGAAAATTACTGCTGGCCGGCATGGCTTTTCACCTAAGGGAACCCCCCTATGGTGGCAGCGAAAATCAGTTTTTGCCGTGCGGATCACCGCCTTGTTTGGCGTAGGCCTCCACCAGCCCTTGCACCAATGGATGGCGCACCACATCAGCTGCACTAAGCCTGCAGATTGCAATACCTTCCACCCCATCAAGCACTTGGGCCGCTTCCACTAGCCCACTGGGTTCTCCGCGGGGTAAGTCAATTTGGGAGGGATCACCAACTACCACCATGCGCGAATTTTCGCCCAGCCTGGTGAGCAACATGCGCATATGGGCGCAGCTGCTGTTTTGGGCTTCATCAACAATCACAAAGGCATCCGCAAGGGTGCGGCCGCCCATATAAGCAAGCGGTGCTGCTTCAATAATTCCTTTATCTAGTAATGCCGCTGTGCGCTCTTGGCTAAGCAAGCTGTGTAAGGCGTCGTATAGGGGGCGCAGGTATGGCTCTACCGCTGTTTCCAGCGCGGGCCTGGTGAGCACAATCCTTTCAACCCTCCTCTCCTGCAGGCAGCGCACCGCTTGCACCACAGCTAAAAAGGTTTTACCTGTGCCGGCAGGCCCGAGGGCCAAGGTGAGTTCATGGTTTTCCATCGCCTCCACATAGTTGCGTTGCCCCAGGGTGCGTGGCCTTAATAACTTGCCGCTTTGGCTGCGCGCTAAAACCTGTTTACTTAATAAACGTTGCTCTGATCCATGGCCTTTATTTAGTGCCTGCAGATTTGTATTTAAATCAGCGGCAGTGATTGTTTCTCCGGCAGTCCATTGATGCCGTAGTAATTCCACAACGGCGGCGGCCCGCTCTAATTGTTGTGGCTTGCCATCAATATGTAATTGCAAACCGCGCAGCACTAATTGTGCGCCGGTTGATTCACTGATCTTTTTAAGGTTTACTTCTGCCTCGCCAGCTAAAGCCAAGGCAGCAGCTTGATCTGGAAGATCAATCGCGAAACGCTGGCGCCCTTCCATGGGGCTGATATCAGGCTTCAGCTTCCACTACAGGGGTTTCTTCAGGGGTAACTTCCGCGGCGGCAGCAGCAGCTTCAGCTTTGGCAGCCTCTGCAGCAGCAACTTCTGCAGCCTTTGCTTCAGCAGCAGCCTTTGCGGCAGCCTTTGCCTCTGCTTCGCGGGCAGCTGCCTGTTTTGCCTTGCCAACGGTTTCAGCTGGCCTGATTGTTTTGGCGATCATGCCGCCTTTTTCCAGGAGGCCCCGCACGGTGTCTGATGGTTGGGCGCCTTGATCAAGCCTGCGGCGCAGGGCTTCGGTATCAAGGCGAGTTTCATTGGTGCGTGGGTTGTAAAAACCCAGTTCCTCAAGGGGACGTCCGTCCCGGCGGCTGGTGCTGTTACAAGCCACGATCCGGAAGCTCGTTTCCCGCTTCTTACCGAAGCGCTTCAGGCGGAGCTTGATCATCGTGACTAATCGGGCGAAAACTTGAATCAACCACCATAACTGTTAGCGGTTAAAGCTGACCAAATCCCTTGCGCTTTTTGGCTGGTTTATAGGCCTTTGCCGCCTGTTGAGGGCCACCCATTCCCGGGAAACCACCCATGCCGGGAATTCCACCCATGCCGGGCATCCCAGGCATGCCACCGCCGCGGCTCATTTGTTGCATGAAACCGCGCATCTTTTGGAAATCGGCCAGCACCTTATCCATGTCGCCTGGTTTATGGCCACTGCCTTTGGCAATGCGCCTTCGCCTAGATGGTTGCGAAGCTAATAAATCCGGATTTTCCCTTTCCTCTTGGGTCATCGAGCCGATCATCGCCTCGATGCGCTTGAGCTGGGCTTCCCCCTGCTTGAGCATGCCGTCGTCGATCTTGTTCATGCCCGGGATCATTTTCATTAGTCCGCCAAGGGAGCCCATGCGTTTGATCAAACGCATCTGTTGCACAAAATCAGAGAAGTCGAAGGAGGCCTCCTGCAGCTTGCGCTGCATGCGCTCCACATCAGCGATCTCCACCTCCTTTTGAGCCCTTTCCACCAGGGTGAGCACATCTCCCATGCCGAGGATCCGGCTGGCCATCCGCTCCGGGTGGAAGGGCTGGAGGGCCTCCACCTTTTCGCCGGTGCCGATGAATTTGATCGGCGCACCACTCACCTTGCGGATCGAGAGGGCAGCGCCGCCACGGCTATCGCCATCGAGCTTGGTGAGCACTGCCCCCGTAAGACCCACCTGCTCATGGAATGCGCGGGTGAGTTCAGCGGCCTCCTGGCCGATCATTGAATCCACCACCAGCAACACCTCATCGGGCACCACTGCGGCGCGGATTCGCACCATTTCCTCCATCATTGCCGTGTCGATCTGTAGCCGTCCGGCGGTATCAACGATCACGGTGTTGAAGCCCTCCGCCCGGCCCTTAGCTACGCCGGCAGCGGCAATATCCTCCGGTTTTGCATCAGCCCCAAGGCTGAATACCTCCACACCGATCTGACGCCCAAGGGTTTGCAGCTGGTCGATGGCTGCGGGCCTATACACATCAGCGGCCACCAACAGCGCCTTGCGACCCTGCTCCTTGAGGTGCAGCCCCAGCTTGGCTGTGGCTGTGGTTTTACCGGCGCCCTGCAGGCCAGCCATCAGCACCACAGTGGGCAGTGCCTCGGCCTGGGCCAAAGGCGCATTGGCGCCCCCCATCACCTCCACCAGCTCGTTGTGCACCAGCTGGATGAATTGTTGGTCGGGGGTAATGCCGCGCACCACCTCAGCGCCTAGGGCTTTACTGCGCACATCAGCAACAAAATCCTGCACCACCTGCAGGCTCACATCCGCCTCGAGCAGGGCCCTCCTTACGTTTTTAAGCGCCCCATCAACATTGGTTTCACTGATGGCAGCTTGGCCCCTGAGGCCGCGTACGGCATCCTCAAGCCGTTGGGAGAGCTCTTCAAACATCAGCTGCCAGCGCGAAAATCAGCCAATTGCCAGGGCCCATTGGCGCCATTGCGAACAAAAACATAGGTATTTGTTAAGGGGGTGGGGTTTTGTTTTTTTAACAGCTTGCCATCGGGGCCAAGCAGTTCCTCGGAGTAGAGGATTTGGGCTTGGGCTTCAAGCCGCACTGGGCTGCTGCTGATGCTGCTGAATTTATCCAGCTGGGCATTCACCCTCAGGGTTAAGCCAGCTTTGGCATAGTCGGCCCGGTCGGCAATCACGTTATCAACCAGTTTTGGTAGGGCCAGTTTGCTTAGCACCGCTTTGTTGTTGCCCCCTGCCAGCATTTCAGCTTTTGCTTTTAACCATTGCTCTAAAACCGTTTTGCTTGCTTGTTCTGGAGATTCAACTGGGGGCTCTGGCTTCGGTTGCAAACTTGGTTGCAAGTTGGGTTGGTTTATTGCAACCGGTGGTGGCGGCAGCAACAGGGCTTCCTTGGGGATGGGAGGCGGATCTTGTTTGCGGCCGAGATTCAAACCAATGGCGCTGGTTGCCACCATTGCCACCCCTAAAACAAGCCAACGGTTGATGTTGCTGAGGTTTTGCAATTTGGCTATGGGTACTTCCCATGGCTCGGACTGCCACCAATCCCTAATTTGTTCGAGCAGCTGGAACTTTTCTCTTGGTTGTTCAGGCTGAATTAGATCGTTTAATTCGTTTGCTTCTTTTTGCCAGATTTGTTCAAGTTCAGCAGCGCTTGGGTTTGGCAGCAGCTCAAAGTTGGTGATTGGTTCGGTTCTTTGATCGATTCCATGGGCGCGGCGGCGGTCGCCCCTTTCGATATAAGCCTGCACATCACGATCGGCAAAATAGGCCTCCAGATCTGGGTCGGCCTCAAGGTCGCGGTAACAGGGCAACACCTGTCTTTCGAGCCAATCGCGGCAATAGGCGCAAACGCCAGCTAAGGGATCATCCCCTTGTTCCCTGGCCCAGTGCTGCAATTCAGGGTCGCTGCCCCGCTGGAAATGGGATTGGGCAGAATCCGTATTACCTAAAAGCAGTTCTAAACAGGCAATTTCAGGTTCAACTCCCACCTCATGGAGGGTTTTGAGCCGCCCTAGGGCCGCTTCGATCCTTTCCGGTTTGCGTTGGGCAAAACCAGATGCTGTAAGGGCATAGGCGCTAAGGAAATCAGCAGTTACGGAACCCGCCTCCGCCATTGTGAGGAACAGATCGATCTGTTCTTGCACGGTGAGGAAATTACGGATCTGTTGAAAAAATGATTGGAAGGCTTCCTGGGAAAAATTTGGATCCTGTTCGCCATCGAGGCCACCGCGGCGGCTAATTAGTTCATGCAGAAGCTGCTGGCCAAGCTGACGCTGCTGGTCTTCGATTAGGGGTCTACTCAGTAAATCCAGCACCCGATAGGGAAGCAGCTCTTGCAGATCAGCCTCTAGGGCCAAACGCCGCTCCAATTGTTGCCCCATCCGTTGCAGCAATTGAATGCCCTGTTGCAGCAAAAGGGCTGCTGTTTCGTAGTGGCGCTCGCGGCGCCTCTCAGCGCCACCCTGCTGGCAGGCCAGGGCAGCTAGCAGGGCTAGATCAGCCTCACGGCTGCTGCCTAGGGCAGGGGCTTGGGGTGGCTGCAAAGCCCTGCGGGCCCCTTCAAAAGCTTCTAGGGCTTGGCCTGATTCCATTAAAAGAATCAAACCGCCCACTTCCAAATTAGACGGCACCTCCAGGGCGGGCAGGATTGTTGAGGCTTCGGTTGTTTGTTCCGTAAGCAGGCATTCGTAATGCCTGCGTTTATCAATATTGGTTAGAAGATTTGCGCTTGCCTCAAGCAGCTCAGCCCTGGCGGTGAGCGCTTCGCTGCTGAAACCCGGCCCAGGGGGACGATCTAAGCGCTGCTGCAGGGTGCGCAATACGCCATCGCTTGCAACTACAGGGCTAACTCCCAGTAAACGGAAATGATCGAGCGGTAGCTCCAAGCGCTGGATGCTTATACAAGAACGAAGTTTACGTTGGTTCAACGGTAAAGTTTGTTTTTTGATGGGGCCCGGGTGCCATGACCAGCGAAACCGCTGCTGCCGCAGGTTTTTCTCCAGCGGCGCTCGGTGCGGAGCTGAACCGGGAAGACGGCTTGATGCTCTACCGCGACATGGTTTTAGGTCGCCGCTTTGAAGACAAATGCGCGGAAATGTATTACCGCGGCAAAATGTTTGGTTTTGTTCACCTCTACAACGGCCAAGAGGCAATTGCCACGGGCGTTATTAAGGCAATGAAGGCCCAGCACGATTGGTTCTGCAGCACCTATCGCGACCATGTGCACGCCCTCAGCGCCGGTGTGCCAGCAAGGGAGGTAATGAGTGAATTATTTGGCAAGGAAACCGGCTGCAGCAAGGGCAGGGGTGGTTCGATGCATCTTTTTTCTAAAGAGCACCATTTATTGGGTGGCTATGCCTTTATTGGTGAAGGTATCCCCGTAGCACTTGGGGCCGCTTTCACTAGTAGATACAAGCGCGATGCCCTTGGTGATAGCAGCAGTAATGCGGTAACAGCAGCCTTTTTTGGCGACGGCACTTGCAATATCGGTCAATTTTTTGAATGCCTAAATATGGCTTCGTTATGGAAATTGCCGATAATTTTTGTGGTGGAAAACAACAAGTGGGCCATTGGCATGGCCCATCACCGCGCCACCAGCGACACGGAAATTTGGCGTAAAGCCAGTGCCTTTGGCATGGCTGGGGAAGAGGTTGATGGCATGGATGTGTTGGCCGTTCGCGCCGCCACCAAAAGGGCCCTTGAGAGGGCAAGGGCTGGGGAGGGCCCCACCTTGTTGGAATGCCTCACCTATCGCTTCCGCGGCCATTCATTGGCTGATCCAGATGAACTGCGTGATCCAGAGGAGAAGGCCTTTTGGGCCCAGAGGGATCCCATCAAGCAATTTTCAGCCCTATTGCTCAACCAAGGCAAAGCCACCGCTGAGGATTTGGCTGCAATCGATGCTGAGATCGATGTTGAGGTAAGGGACTCAGTGGAATTTGCCCTGGCGGCTCCCGAACCAAACCCCGATGAGCTAACCCGCTACATCTGGGCTGAGGATTAATTCCAGGGTGGCTTGAAATCAGAGCTGGGATGGCACCCTGCGGGTGAGGTTGCGCAATTTACGCAAGGCCTTTAATTCAACCTGGCGCACCCTTTCCCTTGAAACATCCATCAAACGGCCAATTTCAGCAAGGGTGTGGCGTTGTTCGCCGGAGAGGCCAAAACGCAATTCCAGCACTTGCCTTTCCTGGGCTGTGAGATAGGTGAGCCAACGGCCCAACTGCTCATGGTGCATACGGCGTTCCACCGCATCTAGGGGTTCTTCTTGGCGGTTATCGGCGATCAAATCACCGAGAAAACTGCGGCCCTCATCACCGCTGATTGGCGCATCCAGGCTGGAGGTGGTGAGGGATTGACGCAGCAAACCATCAAGTTCCTCCACTTCAATCTGCATTTCTTCAGCTATTTCACGGCGATTTGGCATCGCTCCCAATTTGTGGGCCAAATCCATCGTTACCTTGCGCACGGTTGCTAGCCGTTCGCTCAGGTGCACCGGCAGCCTGATGGTGCGCGATTGGCAGGCAATGGCCCTGGTCATGCTTTGGCGGATCCACCAGAAGGCATAGGTGGAGAACTTGTAGCCGCGGGTGGGATCAAATTTCTCAACAGCCCTTTCTAAGCCCAAGGAGCCCTCCTGGATTAAATCCAACAGTTCCATGCCCTTGCCTTGATATTTCTTGGCCACACTCACCACAAGGCGCAAATTTGCCTTCATCATTCGTTCCTTGGAACGGCGACCCACCCGCACCAATTTCTTTTCGTGGATGGTGAAGTTCTCTTCACCTTTTTCTATCAGAAGCATCATGGTTTGCACCTGATTGCCCAGTTCGATTTCTTCGGCAGGGGTTAGAAGCGGAACCCTGCCAATGCTTGCCAAATACCAGCTGATGGGGTCGTTACCCCTTTTGCGGCTGCTCTCCACAACGGAAAGCGGGGTGGCAGTCATTGGAAAGCTCATTAGTAGGCAAAAACTCCCATGCTTTTGCAGTTTCTTGATGTGTTTTCAGTAACCTTTTAGATTTGCACGGGTAAATCAACACAATTGCACTTGTTTCTGCTGATTTAATTCAGGTTTAACCTCAATTTATTTCATTTATTGCAACTCAGATAGGCTTTTTGCCACCGCCAGGGGGCTAGCGCAGCCCAGGCCTTGTTGGGCAAGCCTCAGGCCCGCTAGCCCATGGCGCAGCCCCGCCAGGGCTAGCAATTGGCCTGAAATTGCGTTGGAAAATTGCTTTTCGCTTGCCACGCCAAGGGCGCCAAGGCCGCCGGCATAGCCAGCAAGCACATCACCCATGCCCGCCCTTGCGGCCCAGGCACTGGTTTCCAAAAGCTGATAGCAGCAACCCTCGGGGGTTGCGATGCAACTGTGGGCGCCCTTCAAGAGCACCTGGGCACCCGTTAGTTGTGCTGCTGTTTTTGCTGCTTCCAGCGGTGCTTGCCCTGCCAATTGGGGAAACAAGCGCGTGAATTCGCCTTGATGGGGAGTGATCCAGGTGGGGCCATGGCGGTTAGAAAGCCATGGGATTACCTGCTTTCCCATCGCCAAGTGATTCAAACCATCGGCATCGAGCAGCAGCAAGCCAGGGAATTCTTGGAGCCCAGCTGGAAAAGCTGCTGTTGTTCCTAAGCCAGGCCCCACCACCACCGCATCCAAGCGCTCTAAGCTCTCAGCCCTAGAACGCCACAGCACGTGGGGCAGTAGTTGCTCTAGCTGCTGGCCTTGGCCTTGCTCTAGCGCCGCCTCTAGCCAGCCCACACCGCTGGCACTGGCTCCTTCAATGCTTAAACGGGCGGCACCTGGATATCTATTGCTGCCGGCAATAATCCGCAAGCGGCCGCGGCCGTGTTTAGGGGCCCAGGCATCTGGTGTGGGTTGGGGCGCCAAGGGGCCATAGGCATCTTTTCCCCAAAGCCCTAAAACCGCTTCGCTAGCAATGGCGGTTAGCGCAGCTGCTGGCAAATTCAGCTCGATCCGTTCCTGTTCACCCACCCAAGCCATGGCGCTGTCTTGCCATAGGCCCTGTTTCCAGAGGCCCACCACCAAGCTGCGACTGCAATGGGCAGCAGCTTCTCCCAGCAATACGCCCCTATCGCTACAGAGGCCAGTGGGACCATCAATGCTCCAGATTTCAGCGCCGCAATGTTGGCGTTGCCCCAAGCTCTGAGCCACTATTTCAGGCAGAGCTCGGCTTTGACCGATGCCAAAAATTGCATCGATCCATAGTTCAGGTCCTGTGGGATCAGGGGGCTGCTCCAGCTTTGGCAACCCCAGCCAGAGGCAATGGCGTAGGTGGGCCGCCGTGAGTGGTTTGTGTTCAGCAAAGGGACTCCAGATCCGCACCGGCCAGCCCGCTAGCCACAGTTCCCTTGCCAAAACCAAACCATCACCGCCGTTATGGCCTGGCCCCACCAACACCACCAGCCCACGGTTGCGCAGGCCTGCCTCTGCTTTTAGGCGTTCGGCTAAGGCTAAACCGGCTTTTTCCATCAAGGCCGCCACCGGTAGGCCGCTATCAAACAGTTGTTGCTCCAATTGCCCCATCTGGTTGGCCGTAACCAAAAGGTGGTTGGCATTTGCGGCGGGCCACACCATGGAAGAGGCAACATGGGTACATGACTACTTTGTTGCCAACCGCAAGCGCAACCCCCGCCGTGGAGGCGGTGCTGGAGTGTTTGCGGCTATGGCCAGGGGAGCATCACATCGCCGTGGGCCTCTCCGGTGGGGTGGATAGTTCCCTCACAGCTGCCCTGTTGCAGGCAGCTGGCTGGCAGGTGGAAGGCCTCACCCTTTGGTTGATGAGTGGCAAGGGTGCCTGCTGCGCCGAGGGGTTGGTGGATGCCGCTGCCCTATGTGAATCCCTTGGTGTTCCCCACCATGTGGTGGATTTTCGCGAGCACTTCCAGGCTCAGATTGTTGACTTTTTGGTGCAGGGTTATCAAGCCGGCGTAACGCCCTTGCCATGTTCTCGCTGCAATCGGGAGGTGAAATTTGGGCCGATGTTGGCCTGGGCGGAAAAGGAATTGGGTTGCATGCAATTAGCAACGGGGCACTACGCCCGCCTAAGGCCAGCGGCGGCTGCCACAGCTGGCCGAACCCAGTTACTAAGGGGCCTTGATAGCCATAAAGATCAGAGCTATTTCCTTTACGACTTACCCCAACAGGTGTTGGCCCGTTTGGTGTTTCCTTTGGGTGAACTAAACAAAACTCAAACCCGCCAGGAAGCTGGCCGCTTGGGTTTAAGAACGGCCACCAAGGCTGAAAGCCAAGATCTTTGCCTAGCTGATCACCACGGTTCGATGAAGGCTTTCCTTGATGCCTACTTGCCGCCGCGCCAGGGCCAGATCGTGCTTGCTGATGGCACTGTGGTGGGTAGCCACGATGGCATTGAGCACTTCACGATTGGTCAACGCAAGGGCCTAGGCGTTGCCTGGAGTGAGCCACTGCATGTAGTGAAACTGGATGGGGCCATGAACCAGGTGGTGGTGGCGCCGCGCCGGGAGGCCGGCCGCATCGCTTGCCAGGTGGCTGCAATCAACTGGGTTTCGATTGCACCTCCCCAAGCCGCCTTGCAGGTGGAGGTGCAGGTGCGCTATCGCAGTGCACCGGAATTGGCACTGCTTACACCGATTTCAGATAGCACCTGCCAACTGCAGTTTTTAGAGGAGCAATTTTCAATTACGCCTGGGCAGGCGGCGGTGTTCTACGCCGGAGAGCTGTTGCTGGGCGGTGGGCTGATTCAACGGGAAACCGCGATTCAATGGGAAACCGATTGAAGGCTTCCATTACCAGTGGGGATCACTGCTGAATTCCACCTGCAGGCTGCTGCTGTGGCTTGGCACTGAGCTGATACACGCCCGCACAGTTTCGCCATCTACATCGATTTCACAGGCACCACAACTGCCGCCAAGGCAGCCGGTGGGAATTGAAATGCCTGCCGATTTTGCCGCCGCAAGCCAGTGGGAGCCTGCTTTTGCTTCAGAAACCTTTCCGTTTGGCCAATGGATTTTTATGGTTTTAACCGCCATGTTGTGGTTTTTGGGGAATTAATAGCGGTTCGATATCCACATGGGCTTCAAAGGCATCGGCGAGGCGATCGAGCAATGCATCCCGTTGACGGCTGTGGTGTGGTTGCTGTTCGCTGAGCATCGCTAAGCCCTTGCGCTGGCGCAATTGATTTAACCAGCGTCGCCGCCAGGGTCCGTTCTCAAATACCCCGTGCAGGTAGGTGCCAGCCACAGTGCCCTGCACCCAGCCCAACCCTGGATCGGCGCAAAGGGGCTGGCAGGGCTCAAGTGCAATCGTGCTGCCGCGGTGTAGCTCGAAGCCTTCGATCTGGAGGGAGTCGATTGCTGAAGTGTGGTTGTTGAGGGTCGGCCACAGGGCTTGGCTCGCGCGCTGCCGCAGGGCTTTCTCGCCGCCGAAAACGGTGCGAAGCGGCAGCAGGTTGAGCCCTGCGGCTTGGGTAGGGCCATGGATGCTGCCTTCATGGCGATTGGGGTCATGCAGCTCACGACCAAGGAGCTGCATGCCTCCGCAGATGCCGAACACATGGCCGCCCCCAGCTGCATACAGCTGCAAAGTGCTGGCAAAACCGTTTTGTTTGAGGGCCTCCAGATCCCGCAGCGTTTGCTTGCTGCCTGGCACGATCACTGCATCTGGTTGGCCGAGCGCTTCTCCAGGTGCCACCCAGCGCAGCTGAACCGATGGTTCGGCTTCCAGGGGGTCAAGGTCGGAGAAGTTGCTCAGCGATGGCAGCTTCAGCACCGCGATCTCCAGCTCGGCGCCGCGCTTGCGGCCGCGGCGCTCCAACAGATCAAGGGAATCCTCCGGTGGAAATAGTTCATCCAGCCAGGGCATCACCCCCAGCACAGGAATGCCGGTGTGGGCCTCCAGCCAGCGGCGCCCCTCATCAAACAGTTCGCGGCGGCCGCGAAAGCGGTTGATCAGCAGCCCGCGAATTAACGGACGCTCCACCGGCCGCAGCAGCGCCAAGGTGCCCACCAGCTGAGCGAACACGCCACCGCGCTCGATATCGGCTACCAAAATGCAATTTGCTCGCAAATATTGAGCTAGGCGCAGGTTTGTTAGATCCCGGGATTGCAGATTTACCTCAACAGGGCTGCCGGCCCCCTCGAGCACCAAGCGTCCGCCGGGGTGGGTTGCCTGCAGTTCGCTAAGGCCCTGGCGGATTGCCGCCCAACCGGGTTTGAACCAGTCGCGGTAGTAGTGCTCAGCGCGGGCCTGCCCCACTGATACACCTAGATGAATTAACTCACTGGTGGAATCACCCTGGGGTTTTAAAAGCACTGGATTCATGCAGTGGTTGGGCTCTAGCCCAGCCGCCCAGGCTTGCAGCGCCTGGGAGTAGGCCATCTCGCCACCGGTTTGGTCCACCCAGGCGTTATTGCTCATGTTTTGCCCTTTAAAAGGCAGCGGTTTTTCTCCGCGACGCCGCAATACCCGGCAAAGGGCAGCCGTCATCAATGACTTGCCTGCACCACTGCTGGTGCCAAGCACCATTAAGGGGGTGAGTTGATTAGGGGTTTTCATTACTTAGCAACGCTGCTGGCAACAAACCAGGCCTCCAATTCAGGCCAAGCCAACAATCCACCAGCCAGTTGCTGAATTTTTTGAACAACTGCTGCGTTGGAAGCTTTAAAAGCAAAGCCGTTGAGTCCAAGAAACACAACCGCAACCAAAAAGCCGGTTCTTTTGTTGCCATCGCTAAATGGATGCCCCTCAACAATCGCTTCTGCATGGGCAGCTGCAATTAGGGGGATTGAAGTTAATTCTCCAAAACTCCAGCGCTGCTTTGGGCGAGCTAGGGCTGAATACATGGCTGAATCTGAGCGCATTCCCTGCAGCCCCCCGTGCTCAAGAATTTGTTGATGATGAATTGCAATAACAGCTGCTTCAGGTACCCAACGGGGCTCTGAAGGCAGGTTCATTGAGCCAATTGGCGTAGGGCTGGTTGATATGAGCGAGCCGCTTCTGAGGCAAGGGCCAGTGCCTCTTGCAGGGTTGGGTTGAAAGGCGAGAGTAAAATGCCCTGCTCGGTTTCAATAGCTTCGATTCGATCTCCTGGAGCGAGATGAAATCTACGAGCCATTTCACTTGGAATGGTTGCGCTCACAGATCCCCCAGATCTACGCAAGGTAATTTCCATTGCTATGGCACCCAAGGTAGTAGCACATTAATGCTACAGGCTGAACTACTCACAGCCTCGGCCAGTGGCGCCGGAGCCAATGGCGCAGGCGCCGTAGTTTTGTTGCTGAGGGAATTTCCCCTGGCCACATGAGGAGAACCTGTTTACCCATTGGTGTTAAACGCACTCGATGGGTTAAGCCCTGGCCATCAACTTCGCGGCGCAACACACCTAATTTGATCAACCAACAAAAAATATTTTCAGTGGCATCTGCATTGAGATCGGCTTTGCACCAGCTCCGTTGCGCGCAAACAGCTGGGCTGCTGAGGGGATCAGTTGCGGCATTTTCATAAAATGAACGTTTAAACGGCAGGCATCGCATCGCTTCTGCAGCCCTGGCTAGGGAATGTTGATCAACGGTGAAATTAGGATTGCTCTGCATAAATCAACTCTAAGCAATTTCATTGATGGAACTGTTGTTGGCCTCTGCCTCCCCTTCCCGCAAGCGTTTGTTGGAACAGGCTTGCATTCCCCATCGCGTGCAGGTGAGTGGCATTGATGAAGAGGCAATTCAGCATGCCGATCCATTGCAACTGGTGCAGGATTTAGCAATTGCAAAAGCCAAGGCTGTGGCCCATGCCATCTCAATCGAGGGCATAAGTGCAGGTTTAGGCATCTTGGCCTGCGATTCAATGTTTGAATTTGATGGTGAGGTGTTTGGTAAACCAAAAGATCCAGCTGATGCCATCAGCCGCTGGCAGCGCATGGCCGGCGGCTGGGGGGTGTTGCATACGGGCCATTGTTGGCTGGCAGCTGATGGGGCTGAATATGGCGAGATTGCTAGCACAAGATTGCAATTTGCAGCCGTTGGCGAAGCAGAAATCAAAGCCTATGTAGCTACTGGCGAACCATTAAATTGTGCCGGCTGTTTTGCACTTGAGGGTCGAGGTGGCTTGATGATTGAAAGGATTGATGGTTGTTTTAGCAATGTGATTGGGCTCAGCTTGCCATTATTGCGCCGCTGGTTGAAAAGAAGCTGAACAACAAATAATTAAGCAACAAAAAACCCCCGCATTTCTGCGAGGGCTAGGGATATTGATTGATTGATAAATATCAATCCAAATCTGGCATTGCCAGCACTGGTTCGGCCTTGCGGTCGATTCCTTTTTCAAAGCCAGCGGCCGCAGCTCTAGCACGACCTGCATGCCAGAGGTGACCAACAAGAAAGAAGAAGGCCAGAATGAATTGAACGGATGCAAGCCACTGGCGGATATTTACAAAGTTCACCGAGTTTGGTTCGGTGATAATTCCACCAACGGAGTTCAATGATGCATTAGGTGCATGGGTCATGTATTCCGCTGCCCTACGCACTTGCCATGGCTGGATATCATTTTGTAATTTATCCAGGCTCAGGCCATTGGGGCCCCTGAGTGGTTCAAGCCAAGGACCACGGAAATCCCAAAAGCGCATCGTTTCTCCACCAAAGATGATTTCACCGGTAGGTGAACGCATCAGGTATTTACCAAGGCCAGTGGGGCCCATGGCTGAACCGATGTTGGCTCCCAAGCGTTGGTCGCGCACCAGGAAGGTGAATGATTGGGCCTGGGAGGATTCGGCATTGGTGGGGCCGTAAAACTCAGAGGGGTAGGCGGTGTTGTTGAACCAGATATAAGCAGAAGCGATGAAGCTCATGAAGCTCAAGGCGCCAAGGCTGTAGCTCAAATAGGCCTCTCCGTTCCAAATAAAGGCACGGCGCACCCAGCCGAAAGGCTTTGTTACCACATGCCATATCCCACCAAAGATGCAGATCAAGCCGATCCAAATATGACCGCCAATGATGTCTTCCATGGAATTCACACCGATAATCCAACCCTCGCCGCCAAATGGGGCACGGGTTAAATAACCGAAAATCACACCGGGGCTGAGGGTTGGGTTGGTGATCAGGCGCACATCACCGCCGCCTGGGGCCCAGGTGTCGTAGACGCCACCAAAGAACATTGCCTTAAACACCAGCAGCAATGCACCCACTCCAAGCAGGATTAGGTGGTAGCCAATGATATTGGTCATCTGGTTTTTATCGCGCCAATCTTGGGAGAAGAAGGCGGAATAGTTTTCCAGAATTTCAGGGCCGCGGATGGCGTGATACAAGCCACCCAAGCCGAGCACAGCTGAACTGATCAGATGCAATACCCCAACAACAAAGAAGGGATACAGATTCGTTACCTCACCACCAGGACCCACGCCATAACCGAGGGTTGCCACGTGGGGGAACAGGATCAACCCCTGCTCATACATCGGCTTATCGAAGCTGAAGTGACTCACTTCGAAAAGCATCATTGCGCCTGCCCAAAACACCATCAAACCGGCGTGGGCTACGTGGGCGCCAAGGAGGCGACCAGACAAATTGATCAATCGAGCGTTACCAGACCACCAGGCATAGCCGGTGGATTCTTGGTCTTTACCGCCGATGATCAGCGAAGAATCAAAGGGCGTTTCCACGGGGCAGAACCTCTTCTGGGAAGATGAAATTTTCATGGGGCTGGTCGGCTGGTGCCATCCAGGCGCGTAAACCTTCATTCAAAAGAATGTTCTTTGTGTAGAAGGTTTCAAATT
>Ga0214921_10003747_pt1 | contig 22977 bp, 20 predicted proteins | sample LL1505_MetaG_FD_177992 | JGI IMG/M metagenome (GOLD analysis project Ga0214921, IMG submission 177992) | Freshwater microbial communities from Lake Lanier, Atlanta, Georgia, United States - LL-1505 | ecosystem: Environmental > Aquatic > Freshwater > Lake | place: USA: Georgia | collected... | reverse complement strand
AGACCTTGGTAGAAATTTTTGCAATCAATAATTCATCTTCTTTAAAACAGCTTTTATACGTTTCATAGACGTCCTCATAGACGGTTAACTCGAACTGTGCCGTACTGTCATCAATTAAGATTGAGTGTATTACCCCACCTTTACTGGTTTTGTTAGTTCTTTGAGTAACTACAATTCCAGCCACAAGCTTCTCCCCACTAGAGACTGATAATTGACTTAAAGGTGTTCGAACAATATTTCTTACTTCTTTTTCGTAAGCATCAAATAAATGTCCTGACAAACAAAATCCCAAAGCACTTTTTTCTTCTTGTAAGCGTTTTTTATCTGTCCAATTAGCTACCCTCAGATATTCCGGATCACCACCACCTTCATCTCCAGGCATGGCAAATAAACTAGTCTGATGGACTGAGGCAAGGGCTTGCTCAGCGGCTTGCATGGCGTTTGGTAAGGTGGCGAGTAAGGTCGATCGGCCATGCATCTTTTCCGGAATAAGGCGATCAAATGCCCCTGCCTTAATAAAGGCTTCCATGGCCCTACGGTTTACAATCCGACGATCCACGCGTAAACAAAAATCAAACAAACTCACAAAAGATTTCTCTTGACGAACCCGAATGAGTTCATTGATTGCATTTTCGCCAGTGCCGCGGATCGCTCCTAAACCATAAGCAATTTTCATAGCAAAAGATTGGCTATCTTCGGCATCAATTCTCAGAGGCACAAAGCGATATTGCCCCGTATTAATATCAGGGGGTAAAATTTCAACTTGGTTCGCAACCGTATCTTCAAATAATACTTTTACCTTATCAGTATCATCGAGCGCCAAAGACAAATTTGCCGCCATAAACTCAGCAATATAATGCGCCTTTAACCAAGCAGTTTGATAAGCTAGAACGGCATATGCCGCTGCGTGGGATTTGTTAAAACCATACCCTGCAAAAGCCTCCATGAGTTTGAAAATTTCATCGGCTTTTTCTGGCGTCAAACCATTCTGAACTGCACCAGCAATAAATATCTTGCTCTGCTCAGCCATTTCTTCTGGCTTTTTCTTACCCATCGCCCGGCGCAATAAATCAGCCCCACCGAGTGAGTACCCCCCCACCATTTGCGCCATCTGCATGACCTGCTCTTGATACACCATAATGCCATATGTTTCCTCTAATACCGGAATCACGCGCGGATCAGGATATTCAACTACTTGACGTAAATGCTTACGCGCAACATAGGTTGGAATGAGCTCCATCGGACCCGGCCGATAAAGCGCAACTAAAGCAATAATATCTTCGAACCGATCTGGCTTGGCATCCTTTAACATACCCTGCATGCCGCGACTTTCTAATTGAAAAATGGCGACGGTATTTGCCTCTTTTAAAATTTGAAAAGCTTTTGGATCGTCCAGAGCAATATCCCCAATCGACCAACTATTTTTATCCGGATAAAGTGCCCGAATATATTTTTCAGCTAAGTCAATAATTGTTAGGGTGGTTAAACCAAGAAAATCGAACTTTACTAATCCAACTGACTCCACATCATCTTTATCAAACTGACTAATAACACCAGAACTCAGATCATCCTTGCCAGCTTGCGTATACAGTGGACAGAAATCAGTTAATTTACCCGGTGCAATGAGCACACCGCCAGCATGCATTCCAACATTTCGGGTTATTCCCTCTAACTGTTGAGCTAATTCAATTAACTGTCTAGCCTCCTCATTTTGATGATACAAATGATGCAGTTCAGGCGTCTCCTTAATCGCCTGTGCAATAGTTATTTGGACGCCAGGACGAGCGTCAATTAATTTCGAAATGCTATCAACAAAACCATAGGGCTGCTCGATTACTCGACCTACATCCTTAATCGCTCCTTTAGCTGCCATGGTTCCAAATGTCGCAATCTGACTTACAGATTCACTGCCATATTTATCCTTCACATATTGAATCACACGATCGCGACCTAATTGACAAAAATCGATATCAAAGTCAGGCATTGAGACGCGCTCAGGATTTAAAAACCGCTCAAATAGTAGGTTATATTTCAACGGATCTAAATCTGTTATACCTAAAGCATAGGCGACTAGAGAGCCAGCTCCAGAACCCCTTCCAGGTCCAACAGGTACGCCATTATTTTTAGCCCATGAAATAAAATCAGCCACAATTAAAAAATATCCCGGAAAACCCATTTGAATAATTGTCTGAATTTCAAAATCAAGGCGCGTAACATATTTTTCGGTTTGAGCTTGTCGCTCATCTATATTCGGGTATAAATAGACTAGACGCTTCATCAATCCGGCTTTTGCTTCTTGCCCTAAAAAGTTCTCTAAACTTTCGCCATCTGGAGTTGGAAAATCTGGTAATTGTGGTTTACCCAATATCAGCATCAAGTTACAACGCTTAGCAATTTCTACGGAGTTCTTTAAAGCACTTGGTATGTCAGCAAATAAGGTGCACATTTGCTCGGGAGATTTAAAATACTGCTCAGGTGTGAACCGGATAACCCGTCGAGGATTTCCTAAGCGCTCGCCATCAGCAACGCATACCCTCGCCTCGTGCGCCCGATAATCATCTGGCTTTAAAAATTGAATGGGGTGCGTAGCGACTAAGGGTAAATCCAACTGCACGGCTAATTGTGCTACCTGCGAAATATACAGTTCTTCGCTTTCTTGACCAGTGCGCTGGACTTCAATATAAAAGTTATTTGGGAAAATACTTGCCCATTCTTTTGCGTATTGCGTTGCTAAACTCAAATTTCCAGATAAGATGGTCGTGCCAATATCGCCTTGCATTGCACCAGATAATAAGATCAATCCCTCGGAGAGTAAAAATGGCTCCTGCTGGGCAAGACTTGATGTGCTACCTTGCGAAAACCATTCTGGACGTATTTCAGGCTTACCCAGTCGTTGATTTTCTAGGGTGGCTTTTGAGATGAGCTCGCACAGGTTTAAATATCCCCGCATGTTTTTCACAAGTAGTAGTGCTCGAAAAGGCTTCGTCGAATCCTTTGGATTATTAATCCAAACATCAGCGCCAGCTATAGGCTTAACTCCTTGTTGACGAGCGCTCGAATAAAACTTGACAAGTCCAAATAAGTTATTGAAGTCGGTCAGCGCTAATGCACCCATCTGAAAATGATTGGCTTGGGAAATCGCATCGTCTAGACGAACGATCCCATCCACAATAGAATACTCAGAATGCAGACGTAAATGGATGAAATTCGGAATTGACATACCTTGATTTTAACGATGTCTAAGAGCAATTACCGTGGTCGCTTCGCCCCCACGCCCAGTGGGCTTTTGCACGCTGGATCGCTCGCAACAGCACTAGCTAGTTGGTTAGATGCCAAAGCAGCTCGTGGTATATGGCTTATCCGGATCGAGGACCTTGATTTACCCCGTGTTGTAACTGGCGCAGATCAAGCTATCTTGCAACAATTAGCCTTGTTTGGAATGACGAGTGATGAACCAGTTGTTTTTCAATCCCAACGCCAAAATAGCTACAAAGAGCAACTTGAAAAACTCCATTTACAGGGCCTGACCTATCCTTGTAGCTGCTCTAGAAAAGAGATTACCCACCTCATACAAGGACAAAATGGTTCCCATTCACCCACCCAAGGATTGATTTATCCTGGTACCTGTCGAACCATTACCCCATGGATTGACCCCCTCGAACTGAATCATTGCCAACTAGCAATCCGAGTTCGCATTCCAAGAGATGATCAGCACCAATTACTCAGACAAACAGTTGGCGACTTTGTGGTGCGCCGCGCAGACCAAATCATGAGCTACCAATTAGCTGTAGTCACGGATGATGCGCAACAAGGTATTACGCATGTGGTTCGGGGAGCTGATCTATTAGATAATGTGGCGCGGCAGGTATGGCTCCAACAAGTTCTGCATCTACCCTTAGTCCACTATCTGCATATCCCACTAGTACTCAGTCCACAATCAGAAAAATTAAGTAAACAAACCATGGCTCCAGCAATTTGGCCCCCAAATCTATTAGCGACTTTGCAATTTTTGTACTCAGCAGCAAGTCACCTTGGCATCCAGATCCCCAACCGCAATATACAAACAGTTCCGGAGTGGTTGCAAAGCGCTGTCTTAGCTTGGCCTGATCGCCAACCACCTGGCGCAATTACTTTTTAATACCGCCTAACAGAGCTCCCAAGCCTTTCGGAGAAATAGGTCGCTTACTTGGTGAACTAACCGCAAAGGCAACCTTATCTGAAGTAGTTTTAGTACTGGCTTGATAGGGCATATAAAAAAATGGGTCACTCGAGTTAACATTCGAGATATCTGGCAACGGAATACGCACCAATGTTTTTTTTGTCAATTTTTCTATATCAACTAAAAATTTCATTTCTGACTCGTCGACTAACGCAATAGCATCGCCCTTGGCGCCGGCTCTTCCAGTGCGACCAATGCGATGGATGTAATCCTCAGCGTTATAAGGTAATTCATAATTAATCACGCAGGGCATGCTAGGAATATCCAAGCCTCGCGCAGCAACATCCGTTGCCACTAAAGCATCTATTTCACCTTTTTTAAAGCTATCTAGAATACTCATCCGCTCAAGTTGGCTTTTATCCCCATGTATGGCAGCAGCTTTAATTCCAACATTTTCCAGTGCGCGTGACAAACGCGCACAACCAATACGGCTATTTGAAAAAATAATGCACTGCTCAGACAAGCCCTGACGCTTGCGCGTCAGTAATACATTTTGTAAAGCCTTTAACTTATCATGCGTACTCACTAGATGAATAATCTGTGTAACCGTATCCGCACTGGCATTTTGACGAGAAACTTCGATAGTTAAAGGATTTTTTAGGTAGCTTTGTGCTAATTTTTTAATTTCAGCTGAAAAAGTTGCTGAGAAAAGCACTGTTTGTCGCGACGTTGGTATTAACGACATAATTCGTTGTAGATCTGGCAAAAAGCCCATATCTAACATACGATCTGCTTCATCTAATACTAAGACCTGAACTTGCGATAAATTGGCCGTTTTTTGGGATATGTGATCGAGCAATCGTCCAGGAGTTGCAATCAAGAGTTCAACACCAGCCCGCAACTGAGCAGTTTGAGAAGATATATCTACTCCGCCAAAAACAACCGCTGTTCGAATATCCGTATATTTCGAATATTTAAAGGCATTCTCAGCGACCTGATCACTTAATTCACGGGTTGGCGTTAAAACAAGTGCCCGAATTGGATGCCTAGCAGGGGAGGAGCTCGTACTTGCAAGTGGTAGAATTTTTTCTAAAATAGGCAATATAAAGGCTGCTGTCTTACCAGTTCCAGTTTGCGCCGCTCCCATCAAGTCTCGACCGGCTAAAACATGCGGAATTGCCTTTTCTTGAATTGGGGTAGGTAATGTATATCCTTGTTCTAAAACAGCCTTCAATATCTGATTTGATAGGCCAAACTGCGAGAAATCAGACGGTACCTCGGCTAATGGCTTAGCTTCTAGTTCCACTTCTGCTCCCACTGGTTTTTCCATTGGTGTTTGCGCTGGTGTTTCCGATTTTAGCTCCGTCTGTGTTTCTAATTGCTGATCCAATGCTTGCCGTTCCTCTGTATCCGCCCCTTTAATGGGATTTTGTCCTAAGGGTATCGCGGAGTTGATCTCTGAAAAAAGTGGGTCGATATTGAATGATGTATTGTTCACAGCCTCATATTATGAGGCCTAAACTCATTTAGTGCCTAAACTGGCGATACCAGCCTTGGCAATCTGGGCATCATTTTCAGACTTCACGCCAGAAACTCCAATCGCGCCGATTGTATGGCCATCAACGACAATATTGACGCCACCCTCTAAAACGCCATGAAGCACTGGGGTTGCCCCTAAAAAAGCAGTCCTACCTTGGTTAATAATATCCTCATAAATCTTTGTCTCGCGGCGCCCTAGAGCGGCTGCTCTAGCTTTTTCCTGAGCAATATAGGCTGTAACAGGAGCAGCGCCATCGCGACGTAACATTCCTAACAAATGCCCTCCGTCGTCGACAACGCAAATTGTCACAGCCCAGACATTTTCTCTGGCACAGGCCTCGGCCGACTGCAATATAGCGCTTACATCAGCTTGTGTTAAATAAGTTCGGTTGGCTGGCATCATTTTCCTTTAGCATCTTTAAGATGATTGACGATTCTGAGCACTTGTCCGTGAATAATCCGCTTGCAGTAGGCTTGCTTTCAGTAGGCTTAAATGTGAACCGTTTAAAACTACCAAACATTCTAACAACTTAATACAACAATAAAAAAATGACGTATCTATCCCCTTGAATTTTATATAGATACGCCATAAACGTCATCGGCTTTACATCAAACTATTCGATGTGTTGCTGCGAATAATTTGCGCACTAGCCTTTAATAAACCAAAATACTTAGCATGAATATCCTTATCTACAGCTAAGGCCTTGGTTAACCCGTCGGCAATCACGCAACTGGGTGCCTTAACCACGTACGTCCATAAATCATCGATTGATTGACCCGATATAGGATTCACTAAATGACTTATATGACGATTACCAATGTTTTTCTTACAAAAAGAAGTTGAGGAGACTGCTAATGCCTCATCCTGAATTTTTCCTAAAGGACTGTAGGTTGACTGATCTCGTACATCACGTAAAGAAATTGGCTCTTGCTCTGGACCGAGACTGCGAATGTCACCACCAGCATTAATCAATGCTCTTTCAATGCCAAACCGGCTCAGTACTTGAATCCCACGATCAATTGCATACCCCTTTGCAATCCCTCCCAAATCCAGCATTACAGGTCCAATCAAACGAATTTGAGCTTGATTTTCAATGAGGATCGAAGCTAAACATGACCGCTGCATATACAAATACTCCTCCTCACTCATTTGCCCAGGTAATAATCCCCAAGCCATTAAGTGATTACCAATACCACAGTCAAAAGATCCTCCAGTTTGTATAAATAAATCTTTTGCAATTTGCAAAACCTCTAAGGTCCAAGGATGAACTTCAATATTCATATATTTTTTGGCTAGGGAAATCTGATTAATGCGCGAAACATCACTATCCATGTCATGAAATGACATTAAAGACTGAACCTGCTTCATCTCACTAAAAACGATTGAAATAATGTATTGATAAAACTTCTCCCTGTCCTTCGTTAACTCCTCTTCTTGACCGATATCCTTAATTTTCACGACCACGAAAGTTCCCATGAGGGGCTGACAACGTATCATAGTTGTCTCCTTTTCAAAATAGCATCATGCATTACCATGAGGCGCTTCACGCCATCTGTAAGATGCTTTGATGACAAAGTGGCGCCAGCGATATTTTCAATATCAACCCGTAACTTAATAGGATCCTTTATTGACTTGCCAATAAACTGCTGACGCCATGATTTATCTTTTACTTCGCCACCATATGACTCGTTATATTGCATGATTTCAACACCACGAATCCGACCATTCTGATCAATCCCCACCGCATATTTGATCATTTCATGCTTTCCGACTACCTCATCGACAATAAACCATGATCCATCGCCAACATGCCATACCTCTTTTGGATTAAAGGGGTGCCTCACGCCTGATATTTTTCTCATCTGATAAATCAGTTCTGGATTTAATTCAACAGGGTGTCTAACCATATAGGATTTCGGGAATAATACCTCCTTAGCTTGCTCAATCGATAAATATGTTTTTGCTACAACCACATTACAGATGATCGGCGTTAATGCTACAACTGGTAATACGGCCAAGGTAGTTTTTATATTCATTAAAAAGGTACCCCTACCTTTACTAAATACTCATTTCGGCCGTGTCCATCCCAAACTTTCCCATCTGAACACTCCGCATCACCAGGCTCCCAACAACTCCCTCCAATTTGAGTCCGCATCGCTGCTGTTAACCACCAATTTTTACTTGCGTAATGAATATTAGGACCAATGAAATGGGCTTTTTGAGTCTGTCTATTCAAGTGATAACCATCAAAATCGTTATGAAATCGATACTCTAAACCTAAGCTCCAACTAGGTGCTACCCGATAAGTAAAACCACCAACAAAGTCAAAGACTGTCTCTTTAATTGGTTCATCATCAAATTTTAAACGTTCAATTTCATACACAAAATTTCCAACTACCTGTAATCGATCGTCAATAAAATTTGATTGCAATATAACGCGTGCTTCAATGGCATCTTTTAATTTTCCGATTGTCGGCTCTAAATACAACCCAACACCAACAGCTTCTGTAACTGGATTTGTGATCCTCCATATACCCTCCAGAGATACCCCATCAATTCCTTTTTTGGAATAACTATCACTTAATCCAGCACTTCCTGGCACACCATATCCTGCCGTACAAGGGTTTACACCCTGATCACATGCGTCTGGGTTCGTAAAATTTTTAGCAGCATTAATTGAATAACTATTAAGATACCCAGCAATTTGAATATTATTACTTAGTCCATATGCCAGTTCCGACCTGCCATACCAGTAATCATACGTTCCACTTGCCTGCCCTCTGGTTAATTGCAAGCGCTGCTCAATTTCCCATGTTCCTTTTGGTTGAAGATCTAAGCTGTAAATCCAACCGAAATTACCTTCACCAGCATGCGTTATTTGCACTGATAAAATTGCGCCACTCAGCGCAATCAGAAACTGTTTTAATTTACTGAGTATTTTTTTGGGTGGTGATTTTTTGACTGCCTTTAGATCTTCTTTTAAAAGAGGCTGTTTGGTTTTACTGACTCTGGCCTCACTGACTTTGGTGCTACTGACTTCACGATACGTCATCTTTTTTCCTTAAATTGAATGAACAAACTATATCTTAATGATAATCATTCTCAATAAAGAATTTACAACCTAAATTGCTTGGGGGCATTTAACCCTTTTACTGTCTTGGTTACTTAAATAAACAGCTCAACTAGGCCGTAAGCCATCATTAATAGAGATCCCAAAATTAAGCAAGGAACCATATTGTTAGGTTTTTTTAACATCCACCAAATACAAATTAAACATACCCCGATCCGGTATACCAAAGGTACATTACTCAGTAAACCAATCGGCAAGATAATTAACTTGAAGGTCAACGCCCCAACTAATGAGTAGGTAACGGCGGAGAGCCATCTAAAGATTTCACTATTTTGGTCAACGTGTCCAGATAATAAGATGCCTAAACCACGCCAAAAATAGGTCGCAATTACTACAAAACCTAAAGCTGCCCACCAACCAAGACTTTCAAATAGTGCCTCCATTATTGCGAGACCTGTTTTCTTTTTCTTAAAACATAATCGATTACATAGACACAAGTCCCAAACACAATACCCGTAATTAATAATGCGTGATCTGGATATATTGGGTATAAGATTGTCCCAACAATACCCCCAACTAAAATACTAATACGATTGATAACTAAAGCGACTTCAGTAAAGGAAAGAAGAAAAAAAAGTGGATTGACAAACACCAAAGCATAGGTAACCCAAGGAGGTACTGCATCCGCAATAAGATACCCAAGAAAAGTGGAAGGTACTGAAATTAGCCAGCAAACTAAGCCAATTCCAATGTAATACCCATAACGATGCTCTGGAAGAATTTTCGGAAAATCCCGCATACAGGTAGTCCAAGTACTCATTGCTAACATATGAACCATTAATAATCGAGGTGGCTCATGCGCAGTTTTTGGAATTTGAGGAAATAAAGTCAGGGTCATTGTTAAAAATCGTGTGGAAGTTAACGCCACAGCAATCGCAATTGCACTGGCTGCAGAACCCATAGTCATCATCTCAATAAAAACTACCTGACCTGGAAGGGCGTACATAAAAAAAGAAATCGCGGTTGTATGCCAAATGCTTAAGCCAGATCCCTGCCCCATCGCACCAAATCCCAACATCCCCCCAAATAAGACAGGACCTGGTCCAAGAAGCCCTACTTTGGCACCAATTTTGATGGAGTTGATTAATGCTTGATTACGAATTTTTATGTTATTTTGATTCATCTAGCTATTGTATTCAACTTGGAATACTCCAAAGCCCAATTAATATGCTCTATCACTAAATCGCTGGTGCTTAATTTGCGGTTCTCTAACAGGATTATTACCTGTTGCCTCATTGCATCATCGCAAGATGGAGCACGTAGTAAGTTTCCTAAAGCGACCACAATATTGCGTACCCAACGCTCGTAACCTATACGGTAGATGGCACTCCCTTGCATCCGAGTATCAAATTCCTGGGCAGTCCAATGAAATAATTCAATTAAATGTGACGATCCAAGTGCGTTTCGCTCCTTAAAATCCTCTATATAGGACTTCTGCGCATATTTATTCCAAGGACAAATTAATTGGCAATCATCACAGCCATAAATTCGATTACCAATGAATGGGCGTAACTCTACCGGGATTACACCAGGATGCTCAATGGTTAAGTAAGATATGCATCGTCTTGCGTCTAATTGGTAAGGGCCTGTAATGGCATTGGTCGGACAAATATCGATGCACGCTTGACACTGTCCACAGTGTTCCGAAATCGGCTCATCGAGTGGCAAAGGGATATCAATAAAAATTTCTCCAAGAAAAAACATCGAGCCGCCAAGACGATTTAAAGCTAAAGTATGTTTGCCGCGCCAACCAATCCCGGACTTTTTAGCAAACTCAACTTCTAAAACTGGGGCTGAGTCAACAAACACCCGAGAGTTCATCGGCGTAATCTGTTCTTGAATTTTATCTACTAATTTTTGTAATCTACTACGTAATACTTTGTGATAGTCTCTACCCCTGGCATATACAGAAATAACTGCCCGCTCAGGATCCTCAAGGGCCTGTAACTCTCTAAAACGCCAATCTTTACCACCTGTATCAGCTAATAAAGCTTCTGCCGCTAAATAATCCATCCGAACACTAATAACCCGTAAAACCTCTGGCAACAATTCTTGAGGATTTTCACGCAAAAAAGCATGACGACTCATATAATTCATATCACCATGAAAACCTTTAGCCAGCCATTCTCGCAAATAAGGGGTTGCATCACTGACATCCAAATTCGTGACGCGCAATTCACTAAAGCCCAAATCCATTGCTTGAGATTTAATCCACGCCAAAAGTTCGATCAGGTTATCGGAGTTCATGTATGACTATTTTAGGCACTCTTTACAAATTCAATTGGAACTCATCTGAGGACTGCGAGAAATGGGCACAAAAACTTGCTAAAGTCATTACAGAGATCATTTTGCATGATTCTGTCATGCATATCTGGCTTCAAGGAAACTTGGGCGCCGGGAAAACGACTTTTATTAGATATTTATTAAAAGCTCTTGGACATCAGGGCAAAGTAAAAAGTCCAAGCTATTCATTATGCGAGCCATATGAGATCGAAGTTGGCCAATACTCTTTTGCTATTCACCATTTTGATCTATATCGTATGAGGCATGCCCGAGAGTGGGAGGATAGTGGCTTTAAAGATCTCTTAACGTCTCCAGGAATCAATTTAATCGAATGGCCAGAAAAAGCAGAAAACACATTACCCACGCCTTGCCTACAAATTTCTATAGAATATTTGAATGAGAATCAACGATTCGGTACTTTCATAGCCTCTAATTTACTGGGGCAAAAAATCATCAACACTTTTTCAAATGGGAGCTAATGTTTGGACTTCAAGAAGCGACATTCGACACTTCGACTTCTCAAGTACTCTGCTGTAGCAAAGGCTATTTTTATATTAGGGCCAAAAGAAATTGCTTATGGCGCAAACCTAATTGCTGTGAGAGTTTGGCCCTCTGAAGTTTATACGCGGGTAACTATCGAATCGGATACCGCCTTAATCACCAACTTTCAATTATTAAACGATCCAAATCGCTTAGTAGTTGATATTCAAGGAATTGATCTGAGTTCTTCGATTAAAGAACTTATTTCGAAGGTCCAAAAAAATGACCCCTATATATCCAATGTTCGGGTTGGCCTTTACCAACCTCAAGTAACCAGAATTGTTTTTGATCTCAAAGAAGAAATAGTGCCTCAACTATTTACACTTAATCCCGTTGGAGCCTATAAACACCGCCTAGTTTTTGATCTTTATCCTAAAAATTCCCAAGACCCAGTAACTACTTTCTTACAAAAAAATGCCAGGCAAGAAGATGAAGAAGAAATTGCAAGAATAGCAAGACAATTTCAAGGAATAAGTCTGGATAACCAACTTTCTAACTCTTTTAAATACTCTAGACCAATCATCATAGCTATCGACCCAGGCCATGGTGGTGAGGATCCAGGAGCAATAGGAATGGCAGGTACTTTTGAGAAAAATGTAGTTTTAGCAATTTCTCATAAATTAAAGGATATCCTTGAAGGTCATGGTAATTTTCGAATACTGCTTACACGCGACGCAGATTATTTTGTGCCACTTCATACACGTGTACAAAAAGCTCGAAAAGTTCAAGCAGATTTATTCATTTCGATACATGCTGATGCTTTTGTACTTCCTCACGCAAAAGGAGCATCCGTATTTGCCCTTTCTCAACAAGGAGCAACAAGCACTGCGGCTAGATGGATTGCTAACAAGGAAAACTCGGCAGATCTGATCGGTGGCCTAAATATTAAATCAAAAAATGTTGATGTCGCTAAACTGCTATTGGATATGGCTACAACTGCACAAATCAAAGACTCCCTTCGTCTTGGAAGCTCGATTGTTAAAGAAATTGGTGCCTTTGCAACTTTGCATAGTAAAAGTGTAGAGCAAGCAAATTTTGCTGTACTAAAAGCGCCAGATATCCCATCAATACTGGTAGAAACTGCCTTTATTAGTAACCCTGAAGAAGAAGCTAAATTATTAGATGAGGGTTATCAGAAAAGGGTTTCATTAGCAATTGCGAAAGGAATTGACAAGTACTTTGTGCAAAACTACCCAACAAGTCGTCCTGGTTAAAAGTTCTTGCTATAATATTGAATTACCATTTTGGGACGGTAGCTCAGTCGGTAGAGCAGCGGACTTTTAATCCGTTGGTCGCGAGTTCGAATCTCGCCCGTCCTACCAGATTAAGTAGTGGCACGTGATTAGCGTCGACAAATATTCACCAACAGTCCGTTGGTATTTAATTTGGAGATCCTATCATGAACACAAGTAATACTGTAGTAAGTCCCTTGACTCGGGGCGAAGCATTCACCCTATCAGCCCTCGCTGATTTCTTCATGGCCTGCTATCAAGGTCGAGATCCTTCGTTTGGTAATCGACTATCTTTTGTAGTCCAGCAACTAGGGCACAAAGTTGCATCTGAGATTGATGCTGACGATGTAGATTATTTTTTGGATGCACTTCGCGCCCGCGGAAAACTATTTAATCAAGGCGGCAATAAAAAGGGTGGTCAAATCATTGCTACCCATAAACCACTAGCCGATGCAACCATCAATCGCTACCGGTGCACATTTCAATCGGTCCTCTCTTGGGCGCGTCGCAAACGTCTCATGCCAAAGACTTGGACAAACCCCGTCGCTGAAACGCAGCGCATGCCAGAAGATAACGCTCGCTCACGCTATCTCTCAGAAGCTGAATACGAAAGGCTGCTTAAAACATCCCGCGTATCATCTTGGCCAAAGCTCAACCTACTCATTATGCTTGCAGTTACCACAGGGGCCAGACGCGGCACTCTCATGAACCTTCAGTGGAAGGATGTTAATTTAGATGAAGGACGCGCCTTTTGCGCTCGTACTAAAAATGGCGAACCATTCATATTAGTTCTTATGCCGGATGTATTGCAAGAATTAAAAAGGTTCTCTGGCAAATCAAAGCCGGAAGATTTAGTATTTTGTGGAAAGTACCCCACTAAACCCATGAACTTTAATAAGACCTGGGAGAACGCCTTGGCAGATGCGCAAATTGAAGGGGTGGTTTTCCATACATTGCGACATACACACGCTTCCTGGCTAGCTAGACGTGGTGAACCCTTATTGGCAATTGCAGATAGCTTGGGACACAAATCGTTAGCAATGACAAAGAGGTACTCACACTTATGCGTTGACTCCAGAGCAGAAATGCTTAATCGCATCTTCAGCCAATTGAGAGATTAAGCATGAATAAGCTAGCCAAAAAAATAAAAGTAAATATAGTTACTCATAAATCCCAAGAAAATTCCGAGCTTAAATCAGAATTTATTCAAAGAATCATTAAAGCAAGAAATCTTTCGGAGGATTTGGTAATAAATTTACTATGCGCTCTAGAAGGTACCCATTCAGAAGGACTCCACCTAATGGCACTTAAAGAGAGGATCCGCAATACCATCAGCTCTGGGGGTGGCAAAAAGAAGGCTGAGCAATCTCGAGCAATTGATAAGTTTGCAAAATGTAAATATTTGGAACACTCTGAGAAATTTAGTCATTATTCTAGCGTGCACCTTGCAAGATATTTAATAAAAACTTATGGCGCAGATCGAGTAGGCGCCGTAGGTCCATTGCGTAGAAAAATTTCTCAATGGAAAAAAGAAACAACATAGTTGGTCAAGTGCTAAGAAAGTAACCAATATATTCAATGGCTTAGGTTGAATTTCCTTTAATTACCTCCAATAATCAAAATGTCGCACTTGTCACGCGTCATTACTTAAATTGATACGAGGTATTACATGGAAGCACAAAAAAATCTAGAGTTATTTAAAACCTTCTTGGAATCCCCAGAGGGGGAAAAAACTTTTTACAAGCAAACATTCTGGCGATTGGTTTATACGCACCCATTCACAAGAATTAATCGAAGCGGGTGTGCTCGTCAAACTGATGGGGAAATTTCACATCGTTCAACCGGACTTTGTTCCAACGCTTATTCAACTATTACAGGATAAAACTCGTCGCGAATCAATTAGTCGATTGCAAGGTGCTAGATCTTGCACATTAACTACATCAAATTAAAGAAAGCAATCATGAATACAACTACCGTACCAGAATTAAAAAGTGATAATCCATCTTGGCTAGATGAATTACGCCTCCCAGATAATTACGCCAATACGCTAGGCGGTATAAAGCTTCCAACTAAACCATCTTTTGGAAAATTAAATAAGCACCGCTTCTCAAGAGTCCACCCAGATTCAAGCTATCAAGTACCAGTTTTGATTGTGGAAGATAAAGATAGTGGGGAAACCTATATTGCAACGCATGCCGTGGCAGGATATTTAGGAAAGGCCGCCGTGCCAAAGTTGCTTCGATTGGCAGTGGATAACGCCGGAGTCCCAAAAATTATTGCTCAGCCAATCCCTGAACAAAGTGGGCGGCAGAATCTTTGGCATGTGACATGCATTCAGGCCATCCAAATTGCGCAGACTGAGTGGGTTCGTATCGAGTCCGATATGAATGCCGCGCAGTACACCATCATCAAGGCGGTAAATAACCTTGGAGATCCCAAGTGGCCAGACCAGACAATGCCAGAACTTATTCAAGCCGTATTTTTAAATAACGTCATTTCAAGCCCAGACCATCCTTACATAAAGCAGTTGGAAGGCAGGGTTTGATATGAGTCTTGATTATTTAACAGGATATGAATTCATCCTAGTAGATTTTGAATTCAGACAACAAGGCGGAATCGAAGGTAACCCCGTTGAAGTTATTTGCATGGTTTCATACAACTGCACTACAGGTGAGTACAAACGTATTTGGGCTGAGGAACTATACAAAATGGATGACAACCCATTTATTGGTCTTCCAAAAGCAATTTTTGTGGCGTTTTATGCTAGCGCTGAAATGGGGTGCTATAACGCCTTAGGATGGTCTTGGCCTACATATATTTTAGACCTCTATGCGGAGTTCAGAAATCTAACCAATGGTACAACCCTGTCATTTGGTCGCTCACTATTAGGCGCGTTACAGTTTTTTGGCCTTCCAGCTATTGAGAGTATCCACAAAACAGAAATGCGCGAACTTGCATTACGAGGAAGTCCGTTTACAGAGAATGAGAAGCAGCTACTTCTGGAATACTGTCAAAGCGATGTAGACTCGCTAAAGCATCTTTTAGATGCTATGGCGCCCCTACTAGATTTACCTAGAGCTCTTTTGCGAGGCCGCTATAACATTGCCTTAGCAATCATGGAATCAACCGGTGTACCAATTGATTTTGAGCTTTACCAAGAGCTTTGTATTCATTGGGATAGCATAAAGACCAAGTTGATTGAGGACATCAACCAAGACTATGGTGTTTACCTCAATGGTACATTTAAAGAGGCATTGTTTGAAGAGTATCTAGGTAAACAAAACATTCGTTGGTCTAGATTGGCAAGTGGCAGACTAGCCTTGGACGATGAAACATTTAAAACAATGGCTAAGACCTTTCCTATCTTAGCCCCCCTTCGCAACCTCCGGGATAGTCTTGGGAAGATGCGGTTAAACGCGTTGCAAGTGGGGTTGGATGGACGAAATCGTTGCCTACTTTCACCTTTTAGCTCGATTACTGGTCGTAATCAACCATCTACTAATAAGTTCGTTTTTGGACTGAGTAAATGGGCTCGCGGATTAGTCCAGCCTAAGCCAGGATTACCTATCGCCTACATTGATTGGTCACAACAAGAGTTCGGCATCGCTGCTGCATTATCTAATGATGACAATATGAAAGCTGCCTATATGAGTGGTGACCCATACCTTTCATTTGCAAAGCAAGCGGGGGCGGTTCCACAATATGCTACTAAAAATTCACATAATGCTGAGCGGGAACAATATAAGCAATGTGTCTTAGCAACCCAATATGGTATGGGGGCTGATGCTTTAGCCCTTCGTATTAAACAACCCAAAATACGCGCCAAGCAATTGCTTGATATGCACCGCCGCATTTACTGTAAGTTTTGGGATTGGTCGGATAATTGTTATAACCATACCGTCAGCGCAAATAGAGTAAGCACTTTATATGGTTGGAATCTACATGTTCAATCAGACATCAATCCACGAAGTCTACGTAACTTTCCTATGCAGGCTAATGCTTCTGAGTTATTAAGGATTGCATGTATTTTGATGGTGGAAAATGGCATTACTTTGTGCGCCCCCGTACACGATGCTGTTTTAATCCAAGCGCCTGAGGGTTTCATTGAGAAGCATGTGGTAATTGCACAAGCATGCATGAGTCTTGCGAGTCAGAAATTACTTTCAGGATTTGCGCTGTTCAGTGACGCAAAAGTTTTGCGCTATCCCCAGAGATTTCTTGAAGGTGACTCAGCAGAGTTTTGGGAGAAAGTAATGACAATCCTTCAAACTGTCCAATGTGAGGAGTTAGCAAGTTAACACCTTCCTGTTAACCAACTTAACACCCGTCCAATCTTATATATCTTTTATTAATATTAATATGGAAAATAAATCAAATCTGTTTACTATGGGTCCAATACCTTATTTGTGGAGTTATAGGGCCAATAAACTTGGCACCGCAACAGGGATAATTGCCCAATCACTCTGGTTTTATGTAGGAATCAATGGTTCTTACACTTTTAAGGTAGATCACAACATTGACCTACTTTCAGGACTCACCAGGCAGTCTAGACAAAGCTGCTTAAAGAGGTTGCATTTCGCAGGACTAATTCAACTAGCATCGCTAAAAGGCGCCTATCCCATCGTCACCATTCTTAATGCTGGGCAGGCCGGTAGACGTAACCAAGCACTTATAACGACAACCTTAGAAACTAAAACATGTGACGCTTCAACCAAAGCAAGTGCGGGAGCAAATTTTCGCAAGAGGCACATTCTAAAACAGGGGTATTCCCCTTACCAACAGATGGAGTTTAGATTCGATGAAAATAATTGAAGAATCCGAAGTGGTATTACAACAAATCCCCTTAGCTAGGTGGATTAAAGACCCCAAGACTTGGGATAAATACGCCTTTATAGAGGAGGCCTCGCAATATCTCTGGGATGCCTATGGCAGCAGTACCGAACAAGACAAACACGCCCTAGCAATGCTTGCAGAGGTTCTAGAGACTTTTGTAACTTGTTGCCAAGAAATTGCAAAGCACGGCCTAGTCGTGATTCATCACAATGGTGTGACGGGTAAAAATCATCATGTTGATATTCGGGATAAATCGATAACAAAAGCAGTCATGTTGATGAATGAACTGGGATTAACACCAAAAAGCCGTTTCCCAATCAAACCCAAACCAAATCCAGAGTTCGAACGGTTTATGCGTGGGCCTATTGGTTGGGCCAAAGATTCAAAAATAGAATGAAATTTAATCTAGCCAAAGATATCAAATAATTTATTATAAAGAAACGATTTACGCAAAACTTAGTTCAACCTCTATGAAACATACTATGCCAACCAGTATTCTCCAACAGGTGATATGACATTACTAGAACTTCAATCCACTAAAATCCACTTTCCCTAATTATGATAGAAAAAACATGACTTAAATACTGCCCAAGTAGACTATTCCAACCATTATCCAATACAACTTGAGCTGTATAAGAACTATCATCACGATTAATAAGTTTAAGTGGCATTAATCTTATTTTATAATAGGATCCATGGGTTACAAATGAACCCTTAGGACTTCTTAGAAGTGGGATATTTCCACCATAATCAACAGAGAGAGCTAATCGATTAAATTCAATAACTCTAGCCTTATCAATATCAATGACCTTTACGGGAATAGAGTTAAAAATATTATTAATAAAATATGCTTTACCCAATGTGCCATTTCTCAAATTCAATAATTGATCTTCATGAACATAAGTCTCAAAAAATAGCTCTTCATCATTGACAACTTTTAAAAGAGAATCTGAGTTTTTTACCCAGACTCCAACCTTTAAGTCTTGATTTAAATCCCTAACATAACCCGAAAAATTTGAGCGAATTAATAATCTATTAATTTGAATTTCTAAGCCCTCTAATTCACTAGCTAATTCAGCTATTCTTTGAGTAGTTACTTGGTTCTTTTCTAAAAATGACTGATTCGCTATTTCGCTTTTTTGAAAATCTAAAAGCCCATTTAATTTTGTTATAGTGATTCTTTTTTTGTAAATCAAATCGGGATTATCTAATTGAATTAGCGGTTGATTTGCTTCGACAAAATCTCCATCACCCACGAATATAGTTGAAACTTTCGCTGAAAATGGAGAGTATATTAGCGAATCTTGCAACCCTACTACTACAGCTGGTAATTTCAAAATTGAGGGCAAAGGAAGAAAAAATAATACTAAGAGACAACATATTAAATAGCCTCTCTTAGTAAAAGAGGCTTTATTAATAACAAATATTTGGGTTAATTCTAAATATAAAGGAATAAAAATCATCTTTAAAAGAATTAGTAAAAAAAGCAATATTCCTAAAAATTTAAAATAAAATATATATGCCGAATAAGCAATACCCAAATATAAGAAAAACCTATAAAGCCAGCATACCCCCCCATAAAAAGTAAAAAAAGGAATAAAGTTTCTTTCAAAAACTATTTCTTTAGGTTTAAAAAATATATTTTTAAGTTTGATCTTAAAAACAAGCAAGGATCTTGACATTAAATTTGGAATAGCAAGGAGGTCTGATAATAAATAGTAGCCATCAAATTTCATTAAGGGATTTAAGTTAATAAATAGGGTTATTAACCAAGTAGTAGAAGATAGAGACCATAGCATCCCCCTGAAGTAACCATCTGGCGTAATTGACCAAAGCAAAGTTGATAGGATGGCCAGCATCAATTCCGCAATTACTCCAGCAGAATCGACGATAATCTTTTGAGAACGACTGGACAATTTCCAAGCATGGGTTGTATCCGTGTAAAAAATAGGCCAAAAAACTATTAGATTAACGCCCATTTCTTCTACAGCTAAACCAAAGCGACGAGCGGCTATAGCATGGCCAAACTCATGGAATAATTTGGATAAAAGTAACGCAATAAAACCTAAAATCGCACCTTCTAATGTCAATAAATAACTAAATTGATTCTTATAGCCATTCCATTCCCTTGAGATTAAATAAAGTGAAAGAAATAAAATTATAGTAAAGATATAGTAAAAGCTTTTTTTAAATAAAATCGAACTTAGCCAGTCGAACTTAGCTAAAAATTTACTTGGATTAAATAATGGTATTTTAAAAAAATATAAATTATCAAAATTACTTGACAATAGTTTCATTAAAGAATTTGGAAACTTCTTATTTAACGAAAGAGTTTGCGTTATCCCATTTAAATTTAAAAAATTCGCAACTTCTTTTATATCATTCAACGTTGGAAAATATGTAGTCTCTTTTTTTATTTTTAAGATTATTTTTTCAGGATCTAATAAATGCCAATTCGAGATTATTAAAAATTCTAAAGCATTAATCTGATAGTAATTTTTTTTTAAAGGATCATAAATTAACCAGCTAGGCGTTCCATCTTTTTGCCTATCATTCTTAAATATTTTTAAATCTTGTCTTAATGGTTCTATATTAATGCCAGTATCTATCATTTACTAAAGCCCTATAAATCTTCTAGCAAAAATCATTGGCTTTCTTAATAAATAATAAATTAGAACTGTTCTATCACCATAAATTTTTGCAGAACCTTTCTGTCCAATCCGTAAATTCATGTCAACGTCGGTAATTTTGGCCTTTACGATAAAACCAAAGGCCCCATTAGCATCTTGACTTGGCTCATAACTAATGCTTTCAATAGAAGCAACTATAGAGTCTAGAGGAGAGGAAGATAAAAATAATTTTACTATCGCCCCTTTTTCAAAACCAATCATATCCTCACTTGATACTAAAATTTTTATTTCCAACAACTTGGGATTTGCAATTAACATAATTTTTTCACCAGTTACAACTGGTTTTCCTACCCAATCATTTACATCATTAAAGATAGAAACTCCTTTCCTAGGAGATAAAATTTCTGACCTTTCTAATTTTTCATTAATCGAATTTAGCTCAACATATTTTTCTTCATATTTAGATCTGAGCACTCTTAATTCAGCTTTGCTTTCATCATCTGTGAAGGCTTTTGTTGTAGTTCTTAGTAATTCAGCGCTAGATATTGCTAGACTCTTCTCAGCAATATCTTTTTGTGCTTGAAAAATGCTTTTATCTAATGAAATTAACAAATCGCCTTCACTCACTTCGGAATTCGGTTGAACGTGAATTTTAGAAATTACTCCATCAATAGGGGAAGAGATTAGATTTGCATCCTGAGCGACTACTTCGGCTGGTGATATCACAGACATCTTGATCGGAATAAAGCCAATTACTAAAACTATTAAAGTTGCGATAGCAACTTTTTTAGGCTGGCTTATTAATCTATTTACAAATTGAAATTGTTGGTTATTTCGTCTCCATGCCCATAAACCAAAAGCACATGACTCAACAATCATTTTCACAAGATTTATTTCTACTTCTTGCCATGGGCTCTCTTTTAAAAAAATAAGACCGCCAGCATTAAGGGGCAAACAAGTCAATGGAGCCCAAAGAAAAAAGCTGCCTTTAAACTCACCTCCCATAATTTGTAATTCATTGTTTAATTCTTGGTAATTTATAGAAAGTATTTTCTTTTGATTTTCGAAAAAAAACTTACCAAAAGATTGGAAAAAATCATAATTAGGATGATTTTCATCAAAACTATCAACCCCAGATAATGCACTGACTCTTTCTTTTCTATGATCACTTGATCTCCATATGGCCAATAATTTATAAGGGATTAATGGTTTTATTTGATTAGCAATAACATATTCGAGTCCCGCCTCATTTTCTGCACGCTTAATAGATCTTTCAATTTGAAAAATTAAAGAGATAATTTTTTCACGATTTTGGTTATTGGAAAATTCACTCATGCATTTAAAATATTATTCTTCTTGAAGATTTAATGGCTCTTTAATAATAGAGTCATTTTTAGCACCAATTTTCTTTTCCTTATCATCAGCGGATAATTTTTTCTTACCATTTTCTATACCATCTAATTGGGTCTTTTTTTGTAATTCCACGCTAGATTTAATATTAAATTCTTTTCTTGCTCGAATTGCTTCTTCTTGTAATTTTTTTAAATTCTCTTCTTTAAATCGAAGTTGTTCATTTGTTTGATCAAAATTTTTCATACTTAATTCTAAAGTTGTGAATTCGGCATTCCGAATTTTTGTAAGACTATCTTTTGATTTATTCAACGTACTTTCTTGGGCCTTTAAAAAATTTAAAGTATTTAACTCATCAACTTGCTGCTTTAAAAATATGTCATTTTTTATAGATTTTTTTTCTTCTATTCTATTTTTTTTTACTTCTTCTTGGGCTATTAATTGCAACACTTTTTCAACTTGTTGACTGGTGGCTTTTTCTTCTTCAATTTTCTTTTTCTCATTCTCTTTGGCAATATTAAAGGCTGTTTTTGCCTGAATAGTTTTATCTTGTGCTTGATAAACCAAAGCTTGGGCTCTTATCAAAGAATTATTATCTTGCTTTTTTTCACCTTGCTTTAACTTGTTAAACTGCAATGTCATTTCTACTTCATTACCTTTGGCAATATTAAATAGATTATTTTCAGTTCGACTTCTTGCTAATGCATCATTTGTCGCTTTTTCTGCCTCTTTTTGTATTTCAATAAGTTCTAATTTTTTTGCTTTAAGAAGGTTTATAGATTCAGTAATTTTTTTTACTTTTGAATCAATGGTTTGGATTTCATTATCATGTGCCTGTTTTTTTATCTTATTTTCGTCTTGTTTACGATTCAATAACACTTTATTATCATTAAGCTTATTATTTAATAAGATTTCTTTAGAATCTGACTGTGATTTTAAGATTTGCAATTCGTCTAGCTGTTTTTTTTCTATCCTCTGCTTACGCTTTAGAAATAGGATTTCTTCCTCAGTTTTCTGACTAATCACTTCTTTCGCAAACATACTTTTTTTAGCTTTTTGGGATTCTTCGTTTGCAATTTTTAAATCTGCTTTAATTTTTTCTACTTCTTGCTGACGAGCTTTCAAAGCAGCAGCTTCTTCCTCTTTTTTCTTTGCTAAAGCCTCAGCCTTAATTCGTTTTTTCTCTTCCTCTTGAGCCTTCAAAGCAGCAGCTTCTTCTGCTTGCTTCTTCGCTAAAGCTTCTGCTTTAACTCGTTTAGCCTCTTCTTGAGCTTTCAAGG
>Ga0214921_10003745_pt1 | contig 22981 bp, 21 predicted proteins | sample LL1505_MetaG_FD_177992 | JGI IMG/M metagenome (GOLD analysis project Ga0214921, IMG submission 177992) | Freshwater microbial communities from Lake Lanier, Atlanta, Georgia, United States - LL-1505 | ecosystem: Environmental > Aquatic > Freshwater > Lake | place: USA: Georgia | collected... | reverse complement strand
AGTTAAGGTTCACTTTAGCGGGATTTGTGGCTCACAACTTGGTGAGATCGATGGTGCTAAAGGTGAGGATAAATTCTTGCCACACTTGTTAGGGCATGAAGCTTCTGGAACGGTTATTGAGATGGGCCCCGGAGTTAAGCATGTAAAACCAGGGGACGTGGTGGTATTGCATTGGCGCAAAGGCTTAGGTATAGAAGGCGCCCCTCCTAGTTATTTATGGAATGGCAAAAAATTAAATGCTGGATGGATAGCTACATTTAATGAGTACGCTATTGTTTCCGAAAATCGCCTTACTACAATACCGGCAAACAGTAATTTAGAGGTTGCTGCTTTGTTTGGCTGTGCGGTAACTACCGGATTTGGAGTGATTGAAAATAATGCCAAGGTGAGAATTGGTGAGTCAGTTGCAGTTTTTGGTGCTGGTGGGGTAGGCCTCAATATAGTGCAGGCCGCTTCTTTGGTAGGCGCCCATCCGATCATCGCAGTAGATCTTTATGATAATCGCCTGGCCTTAGCTAGGGAAATGGGAGCCACCCATTTAATCAATTCGAGCAAAGTAGATGCGAAAGTGGGTATTAAAGAAGTGGTGGGGAACGTAGGGCTCGATGTTTTCATTGATAACACTGGACAGCCAAAAATTATTGAGCTGGGATATCAGATTACTAAGCCGCAAGGAAGGCTAGTTTTGGTGGGCGTCCCAAGAAAAGGTAATGAAATTCAGGTGTATTCACTGCCTTTACATTTCGGAAAAAAAATTATAGGATCACATGGCGGGGAGTCGGTTCCGCACGATGATATACCCAGATATCACAATATGTATTTGGCAAATAGAATATCTTTAGAAGAGCTTATTACTGAAAAATATTGTCTTGAAGATGTGAATACTGCAATAGAAAACATGCGTAATGGCCAGGCTTCTGGACGCTGTTTGATTCGATTGTAAAAGAGGTCTAGATGAGCTTAAGGGATCAAATCTTTGGTGAAATGGGATATTCATCTGATTTAAGTCTAAATCATGAAGAGTTAGAGACGATACGCTTATTTGTTAGCGAACATTGGTTAGAGGGAATTGCAAAAAATAATCCCGAGTTACTGAGTGAAGCTAAGGAGATTGGAATTGAAAACTATCATTTAATTGCTGATAAATTAAATCATAAGGAAGTCTGGCCTAAATCAAGTCGTGTATTGAATCAAGCAGTTGTTGAGAAAATAAAAACTTTACCGTTTATTTCTAAATTAAAGGATGAATTAGGTGAGTTTACTATTTCAGACGTTTACGATACTTATCAGCACCATGGAGAGCAGGAAATATATTGGAGGCTAGTGCGACCAAATGTTGCTGGGGATGTTGGCCCACTTCATGTTGATAAATGGTTCCACGAATCTTTTAATATGGGCGAAGGAATGTTTCCGACCGGCGTTGTAACTGTGAAAATCTGGATCCCACTATTTTGTGAGCCTGGTAAAAATGGCCTTTCAATCGTTCCTGGATCACACCTACATAAATGGGGCTTTCATGTAGAAGAGATTGAGGGTTTACCAAAGCCCATGCCGGATGACGATTTATCTAAATTGAATGCGCAACTTATGCAAACTGAATCTGGAAATATGCTGATATTCCATGAGAATACGCTTCATGGTGGCGTGGTAAATAGAGGTAATAAAACAAGGGTCAGCGCAGAAATAACTTTGGTTTTAAGTAATAATCAGCTTTAAGGTTTTAATAGGAAAAAATGGCACATACATTAATAGTTGGCGGTACTAAAGGCTTGGGGCGAGTTGTATTACGCCTTTTGGCAAAGCGTGGAGATTTGGTTTCTGTTATCGGCAGGAGCGAACTCTCGCCTGAGGATAGGGGTTCGGGAAATGTTGATGGGTACCAGGCGGATCTTTCTGATCTCAAGTCCATTGAGGTGGCCGTGAATCAGATGGTAGCTAAAAATGGCGGAATAAACTACTGCATCTTTCTTCAGAGATATAGAGGCAAGGAAAATGAATGGGTTGGCGAGCTAGAGACAACCCTTACTGCAACTAAATCTGTCGTTGAAACTATCTTGCCCGTATTTTCAAAAGAGGGTGACAAGGCATTACTGATGGTGAGCTCCGTTTTTAGTAAGTACGTCGGTGAAGGTCAATCTGCAAGCTATCATGTTGCCAAAGCTGGCCTTGACCAACTAATGCGTTTTTACGCTTTAAATTTAGGCCCCCAAGGTATTCGTTGCAATGGTGTAACTCCATTTACCTTTCTAAAGGAAGAGTCTAAAAAATTCTATTTTGATAATCCGCAAATCATGAAGGTTTACGAGGACATTATTCCTTTATCAAGGATGGCAAAGGCTGAAGATTCAGCGAACGCGATTGAGTTCTTATGTAGCCCTAAAGCGGGCTTTGTAACCGGCCAGAATATTACTATTGATGGGGGTTTATCGTTGGTTTGGCCAGAATCATTGGCGCGAAGATTGATGGGGGTTTGAAATACTATGAGCCAAATATCAACCAAGAGAGATAATTGTCGTCTCTGTAGCAGCAAAAATTTAAGATTGGTATTGCCAATCAAGGCCTCACCGATAGCCGACGCTTTTGTTGGAGCTGATAATTTACTTATTACACAGCCACTCGCACCTTTAGATTTATATCAGTGCGATGATTGTGGGCATGCACAAAATCTAGACGTAGTTAACCCTGAATTGCTATTTAGGGAATATATTTTTACAACCTCAAGTTCCAAGGGGCTAATAGACCACTTTAATAAATATGCGTCAGATGTAGTTGATCATTTTAAGATCCAACGCGGATCCTTAATTGTCGAATTGGGTAGTAATGACGGGACCTTGCTAAAGTTTTTTAACGATCTTGGCATGAAAGTATTGGGGGTAGATCCCGCAAGAGAGATTGCTAATAAAGCTACAGTTTCAGGAATAAAAACCGTACCTGACTACTTCGACAGTGAGCTATCTAAAAAAATCTTGTCAGAATACGGTCCAGCAAAGCTCATAGTAGCTAATAATGTCTATGCTCACGCTGATCAATTAGGTGATATTACTAAAGGTATTGCTCAATTACTGGATGATGACGGAGTTTTTATCTTTGAGGTTTCTTATCTCCTAGATATAGTCGATAAATTTGTATTTGACACCATTTACCACGAACATTTGTCTTATCACTCAATAAAACCATTTGTTCAATTTTTTAAATCTCATGGTTTGCAATTATTTGACGTTGAGTCCATTGGGACTAAGGGCGGATCAATCCGTGGTTTTGTTCAAAAGATAAATGGCGGTCGTCCTGAAAAGCCCATTATTCAAAAAATGCTTAGTATTGAAAACGAGCGAGGACTCCATGAGATCGGTATATTTTCAGAATATGCCCATCAAATTGAGGAAAGAAAAAATTCCCTGCTTAATTTTATAAAAAAATTAAGGTCAGAAGGTAAAAAAGTTGTTGGCTACGGTGCTTCAACTACTGTTACAACGTTAATGTATCACTTTGAATTAACCGATCAACTAGATTATTTGATCGATGACAATGAGCGCAAGCATGGTTTATTCAGCCCAGGCTGTCATCTCCCAGTCGTTCCATCTAGTGTATTGCGAGAAGATCCTCCAGATGTTGTAGTTATCTTGGCATGGCAGTATGCAAAACCAATTATGGAAAAGAATAAGGGTTTCTTGGAGCATGATGGATTATTCATAGTTCCACTGCCAAATCTTCAAGTAATTTCAAAACAGAATATTGGGAATATTTAAATGTATTCAGGCGAGGCATTAAAGCGGCAAACGCACCTTGAGTTTTACCAACAACATGGGATAAGTCCAGTTAGTTATGACATTAAAAACTTAAGAGACCATTTTGAGCGCAGAGCATCTTTGTATGATCAGCTTGCGTTACCAACCCTTGCATTTTCAAAATCTAGGGTATTGGAAGTTGCAGCAGGAACCGGGCATAACAGTCTTTACATAGCCGCTCAACATCCTGCAAGCTTAGTATTGCTAGAGCCAAATTCTGTAGGTATTAATGAAATTAAATCCACGTACAGTCAATTTGGGAGTGACTTTATAGAGCCAACATTGATAACAAAAAAGCTAGAGGACTATTTTCCTGAGCAACTTTACGAAATTGTAATTTGTGAAAATTGGCTTGGAACATCTAGGCATGAGCAATTGTTGCTTAATAAATTAAAATCTTTTATCGGCCCAAGAGGAATTCTTGTCATCACTACTGTTTCGCCTATAGGATTTTTGCCTAATCTAATTAGGCGATTTTTATCATCATTAGTTGCCCCACTAGATTTATCATTTGAAAAGAGATCGACAATATTAAAAAATGCATTTCAGACGCATTTATATACACTAAAAGCGATGACAAGAAATGTTGAAGATTGGGTTCATGACAATATGATCAACCCTGCTTACTTTGATCTCTGTCTAAGCACTCCAATGGCATTAGAGATTTTAGGTGATGAATTTGAAATCTTGGGTTCATCACCATCTATCTCAGAAGATTGGAGATGGTTCAAAAGTCTCTATGGCGAGGATAAAAACATTAATATGCATTATCTAAAAGAATATTGGAAAAAAAATCATAATTTCTTGGATTCTAGGCTAGAACCCTCCTCTGGAGACGCTGAAGTAAATATTAGATTGGAAAACAAAGCCATCGAATTTTTAGAGGCTGTGAGAGCGCATGAAGATGGTCTTATTCAGGGTAAAAATGATGAAAAATTACGATCTAACGTTGCAGTAGTTCTACAGGAGTTTATTAACCTTCTTCCTGAGTCTATTTTCATGGCAAAGGTTGCTCTAGAGGAAGCTTTAAATCTTATACAAAATAACGATCAAATTAATGCGACAGATATTGCCAACTCTCAAACTTTTTCTTACTTGTTTGGACGAGAAACTTCTTATATTTCTGTGCAAAAAATTTAAATACTGAATAATGAAAGGTTGGTCAAGTGACGGCTAGAACGGTAGAAGCTCAATATGATGGGCATGTCGAATTAAAGTTAAATCAAGGTTTAACTAAATTGGGCATTGAAAAAAATGCAAATTGGCATACAGACCCAAGAAGACTTGTTTTTGCATTATCGAGATATAAATTTGTTTCTAAAATGTTGAGTGGTAAAGAAAAAGTATTGGAAGTTGGATGCGGAGATGCATTTCCGACGAGAATCTTGCTTCAAGAAGTAGGTAGTGTTCATGGAATAGATATAGACCCCATTTTCATTGAAGATGCCCTTGGTCGAATGGACCCAAAATGGCCTTTTACGTGCGCGGTGCATGATATTACTAGCGGCCCCTTGCAGGAAAGGTTTGACGCTGCGTTTTCACTCGATGTTCTGGAGCACATCCCCAAAGAGCAAGAGGACGTGTATTTCATGAATATCGTCGCTAGCTTGACTAATAGCGGTGTGCTGATTGTGGGCATGCCGTCGCTCGAATCGCAAGCCCACGCTTCCCCGCTCAGTAAAATCGGACACGTCAATTGTAAAACCGGCGCTGAACTGAAAGCGCTAGCTGAAAGGCATTTTCAGAATGTGTTTATTTTCTCGATGAACGACGAAGTTGTGCACACCGGCTACCATCCCATGGCGCAGTACCTTTTTGCGCTGTGCGTTGGTAGACTTTCTACATCATGAGTTCTGCAAATCGGGTGCCATGCACGGTTTGCGGTGTAGGTTTGCCAGCGCCACAAATCTACTTTGGCAAGCAGCCGCCGTCCAATCGCTTTATGCCAGACAGCACAAGCGCTGTCAAGTTAGAAGGTCATGCCTTAAGCCTTTCTAGTTGCACTCATTGCTATACCGTCCAGTTATTTGACCGCATGCCTATGGAGGCGTTTCGCCCCCGCTACGACTGGTTGGTCTATAACGAGCCTGAAGGTCACCTTGACGATGTTGCCAGACATCTGGCAGCGCTTCCCGGTATCAGCACTTCTTCACGTCTCATGGGCATCACCTACAAAGACCAAAGCACCCTGACAAGAATGGTGAACATGGGCTTTGCAGACACACTTTGCCTTCGGGACTCAGATCTTGAATGCGCGGTAGCCCCTTTTGGACTTGAGACCGTGCAAGCTGTGCTCAGCAGTCCTGTTAACGTGAGCAGGCTCGTGGCCCGTTACGGCCAGGCTGATATTTTGCTGGTCAGGCATATTGCCGAGCACTCATTGAGCTCCAGTCGGTTACTCACGTCGCTGAGCGCATTAGTGTCTGCTGGTGGCTACATGATGCTGGAGCTTCCAGATAGCCAGCGTGTGTTCGATGGAGGTAACTATCCTTTCATCTGGGAAGAGCACATCAGTTACTTTACCGAAAGTACTGCTAGGCGTCTAGCACAGGAAGTCAATGCAGAAGTAGTCTGGCTGGGCCGTTACGCGTACCAGTATGAAGATTCATTGAATATCGTGCTGCGCTTCCCCGCAGAAGTTGCAGTGAAGCACAGCACGACCAGCCAGGTCGCCGTGCAAAAGCAGGCTAGACATTTTTTTGGTCATTTCAAAAGCGTGCGCGACCAATGGCGCGCCAGATTGCAGGATATACGCGCCAAAGGTAACCAGGTTGCAGTATTCGGTGCAGGGCACCTGGCATCGAAGTTCATTAATTTCTTTGAACTTAAAGATTTAATCACTTGCGTCATCGACGACCACCCACAAAAGGTGGGCATGTATATGCCAGGTTCTGGGCTACCCATTCTTCCTTCAAACCAGCTGCAAGAACTGGGTATCCGCTACTGCGTATCCACCCTCAGCCCTGAGAGTGAGGTTAAGGTTCGCGGTAAGTTGGCGCATTTCTTTGATAATGGCGGTAGCTTCCTATCTGCCTTCAGCACCATCTAGCCAAGCCTGTATATGACAACTCCTTACTCACTACCCTTTTCGATCTTGCATTCCCCTGCTTCATTATCTTTGAGACAAATCAACGACGAGGTCTTCATGGCGACTGATGAAGTCGTGAGATTTGATTCGCGTTATGTCGATCTCATTAAACAAAGCGCTACCAAAAATACACGTGGTAGAGCTCGTATTTGTGCGCATCGCGGGCCGTCTGACATCCTCCATGAGATGCTAATTGCCATTCGCTCGGACAGCTATATCCGTCCGCATCGCCACCATCAGAAGGTCGAGTCCTTTCATTTAGTTGATGGTTCGGTAGATATTGTTGTTTTGAATGAGGACGGTAGTGTTGCCGAGGTGGTTGAATTGAGCCACCAAGGAAATTTTTATTATCGTCTTGATTCACCTAGGTACCACACCTTGCTGATTCACTCGCCCGTGCTTGTCATTCATGAAATTACCAATGGACCCTTTGAGGCTGCGCAATCTGATTGGGGTAGTTTCTCGCCGGCGGAGGGCTCTGTTGAGGTCGCCGCCTACATTGCCCAGTTGCGCAAAGAAGTTCTTCTGAGAAAAGCCACCATGAGCATTAAAGAGGTCTAGGGTTAGATGATCTCGCGATTTATAAGGTTTTTCATTCACTCCTGTGTTCTATCAGTTGGTCGTTTTACCGTCCTCATGCTTCGACTGCTGGCAAAGAGCCAATTGTCAGAGAATGCTGTGATTCGTATCCTGGGCTATATGCCATTCAGGCTGATCGATATTATTTTTGGTGTCATGGCGCTGCACCTGATCGGCTATGTGGCCCGACAGGAAAGACGGCCTGTCAACTTTCTGATGCGCGTGAAAAGAAAACTGTGGTTCTTAGCTATGCGCTCACAGCAATTTGTTTCAAGTACTTTGAATGCGATTTATGATCGATTTTTTGGTGCAACTCCAGCCGAGAAATCTAGACTGAATACTCATATTCGAAATCAACGTTTGCGTTCCTACTTATATCTGTTGTATGCAAAAACTGACTCTTTATTGACTTCACAATTGCATCCACAAATTTTTCGGCAAGATTTGCTTAATGAGAACCTAGATGCTAAAACCCTGTATTTACTTGGTCATCGCTTATTTAATATTGGAAGACTTGATTTGGCTTATGAAGCCTTTGTTTGTTTGGCAGAACGTGCACTGGATCAACTCGCTATAGAGCGTCAACTGGAGGCACTTCGTTTAGCTGGCATCACCAGTTTTTTGCTTGGAAAAATCACCCAAGCCAATCACTATTGGGCTCGTGCAGGTAAGCTGCGCCGTACTATTTTGGGTGAAGAGTTTGGCCCGATGTATCGGATAGTAGGGCCTTCATGGTTTGCGGCGATAGGCCATGTAGCCATGTTGGACTTCTATGTCAAATACAACAAACTTTATCGGGGAGACGAGGTTCGTGTTGTATCCCAACAAACCATAAGCTCTATTCCTGGTGAATATCTGTGCAAAGCCCTAGGTGACGTTGGCATCGAGTTTTTGTCGCCAGGGGAATTGCCTGCGGACTACGACTCATGGGCTATGTATAACGACAAGCCTACTTGGGAAGCACTAACTCCCGCTTACCGCTCTGCCATGATCGATGATTTCTGGGAGTTTGAATTTCCAGATGGTGAAATCTTGGGTTATACCCATGCCGCTAACCGCATTCAGAAAGATTGGGAGCGGCAGCAGCTCCCGCCACTGCTTTCGGTGACTGCGAGTGAGCAAAAGTTCCTGCGCACTACGTTGTCCCGTTTGGGCCTGCCTGATGGTGCATGGTACGTCTGTCTCCATGTGCGGGAACCAGGCTTCCATAAAGGCTGGAATACGCTTTACCCGAGTATGCGCGATGCCAATATCGACGACTACCTGCTGGCTATCGATCTAATTGTGAAGCAGGGTGGCTGGGTAATTCGCATGGGGGATCCATCCATGAAGCCACTGCCACCCATATCAGGGGTTATTGACTACGCACACAGTAAGCTTAAGACGCCTAAGGCGGATATCCTCATCGCAATTGACTGCCGCTTCTTTTTGGGTACCAATTCGGGCTTTGCCACCATACCCGCTATATTCGGCGTTCGGTGTATATTTTCTAATTGGTTGCCTATTGGCTTGCCACTGTGGCCTAGTCAAGACTTAATGATGCCAAAACTGTTTTGGAGCGAGCATCAGGCGCGTTACCTCAGTTTTGACGAAGTTTTTTCATCCGGCTTGGCCTTCATTCAAAACTGGGGGGATCTGCCCAAAGGCATAGTTCTGCGGGATACCCCCCCACAAGAGATACTTGAGCTAACCGCTGAGGCTTTGGGCATAGCACCTCCACCAGCCGATCCAAGACTGTGTGCTGCGGCACACCATGCTTACCAGCAAACAGCTGCTAAATACGTTAGTTACTGCGGAAGCCGCCTAGCTGATTCATTTGTGCAGCGGCACCATGCGTTGCTGATTCAATCATAATAAATAAGTTTTGAAGTACTATAAGTTGCTTTGTGAGTTGAGATCTGACGAATGGCATTTTTATGCAAAAAATAATAAAATTTTTTAGCAGTCAAGAGCTGATAAATCCTGCAGCACTGTCTGATTCAAGACCAGTCATCGCGACAGCGCATACCAAGCACCGCATCCAGCTAAAACTTAGGAAAGAGCTTCAGCAAAGGCAAACCGCTGATTTTTACTACCTCATCGATATTGTGGGTTCTTGCAATTTGAAGTGTCCATCATGCCCCGTTGGTAACTATGAGGATCAACACAGCAAAGGGCTGATGTCCCTTGAGTACTACAACTTAATTCTTGAGAAGATTGCCATAGAGCATTCGGGTGAAAAGGTATTCATTGATCTCTATAATTGGGGAGAGCCAGGCTTACATAAACACTTGGGGGAAATTATCAAGCTGACTCATGATTTTGGTTACGGGGTAGGTATTTCCAGCAACCTCAATGTGTTTGCAGACATGAAAGCTGCGATCAGGGCACAGCCTGACTACATCAGAATTTCACTTTCAGGCTATTTCAACGAGGTCTACCAACAAACACATAAGGGGGGTGATATCAACTTAGTCAAGGCCAACATGCACCTGTTGCGCCATTGGATAGATAAGACCAAATCCAAAACGCTTGTTCAAGTCGGGTTTCATATTTATAAAAGTAATTTTCCGCAAGATTTTTCTAAGATGCGTGCGCTTTGTGACGATCTGGGTTTTATTTTTGCCCCTACACTTGCCGCATTGATGCCAGTAGAAAAAGCAGCGCTTGTAGTTGATGGAAAGCCACTGCCGGGGCATGATGCGCTACTCGATAATCTCGTTATCTCTACCGGTGAACGCGTCGCGCTACTCTCGGAAGCGCGCGCGAAGTACCCAGATTGCCAGTATCGGCAAAAAAGAACCACAATCAACTTTGATGGCTCAGTACCGCTTTGCTGTGCAACTTTCGAACAAGAGCAAATCATTGCGCCTGACTTTCTTGAAATTTCAAGAAGTGAATTGACGGCGCGTAAATATGCCCACAGCTTTTGCAAGAAATGCCAATCCCGCTCTCTGGATATGGTTTACACCGGGGTTGAGCCTCATCTTGTCGAAGCCAAGGCGGTTAACGTGCTTGGTAAGGAGTATGACGACTTTCTGGATGAATGGAATGTATCGCTCGACCCTACCGTTGACTGGCAGGGCGACGAGATGTCTGTGCAAGCCGCTTATGACAAAGCCGCTGACTATAAAAATTCGGGCGATAATGATTCAGCGAAACAACTGTTTGCTGCGCTGTTGTTGGCTGCGCCCTCGCACGGGGAGGCAAGTTTTCAATTGGGCGCTCTTTTGGAGTCTGAAGGCCTGTATGCTGAGGCTTTGTCAAGTTACAAGGCTGCTGCAGCCGTATGGGCGTATTACCCTCGGTATGCAGAGGCCGTAGAGCGCCTAGAAAAGTTAGTTAATTAAGCGCGTCAGTATTTCTAAGCCCACTCATCGCTACATCTTAATAATCACGCCCTAGCCCTTGCGTTGCTTGAGACGGATATATGTTTGGTTAAATTTACAGCTCCTCACTACAGGATTACAGCGAATTACTAATAGGCCACAGGATCAAACTCGGCACCTACATAGTTGCCCATATTTCCGCGCGGCAAAAGACGAATATCTATGCTGCGGCGCTCTTTACCCGCAATCGGTCGGGTGCGGTGCATGACGTCGGGCGTGAAGATTAATGCCTGCCCAAGCTTCAAACGAGGGGATGCCTCAACAACAGTTTTGCTTTCAGCACGTAGCTCGTCTTCCGTGAGCATGAACAGGGGTCGAACAGGCATGCCATTACCTTTTCCGAATTCAATTCCAGGGGTGAAGTCATCGATGTCTTGAAGCGGAATCCATACGGTTAGCCCTTGAATTGGGAGTACGTCTAAATCACGATGGAAGCATAGACTACTTGTTGCATCACCTCGGTGAAACCTAACTGAGGTCAAGGCATGGATTAAGACGGGCTCATCTTGAAAATACGTCCTAGCAAACTGACCCAAATTAGTTGTAAGCAGTTTCTTGGTAAAGTCCTTGAGGGGGCGCTGCCCTCCGACTTGGTCGGGCCCTCGATGTGAATGCCATATTCGTTGCATAGTGTCATCTGCAGCTTGCTTTGTCGAAGGGGTTTGAAATAAAGTGGTAAAAGCCGAGTACAACTCAAGGCAAGCAGTAATGTTAACGGCATGTTCAAACTTAGTCCACATTCTCTTAGCATAACTCACTCTGATATCACAATCAACGGCTACCCCAGGACAAACTCTAGAAAAATTGGCTTGTGATAAACCGAGGTTTCTATTTAAACAATCGGCCAATGTAGCAACTGGGGCTGAATTGATAGCCACGTTTTGTTCTCATCAGCATCATGACTCGCCTAAGTCGGATGCATTAAATCTAATATCTAATTAGTTCGCCAAATGCTTCTTAATCAAAAAATTTTTTATACTAAACTTTAAGCGTGTGAAGAGTGATTTGTTCTTTAAAACACTAAAAGGTGTTGGTGCTGATGAATTAAGATCAGCCAGCTTGGTTATCTGGTAGGAATGAGCATTCATCCTTAGAAAATTATTGATGCTGTGTACAACCTCTGATTCTGTATACGCTCCAGTTGCAAGAAATGGTCGATATGAGCCGGCTAGCAATTGCGCTAAGGAATGGCCTTCGCTCTCGGGCATTACGGCATCATATGGTACTACAAATATGGTAGGGCTAGTCTTTCTTAGTACGACCCGAATAATGTGAGATATGTTCTGAATCTCGCTCAGTCCGCTCATATAACTCAGGTAATCGTGGTAAAAATTTCCTTTGTCTACAGAACTCTCATCAAAAGCGCGCACCGTTAACTTGAGAGGATCGTAACCATTCATCCAGATCAATGCGTGCCAAAACTTTGGTGTGGGATTTATCAGACCGTGATTACCAAAACCAAACAGCGGGACATCGTTATAAATAACGCCACCCTCCGCGCAAAGTTCATGCATGAGTGCAAACGCAGCTATTGGGTTCGCTAGGTGCTCTGATGTTCCGACGTTTACGACCAAGTCAAATTTTTTGCTGGTCTTAGGTATTTCAAAACGAGCTAGGTCCACACGAAGCGTTCCGGGCCGCTCATCTACGTCTATATTGGTGTAGCTCCAACCAGCCCTTTCATAAATATTTTTTGCCGTGACAATCTGGGGAAATGTGTCGAATGCCATCAGGTTCGTAGAGCCTGATTTACCAATAAACTCGTTCAAGCTATCAAGTTCGTCCAGTGAGCTTATTCTCAGGTCTTGCGCACCAACATCAAGAACTCGCTTGGAAGTGAGATTAAGGCGACCAATTTCTAAAAACATTTCAACTAAATAGCCCATGGCAATTTCCTTAACAGGATTAAATTCTATGTTAGCATCTAAGAGTAATAATAAGGTTCAAAAGAAGCACATCCTTTTATAACGAACGTGTAACTGTCACCTTGTATTAATTTGTAAAAACAATCCAAAGCCTATGCAACAAGTTCATCCTTTTGCCTTCTCCTATAAAAAGAAAAGCCAGCTACTCGCTTTGCTTTGCTTGCTTCTAATCGGCGTCATTTTCCAGCGCGGGTTGCAGTTGGGGCTTGTTGAATCTGTAGGCCCCAGAATGCAATACCATGCAATCCCTGTGGCTATTTCGGTTTTGTATCACGGTCACCCGCATGACTACACAGCTCTGCGTGGGGTGGCGATTCCATTCCAAGGACCAGCCCCGGTCAAAGAGTATGTGAGGGAAGCTATTGACAAAAAAGTTGAACAGCGAGACACTTATTATTGGGTGGCTGATGACAGAGGCTCTGCAGACTTTGTGATTTTAGCATTCAAGGCATTTGGTCCTAAAACATTTAGCATGTACTTATTGTGGTTTGTTTGCTTACTTTTCACGACTACGTTGTTTCTAGCAAGTTTTAGAAATCGGCTATGGTGTTTGGCCTTGTTGGGTTTAGTCCTTATAGGCATTTATACAGCAGTATCAACGCTTCCGCTTGCGGATGAAGCAACTTTTTTAAGTGTTCAAAGTGTTGGGGGAGGACCGCTGTCTGCTGTCGGTATATACGAAACAAGATTTTTAGATGTTTTGGCCATGATTCCGGTCGTTCACATTTGCCTTTTTGCAATGCAAAGGAGTTGGGTGTCAAGTGACTGGCAAATTGCAGCGCTTATTGGACAAGTCTGCTTTTTCTTTTTTTTATACCACGCTCGGTCTTCGCTCGGATGGCAAATTGTTGCTATTGTCGGATTTTTAAGTCTAGTTGTTGTTTACCGCATATGGCGTGGTCGAAAAAAAGAGAATAAGAAATTTGATCGTTTTACGAATCCTGTTGTTGTGATAGCAGCTTTGGTGATTGGGTTAGGCGCCCTCTCAATATACAAGCATGCAACTTATAACTCCCGTTACTTCTTGGATATGGGGGCTAGGACATTTTGGCACAATATATTGATGGGTATCCATGAACGTGAGGTCTCGGATAGATATCAACTAACGGGTGTGGGTGACCTTGAAGTTGCCACCGCAGTTATTAAGTACGCACAGCAAAGTGGTTGCGAAAATCAAGTAATAAAACTTGATCCACAGGGATTGTTAAATTCACTCGGAGGCCATGGTGAGCAAGATTGGTTTAGTTACGAAAAATGCGCGAGAAAACTTTATACGCATCTTTGGAAAAATCATACTCGCAGCATGGTCCACAACTATTTAGTTATCAAGCCCCAACAGACATTAAGCACACTTCTGAATGTCTCTAGGAGTGCCCATGCAAATTTTTCGGAGACAATTCGGCATCAGTTATCCGTTGGCTGGCATCCTCTGACTGGCACCCCCTTTATCTTCGCTCTTGTCATTCTTTTGGTTGCTAGAAAGGATCTGTACAGGCGACTCGGATCGCTGTTCGCACTTTTGGCAGTGGTGTTGGTTGCTAGCTTAATTCCGTCCATCGTTTTCTATTCTGTGATATTGACGCTGGGAGGTTTTTTTGTTGCCTTAGCTTCTCTTGTTTATTTATTCATTGCTCTAGGTATTTGCGTTTTACTCACTAGCGTTATATTTTTGTATCGATTTATTACGCCGGCGCAGCAAATTCGTAAAGATTGATTGCGAATTCTACGCCTCGTAATCTGCCGCCTAAAATGGAAAAAGTAAAAGCATTTACGGTCCGCATGCTTGAACGCCATCCATATGGGTATCGTTTGGGAGTTTTTTTTCTCGATAACATGGATATTCTACTTCCTCATGAAGCAGATTATCTGGCCTTTCCCCTTTTAGCAAGAATTGACTCACAAGAAAGAGTCAAAACAATACTAGATATTGGTGCAAATAGAGGTCACTCTTCCAGAGCTTTTTTAAAACTACTTCCTGATTGGGATGTTATTGCATTTGAAGCAAATTCACTTCATCAAAAAAATCTTGAAAAGATTCGACTGCAAAATACTTCAAGGTTTTCTTATCGAATTGGAGCAATAACTGATAGTGCTAAGGGCAATTTGACGCTTTTCACGCCGTTTTATGGACGAATTGCCATGCATAGCGCTAGCGCCTTATCTCGTACAGAAGCGTTAGAGGGGGTTATGAGTGCTTTTCCAGATCAAGCGGGCAAGTTTACTGTTCGAGAAACTTCCACATCAACGCTAAACATTGACTCACTTGGTCTAGACTTATCATTTGTTAAAGTTGATATTCAGGGTGAAGAGTTGCATGCATTACAAGGGATGTCCGACACAATCAATCGTTGTATGCCGGTGATATTAGTCGAGATGAACCTTAAACAAAGTGGAATTTCAGATTTTTTGAAGTTAAAAGGGTATGAGCCATTTGTTTACAATGCCAATAAAAATGAAATGGAGCCTGGTTTTGGGTCGCATTCGGTGCAGTGCCGTAACCAATTTTTTCTGCCTCAAAGGTTGTTAAGTAGGCTGTAATAACACCGGCAGTGCTATATACCCTCCTGTAATTATCAGATAATGTGCATTTGAATGAAGTAAGCGAGAGGATGTATTTAAGAAATGATTTTATCCCCAGGATTTCTAATTGGACTAGCCTTAATATGTGGATTTGGAATTGTTCCCATCCTTATTTTGCTATCTCATGGATTGCTTAGGATTGAGTCAGCAAAATCAAGATTTATATATGCCGTATTATTTTGTTTGCTAATTTGGTTTATTGGCTTGATTTTGTGGGTCGTAAAGTTTGATCTAAATCCACCGGTTAACTTTTACGCTGAACTCTTTGCGGGGGCGGCTATACTGCTCACGGGAATAATTGCATGGGGCATTTTGTGGTCTATAGTTTGTTGGGGTTTTACTGCCTCACTTGCACTAGCCCTTGCTAGAGTTGATCAGCCGGCAACATTCGAAATGTGGCTCGATGCGTATGGTGGCGGGAGCAATATAGAGGATTTTACAGCAGATAGGCTATCAGTATTATTCTCGCTTGACTTAGCGAAAAAAAATGAAGACTTAATTTTTATATCCGGTAAAGCGGGTCATTACATAGCGTTGATTGTAGTCATATTAAGATGGTTCTATGGAATCAAAGATCCTAATCATAAAGGAATCATTCATGAGTGATATGTTGATATCAATTATCACTGGATTTATAGTCGGATTATGTTGTGTTCTCTTAATTGCAATATTATTACGCATATTTTCCCAAATAGCCCCAGTGTTGATATTTTTACTAAGCACTTTGTTTTCTGAAATAGTATTAGTTTTCTTCGGACTAATATTATTTGATCGTTTTTACTTCTGGCAAGCTAGTGCGATGCTTGGGTTAATTGGAGTGACAAATTTTTTTCTATATGGCGCAGTATATAAGTCGGTATCATTGGAAATGCTCACCCATCTTAATGCTCAGCGAAACCATAAAATTAGTAAACAGTATTTAATAGAAGACGTAGCTCGCCCTTGCGTAGAGCGACGTATGGAACTCATTGTTGAGCTAGGTCTAGCAACTAAGAGCAATCAAGTGCAATACCAGCTAACACTCTCTGGATTAGAAAGGGTAAAGCAACTTAATAAAATACAAAATATATTTGGTATACGTCAAAGCGGTCTATATGAGAAGACTTAATAACACTAATATTAGCCTATGATTTATTGAATTGAACTTAATTTTACTTACAAGACTCAATAAGACTAGTTTGAAGAAGTTATATTATGCTCTTTTTATTAATTGATATGAACTTTTTTCGGTTTGGGCGTGTCTTTAACTAGAAGGGATTTGATCGTTAGCTTTGTCAGCTCATAAGCTAGTTTAGTAATTACATTAATTTTTAGAACGCCAGAGCTTTTATCGGGATGTAGAGTAAGCCAAACTGGCACTTCAGCATAGCTACTAACTGCTTTAAATAAATTCACAAGAGTAATTAGATGGTACGAATAGTCCGGTGTTATTTTAATTAGTCTTGCCTTTTGAGTTGGCCAAACATAAAGGCTATGACCATCTTTAAGGCGGCACTTTATTGTTAGGTTCAATTGAGCAGTACATATTTTTGATAAATATTTCCTTAGAAAAGATCTTGCGTTGGGGTTTGATCTAAAGCTGATTACCATCTCAGCAATTCCTACAGCACTAAAGAGATGCTCTAAGCTTTCTTTTGTAAATGCACCATCTCCAGGAATAAGCGTAATAAATTCTAGGGAAGCTTTATCTAGGGCTGCCTTATATGCGGCGCCGACACCCTGATTGGTTTCAAAATTGATAACCGAAATATGATTATGTCTCTCTGAAAGCATTGAAATTATCTCAAGCGTTTTATCTTTAGAGCCATCATTGACAATGATTATTTCATAGTTATCAAGTAAATTGATTGCAACATCTATAACCTCTGAAACTACTCGCTCAATATTCTTATCTTCGTTGTAAGCTGGAACAATAATAGTTAAATTTTTCTTCATGAATTTTGCTTAGCGTTATTTTGTTGCAAATATACAGATAAATTACACTCTAGGAAGTGTTCTCCAATCCATGATTTAGTACCATATGAGTAATCACCATCAATGAGGTATGAAACATTAGTATCAATGAGAGGCTCATCATTACATTTATTTTCTAGTCTATTAAACATCTCAATGGTTATTCTCAGGATTTCAGCTGGCGAATTATCACGAATCTCAATGCACTGGGTCTGATAGCTACTACTGCTTCTTGCATTAGCCAAATTAATTCTGCGCAAATCATTTAGAGATAACTTGCAACCATTTTGATCGAAATATAACTTGTGTATGACTATATCTTTTTTTAATATTCCGGTAGAAGTTATTGGTGTCATATTTACTAGGGCGCAGGGTACCCCAAAAACTGTACTAATCAATGCAACCCCAGAAGAATCACCCAATATAAATTTAGCATTCGCTAAAAGGAATACATCAAGCATCTCGGATTTTAAGTTACTATTAGCATAGTCAATAAGCCCCATAATCTTAGGAAGCTGCTTTGTGTTGCGATCGCCAACTCTGATCACATACCCACCGCGTGATATGATCTCATTAATTGCATCTATATAGGTTGCGATATCTGAATTTCGGTGTTGATGTATCGGTTCATCAATTGGTGAGTATTTTCCTTCTCGGGCATGTATGCATATGAACCATGCAGATTCTGGAATGCCAAGCTGTAATAATTTTTCATGGCCATTAATCAGATCTTTCTCTGAAAGACTTAATATCGGCGGCCTGTTGTCCCACAATGCGTTAATTGCGTAAGCAAGCTGTGATCCGCGTGGGCTATTTATATAGCTGGAAATATTTATTTTCCCGATTCCGAATAAAGTCGCATAGTAGATCAAATAGCATAAAACTCTTGAGCGTATAACAATGAAATGAGTGCTCCAATACGACAATAGATGTGAATTTGCAACTTTTCCGTAAGGCGCTAGAATTACCCATTTCAAAGGCAATCTTTGGTTTAAGATTGAGTCTTTAATTAAACAATCTGGTTCGAGGGCTAAATGCCCAATTCTCTCAGTAAATATATTGACATATCTATAGTTGAGTGCATGTGCGATGAGAGTTAGTGGAGTAATTGTTACGCCGATCAAAATTCCAATTATTTTTAGAAATAGCTTAATTACTATTTTTTGTAAATTATAATTTTTTACGCGCGAGTATTCGAATAAGATTTGTTCCTTTGTGTACATTAGAGATATATGATGGATTTAATATTTAAAGATAAAAACCCCTTACCCTTCCCTAGAAAAAATAAAATTATATTTATTTCTGGTAATTTTAACGTAATTCATCCCGGTCATATTCGCTTATTTACTTTTGCTAAAAGTATTGGAGGTGACCTTGTTGTTGCCTTGTTCCCTGATGGATCTGAGAATGTATATGTACCTTCAATGGATCGCCATGCTTCAATTAGATCCTTAAGCCTTATTAAACATAGCTTTATTCTTTCGGCTTCTTTGCTCGATGTAATAAAGAGCCTTAAACCGGATATAGTCTTAAAGGGTGGTGAGCATGCCTCTGAACATAACCCTGAGAGGGCGGCTGTTGAAAGCTATGGTGGCGAAATTATTTTTGCCTCCGGCGAGTCCTGGGAAAGTTATTCAACTTTTAGTGACGGCGGACAAGCCAATCATTTTCATTTGACTCACGATATCAATTATCTTAAAAGACATGACATAAAACCTGCAAGACTAAAATCTATTGTTAGAAAGTTTAGTGATGTAAATGTTTTAGTTCTCGGAGACTCTATTGTTGACGAGTATATTTCTGTAGAACCAATTGGAATGTCCAGGGAGGATGTTTCTGTGGTTACTACGTTAGTTGATTCTGCACAGTTTCTTGGTGGGGCAGGAGTTGTCGCTTCTCAGGCTGCAAGTTTGGGTTGTAATACGACTTTTTTTTCGATGACTGGTTCTGATGATCTAAGAAATTTTATTTGCGATGAATTGAGTCGCAATAATGTTTCTTATAAGCTTTTAAAGGATGACACGCGCCCTACCACTCTAAAAACTAGGTATCAATGTCAAAATAAAACTTTATTTAGGATATCTAAGTTAAGGCATCATCCCATCAATACTCAGCTTGTGGAAGATCTGTTTGCTCAAATTGAGGCAGCATTGGAAGGATGTGATGTGTTAATTTTTTCTGATTTTAGTTACGGTTTTTTGGGCGAAAAGTTAATTAGGGATGTAATTAGACTATCAAAGAAATTAGGAATTCTTATCGTCGCTGACAGCCAGTCTTCATCACAAAATGGAAACATTTGCAAATTTATAGGTTCAAATTTAATAACTCCAACCGAGTACGAAGCTCGTCAGGCTTTGGGTAATTATTCTGCAGGTTTATCTGGGCTTGCAACTACTTTAACATCCAAGTTGGGGTGTGATTATGCGTTAATTACACTTGGGAAAGAGGGCATACTCATACAAGATTCTAAATATGAGTTTGCGACGGATCAGATTCACTCTTTAAATAAATATCCAATAAATTTATCGGGAGCTGGAGACACGCTACTTGTAATTTCTGCCCTTGCAATGGCAGTAGGAGCCTCGATTTGGGAGTCTGCTTATTTGGGATCCATAGGTGCGGGTGTAAAAATTTCTACCCCTGGAAATACCCCTATTTCTATTGAAGAAATTCACTCTGCAATACTTACTAAATGAGGGCCATTCTATTGTCAGCAGGATATGGCACAAGATTGGCACCATTAACAAATCATACGCCAAAGTGTTTGGTACCCATCAAGGGATATCCACTTTTGGGATACTGGTTAGACTTACTGTTACCCCAACATATTGAAAAAGTTCTTATCAATACCCATTATTTGCCAGATCTTGTCGATGATTATTTAAGAGATCATAAATACGCATCTTTAGTCGAAACTGCCTACGAAGAAAAATTACTTGGGACCGCTGGGACAATTTTGAGTAACAAGGATTTTTTAGATAAATCAGATTTTTTTGTTGCTCATGCTGATAATTTAACTAAATTTAATTTTAAAGATTTTATAGATGCCCACAATCGCCGCCTTGATTTCGTTGAGATAACAATGATGACTTTTGATAGTGATGTGCCATCTAGTTGCGGTATAGTGGTAGAAAATCCAGATGGTATAGTCTTACAATTTTTTGAAAAAGTGGAAAATCCACCGTCCCGCAGAGCCAATGCTGCTGTATACATAATGTCTCGAAATGTGCTTGATTTCATTGGCACCATCAATAAAGATGTTATCGATATAAGTGTTGATATAATTCCTAATTTCCTTGGAAAAATTCAAACGTTTCATAACAACCAATATCATCGTGATATTGGAACCCCTGAAAGTTTGGCACTAGCTAACAATGAATTTATCAAATAACTCCAAGCTAATGCTCAACGACATACTTGAGGGTATGCGTAGTTGGCATTTATGCGTATTTATGGCTTGGGAGGAAACAAAGCAAAAGTATAGGAGATCGCTGTTAGGTCCATTTTGGATGACGGTTAACTCCGCAGTTTTTATGGTGGCTATGGGTCCTTTATATGGCACCCTGATGAAACAATCGGTTACGAATTATTTTCAATATTTTGCAGTGGGGTACGTTATCTGGAATTTCATTACTAGTTATTTAAATGATTCATGCGGAATATTCATCAGTGCAGAGGGATATATTAAGCAAATGAAGCTGCCTTATACTTTTTATTTATTTAAAGCATTGGCTAAAAGCTTGATCATACTTGCGCACAATTTTTCTATCGTCTTAATAGTCCTTATTATTTTCCCTCCCGATAATCCAGCCCATCTAGTCTTTGCTCCTCTTGGGGGAGTACTATTAATTGGGAATTTATTTTGGATGAGCGTATTGCTCTCAATCTTATGCATCAGGTTTAGAGATATTCCACAAATCCTTTCAAATATATTACAACTCCTTTTCTTTTTAACACCAATTATGTGGTATTCAACTATGATTGCAGGAACCAGATCCTCTTTATTGGTTAGTTTTAACCCAGCATACTATATGCTCGAGGTTGTTCGAGGCCCATTGCTGGGCGAGTCTCCAAATATGCTTGCTTTTAAAGTTACTGGCCTAATGTTGCTTTTTGGACTTTTTGTTTCAGGTGCCATATTTTCTAAGTATCGATCAAAAATTAGTTACTGGGTGTAAGTGATGCCTTCATTAGTTGGTGAAAATATTACTATTGATTTCCCAGTTTACGGAGGCAGTTCACGGTCCTTAAAAAAATCCATAGTTAATACAGCATCTGGGGGATATTTTGCTCGCGATGCATCTGAGCGCCTAGTAATCAGAGCTTTAGATGGAATTTCATTCAATTTTTCATCTGGTGATCGTGTTGGTTTGTTTGGACATAATGGCGCTGGCAAGTCAACCTTGCTAAGAGTTATGGCTGGAATTTATGAGCCAACTTCCGGAAGTTTTATTTCCCAAGGAAGAGTTGCATCGATGCTAAGCATTACTTTAGGCATAGATCCTGAGGCAACTGGACTTGAGAATATCTTCACCAGAGGATACTTGATGGGGATTAAACCTAATGTAATGGATACTTTAGTAAGCGAGATTGCTGATTTTTCTGGGCTTGGAGATTTTTTACATCTACCATATCGTACTTACTCAAGTGGTATGGCTATGCGCTTAGCTTTCTCAGTAGCAACATGTGTAAATGCTGACATTATTTTAATGGATGAGTGGTTAAGCGTTGGGGATGCTGAATTTGTCGACAAGGCCAAAGTAAAACTAGATAAAATGATTAATGAGGCGGGTATCGTGGTGCTGGCCTCTCACAATCTTGATCTACTTAAATCCCAGTGTAATAAGATATATCACATTAACCATGGAAAAATAGATGTTTACTCTGAACATTAACTTGAGCCTACAGTGCATTTCGTAAACTTAGATCTGTGTTAGAGGCTTCAAGATATCTCATGGCTGTATCCACTTTGGTCCAGCGACCCATACTCATGATCTGAGGAAGGCTAGCTCCATTTACTAGAAGATCTTGGGCAGCCCCAACTCGCATTGAATGCCCACTAATATGATCCACTATTTCTTTAGGTAATTTTGCATGTTTTGCAAGATGTTTAAAAATGCGATTAATTTGACCGCTCTTTAGCTCAGGCGTGATATCTAATGCATTATTAATGCCTCTAAATAAGAAGCCATCTATTAGGTTTGCTTGGTCTAGCCACAGAGTAATTGCATCTGAAGATCTCTTGGTTAGGAATAACCACTTACCTTGGAGTTCTTGATCGGTTTTACTTTTGCGCAAGCGTATTTTCATTTGAGATTGGTTGTCTAATTTATCCAACTGAATATCTGCAATTCTCAGTGAGACTAGCTCGCTACGCCGACACAGGCTGTCATAAGCCAATAGCAAGAGTGCTCTGTCTCGATATCCTCTCAAGTTATTAACAGTAGCCCCTAGCATTTTTTCCAGAATTGGCATCGTAATGCCGAAAGCCTGTTGGCTATATCGACCTAAGGTGCGGTGCGTGCGACGCAGCTCAATTTTGACCGTAGGATGCTGGGTAGGGTCATTGAGCAAGTTGAGTTTATGAATGCTTGAAATGCTGGCTACTGCGATTCTGATGCTAGAAGACTTCAGACCACTCTTCGTTAGTTGCGCTATGTATTGGGCAACATTCGATGGGTTGGCGGGTAGGGCATCGACATT
>Ga0214921_10003744_pt1 | contig 22989 bp, 26 predicted proteins | sample LL1505_MetaG_FD_177992 | JGI IMG/M metagenome (GOLD analysis project Ga0214921, IMG submission 177992) | Freshwater microbial communities from Lake Lanier, Atlanta, Georgia, United States - LL-1505 | ecosystem: Environmental > Aquatic > Freshwater > Lake | place: USA: Georgia | collected... | reverse complement strand
GATTTAACATTACTAGAAATTTAAGAAAAAAATACGATAATTTAATAAATCATCAAAATATAAATGATACAATTTATAACTGGATCTGTGATATTGGAGAGTATAACTTATTAGAAATTACATTTGAATGTCTTGCTAAAAGAGGATTATTAACTGAATATATTGTTCGGGATGAAAAGTTTGAAAAATCCAAGATGAAAAATGAATATAATAAAGATGAATTTTTTAAATATATTGAAAAATATAGAAATGCATATTATTATTTAACAGATGATACATATGATAATTTACCTAAAATATATAATAGAAAAAAATCAAAAGAAGAAACATATTTTGAAAGATTAAAAGAACAAGGATGGTATAATTTTTATGCAATGGATTGGGTAAGTCAAATTAATTTTTATCATCATTATATTAATAATCGTATAGTTATGTTAACAGGAGGAACAGGTGTTGGTAAATCAACTCAAACCCCAAAGTTATTATTATATGGATTAAAAGCAGTTGATAAAATATTTGATGGAAAAATTATATGTACTCAACCACGTATATCTCCAACTGTTGACAATGCTAAACAAATTGCGAGAGAATTAGGTGTTGATATTACAAATTATAATACATCTTATAAAAAAGATGTTAAAACAACTATGGGAATAATTCAATATAAATATGAAGGAGATGATCATATCGATGATGATCAAGAATATTATTTAAGAATTGTCACTGATGGTACTTTATTAGTTGAATTAAAGGAATCATTTTTATTAAAAAATCCGATTAATCAAAAAAAATCAAAGTTTGATTTAAAGAATGATAAAGTATATGGATTAAAGAATCTTTATAATATTGTAATAATTGATGAATCACATGAACATAATGCAAATATGGATGTAATTTTATCAATTATGAGAGGAACAATATTTTTAAATAATCAAATAAGTTTATATATTGTATCTGCAACAATGGAATCAGATGATCCAATCTATAGAAAATATTTTAGATATATTAATGATAATTTAAAGTATCCATTGAGATTAGATAACAGTAATGATAGAATTGTTATAGATCGTCGTATACATATTTCTCCTCCTGGTGAAGGTACACAATATAATATTAAAGAAATTTATAATGATATTGATTTAGAAGAAGATAACGCATATGAAAAGGCAAAAGAATATGCTGTTCAAATTTGTAACATAAATAATCCAATAAATAATGATATATTATTATTTTGTACAACTGTTACTCAAATTATTAAATTAACAAATGATTTAAATGTTATGTTACCATCAGATACAATTGCTGTTCCGTTTTATCGTAATTTACCTCAAGCATCTAAAGATATAATAACATCTAATTTAGATGAAATTAAAAATAATTTTCGTTTTGATAGAAAATATATTAATGATGTATTAACAGAAAAAATAAAAAAAGAAGATTTGCCAACTGGAAATAAATATAGTAGAATTTTAATTATCAGTACAAACATTGCAGAAGCATCTATAACTATAAATTCATTAAAATTTGTAATTGATACAGGATTTAATAATGATGTTTCATATAACTATGAAACATATACAAGTAATAATAAAATAATTCCAATTAGCGAAGCATCTAGAAAACAAAGAAAAGGTAGAGTTGGAAGAGTTGCAGATGGTACAGTATATTATACATATAAAAAACATAGTAGAGAAAATATTAAACCTCAATATGGAATATGTAAAACAAATTTTAGTGATAATTTTTTATTATTTTTAGAAGAGAATAGTTTAGAAGAACAAATATATTCATATACATCATATCCTTATTCACAATTTAATCGTAGAACATCACTTGGAGATCTATATAGTGGTATAATAGCTATTTTAGTTAAAAATCAAGAAAAAGGTCAATCATTAAATGATAATAATATTAAGATAACATATAAATTATTTAACTCTTATGCAAATTTATTAATTCACCAATTTTTTTTATATGAATTTATTATTAATAGAATTAATCAATTTGGTGATAATTTATTTTTTACAGATAATTTAGATAATATAAATTTAATTACTAATGAAATGTATGAAAATATAATACCATTTGTTAAATATGGTATTAGTTATAAAGGTTTAGTTGATGATAATTTCGGATTTTATTTGATTCATCCTTTTGAAAATGAAATATTCTCATTTAGAGATAAATATACAAATTTAATTAATAGAAATAAAATTGCAGAGGCAAATATAGTATTAAAAAAAAATCAAAAATTATTAATAGGTCCACTTAAGGAAAATATGTATTTATACTCTCATATTAAGAGATACAATAAAGTAAAGATAATTGATTATTTGAATCAAATAAAATCAAAAACTGATAAATTAATTGAACTAAATTTAATTCATCCACTTGTAGTATCAACAAAATTTAATTTATTTGATAATGTTTTATTTATTATTTATTTTCTTAAAGAAACAAATTATGATATATTAACAGTTGTTGAAAATTTAGGAGTATTTTTAAAGATATTTAAGAGTCCAGAATCAGATTTATTAGTTATTAATAAAATATTTGATTTATTTAAAACATCATTCGGTCACTTATTATTTCAACAAAAAATCGATAGTCTTAAAGGAAAAGAAAAAGTAAATTTTAAAGAAAAATTTAATAACTTTAAAGATAAAAATTATAATAAGTTAAAATTTTATGATTATAATAAACTAATAAAAATGTTATTAAAAAATGATGATGAAGAAACATTTGTAGAAGGACTTCTAAAAAATATTAAAATAGAAGAAACACCATTATATATTGAAAATGAAATTAAAAATTGGTGTAAAACCTATGGTATAAATTATATTAAATTTTCTGAAATATTAAAAACATATATTGATAAATATTATCTTTATAAAAGTATATTTAATGATGATATTAAGAATGAAAAATATATTGAATATATTAAAAAAAGTACAATTGATAATGAATTAAGTATTGAAAGAAATATAATTAAATCATTTATGTATGGAAATATGAATAAAATATTTATTTATGATCAAAATATTTATAAAAGATTTGATGAATTTAGAAATAGAAAATACATCTATAATAAGAATAATTTTAATAAAAAATGGATATCTAGTGTTATTCCAAATCGATTTATATTAGTATTAAATTTAGAAAATGATAGAAAACCAATACAAAATAATATTGATGAAGATAATGAAACTGAAAATAATAAAGTTATTATGAATGTATTATCATCAATTGATAGTAAATTATATACAAAAATAAAATATATAAATGATAATCCTTCAAATACTCGTTTTATTAAATTAGATGATATTAATCATAATTTTATTTGTAATAATCCAATAAATGTTGAACATAATAAACATCCAGATGATCCTAAGTTAAATGAATATATTAATGTTCTCAAAGAATCTATGAAAGACTATATTAATAAAAATTGTTAAAAAATTGATAAATTTACATCTTAATAAGATATAATAATATATTATAAAAGATGTTCCCGTCTATTGTCATTGAAACCAATAAAAACTATGAACAGACAACGTTGTTTCCATGGATGAAAAAGGAAGAATCTATAACAATCAAATTAGATGCAATACCTATTAAACATATGAATAAAAATTATATTATTACATATTCATTCCCATATATGTATAATAACATTTACTTGAATTCCAGTTCTGGTGTTCATAAAATAGATTTAATTCACCTTTCTGCTGAATTAAATTTATCATTGTTTTCTTGCCAAACATATGATGAACATTTTTATTCAGTATCAGATTTAAAATATAAAATTCCAAGAGATAAATTTGATGATTTTTATTTTAATAATGAATATCATCCAATAAGTGTAAAACATATTGATTATTATTTTGTAAATCTATATGATCAAAGTTTACCAGCATTTGCGTATTTAAGATGTGACTCTGAAATAGCAGCAATTGGTTCTGTTCTTATAAAATTAAATTCAATATATGGAATTAAACATGAATGTGATAACTTAGTAATAAGTGCTCTATCTATTAAGAGACTATTAGAAGGAGTTGATATAAATTTTAAGTTTTCAAATTTATTATGTAATTATGTACTAGATGATGAAAAATCTGGAATTATTGTAACAGAATCATATGAAAATGATATTAATGTTGGAGATATTATAACCGAAATAGATAACAATCATATTATTTTGGGGAAGATCTCTTATAATAAAATAGATGAAGCAGTACCAATTGAAGTATATTTAAATTATGAATGGACACCAAAGACATTGATAAACATATCATTTAATAATAAATCACCAATTAAATTAGAATTTAAAGATATTCGATCAATTATTAATATTCCAATTTTACATAATGACTCGAGTCGTATAATGAAGGTATCATTTCAGTTATTAAATTATTTCTATAAAAATAATGTAATACTTAGAAGTGAAAAATTAGATGAATATTTGATGAATCCATATAAAACAATACCTTTAATGATCGAAGTAAATGAAGAACTAGTTATTCAAAAGTATGAAGTACCAATTGAAATTACAAATTTTAAAATTATTTTATAAATATATATATAATGAGTAGAATTAATATTGACTCTAATTTATGGGGGCCTAAAGCATGGTTTTTTTTAGATACCCTTGTTTTATCATATCCAAATAATCCAACACCAGATGATATGAAAGAATTTAAAAAATTTTTCATGTCATTAGAAAATATGTTACCTTGTGAAAAATGTAGAATACATTATGGTGATTATTTAGCAAAAAATCCATTAACTAATAAAATTTTAATTTCTAAAAAAAAATTAGTTGAGTGGGTTTTAGAATGTCATAATAATGTCAAAAGATCACAAAATAAAGATGAAATAACGTTAGTAGATTTTAATAATTATTATATAAAAGAACTTAATTTAGAAATTGATAAAGAAACAAGTGAAGTAAAATCAAAAAATGTAGAACATTTTTTAAGTCCATTTTATATTCCAAATTATTTTACTTTAATGACAGTAATTTGTGTAGCAATTATCTTAATGTTAATTGTTCTTAAACAAAAAATAAAATTTTAATTTATTGATGACAACACCATGATGGTTTCATTGCTACTAATGAACCAATATCAAGGTTTGTATTTAATAATGTTAAGGACATATCTAACATATCAAATATTTTCTTTTCATCTTCAACTTTTACATATTTAAGTTCAACAATTAAATGGATTATGAATTTAATTAAATCGAATAGATCAGATTTTTGAATATTTTGAGTTTTAAATATATCTTTTAAATTAGTATTATTTAATTCAGTTATTAATAACACTATTTTTGGTATATCACTTATATCTAATTTACCATCACTTATAATATCTTTAATTATATTAGACATTTTTTCTAATGATTTAGGTGAATCTTTAACAAGGATTTTTATTAGGATTAAAACATTATCACTTAACGGATAACTTATAATTTTTGTATAATCATTTGAAACTACGAATGTTGATAAAGTTTTATTTAAATCAAAATGTTTAATATCAACTTTTACTTCTGAGTTTCCTAAGGGAATGTCAATAAGAATATTTACATTTGCAATATCTACATTTCCAATAATATTTGCAATATCAACATTTGCAATATTAATATTTCCAATAATATTACTAATATCAACATTACCAATTACATTTCCAATATCTATATTTGCAATTAGATTTGAATCAATTTCTCCAATAACAATTTGGACATTTGAATCATTTATTGTATCCATATAATATAATATATAAAATTTATATATTTCTATAATATATAAATGTTTATAATATTACTGTATTTATTATTTTTATTTTTATACTTCTTATTTGTATCACCATTAAAGAAAAAAGTTAATGAACGTTTTATTGAAAAAGAATCTCCTAAACATTATGGTTCTGGTTTAGGAATAACAATACCTGAAATGGCATTTAAACCAAATACAACTGCTGAAGATAAACTTGGATTAAATATTCCAGAAAAGATTAAGAACTCAAATGCAACCAATATCAGCCAATTATTTCACGATGCAAATAATGATAAAGATAATATATTATCTTTTTTCAAAAAACCAGAAAAAGTAACTCCAAATGTTGGTAAGAGACAATTATATGAAAATCTATATTATAACCCTAAAACAGAAAAGAAATATATTTTCTCAACTGGATTACCAAAAAATTAAAAATTGATTTATAAATATATAAAACTAAAAGAATATAATAAGTATAAGATGAATATAAATACTTCACAAGTTCTTAATTTAGGTTATTTCAAATCTAAATTAATAACTGATATAAAATTTAAAAATCATATCGTAAATTTTATATACTCAAACATAAATGTATATAATTTTAGGTATAAAATAATCGATTCAGTAGATATTCTTGATAATATTAAAAAGAATAAAGAAAATTTTTATGTTGTACCTCATTTTCAAGGTCATAATTTTTATGTTATTTTTACAAGATATAATGATTATAATGTATGTGTATTAGTTGATAAGAAGAATATAAAATACAAAAGAGAGCAATTAAATTTTAGAGAAATATCAATGTATCAATTAAATGTTAAATGTAATCCAAATATATATAAAAATACATTCTTTGAAGGTAGAATTATTCGTAAAAATGATGAAAATATATTTTTGATTCAAGATTGTTATCTATTAGAAAATGAAAAATTATTAACAGAAAGAATGTCTACAAAGCTTGATAATATTGATAAATATTTAATAGATAAATTCTTTGATTCAAATTTAAAGATGAATGTTATTAAAATTTATACAATTGATGAAATTAATATTGTTGCTGATAAAATGAGAACTACTGATTATACAATAAATGGATTTATTTTTCTTTCATCTAGAAGTGGTATGAGTTATATATATGTTAATAATCATGAAGTTGAATTATTAAAGAATGATTTACCCAAATCAACAAAGATATATGATAAAGATGTATTTATTATTAAAAGAACATTAATGAGAGAAGTATTTGATGTAATAGATATAGAATCAGAGAAAAGATTTGGAATATGTTATATTCCTGATATCAAAAAAAGTAATGAGATGAGACAATTGTTTAAAGATAAAATTTATCATAGAATGAAATGTATCTACAATGATAAGTTTAAAAAATATGAACCAATTGAGGTTGTTAATTAAAAAATAAAATCATAACACTAATATTGTCTGTACTTCCTTTATTAATTGCTTCTTCGGCTAATTTTTTTGCAATATTTTTAACATTTGATGATTCAATGTTATATCTATAGTCTTTTTTCATTTCATTTATTACAAAATCTACAGCATCTTGATTACTAAAGACGTCCCATACACCATCACAACCAAGTATAAGAAATTTATCATTTGAACTAATTTCATAATCAAAGATTTCTGGTAGATGAGAAACAAATGGTTTCGCATCAACATCTCCGATTGATCTTGAAACAGATAATCCCATTATACGAGGATCATCATTTGGTAATCTAATAATTTTACCACCCATATTAGTAATTCTATCATATTCTTCGATTCCCATGGGTTTATGGTCTTTTGTTAGCGCTACACCAATATTATATTTATTACATAAAACAGCACGACAATCTCCAACATTAATTACTTGAAGTCTTAATCTAGATGGTTTATAATGATATACTTGAGCTATAAGAGCAGTTGATCCCATTAATTTTGCTTCCTTTATTTCATTTCTAATTTTTTCTTGGACAAAATCAAATAATTTATTTATAAATTTATGATATGTAGGTGATGCTTGTTTAACTTTTGATGGAATACGTGTTTTATCATAAAAAAATTGGGGTAAAACATCACTTAAATATTTACTTATTAATGGTCCTCCATGTCCATCAAATATAGTAAGTAAATTAATTGGTCTTTTAGATTTATCTTTATTGTCTAAATTCAATAAATAATATTCTGCGTCTTCATTTGTCGGTCTTTTTCCTATTAAACTAATCGTATGTAAATACATATTATTATATTATAAAATAAATCTTAAATATTAATTATTTTCAAAACTATTTTTTGCTTTTAAATATCGTATTCCATTTCCTGGATTATATAGACGATCATGAATATAGCTCAATACAACTCTTTCAATTAATTTTCTTGCGGTTTCTCTACGAATAAATTCAGGATTATTTTCCTTATACCATTTAATTTTTCTCATAGTAATATATCTCCCAAATTCAATAAATTTATTTTCAAAAAATAATAGTAGATCAAGTCCCTTCGGATGTATTAAAATTGTATGCATAGAATCATCTATATTATTATATTGATTTCTTAATTTTGTATCATGATCTGATATTAAGTTTGAATCGGGAATATATTGACGTTTCATTTTCATCATTTGAATAATTTCATTTTTGTAATTATCCTTTAATTTAAACCATTTACAATCCAATAACAATTTTACATATTTAGAATAACAATGACATAATACCTTCATTAATGTATTTCCTGGAAGGTTATGGTATGGTGTTAATAATGCTAAAATTAAATCAACACGTCTATACTCAAGAGCAAGTCTATATAATTCAAACTTTTCATATCCATCTAAATTTCTTAAATTATCAAGTCTATTTCTAAAACCTGTTGGAGTAGAATTAGAATCTTTTATACAATTTTCAAGTCCCTTTATTTGGCGTTTTTCTTGAAGAGAAGCCATCTTTATTATAAAATATATATTTATCATAGGATAATAAAAATTCAATTTTTAAATGATTTATTTATAAATCATTTAAAAATTAGTGTGAGGATACGAGAGATCAATTTTTAAATTATTCATTTATGAATGATTTGAAAATTAGTGTGAGGATACGAGAGATCAATTTTTTGTACGATTCAATAATGTTTTAAACTCTTCATATACTTCATTTTCTCTTGAAATATAATCAACATTTTGTTCATATGATGGATGTGATTGTATCTTATCAAAATATTGATTCATTTTTTCAATAAACATTTTAAATTCTGGATGTTTGTATATATTATCACCACATAAATGAATTATGAGTTTAATACCGTCTGATTCAGATGTTAACATTAAAAAACGTTTAATTGTAATTGTTGCCATTTCATTTGCATATTCATCCATATGATTGAATACATCTTCATGATTTTTTAGTAAAAATTGAGTGATACTTGTACTTTTCATCAATTCTTCATTCTCCTTTAATTTTTCAGAAAATAAATTTTTAAGTTCGTCCATTTTATAAATAAATAATTTATCCTTATATAAAATATATATATATAATAAGTATACATGGCAGAGAAAAAACCTGTAATAATGATTTATATTATGTTAATATTTTTTGCAGTATCATTAGCATTTTTATTAAATATTTACTTTCAAGTAAATAAAGGTGCATATTATACATATCTTTTCTTTAAAGTATTTTTTATAATTATATTTACATTATGGATGCATAAATATCTATCTAACAGATTCATTAAAATGTTAGATATCAAAGAAAATGAAGAAGAAACATCCTAAATATCAGTAGGAATTTTTTTAATAAGAGTTTTTTGTAATTCATCCAATATATTAACTGTTACATCTTCATATACTGGTTCAGGTGGATTATTAGATGCTGTACTAACCGTTGAAGGATCAACAGGTTTTTTAACTTTAATTACATATGGTTTAGTTAGAAAATCTAATCCATTCATATTAACATAATCTAAAATTCTATTATATTCATCAGATAAATATTTTGATAGAGTTGCTTGACGACTATTCATTCCATATTTATTACCTTGAACTTCTAAAAATTTCTCCCAACCATTTTTTCTATTAACTACTAAATCTAAAATACATACACTTGGTAATATTTTACCTTTAATTTTCTTTAATTGTGCCATATCTTTTTCTAATGCAGAAACAAATATTCCATGTAATTTTATTAATTCGGGATCATAAAAACATTTTTCAGGTTTACGAGGATCTGCTAGATGTTCTATAGTTGGTTTACTTGTTAAAACATAATATAATAATATAGCAAAACAAATAAGGATAATATCTGTAATTTCCATTATATTTTACTATATATAAAAATTATTTATATATATATTAATATAATGAAGATCGTTAATTCATTTGATTTATTTGATACTTTAATTGGTCGAAAAGTAAATAATCAATTAGAAATTTTTAAAAGTTGTGAAGTATTAAATAATTTACAAAATTTTTGTACAGTACGTTTTGATGCTGAGAATAAAGCAAAAGAAAATAATATTTATTATAATTTATTACAAATTTATAAGTATATACAAGAAAATTATAAATTAAGTTATTCTCAAACAATTAAATGTATGAATATTGAATTAGGTGTTGAATATGATAATGTATATCCAATTTATTTAAATATTAATAAATTAAATAATGATTCAATTATAATTGCTGAAACATATTATACTGCAGAACAGATAAAAAAATTATTATCAAAATTTAATATTATAGATATTCCAATTTATACTTCAAATGAGTCAAATGCATCAAAAGCAAATGGTTCTATATATGAAGTTTTAAAGAAGAATTATAAAATTAAATTTCACACTGGTTCCAATTATTTATTAGATCAACAGATGTCTGCATCAACTAAAATTAGTTCAATTCACTATAACTATAAATATCATCCTACAACATTACAAATTGAATCAAAATTAACATCATATACGAAAGATTATTTTAAGATGATTGAATCAAGTTGTAAAAATATACAACAAGAACATATTTGGAATTTACAATTATACTATAATATACCTCTTCTTATTTTATTTTCAAATATTTTATTAGATTTTTGTAAGGAGAAAGGTATAAAAGAAGTAATATTTATTAATAGAAATTGTATTTTATTGAAAAAGATTTTCTTAAAAATTAATGAAATAAAAAATATTGATATTATAACGAGTGATTTAGTTCTTTCATATAAATTATTAGAAAATAAGAAATATTTACAAAAGATTGTTTTTAATTATAATAATCAAACTAAATATCTTATAATTGATTTACATGATGGTTTTACATCATTTTTAAACGAAACATTTAAAACAATATATAATATTGAACCGATGTTTTATTGTATTTTTAATGTTAATTTAAATCAAACAGCATATCAAAATTGTTATTCATTATATAAAAATGATTCTTCATTATCTCGTTTAGTAGAATTATTAAATTTACCCGATATTGGTGAACCCGTTGATTATGTAAATAATATTATCAAGTATGATAATTTTGAATATGATATAGTAATACCATCAATATATAATGCAATTATGACTGAAGTTATTAATACATTAGACGAAAGAGTAATATCTGATTTAAATCAAAATTTATTAGTAGAATTTTTACAGAATTTAACAAATATTAAATCTAAAATAAAAGAAACATCTGAATATAAATCTTTAAAATCAATTTATATATCATCTGATCAATATTATTTAAAACATGATTATTATATTAAACCAAAAGTTGTTGTTAAACGTAATATTGATGGTCAAATTAATCAAGCAGTAAAATATTTAATTGGTCATAAATAAGTTATTTATAATGAAATAATATATTTAATTATAATATAATGAGATTAGATATATATTATAAAGATGATTATAAAGAACGTGGTCGTTCATTTGATATAGATAATATTAATAAAGCACATCCTCATTTTAAAAATGAAAAATATTGGAAAATTGACAATGATGAAGATTTAAAATTAAATAGTGATGAATTAGCAAATTATGGAGAACTTATATTAAGTGTCTTAGAAAAATATAAAAAAAGAAAATTTTATTATAATTTAGTGGAATTATTTGAGTCGAGTAGACCATTTGATTTTAATATGTATAAAATTATATATGATTTACAAGATCAATATTGTAAATTATTAAATGAATATTTATCAAATTATATAAAACTTAAAAAACATGAATATAGTGAATTTAAATATACACGATTTTATGATATAATAATTGATTTAAATCTACAATTAGAAGAATATTTAAATAATCCAATATATGAATATTATGATGCAATAGATACAATTGATAAAGTATTATATGATGAAATTAAAAAATTTGCATATTTTTGTATGATGAATGGTGATAGTTGTTGCTGTGCTATATATGTAAAAGATTAAAATCTTAATAAAAAATTGAAAATTTTATTTAATATACCAAAAGTATCTTAAATAAAAAATGACTACCCAAGTGTTTATCCGAATGCTAAGGCCAAAAACATATATTTTTAATGTAAATTTGAAAAGTCCTATTATTGAAATAAAGAAGGAATTGAAGTCATTCTTAATTGATAATAATGATGAAGATTCAAAAATTCCTTTGAATCGTTTTGGATTAATGTATGCTATACATCGTATGGAAGATCATCTTACGTTAGAAGATTATAATATTACTAAAGATGATACATTGCATGTATATATTAAAAATGTTAAAGTTGTTGAAAGAATGCCTTCGTTTATTTTGCTATAAGACTTCATCCTAATTTTTATAACCATTTCATAAATGAAATAGTTATAAAAAATTGAGACTTCATCCTAATTTTTATTGATATTTCATAAATGAAACATTAATAAAAATTGAAATTTTATTTTATTATAAATACTATATAATATAATACATCAAAATGACTACAGTAATCAATCGCCTTCCAAAGAGTGAGGAGCGCAACTATAACGATCGTCCTACCTTCCACTATAGGTTTGCCAGAAGCAAGCCTATTCGAGCCGGTGGTGTTCTCTACTATAAGAAAGTAGGAAATTCAATCGAGCTTCTTCTCATCAAGCGTGACGACAAGGACTATTACGAAGATGTCGGAGGTAAGACTTCTCCCGAAGACAAAAACGTTTTCGACACAGTCGCACGTGAGGTAGATGAAGAAACAAACAAGAAGATGCCATACGAAATTGTTATGGAGCAAATTAAGAAGTCTCCATCTATTTATGTCAAGAATTCCAAGTACATATTGTTCTTAGTTGAGGCAACTCCTGAACAACAACTTTTCACAACAGAGGATTTCTCAAATCTTGAGACTCATGAGAACGTTTCACGAACGATTCATTGGGTTGATATGTCTATTTATATGGACAAGAAGCATGCATTTAATCCTCGTATGGAGACTAATAAATTAAAGGAAGAGTTGAGTGATATTTCACTCGAGATGGCTATGCGCAATGTTACGGTTTCATAACATATTTGATCGCATCATGCGAAACATAATCTTTCAAAACAAAATGATCATATGTCAAGTCTGATATCTGACTAAATTCTTTTATATATAATTTTGGAAAATCAAAAGGTTTTCTCCTTATTTGTTCTTTTGCTTCATTTATATGTTCTTCATATATATGAGCATCACCTAAATTTATAATTAATCTATCTGGCATATAATCCTTACCTAAATGTTGACATATTATATAAACAAGTGCTGCATAAGAAGCAATATTATATGGAACACCACAAGCAATATCTGCTGATCGTTGAGTCATACTACAAGAAACATATTTAATATTTTCTGAAATTCTTACATAAAATTGAATTGAAATTCCATGACAAGGATATAATACTCCATCTTTTGCTAATGCTGGGTTATATGATGTCATTATAATTCTTCGTGATGTTGGATCATTACGTAGAAGATTCAATACCATTTCGAATTGATTAAATCCCAAACCATCATAATTTGAGTCACATCCAGTATATTTTGCGCCAAAATGAAACCAATTAAATCCATACATTGGTCCCATGTCTCCTTCTCTGTAAGTTAGTCCATTTTTAGCAATAAATTCAGAAGTTGTATTTTCTTTCCAAATATTTATATTTTTTCTCTCTAATATTTTTGAGTCAGTTTTACCGTTTAAAAAGAAAAGCAATTCTTCAATTATCCCACGAAAGAATACTTTCTTTGTAGTCAGTAAAGGAAAACTATTTTTTAGATTAAATACAAGTCTTTCTCCAAATAATGAATTTGTTTTTCCATTTCTAGTTTCACGACAGTCACTAAAGAAAATTAAATTTTCTAAAAGTTCAAGATATTGGTTTTCTTCATGTTGCATTTTATATATTAATATAATAATTAATTATAATAATAATAAAAATCAATTTTTATTATATATGAAACGTGTCGCAATTTGTCATTGGGGTCTTACTCGAACATTAGAAATTACGTATGAAACACATAAAAAACATTTATATGATTTACTTGAAAAAAACAATATAGAATATGATAAATATTTACATACCTGGATTAATCCAACAAATACGATAACTGATTTTAAAAAATTTAATTTTAAAAATTTTATAATTGAAGATCAAAAAGATGTAATAAATGATATTGAAAAAAACTTTTCAGATTATTGGTATGCACATGTATTTAACGCAAATAGAGGTGATTCTTATGAAGAATGGCTTCCTAATCTTGTAAAAACTCATTTATATGGAATGAGTAGTTTAAAACGTGTTACACAAATGTGTATTGATTCTGGAATTAAATATGATTATATTATTTATATGAGACCTGATTGTAATTTATTTAGTGATGTACAATGTGATTTTATTAATATTGATGATAATAGTATTGTTATTCCAAAAGAACATTGGGGATCAAAAAATATGTTTGGAGTGAATGAAGTTATAATAATAGTTCCTTTTAATAAATGTAAAAATTTTGGATTTAGAATTGATGAAACAAAATATTATAGAAAAAATATTGGACGTTTAGCAGGCGAGCATTATCTTGGTTGGATTGTTCAAAAATATTTTTCAAATATTATTTACAGTGATGTTAAATTTGATATTAAAAGATTATAAAAATCCAAAAATACATTTATATAAAATAGATACACCAAGAATAACAGTTCCGACCATAGAACCAAACATTCCAACTATTAATATATTTAAACATATTTTATCACCACAAGATAATTTATGATTTCCATTTTCATCAATATCCATATAATATCTGATATCGTTACGCATAATTTTTATATAATTAAATCTTTATATAAAACTTATTAAATTTATAATTTCTTTGCAACTGTTGATACTGCGTTAGAAACAGTTGATGCTGCTTTAGAAGCAGTTGATGAAGCAGTTGAAACAGCGCTTGATGCAGATGATCTTAAATTACGTCTTCTTCCCATTAAGGCTTTGAGTACCTTTCTGACAACAGTCCATGCGAGTGCGAAGACTACGGCGTGGACTACTACTTGGGTGCTGACAGATCCTACTGTTACTACATCATACCATGTTGCACCATTTGGGTTGGGGACTGTTAAGAGAACTCCAGGTGATAATACGATGAATAATACTGCGAGTGCGACAAGCCAAGGAACACTTTTTGCGGAAAACATATATATATATTAAATGTATATATTTTTTATAAAACTAAATTTTTATTTAGAGACTTTTGTGGCAACATTTGAAACTGCGGTTCCAACTTTTTTAACAGTTTTTGAGGCAGTTGCTTTTAAGACAGATAATAATGATTTACCTGTTTTTTTTGCTTTTCTTTGTTCTTTTTTGATAAATCTACTAACTATATTCATAACAATTGCAAATAATAAACCATGAACTATGAGAGGAATCCATGGTACTGCTCCATTACTAAAAGCGGGTCCGATTGTTATTCCAGTTAATGTCCATGAAGGAATTGTTACTAATACGCCTGGTGTTAATAATACGAATAAAACGAGAGAGGCGATAAACCATACAGTGCTTTTTTCAGTCCACATATTTATATATAAACTATAGTGTAAAAAAATTTTTATTATTTTTAATTACATTTGTTAAAATATACAATAAGACTAAATATATTCCAGTATGAGTTAAAACTGATGGAATACTAGTTTCTTTTGAAAAGAATATTCCGTCAAATTTAGGTGGTAATGTTACTAATAAACCAGGGGATAATGCAAAGAATAATAATAATGCAACCATTTGAACTATTTCACGATCATTTATGATTGAATTATTTTTTGTATTTTCTTGTGTTTTTTTAATAGGATCAAAAGAAACTATCAACATAGCTAATACTAAAGTGTGTAAAATAATAGAATAATAGTTTGTTTGTCCTGATAAGAACAATCCTCTGCTACCTGGATATAATGTTAATAAAAATCCAGGACTTAATAAAAAAAACAATAATGTATATGCTAATATTTTGATACTCATATAATAATTTATATATTTAATATTAAATTATTAATCTTATTATATACACTTAGATTTGGAGGAATTTGTAATTCCCAATCTACAAATGAAATAATTTCAAAATATTTTTTAATTATTTCTGGCATATTCTCTTTATCCTTTTCTTTAAGAATATCTAACTCATTATAATTATCATTTTTATTTTTATTCTCATAGTAAGACCATGCTTTTTGCTGAAATGAGAATTTTTTCTTAAGATCATCCTGGCTATTCATAACACTCCACAAAATAATTCCTAACGCTTCTAAATCCATACGATATGTATTATAAGATTTATCAGGGTAGCATCCTAAAGAATAATAATAATATCCATCGTAATCAGCGTTTCGACAAATTGTAGATAAATCAGGTTTTTTAATTGTTTCATAATCACATATTTTAAATAATATATTAGCATCTTCTTTGAATAAAACATTTTGTAATTTAATATCACCATGGACTAAACATCTTTCTCTATGTAAAAATTTAAGAAAATTAGTCATTGAAATTAATAATCTTGGAAAATTGTCTTTTGCAAATTTAATATTTTTGTGTATGTCATTGGTATATAATTCAATTACATACCAATCATAATTCTCATATCGTCCAGTAAATAATGTTTCATCATTTGGGATATTTAAAATATATGCACAACTAGATAGATTATATTTAATCATTGTTTGTCCTTCATCATCAAAACGGATATCTTTTAATTTCATTACCCATAATGATCTCCCATATAGTTTTTTACCTATAACATTATAATCTGTGATTCTTGTACATACTTCATATATATATGCACCATTATGACCAGAAATAAATTTTGTTATTTTCCATTGGCCTATAATATCTCCAACAGAGAAATTCATTGTATACTATAAAGAAATAAATAATTATAATAATTATTTATCAATTTTTAAGAGTGACATCTCAATTATTTTTTATTAAGAAAAAACTTTATTAATTTATCAGAATCTTCATTGTTAAAATTTATTTTTTCTCCATTAAATATTTTTGCTAATAAAGCAGTAACACTATCTAAACCACCAATTTTAATATTATCTAAAAATATTTGAGGAAATGTAGTCATATCATTTTGTTTCTTATATTTATCTTTTTCTGTTTGAGATACTTTGACAATCTTTGGTTTATAAAGTTTTAATAGTGATTCTGATCTCATGCTATAAGGACATCCCTCGAGTGAATAAATTGTTAGTGTCATATATTATATATTATATTTTATAAATTTTGTAATTCATTTCTAACAATTGATAATAAATAACCCATTCTATTTTTTCCTTTTCCATCTCTTCCAGTTCCCCAGTATGAATCCCACCAAGATTTTTCTTTTAATACTAGATTCTGAGTTTTTATTAACATTTGTTTTAATTCTTCATTCTGACTAAATTTAGATCTTAATCCAACTAATATAATTTGTTCTTTTACTTCTTCCCAATCATTTCTAAAATGTTCTGTTTTAGTTCTTCCTAATTTTTTAGCAACAGTTGGACTATTTGAATTTTTAATTTTTTCTTGTAATATTTTATCAGTTGGAAATTTTTGAGCTTGAAAATAATGTTCAACTGATTTCCATTCAATGTTATCAATAATCATTTTAGATAAATAGAAATTACTAAATTGATAATATGTGTCTGTTTTAGATGAAAATTCTATACTCATTTATATATATATTTTTATATATTTATATAATATATGACTAAAATAGGAATTCATATTTTTCGTAGAGATTTAAGAATACATGATAATGTAGCACTATATTTGCTTTCTAAACAAGTTGATAAAATTATCCCAATATTTATTTTTGATCCCTTTCAAATTGATCATACCTCTGAAAATTCCGCATATCGTTCTGATCCAGCAGTTAAATTAATGATTGAATCATTAGAAGATTTAAATGATGAATTACACAAAAATGGCTCAAAATTATTTTATTTCTATGGTGATCCATCGAATGTTTTAGAAAAATTAATTAAACAAGTTAAACCAACATCTATTTCATATAATGCTGATTTCAGTAAGTACGCATTAAAAAGAGATAAAGATATGGATAATATCATAAAGCATCATTCAATAGAATGTATAAAATTTATGGATGATTTATCACTTAGTAAAACAGAAGATTTTTTAAGAAATAAAGTAGATCAACCATTTAAAGTATTTGGAGCATACTATAAACATGCTATTAAAGTAAATGTTAGAAATGAAGTTGGAAAGCCTAATAATTTTGTAGGTTCGTCAACTTCTATAACAGGACAATACAAAAGTGATATAAATAAGTTCTTTCATAACAGTACAACAACACTTGTTCCAGGTGGAAGAAAAGAAGCATTAAAAATCTTAAAACATATTAAAGATTTTAAACATTATGAAAGAGATAGAAATGATTTACATTATAATACAACTCATTTATCAGGATATCTTAAGTTTGGATGTGTTTCAATGATAGAAGTTTATAATGCCATGAAAAAGGTGTCGGCAGATTTATTAAAACAATTATATTGGAGACAATTCTTCTTTTTACTTGCTCGTTTTAATTATAATCAATATGGACATGTAGATGAATTCTTTTCAAAAATTAAATGGCGTAATGATTTGAAAGAAGCAAAAAAATTATGGGAAACAGCAACTACAGGATTTCCAGTTGTTGATGCCGCTGTTAGACAATTAAAAGCTGAAGGATTTATGCATAATCGTGGTAGATTAATTGTATCAAGTTTTGCCGTTAAAATATTACAACAAGATCCATTTGAATGGAGATCATATGGTGGACAATTTGTATTTAGTAGATTATTATATGATAACTGTTATGGAAATAATTATGGAAATTGGAATTTTACAGTTGGCCCTTATGATTTAGGAGGATATAGATTTGGAAGAGCTGGAACAAGAGGTGGGCGTGTAATTGATCCAACGAACTACAGAAAATGGGATCCAGAATTAAAATATGTACGTCAATACATACCTGAATTAAAAGATGTACCAGATAAAGATGTTTTTAACTGGTATACCGCATATAAAAAATATCCGAATGTAAAATATCCTGCCCCGATGGTTGATTATCGTGAAAGAAAAGATGAATGGTATAAAATAACTAAGAGATGATCTAAATCACTGACATTTTTTTACTTTTAGATCCACCTTTTGATAATAAAGCAGCAAGTCTATCATCCAAAGACATTTCTTTTACTGACTCTTCCTTCTTTGGCTCTTCTTTTTTGGTGTCTTCTTTCTTTGATTGTTGTTGAACTGGTTCGGGTGAAGCAGTCCTAACTTCTTTTTTAATATCATCTTTCTTTACATCTTCTGCGAATTTAACATTTTTTTTAACTTCGGAAGACATTTGAGAATTTAACATATCTTTAATTGTACTACCTCCATCAACAGACATGTTTTTCTCTGCTAAAAGTGCCTTTAATTTATCTTCAATTGATGCTTGAGTTTGTGGTACTTGTGCTTTTTGATCCTTTAATTTTTCTTGTTCATCTTTAATTCCTCTTTCAATTGTCTTTAAGAAACATCCCTTGAAATCATATGTTCCAGAATGAGTTAGATTACAACTTAAATCAACCCAAATTTCACCATTCATTCCAATCCATCTTTTACAGAAAGCATAATCTTCACTTAAATATCTCTTAGAAATTGGATCAATTACACAATCAAAGAGGGCATAGAAAAAATCTTTATTTCCATGAACATCATATCCTCCGACGTCATTAACATATTTTAAATTACTATATTCTTTTGCCATCTTTTCTAATACACTACGTTTTATCATCATAAATCCAGTAGCAGCATAGGCAACTCTCATAAATCCATTTTGAATTGGTACTTTTTGAGCACCATGGTCATTTTCTGTAATAATATTAACAGCATAATCATAACATGCTGGCTCTACAAATTCAGAAGCAACAATACCTTCTTTGGCCATATTAGTTACTTTTTCCCAATTAATACCTTTCTTAGGATAACACCCTGCAACGACATCTTTATTTGCCATTAACATTCTTAATACATTTAAGGGATTAAATGATATATCACTATCTACAAATAAAAGGTGAGTATATTCTTGTTTTGCAAGCATTAAGGATACATAGAAATTTCTGGCACGAGTAATTAAACTTTCATTACCAATTGTTAAAATATCTAATTTAATACCATTTGAATCACATAAACGTTGTAAGTTTAAGATACTTTGAGTATAACCTCTTAACATTTGACCCCCATAGCAGGGAGTTGCTAAAAGTAAATTGAAACTTGGTTTTTCTTCCGACATAATGAAATTATATTTTTGTTTTTATATTGTTTTAAGTTTGAATAGTTGATTTATATATCCCATTTTGACTTCCTTGGATTGTTAAAGATGGATAAGTCCAATACATATTAAATTCATTTTGTTTTAAAAAATTATTCATAAAAAAATCAATTGGCCAATCTATTCCAGTTGTAAAAATTATTTTTTCAATATATGATACAAACTGTTCAATACCTTTATATGACCAAATAAATGAATCTGTACATCTTGTTGTATTATTTTTATAAATATCAATATCTATATTTAAATTTGGATTAGTAACTTCTAATGAACATCCACTACCAAATGCGATACAATCAAATTCTCCTATTTTATTTATCAACGTATTTAATAAATGAATATTATTTTTAAAAATAACATCACTTTCATAAGTAATAAAAATACCTTCTTTATAGGATCCAAGTATCCTTCTAAATATTATATAAAAATTCAAAAATAATGAAATTTCATTAGTTCTTAAATCACGTCTATATTCTTTTTGTAAATCTGTATTGTTAATTTTAATTATTGATAATAATTTTTTATTCATATTATCAAAATATGTTGGTAATGAATATTCAACTAGATATGATGGAATTGAATTTTCTTCAAATTGTTTTTTTAAAAAATCATATTTATTCTTTTCTTTTTCTTCATTTGTAATACAAATAATTTTTGATACTTTGTTACCATTTATAAGTCGTTTAATATCACTAGAAATCGTATCTATATTAATTTCTACATTTAATATATTATGATGGTTTTCATTTATTATTTTAATATATTCAGATCCTGTCATATTACACATTGTATCTATAACTTTTTCAATTTCATTATCATTTTTAAGATGTAAAATTCTATCAATATTAAAATAATCTCCAATTCTTTTATTTCCCCAATAAACAGGAATAATATTTGCTAAGAGTGGATTAATTATTTTTTCTGTAATATATGCATCTTCTTCTGAATTCTCAAAACATATCACAAATTTATATTCTGACATTTTTTTAATTAAATCTTGTGAACTATAATCACCTGGAAATGATCCACCAGTATTATTTTTATATGTTCCATAATGATCTATTTTTTTATGTTTTTCTAATTCTTCTATAAATTTATTACGTATAACTCCATTTGGATTACTAATAAATGTACAACAAAAATTTGGTGGTATTATATTTATTTTTTCAGGGAATTTAATTGAATTACAATATATGTATGGTACAAATAGAGGACAATGAATTATATTTTTATGAGTTCTTGATCCTTTTAAAACAGCAGTATATTTATCACCCTCGGAACATCTAGATTCGCCTGAAAATAAAAATGAATATTTCCAATTTTTTAAATCAAATATAGAATTACCAAATATAGATTCACATAAAATATCAGCTTCATCTATGTTAGAAATTTCAATATTACAATTAAATACTTTTTTAAATAAATCTACAAAAAATTTACTACAAATTGGATTTTCATTAGATATAAAACCATCCCAAAATCCATTAAAAAATATTTTCATAATATAACAATTATTTATATTTTTTTATATTATTAAATGTATGGGTATTGAGAGATTTTTTAAATCTATAAATTCGATATATTCGAATGAAATAATAAGAAATATAAGTATTAATAATAACATAACTCATTTTTATTTTGATTTCAATTCAATCATACATAAAGTATCAAATAATATTGCAAATAAATTAAATGATCTATTATTGTATTCATTAATTTATAAATATTCAGAAAAAACCTACATGGATAAAGAAGTACTTGAAACAGAATATAATCGTTTAAATAAGTTTTTTGAGTTTGAATTTACTGTAAAAAATTTTTATGAAAATATCAAAAATATAAATCTTCAAGATATTGTTATTAAACATATAATAGATGATATAAAAACATATTTATCATTTTATCCAGCTTGTAAATTTCTATATATAGCGATTGATGGTGTCCCAAGTGTTGGTAAAATGATTGAACAACAAGATAGACGTTATAAAGGATATCTTATGGGAGCTATACAAAATAAACTACGTGAAAAATATTATCAACAATTAAACATAAAAAAATTTGAGGATAATTTGTATAATGAGTTGGAATATATGGAGCTTAAATTTTCGTTTGATAAAAATATTATATCACCAGAAACAAAATTTATGGTTAAATTAATTAATATTTTAAATAATTATGATTTTAAAGTTAAAACAGTTATATCAGATTTTAATGAACCAGGAGAGGGTGAAAAGAAAATCATTAAACATATTAAAAAAGAACTAACACCTTCAGATAAAATAATAATATATTCTCCAGATGCAGATATGATTATTATGACAATGATATTACCAAACTTTATATATATATTACGTCATGAACAATCAGATTCAACAGATGCTATAATTGATATTCAATCAAT
>Ga0214921_10003743_pt1 | contig 22995 bp, 47 predicted proteins | sample LL1505_MetaG_FD_177992 | JGI IMG/M metagenome (GOLD analysis project Ga0214921, IMG submission 177992) | Freshwater microbial communities from Lake Lanier, Atlanta, Georgia, United States - LL-1505 | ecosystem: Environmental > Aquatic > Freshwater > Lake | place: USA: Georgia | collected... | reverse complement strand
GGAATACACGGTATGGCCAAAGCCAACGTGTGGTCCTGCGACAGGGTGGTAAGTTCGTAGATAATACATCGCTTACTGCTCTAAAGCGAGGAGCAAGGGTCAACTCCCGCTAATGCTAGGGGGAAGGCAGGTTTGTGGTGGGCTTGCCTTCCCCACACTTTTTTGCTATAATTATAGAGTTCCCACTATAGGGTGTTGTCATTACGCACAAGTGCCTAAAGTGGACTCCTGAGTAAGAGTTAAAACTGCTCACTATAATTTTGAGGGGAGAAACAAATGAGACGAATTACATTAGGTATTAGTAAAGAAGAAAAGGTTGCCGTATCTATTGGCAGACTGCTCTCAGATTTCTCCCTTGACCTTGAAGCCATTGGAAAATATTTAGCAACCACTCAGCCCTATGTGATTTATGCGAGGGCATTGGAAGTATTAGAAGCAACAGAGTATAATAAAGAAGTAAGTGAATACAGAGAGATTGGGAAATACTATGCCGAACGACTTTTCTAATAAGATTTCTATCCTTGCAGAGTTGTGGATGAATTATAGAGATGATGACCAGTTAAAAGATTTTATAGAATATAATGATCTTGGTTTGCCAATGGCTTATTTCTTAATGAATGAATTGGTTTTGCCAACAAAGCAATCAGAGGTGTATGTTAATGAAACATATGATTTGTTAGTTGCTTCATTGGGTGCAGAGGATATAGGGTTTGAAAGCCTAGACGAACTACTTAATTCTATTCAAGAATAGCGCCTGCGGCGGGGCGGGTCCAAATCATATCAAATCGGACATATCGTACCAAACCATTTTCTCTAAAAGACATTACGAAGACCTAAATAATTTTCCAGATTCATGCCAAACCTTCATATCATAAAAACCTTCTATTGTCAAACCTTATATCTGCCAAACCTTCAAACCAGGATATAGGGTTTGTTATACTACTAGGGGTATTACGATCATATCTTTTTATCCCCCGCCTTAAAGCGTTTTAATTATCCTATTAGACATTACGAAGGGCCTCAAAAAATCCCAGGAAGTTTAGCGGGGGATCCAGAAACATACAACTTTTACCCCCTATAAGATATCAAACCTTTTCTCTGGTTTTTTAAATAAATACCAAACCTTTCTATTCTTTTTGCTAGATTTTCCTACATTTTTGCTACATTTTTGTACAAAATTTATAGGGGTTTTTCGCATACAAGGTTTGACAAATAGAAGGTTTGGGAGTATAATCCGCTATCGGGATATGAGGTTTGGAAGGTTTGAAGGTTTGTTAGATACTAGATGTAGTGGTTTGGCATTACGAACGCCCCATATATATGCGCTCTATCCCCCACTTCACTCCACTTTCCTCCATTCTAACCAAATCTAAAAAATATCAGTAAGATTTAATTATCCTATCAAACCTCATCAGATGGTATTTAAAAGCCTTCTAAGCCTATTTTGGGAGGGTATCAAACCACCATCCTGGATCCGATATTGTCCATATCAGGTTAATATGCTATGCTGGATACATGGGAATATTAGATAATCTAGAAGCATATCTGGACTTTGGACCAGACAAGATACCAGGATATAAACAAAATCCACCAGATTGGTGTGATGATTGTATCTCCAATCCAGGAGAAAAATGTCCTGATTGTGGCTGTACACATAATTGCTAAAAACAAGGTTTGGCATATAGGGTTATGTCTTATAGGGGTGGTAAGGTTCTTATTGACTTCCCCCGCAAAATTTGATATGATAGATATATGAATATAGAAGAAATGGTTTTAAAAATAGAAATAGCAGACCTATTAAACAAAGAATCCTACCGTGTCTGGGATAGCGCTAAGGTTGTTAAGAACCAGGACTACCATGATGGCTTGGTTAAGGGTTTGAAAATGGCTTCTATTTTTGTATCTAAATTATGACACACGACTGCACCTATGCCTTAGACCTTGATGGTTCTATAACTTGTAGCGTTTGTGGCGCAATGGATGATGACATGGACAATAGTATCTTTGAAACACAGATGGACTTTGAGTGATTAACATGGAAATCCCAGATCCATTTGCTAACTTTGTGGCTAGGAAAGAACGTAAGTCTAATGGGTTTATATATGATTGGTTTGCTGGAGAATGGTCTATGAACTGTGGGTGTTGTGGTGAATTGATTTGTGCCCCCACCAAAAAGACAATTATACAAACCAGACTTTACCATACTAGAAATGTGTGTTTAAATGGATACTAAATGTAATGAATGTAATATGTCAGAATTTGAAGAAGACTTTTACGAAACCCATCAATGGCTTCCAGGCAAATTGTGGTGCGTTAATAAAAAATGACAAGAGCACAAATGGAAGCAAAAATAGAATCATTAAAAACCGCTAAGGGTGGTTGGACTAAAGCATCCCTTGCTTCCCTTGGAGTTGCTTGGCCACCTCCTGCGGGATGGAAAAAACAACTTTTAGATAAAGCAGAGTGTAGCCATACTTGGTATATGAGAGAGCCAGGAATTCAATGTACAAAATGTTTAGTGGTTTGGAAAAACAATGAGGATAATAATCTGTCCTACCTGCAATAAAGAATGGGAACTCAGATGGGGTATCTTTGCTCACGATTCTTTATTTAGGCATATGAAGACTACTCACCGATAGTGCCCTTTAGGGCATAGGGAGGTTTGATAGTTCTATTTTCCGCCGAACTTAATGAATGCTATACTTAACAAATGGCCACAATTGTTGATATTGACGATACTCTTCTGCGAAACGGAACTCAACCTATCCGCCGAGTTATTGATTATGTCAATGCTTTGCCAGGATCATTAATTATCGTAACAGGCAGAAATGTTTCACAACGTAAAGAAACTGTGGCAGCGTTAAGAGCAGCAGGAGTTAAGTATTCTAGACTTATTATGAATCCAGGTTCTTCTGCAGATACCGCAAAATATAAATATGAGGTTGGTATGAAACTACGATCTCAAGTTAATTTAGCAATTGATAATAATGAAACCATGAGGGCAGCCTATTCTAGAGCAGGTATACCAACAAAAGATCCTGCCACACTTCCAGATATGAAAAAATTCTGGGCTATATAATTTTGACTTTATCGCCAAATCTTGATATACTAAATGTATGATAACTCTACTCGCTATTGCAATTACTTGGTATTTAACTAAAATATACTACACCAGATCTTTGTCTATCAATCCAGAACGTATTGAAGATGGGCTTGTAAAAGTGGTCTGCATTAAGTGTTCTAAAATATCTGTTGTATCGGAGGCAAATATAAGAACACCTTTTTACTGCACTATGTGCCACTAATATTTTATGCTTTGGTGGATATGGAAACGACACATTAAGTGTCGCATGGGCTTTCATTTTACATTGGGCAAAGAAGATAAAAAGTTTTGCCTTATATGTTCGGAAGAGATGTTCTAATAAATGTTTTTAAATTTACAATTACTTCTTTTTATGATACAATTTAAATATGTTTAAAAAAAATCCAATTCTAAAACAAGAATCTGCAGTTCCATTAGTAGATAAAAATTTAATTGTTCCAGCAAAATCATTGATCCCAGAATGGTATAAAAAAATACCAAAATGGAAAAATAATGAAATGTTTGATATACCAACAGGATTTGGACATACCATAAAGCAATGTGTACCATTTTTAGATGCCATGACTACTGGTTATTTAATAAAACTTCCATACGATCTTTATGTTAAACAAATTGATGGACAACCATATTTGACATGGATGCCAGATTTAAGAGATCCACCAAGCATTAGAGCAAATGTTTCTGATTTAAATGTAGTTCCATATAAACATGCTAATTGTGAATATGCTTGGAAGTTAAATGTATCATTTACAATTCCACAAGGATATAGCGCTTTGTTAACTCATCCACTAAATAGGCATGATTTACCATTTACTACACTTAGCGGTATTATTGATGGAGGGTTTGTCACACAAGCAGATGGAAATCTTCCATTTTATATTAAAAATGATTTTGAAGGAGTTATAAAACAAGGAACCCCAGTTGTACAATTAATACCATTTTTACAACAAAATTGGAATTCTGAAATTGAAGATGGTTTGGTTAAAAAAGGTAGGGAAAATAGGCATGAGCATAGAATATATGGATGGTACAAAGAAACTTTTTGGAAACAAAAAAAATATCAATAATTTGAATATTTTACAAGTAAGATATAGTTTTTATCTCCTCATTATATCTTTACATTCTGTCTTAAAATTGCTATACTAGATATATAAAAGGGGGCTAAATTGATTAATATATTATTTCTTATACCAGTATTTATTTTGGGATACGTTGCATGTTATTTTGTAATGACATATAAGGTTAACTAATGAAAGAACCTAAGATTATGAGCATGGACTGGAGAGGTCTTGGGTATTGGCCTGTCTGGAAAAATGGTAGGATAGTATGGGAAAAGGAAGATAAGTAATGCACACATATGAGTTTGTTTGTGATGGCTGTGGTACAAAGATTACTATGGAAATACATAAAGAATTAGACTATAATTTTCACTGCCCTTGCGGATTAAAAATGACTCTGGTATTTTATTTGAAAAGTCCAGATGTAAGAGCAGAGAACTAAAAAGATTGGGTGGAAAAAATGGAAAAAACATTAAGCATGCACATGAAAGAAATGCGAGAACAGATAGCCAAAGAGATTGAGGCTATTGAAATTAGAGATAGTATTGAAAACGCTGTTGGCATGAAATTGCTTGCTGCTAAAATTGCAAGAGGATAATCTTTAAGCAGCAGTAGCCAAGTTGGTCAAGGCACCGAACTCATAATTCGGCTATCGTAGGTTCAAGTCCTACCTGCTGTACTAGTGGTCTGTAACTCAATTGGTAGAGTGCCAAACTGTTAATTTGGAAGTTGCAGGATCGTGCCCTGCCAGACCAGCAAAGCCTCTGTAGTTCAGTGGATAGAACAATGGACTTCTAAGCCATGTGTCGCAAGTTCAATTCTTGCCAGGGGTACTATCTGGTATCATAGATGTATGTTTTGTAACTACTGTGGTGGCAGGTTAGTTAATGGTGATTGTAACAATTGTTTTAGCAATTCAAGTGCCCTGAGAGATTTTGAGGATGAAGATGACTAACTGGACAGAAGAACTTACAGAAAAACAAAAAGAACAGGTTTGGGACTTCATTGTTTTTACAGTAAAAGAAATTAGAGATCAAATTGCTGTAGATATTGAAGGCACTTCAAAACTTTGGAAGGCTAAAGGATTAAATAAATCTCGTAGAACTCAAAAAGCATTTGAGATATCTGCTGCCATAGCAAGAGGCCAGAATGAGGTTCAACTTGAAAAATCTTGAAGATGGAATAAAATCAATACTTCTTGATATTGGACAGGATTTAAAAGTTCATAAACTAGATACGGACAATTATATTATTGATATAGAATATGACAAGTATACGATTAGAGTTATGGAATTATTTAAAGAATATTTAGAAGATAATGGCTAATATAGTTTTTCTTGGTAACTTTGAGGTATCTTATAGTAGTGAGAATCATCATGCTAAGTCTTTAGAGTCTCTTGGACATACCGTTGAAAAATTGCAAGAAAAGAAAGCAACAAGCAAACAAATATTAAAAAAAGCATTGCAGTCAAACCTATTTATATGGGTTCACACACATAGATGGAATACACCAGGATCAATTCTAATGGATGAAGTACTAAGACAATTAAACTCTGCTGGTATTCCTACCATGACATACCATCTTGATTTATGGTTTGGAATTGAACGACAAAAAGATTTAGAGAATGATAACTTTTATAAAACAATTGGTCATTTCTTTACAGTTGATAAACTAATGGCTGATTGGTTTAATGAAAACACAAATGTAAAAGGACACTTTATTCCTGCTGGTGTTTATGATAAAGAATGTTATATACATTCTGATTACGATGTTAATAATTTTGAAAATGATGTAATATTTGTTGGCAGCAGAGGCTATCATCATGAACATAAATATCGTCCAGAACTAATAGACTTTTTAAGAAAAACATATGGTAAAAGATTTCTTCATGTTGGTGGAGATGGGGATACTGGAACTGTTCGTGGAGATGCTTTAAATCGTATCTACGCAAAAAGCAAAGTAGCGATAGGAGATAGTTTAAATATTAACTTTAACTATCCTTACTACACTAGTGATAGGCTATTTGAAAGTACTGGTCGTGGTGGCTTTACCATTTACCCTCGTATTAAAGGTCTTGAAGAGTATTTTGAAGATAATAAAGAGATTATATTTTATGAGCATGGAAACTTTGATGATTTAAAAACAAAAATAGATCAATATCTTTTTGATGGAGTATCAAGAGAAAACATAAGAGTAAATGGGCATGAAAGAACAAAGAAAGAACATACCTATGTACACAGATGGGATGCAATAATCAGAGAGTTGGGTATATAGTGAAAAGCATAGCAATTACTGGAGCAACTGGACTGCTTGGTTCTCATTTATCAAACCATTATCTTTCTTTGGGCTGGGATGTTTTTGTATTATTAAAGGATGAGCATAGCCGTACAGAACTTTCTAAAGATGTAAACAAGGTATATGGAAGTATTAATAATAAAATAGACATTGATTTCTTTATAGAAAAGTCAAGACCAGATTATTTTATTCATCTTGCAGCACAAACACAAGCATATGATTCAATCAAGTACCCATACAGTACTTTTTATACAAATGTAATTGGCACACTAAATGTTCTTGAATCATTAAGAGAGTATAAAAAATGTAAATCAATTATCGTTGCATCTAGCGATAAAGCCTATGGTGAATTAACTAAAGATGAATACTTTGAAGATCATATTTTAAATGGAGTTTATCCATATGATGCCTCTAAATCAATCACAGATATCATTTGTAACTCCTACAGAAATACTTACGATATGCCTGTTATAACTACTCGTGCATGCAACATTTATGGAACTGGTGATAACAATGTTCAACGATTGATCCCTGGAATTGTAAGGGCATATAAAAACGACGTATTATTTACCATAAGAAATGCTGGTAGAGATATTAGAGAGTATATAAATGTTAAAGATGTTGTGTCAGCATACTCCAACATACTTACATACGGAGAAACAATTAATAACATTCCATCATTTAATATATCTTCTGGCGAAAGATATTCAACTCTTGAAGTATTTAACATTGTGCAAGACGTAATTGGTAAAAAAGTTAGACATGAGATAGTTGCAAGTGATGGATTTGAAATTAAAAAACAATTTATGAATTCATCCTTACTACAAGAAAAAACTGGGTGGAAGTCAGAACATACTATGAAAGATACAATGAAAGAAATAGTTGATTTTTACATGGAGAACAAATGAATATAAACTTTGGATGTGGAAGCATTCAGCCACCTGATTGGATTAATATAGATCTTGATCCAGAATATAAAACAGAACATAAAAACTTACATCTCATTACAGATGCATCAGCAGACATAATTGTTTCCCATGCAACAATTTGTTCAATACGGTATCATGAAATTAAAGCAACTTTATTAGAATTTTATAGAGTTTTAAAACCTAATGGAATACTTAGAATTAGTCTGCCAGATATTATTTCTGGATTTGATGCATATAAAAATAACAACATGAACTTTTTTCCTAACTCTGAGCATAATTTAGATAGACGTTTTTCTTCTTGGTTAACTTGGTATTCAACATCAGTATCATTATTAACTGAAAAAGCATTAGAATATAAACTAAGTGATAGTGGATTTAAAAATATAACAAAAACACAATACAAACAAACCACATTTTCAAATAATAAATCTTATGAACTTGATACAAGAGAACATGAATTTTATTTTATTGAGGCAACCAAATGACAGGAATGATTAAGGCAACACTTAATGGTGAATTTGAAATGTTTCTTCCAAAGCATCGTGCAGACAGACCAGATTGGTATGAACCTGATGGATGGGAAAAACCTAGACTAAAATCAATGCATAATAATATTACCAATGGCGATGTTGTTTATTATGTTGGTGCAGAAGAAGGAGAGTTTCCAGCACTTTGTCAAATGTGGGGAGCAGAAGTAGTTTTATTTGAACCAAACCCCAAAGTATGGTCACATTTTCCTGCAACTTGGACTGCAAATAATTTAGAACTTCCATTAGTTTGTATTCCTGGATTTGCTTCTGATAAAATAAACAGCCTTGCACGTATTTATTATAATGAATGGCCACCAGAAGTTGATAATGAACTTATAGCAGCACATGGATTTAAAGAGTTATATCTTGAAGGTGATTCATATGGTCAAATTACTATAGATTCATGTGTATATGATCACGGGATTAAACCACCTACCGCAATTTCTTTAGATGTAGAAGGTAGTGAATGGCGAGTCTTAGGAGGGGCTGAGAAGGTTCTTAAAGAGTATAAGCCTAAGATATGGCTATCTGGACATCCTGAATTTATGTTGCAACAATGGAATGAATCTTTATATAATCTTAGACAATGGATAAAAGAATTGGGTTACAAAGAAGTATTACTTGACTATCAACATGAGGTTCATTTATTTTATGAATAGTCTTATTTTTTCTCCACACACAGACGATGCAATTTTTTCTTTAGGCGATCATATCATTGATAATGATCATAATTTTACTATTGCATCCGCATTTGCTGGGATACCAACAGATGATGTTGGATATAAAAAACACACTACGTTGAGACAGGAACATTCTGAAGCCTGTTCTATGATTAATGCTAAAGTTATTAATGGAGACTTATTAGATGATGTTTATGGAAAACAGAATGAAGATGATTTAACTAATTGGATAAAAAATACTATAATAAATTTTGACAATGTATATATTCCATTGGGAATTCATCATCCAGATCATGTTTTTTTATCAGATATTTTATTCAATTTAATGAAAGATTTTAATAAAACATATTTTGTTTATGCTGAGTTACCATATAGATTATTATATCCAGAATTACATAGAACAAGATTAAGAATCTTTGAATCAAACCATATTTTAGAAAATGTTAGTATTAACTTTACACAACATAAAATTAATGCAATAAAAAAATATAACTCACAGATAACATACGCACAAAATCCATCATACATAGATGAAGATTTAATTGGTAAACTTGTTGTAGAAGAAAAACTTTGGAGAGTAGTAAATTGATAAATGCATACTTATACTCTTTTAATGAAGAGGATTGTGCTGCTGATAAATGGGATTATGGTCTTCTCAAAGAAGTTTTTGATAAATATAATATAGATCAAATAAAAGTAACTTCTATTCCTAAAGTTGATCGTGGATTTGTTGTTGTTCCTGGACCACAAAATCTTGGATACGAAGATAATGTTAACAAAGAAATACAAAACCTTTCTAGACTTGTGTTATTTATTACGGGGGATGAAGAAAGCAGATTTGATATAAGTAAGATTAACCATCCTAATGCTGAAATATGGGTTCAATATTTTAATGAAAGCAATAAACAATATAATAAATTGCCTATTGGAGTCCCCCAACATTTAAAACAATTTATTCCAGATTATCCTATTAAGAATTATGATTTATATTTTGGTGGTCAAATAACTCATTCAAGAAGAAAACAGTTGGCAAAGGCTATAGAGACAATGCCAAATACCCTTTATAAGCCTACAGCAGGCTTTGCACAGGGCGATCAGGCAATAGACTACTACCGCAACCTTGCTAGTGCTAGGATTGCTCCAGCACCATCTGGGGCAGTTACAATAGATTCCTTTAGATTTTTTGAGGCTATAGAAATGTTATGTTTACCAATAGGAGATAGTGTTGATTCAAAAAATAGGAATATTGATTTTTATAATATTTTGTTTGAAGGAAATATACCAGTTAATTTTGTTTCTAATTGGGCTGATTTACGTTTTTTGGTTCCTGAACTATTAAATCAATACCCTCACAATATGCATAAGGTGGTATGCTGGTGGATAAAGTATAAGCGAGATCTTGGAATAAAACTAATGAGGCAAATTAATGAATAAAAATGATGTAACAATTATTTTAGCAACATCTGTTTTACCAAGTCACCCAGACACAAAAATTATTGATGAAACTATTAAATCTATTAGGTTTCATTTTCCAAAAAATGAAATCATAATGCAAATTGATGGATTACGAAGAGAACAAATGGATCGTGAAATAGATTACAATGAATATAAAAATAAAATTCTTTGGAAATGTATGCATGAATATCAGAACATACTTCCAATAATATTTGATAAGCATAGTCATCAAAGCACAATGATGCGTAAGACTATTGATGATATTCAAACATCTGTTTTGCTTTATGTTGAAGGTGATGCCCCACTAACTACAGATGTAGAGATTGATTGGCAAAAATGTTTTGATATGCTTGGATATGAAAAAGCAAATACAATTCGTTTTCACCATGAATCTTTTATACCAGAGCCACACAATCATTTAATGTTTGGCTTTGATGATTGTTTTATTAGAACGTCTCAGTGGAGTCAAAGACCACACCTTAGCAAGGTTTCATATTATAGAGAAGTAATACTTCCACCACTTGAAGATAAAGTATTTATTGAAGATACAACTCATGGAAGAATTCAAGATGAAATTTCTCCATATAATAATTTTAACAAAGAGGGTTGGGATAAACATAAATTATGGATATACCATCCAGAAGGAAACATTAAAAGATCTTATCATTTAGATGGTCGTGAAAATGGAAGAAAGTTTACATCAGATGATGATGTTTGGTTTAATAAAAAATGAGACTAGGAATTATTGCTAGATCAGATAACACTGGACTTGGAAATCAAACAAAAGAACTTGTTGATATGCTAAAGCCAGATAAAATATTACTAATAGATTCAACACCATTTAATAAAAATAAACAGCACCCAGAATGGTACAGCGAATATAACTGTATTAGATCAACTGGATTTCCAACCTTACAACAAATAAAACTATTTCTTGCTGATATTGATGTTGTTATTAGTTGTGAAACATTTTATGATCAAAACTTTATAAAATATGCAAAAAAATATGGTGTAAAAACTATACTTCAATACAATTATGAACTTTTTGCAAATCTAGCAGCACCAAACCTTGCACTACCAGATGTTCTTTTATCTCCAAGCGTTTGGCATATTGATCATGTTAAAAAACTTTTTCGCAACCAAACTAAAGTTATACATTTGCCACCACCAACCAATTCTTTAACTTTTTCTAACGCTAAAGAAATAAACATGTCAAAATCGCATAGCAGACTTTTGCATATTGCTGGTAAAAAAGCAGCAAAAGATAGAAATGGAACTAATAGTGTTCTTGAAATGCTTAAATATTCTAAAGCAGATTATGAATTAGTTATTAGAAGCCAGAGTGAAATAGAAACAAATATTAAAGATTCAAGGCTTACGATAGAGATAGACAACATAAAGGATAGAGAAGATATGTATAGTGGATTTGATGCTATGGTTCTTCCTAGACGATATGCTGGTCTTTGTTTACCTATGAATGAGGCTCTTATGAGTGCCCTGCCAGTTTTTATGACTGACATATCTCCTAATAACGCAATCCTGCCAAAAGAATGGTTAGTTAAATCTCATTCTTTGGGTACTTTTAGAACAAAGGCTAGAATTGAATTATTTGAAGCAGATATAAAAACTTTTGCAATGACTATTGATGATTACTTTATTAATCAAGATAAGAATATAAATAAACAAAATGCATTTAATATAGGATATACAAACTTTGCACCAGAAAATTTAAACAATAGTTATTTAGATATTATTTCTCATATTTAGTTTTTTTAATAAATTTTTCTTTAAGTATATTATTTAATATTATATCAAATGAATTATCAGCACTTGATAAATACACATGTTCATCTTTATTTATGTTATATGATTTTAAAACTAATGGACCTTTGCTGTAAACCTTTACATCTTCCATTTGCTCTCCACCTACAGCAAATACATTTCCGTATATAGATCTCCACAAAAATGAATCATTGTCTTCAAGCGTTTGCTTTAATTTTTTCTTTTCCATAACCATAGGTATATGTAGTTCATAGTCAAGTGGATTTTCAATGCCAAGTGATTTAATTTTTTTATATGTAGATGCAAGTTTTCTAGTATAGTTTGAGTTTGAATTTATTTTTTGATATAAATTTATTTTATCTAAAAGCAAACCACCGTGATATGTTTTAATTGAATTAATATTTTTTATAATATAAAAGTCATCATTCATTAATATAAATTTTTCAGATATTTCGTTTGAGTTGCATATTGCACGAAGGTTTTGAATTGCATTCCTATACTTTGTTAATACTTGTCTAACATTTATATAGTTTCCAGCATACCAACTTGGCTTACCACCAACAATCCATATTTTTGAGTCTGGAAAACTTTCAACAACAGATCTAATTGAATACCTTAGTTCTTCATTGACTCCATCTTTACATATATAAACAAAATCCATGTTTCCTCATTATAAAAATTAAGAAAGGCGAACTTATTTTAAGTAAATTCGCCCTTCCTAATTAACTAACTACTTCTTTTTAGCAGCAGCCTTTTTCTTTTTTGGTGCACTCTTAACAGGCACAATTTTACCAAGAGCATCTGAAATTGCTCCTGTATCTGGCAATACGCCAAAAGCCTTGTCATTAGGATTAAGTGCTCTCAATGCAACGGGTGCAAGGGCAGCAACTAATGCAGCCCAAAGATCTTTAGGATCTGTTACGCCAGCCATATAAAGTGCAATGACTGATCCAAGAACAGATCGTCCGTATGATGCAAGCATTGCCTTTGTTTTATCGTTTAGTATGTTATTCATTATTCCTCCTAGGATATAATTCGTGTTATCGTTGTGAAGCCAATCCATAAACCAATAATTCCTGCGACTCCCGCAAAAACTGGTGGTGCTGGAACTGGCAATTTGAGTGCTGCGAACACGACACCGCACCCAAAACCTGTTAATATAGAAAAAAATATTTCTTTCATTTTTTAATCCTTTGTTATATTTTCTGGAAGTAATTCCATAAGTTTTTTTGAGTAATGATTAAGACCTTGATTTTTTAATTCTTCTGAAACTTCTTTAATTGTTTTTTGAGATGTTTCAATATATTCAAATGCCCAATCTCTTGAGTCAGATAAGAATTTTATAAAGTTTTCCTTATGTACTACATCGTCAGACTGAGTGTCAATGTTTTTATTTTGAAGAATAATCTCTTTTAATCCTTCATTTTCAAGGAACAGTTTTGTAATAGCAAGATTACATTTTTTTAATTTATCAAATAAAGATAAATATGCAATTGCAAAAGATATTGACATTGTTGCAAAAAACATTAAAATACCAGTTCTCATACTATCTATTGTACTCTATTCTGTAAGGTATTAAAAATCATCTTCTTCAATATTAAATAAATCTAGTTCAGATAGTCTGCTCATTCTTGAAGCAAAAAACAAAGAAAATGCAATAATGCTTGAAATTATTGCTAATATTAATATTGTTATCTTTTTTTTCATTTTTCTATTGTTCCTCCACATCTTAAACATCCCATATAGGTTTTACCAGTAAATGGACAGGATCCAGCATCAAACAAGTTATGTTTTTTAATCTTACAAATAAGTAACTTAATCATTATAATATCTCTCCTTTAAATACTCATACATTGTTGGTGACTCTTTTGCAATTTTTTCCCATTCGTTTTTCCTATAATCAGATATTGTAAAATAATCTTTCATTGTTTCTGAATAATCAACATTATAAGAAATTTCTCCAATTCGTGAAAAAACATTATCTAATATAAAATAGTTCATTCCAGTTGCGATACATGTCATTGCAAGATTATATCCAGTACCGCCAACAGTATCATGTGTTCTAGTTTTCATTTCATATAACGCAAACAAGTTTGAAGAAAGTTCTTTCTTTTTATCTATATTATCAAAAGAGTACACCCTTTCACTATTTGATTTCCAATATTCAGAATCATCTCTTATGCTTAAGCAATAATGAACTATTATAAAGTCAACAAAAGAGTCATAGATTCTTTTATTAACTTCGTTGTAGTTGTGTATATTCCACGATGTAATTTTTTCCTGTTTTAATACACTTACAAGATTAAATAAAAACTCATGAACAGTAAATAAACCATTTGACTCTAATGGTTCAATAAAACCAGCAGACAAACCTATTGCTGCAACATTTTTAACCCAAGTTCTTTTATGTATGCCAACACGCATTTTTAAATTATTAAAATTTAAATTATTTATTTCTTTTTTTGATATCTTGTTTGTTGAATCTTTACTTAATAGATATTCTTTAAATTCTTTAAGTGCATCTTCATCACTTGTAAATTTATCACTATAAACATATCCAGTACCTATACGAGAATACAAAGGAGTGTGCCAAACCCATCCATTTTTTAACGCAGTGCAAGTTGTAACAGTAAGCATTTCTTTATTTTTATCCTTATATTGAATTTGCACAGCCCATGCACTATTATTTGGTAGTTTATTTGTATAATCTATGAACTCTTCATTTAATGATTTTCCAAGCAACAAACTATTAAATCCAGTGCAATCAATATATAAATCTGCTGTTATTTTTTTCCCATTATCTAATAATAAATATTTAATTCCATCATCATCTGTTTCTACATGAATAACTTCTGCAAGTATATTTTTTACACCACGGACTTTTGCATATTTTTCTTTTAGCCATAATGCAAATTTTTGTGCATCAAAATTTAATGCTGTGTTAATTCTTGGATCAAAAGCAGGCAACTGACCATCTTTATTATCACAAAAAGTATTATTTTCAATAAGATGTGCTACTGGGAAGTATGTTTGTGCAAAGTCAGTAACTGGAACTGAGTCATCTTTGTATTTTTTAATTAACCAATCTTGCATACCCCATTTAGTTTCTTCAAGGTATGGCCTGCCAAATGGATACAAAAATGATGTATTATCTTTTTTATAAAAATTTTTAAATCTAAGTCCTAGTTTTATTGACGCATCTGTAAATTTAATAAAATCGTTTTTATCTATTCCCAAGTATTCAAAATAATAATTAATTCCATCAAAAGTGCTTTCTCCAACACCAATTGTTGGTATATTTGGACTCTCAATAAGTTTTATATTTTTATTTGGAAAGTCTTTAATTAAAATTGATGCTGTCATCCATCCAGCAGATCCGCCACCAACAATTACAATATCGTTAATTATTTTTGACATTATTTTATTGCCTCTCTAGTTACTAAAATAACTGCTCCACAATCTTCTAAAGCCTTTTTTAATTTTACCACATACTGCAAGGCTGATATTTTATCATCATGCCCCATATATAAAAACTTTTTTTCATCCAATTTTATTGTAAGAAAATATTCATTGTCAATAACTTCTACACTAAAATTTTTAGGTGCATTTATAGAATGAAATGCTTTTCTCATGTTATCTGTATACATTATTCATTCCAATACATATAGTCACTACAAATGCCAGCAGGTAAAACATTAAAATCTTTAACATTTGGCTTATCTAAGTGTACCAAAATTGACTGAGAAGATACTTCTTTTTCTGGGTAAGTCCAAATATATTTTGTATTTGTTAACGTATAGTCATCATTATTATGATAAAAATAATTAACATCTTCAAATTTTGATAAAAATGTTAGTGCTTCTAGGTTTTTACAATGAAACCATCCACGATTTCCAATTTGATTAATAAAAGGTTTATCAATTTGTGTTTTTGGTCTGTCATGACCCAAATATATTAAATTATTAACAACCCATATATCAATTTCAACATCAAATCCTTCTTGCAATGCAAACAAAATTGATTCAATTGTATTTTCATTTTTTGGATCTGGACCATTAAGATTACCTCTATGTGAAATTTTTTTCATTACAATGTTCTTTCTATAACTACTTTATCATTTGTAATATTAGGAGATTTTATGCAAATTATTTCACAGTCTTCTAAAAACTCTGGATCAGCAATTTCTAATTGCTCTAAAACAAAAACATCTCCAGACATTAAAGTTTTTCCTTGTATTGTCATCTTGCCACGAACAAGCAAATTAATTTCATCTAAATGCTCGTGATAATGCCAATCCCATTTTTCATTTTTTTTATGTATTTTATAAGATACTTCAAAGCCATTTGTTTTATATGCAGCAGGTTCAAAATTTCCAATAAACCAGCCACCAATATAATCTTCAATTCTTGTTATTTTCATAAACCATAAGTCTTCCAGTTAATATTTTTAAATCCACTATCAGTTAATAAATTAATTGCAACTGCACGATCATTATCTAACTCTTTTAGTTTATCATTTAAAAGAACTCTTGTCCCACTGGTAATCCCCATTAATAAATAGTCCCAACAAAATCCAAGTTCTGTTAATTGTTTTTCTGTAATATATCTTGCAGATTCTTTTCTTGCTGTTGTTAAAATAATTTTATACCCTAAAGTATCCCACTCATTAAACTTATCAATAGTTCCAGGAAGTTCTAAAGCATCTTCTTTTCCTATATGACTAAACTTGTGTGCATGTTTTAATATTGTTCCATCAATATCGCAAAATATTGTTTTTGGTTTTTTTGTATAATATTCTTTAATTTTAGCAACATATATATCAAGATCCTCTGGAGTACCTAAAGAGATATATGAATTTTGCGGAGCATAAAACGGAACAATAGTTTTACCGATATCTATTAGGTATTGATAGGTAGTTGATATATAACTTTCAGTATTACTAAATAAATTATTAATTAAATTTTCAGCACTAGAAACAAAATCTTTTCCATGCTTCCAATAATGCAGACCAACTAAAGCGTCATCACTTATTACTTCCTTTTCTTTAATTTTAGTAATTTTATTATCATTAATAATTACATAACTATGTTTTATGTTGTTTGATTTATGTAGTACAACGCAACCATCGCCATCAGTATTTTCTATAAAATTAGAAAAGTTATTTAAATCCCAATCAAAAATTTGATCACAATTTGTTATTATTAGCCCTTCTTCATTATTGATTAATTCTTTTGCATAAAGGCATGTTTCTGCAGGACCAGATGTTAAAAAATTAATTTTAATTTCAATACTATTTGGTTTTATCTTTTTTAATAAAGCGCTTAAATCTTGGTTATATTTTTTATCTTCATACTCTTTTGTAATAAAGATATAGTTTGCATCAATATTTATTGATGAAAGAGAATGCTCAATAAGAGTTTTATTATTTACTTTTATAAGTGGTTTCGGCATATCAATGCCAACTTTAGAAAATCTTGTTCCAAGACCAGCAATAGGAATAACAATGTTCATTGTTTTAATCCTAAACTATTTAATTTATGAACTACATTGTCTGCATCATTATTAATATTTGGAATACCTAGATATGTTTGATTTTTTAAAAAAGTAAGTAGATTATAAAAATAGTGTAATTGTTTTGTGTTTTTTTCAAGTATCTTTTTATCTGCTGATGTGATGTCTAAGGTATTTGGTGTCATAATTTCTAAAACTAAAGTATTTTCTTGCATGAATATAGCGTTAGTTAATCCTGCACCACTTACAGATGCTAGTGTTTTAACGCTATAAAAATAATCAATTTGTTCTTTAAAACTTTTAAAATCTTCTGAATAAATAGTTTCAAATCCAAGATCATTAAAACATTTTTCTACTTTATTATTATTGCTAATTCCCCTATTATCTTTTCTGGATAGGTAAACATTTTTATATGGTTTTACACTTAAATCATTTATGCTATTTTTATAAAAATTAAAAACTGTTTCAGGGATATTAATCTTGCCATTGGGAAAAGACTTAACAGCAAAAAAATTATTTGCATGTATAACTGTATCCTTATTGCAGTTAATCAATTCATAGTCAATGTTATTATTTTTTAAAAAATCAATAAAAAAATTATAAAATGAACAATTTTGGTAGTCAGCAATTTGTGAAATATCAAGAACAAAAATACAATCTTTTATTGTTTCATAATATCCAAATAATATACCTAAAGAATCATTATGAAAATGATAGTAGTTTGGGTCTAATGAAATAAATATTTTTTTTCTTGGAGATACAAACTTTAAAAAATTTTCAGTTATTGTAATTGTATTGCTAAGATTTGGAGATAAAAGTGGAATTGATAAATTATTAATAGTAATTTGATGAATATCAGAATAAAACTGAATATCTGATATTTTTTTTGAATCTTTTAGAATTGTGTATATCATTTTTCTTCCATTGTTAAAGAGGTCCAGATATCTGACCAGTCTTTTTTAGTTTTATGTTTGTTAAATTCTCTTGAAATTTCTCCAGTTTCAAGATAAACTCCACCCCAAACACCCCACTCTTTGCCAGAAACGCCATTTGCAAAGCATGTTTTTCTAACTGGACATTGCTTGCAAAGCGCATCAACGTTAGGTCTAATGCTTTCATTATCTTCATATTTATCAAAATATAAATTTGTTTCAAGACCTAAACAAGCAGCCTGATCTTTCCATAAGTGCTGCTTCAAGTTTACTCCCTATACTTATTTGGAATATCCCAACCATTACGACCTGGCTTGTATATTTTATGTAAGTACCACTTATCTTTTACCCTAATTCCATTAACAGATGTTTTTGCCATATCTGATTCTTTTAAATCAATAACATCCCAGCCATCCCAAATAAGATTATTATTTTTGTTTATAATTTTATCCATTGTATTTAAACTTCTAATAATCATATGCTCTCCTAATACCTAAAAATTCCAACTTCAATATTTTTTGATTCAGCACTAGAAACTAATCTAGATTTTGATTCATTTGGTTTGCTTAAAAAAACAAAATAATTTATCTGATTCATGTTTGTATCAAGCCATGAAGGAGCAGTATTATAAAACTTAATTTTTTTACCCCTAGCCTTCATACCACGTTCAGATAAATTAGAAAATTCAGAAACAAAGTTATTAACTCTTGCTGGACCAACTGAATAAATTATAAATTCTTTATCATCTTGTTTCATTCCAGACATGGCAACACTCATAGCACGTAAAAAAACAGTATAGTCGTTAAATTCCGCTGTTCCCTGCACTGCCACTATCATTTGATTCCATCCCTTTTCTTAAATCATCTAATATTGATAACATCTTACTTAAATCTTTTTTTGACAAATTTTGAATATCTAATGGTTCTACAGTGCTTTCATCTACCCTTCCATTGATAGCGTTAGCAGTATAAAACACATTATTTAATATCCAATATGCTTTACCTTCAGTTATTACAACTTTTAACATATTTTTTTGAACATGTTTTTGAGACTGCGTTATAACTTTTGGTTTATCAAACATTTCTTTTGGAATAACATCTTTAACCATTTCATAGATATTGCTTTGTCTATATCTAATCTTTGATAAAAACCTTCCTCTTTTTTTGTTTGATATTTTAATTATAGACCATGACACAACGAATGTCAAGCCTACAACTAATAGGTATTCCATATTTATTTTTACTTAGACTTTTTTGCTGGCTCTTGTGTTGAATTTAAAATAACAGAGTTAAGTTTATTATACTTAAGTTGTAATTTTAATAACTCAAGTTCAGTATCTGAAGCCTTTTGCTTATAAAAAGTTGTTAACTGAATGAGTTCTTCTTTACTTAGATCTTCCATATCCCCCTACTTTCTTAGATCAAAGGCAGTTCCTTGCCAAACCTTTTCTGTTTTTTTCTTTTCACGCTCTACAATTGCACGACTCCATGTAAACCCAGCGTCTCCACCCCATGCATCCCACATGATACGACCATTAGATGGATTGCTAGTATTATAAAAATCTTTACCTTTTTTATCTACTTCGTGACGTGAAAAAAATGAATACATTCTTTTAACAGTATCAAGAGACATAGAGGATCCATTAACTATATCTGTTGCTCTGCCCCAACCAACTGGAGTGCCAGCACCTGTTGCTTTGCCATCAGCCTTCCATTTAAGAGCACGACGTGCTGCAGACTTCATGCCATCATTGGGAGAGTATGTGTCAGCCATTTACAGTCTTTTTCTGTGATTTACTTAAATACGGACCAAGGTCTGCTTTAACAGATCCATCTTTTCTTAAACGAACAATTCTTCCATTTTTAATTTGCATTGGATTAAATGCATGATTTGAATAATAAGAAGCAGAAGATCTTTTAGCCATTACTTTGCAAATCCTTTTGGATCAAAAGAACCATCCCAAATACTTTTTGTTGTATTTTGTGAATCTGTCTTATACATTCCGCCACGACGTTTATACTCTTGCACTACCCATGAGTTAGCAACTGCAGATGGATAAACATCAAATTTATCTTTTGCTGCTTGTACAACTGTTGCATATAATTTTGGATTTGAAGGAGTTGATCCACCTCTACGTGGTTTAATTAAATCTTCATATTTAGGTTTTGCTGCTTTACCCATTTGTGCATCGTACATTGCCATTAACATTTCAGAGTCTGGTTGTGGAATTCCTGAATTATTTGAACCCATTTCAACAACTAAGTCTACAGATACTGATAATGATTCAATTTTAACTACTTCTGACATACGAACATAATAAACATATTCTTCTTCAGACCATGAACCATTTTCTTCTTCATAGCAACGAACAATAACTGGCTTATCATCTTCAGCATATTCCATTGAATATTCAGAACCAGGAAGTCCTAGAGTTCCAGGGTTTGTCATTACATATTCAACACGACCAACTTCAATTTCATCATCTTCATTAATAAACATAACAAAGTCACCTTCTGTGACCATTGATTTTTCTACTAATGTAATTGACTTACGAGCAGTACTTGCCCATATAGCACGAGCCTGTGCTGCTGCTTTAGCCTTTGTTGGATGGCATCCATGTACTGTTCCATCTGCACTTACCGTTGGATATCCATCGCATCCAGAACTACCTTTTTTGCCTGCATGGTATCCCCCTGCTGGCTTTCCTTTTCCTGCTGGCATAATAAACCTCCTAGGTTATATACTGATTATATCAGTTTTCTTTCTTAAACATAAGACGTTTAAGTTCCATAACTGACCATTGCTCATCTTTACTTAGTTTTGCCACTTCTAAGTCTATAAGAGATTTTTTTGATAAGGTTATTACTGGATCATCAGCAAGAAAGTTTATATTTATATACCCTTTTTCCCAAAGAGATAACATATCTTGATTGATTGTATTTATATGCTCTATGTATAGATCTGGCATAAGTTCTTTAATTTTTGTGGTAAATGAGTATAAGAAAGATCCGTTTGATGAATCAACCCCAACTATCTCTAATCCACCATTAAGAATCAAATAGTCCATAATCTCTTGATCTTTTGGAATCATATTTTTATCGTCAGGATTAAACATTCTTTTTAATATCTTTTTTATTAGTAATAAACTCAATTAACTTTTCCTTTGTTTGTAATCCAGTTATACGGTTAATTTCCTCACCGTTTTTTATTAGGATAAATGTTGGAACAGATTTTATTTCAAACTTTTTAGACAAAGCCATTTCAATTTCGGCATCTATAATTTGAAAAGTGTTTGGAAACATATCTTTTGACAATTCTTCAACAATTGGCCTTACTTTTTTGCATGGCTGACACCAATCTGCTGTAAAATAGAATACAGTTTTCATTTACCAGACTTTAGTCTAGCCTTTTTTAATGCGTCAAAATCTTTAATTTTTGTATCACCAAGATATCCCCAAGCATATCCATCATTAATCATTTTATTATTCACTGATTCTGATTCCCCATTAACATACACCCAGCCAAGAATGCGACCATACTTTTCTGATGAATCCATTTTTTCTGTACGAATAACTACAGACTTAGCATCCTTTAGATGCTTCTTAAGATATTCTTTAGCCTCAAGACCAAGAGCCTTTTCAGCCTTATCTGTTGTGCGAGATTCTGGTGTATCAATACCTGCAAGTCTTACACGAGATGCAAATAAAATATCAAACCCTAAATCAATAACAACGTCAATGGTATCTCCATCAACAACATTTTTTATTTCTTTAACAAAATACTCATACATTAGTAGTCCTTACCTTTCTCTTTATCCTCAATTAGTTTATCTCTTTCATCAATAATGCTAATCATAAATGACATCATTTTTTTGTACCCTTCGGCATCATCAATAATCTTATTATAGTGATGACCACAAAACATTAAGTCTCCAGAGATTCCAGTTACTTTTACTAGTGCTTCTGCTGCACACGAATCACAGCGATCAATAGCACTTAAAGTCCACTCTTTGCTTACAACTTTTTCTGCAATCATTGTATTCATAGTATACCGCTACTTTCTATTATCAGACGAATAAAATCCTGGTGCATTAAACATTACCCCAGGAGCAGACCATTGTCTTTGCATTATGTCATTACAACATGATGGTTCTCTATCTTCACCAAATTCTCTTTTGAATTCTATAGTAGAAGAACACGCATTGCATTTATAATCATATACTGGCATATTTTCTCCATTGTAATAACAATACATTAATTGTATCATTATGCTATCTTGTTTGTCAACCTTTCGTGTGTTCTTATTCTATGACAATTTGCACAAACAACTTCACACTTTTCTATTTCTTTTTTAATTGCTTTCCATGAAAATCCATCGTGAATCATTCTTGAAATATTATATTTTTTATCTCTTATGTGATCAAAATCTAATATAATATGATTTTTAATTCCACAATCAAAACAACCAGAATTTTCTTTTATTTTAGCAAGACGAAGTTTATACTCTTGCTTGTTATAATTATCTAACTCTTTGTCAGTCATTAAACATAATTATATCAGCGTGTATAAGCCCTACACAGGCATTCCAGGCACGATAGCCAGGGAATATATAGAAAGGTAACTACTCCATCCCAAGGTCCTGTGTAGGGACTATCTACATTATACTACTTGATCTTAATAGACTTAGGCTTTTTTTCTTCTGGAACAATTCTATCAATATT